>Ga0247831_1001571_pt1 | contig 42133 bp, 41 predicted proteins | sample LaCruzMarch2015__9_FD_192406 | JGI IMG/M metagenome (GOLD analysis project Ga0247831, IMG submission 192406) | Freshwater microbial communities from meromictic Lake La Cruz, Castile-La Mancha, Spain - LaCruzMarch2015_1m | ecosystem: Environmental > Aquatic > Freshwater > Lake | place: Spain...
TAACTCTGCCACATGGCGATTTGTGCAAACCAATAAATGGCCAGCGTTATAGGGATAAAGATTCATAACGACGTATGCCTCTTTGCCTCTAGCAACAATTAATGCCTCGGCATCATCCAACGCAGCAATTCTGCAAAACGGGCATTCAATCTCATTGCCAGCAAGCGGCCGATTCTCCCCTTCAAGGTAAGACATGCGATGTGGTGCCCAGAGACGTTGCCAACTATCTGGCATTCCGGCGCCGCCTGATAATGACTGATCAGACATTTAAATTTGCTTGCGATCTTTAACAGCAGCTAAAACTTCATCAATTGCATCTTTAATTGGAATCTGATTCTTCTGCTCTCCATTGCGATACCTAAATGAAACAGCATTTACCGCCGCATCCTCTTCGCCAGCAATCATCATAAATGGAATCTTTTCAAGTTGCGCGTTTCGAACTTTTTTCTGCATTCGATCATCAGAGTTGTCAATATCAGCTCTAATACCGGCCTGCTTAAACTGCTTAATTACATCTGAAAGATAAGGCGCAAATGATTCAGCAACTGGAATGCCCCTGACTTGAACAGGTGCAAGCCATGGAGGAAAAGCACCGGCATAATGTTCAGTTAACACGCCAAAGAATCTTTCTATGGAACCAAATAAAGCCCGATGGATCATTACAGGTTGCTTAACTGAACCGTCAGATGCGGCATAACCAAGATCAAATCTTTGTGGCAATTGGAAATCCACTTGAATTGTAGACATCTGCCAGGTTCGACCAATTGCATCCCGAGCTTGGACAGAGATTTTTGGTCCGTAAAAAGCTGCTCCACCTGGATCTAAAACTAACTCTAATTTTTGTTTCTCAGCTGCTTTTCTAAGAGCCTCAGTTGCATCCTGCCAATCCTTTTCTTCACCAACTGATTTTTCCGGGTTTCTAGTTGATAGTTCTAAATAAAAATCCGTTAAGCCGTAATCTCTCAATAAATTCAGTACGAAAGTAAGGAGTGAATCTAATTCCCCGGCCATCTGCTCTTTAGTACAGTAAATATGAGCATCATCTTGCGTGAAGCCACGTGCTCTAGTAATACCATGAACAACGCCTGACTTTTCATAACGATAAACTGTGCCGAACTCAAACAATCTCAGCGGTAAATCACGGTATGACTTAGGTGATGACTGATAAATCAGATTATGAAACGGGCAGTTCATTGGTTTCATGTAATACTTTTGGCCAGCTTTTTTAATTGTGCCGTCTGCATGTAGCTCTTCATCCATAACCATCGGTGGATACATTCCATCTGCATACCATTGCAAATGACCAGATTTTTCAAATAGAGCTGCCTTTGTTAGATGAGGTGAGTAAACAAATTGGTAATCCTCTTCTTCATGACGCTTCCTTGAGTAATCTTCCATCGCTCTTCGAATAATTCCACCCTTTGGATGAAATACCGCAAGCCCTGAACCAATCTCCTCTGGGAAAGAGAATAAATCTAACTCCGCTCCTAATTTGCGATGATCACGCTTTTCCGCCTCTTCCAATAAATGTAAATAAGCATCCTGTGCTTCAACCGTTGCCCAGGCAGTGCCATAAATTCTTTGTAGCATTGGATTTTTTTCAGATCCTCGCCAATACGCACCTGCTGCTCTCATTAATTTAAAAGCCGGAATATGTCTTGTTGATGGCAGGTGAGGTCCGCGGCACAGATCACTCCAAACCGGATTTCCATCTCGGCCTAAATTGTCATAGATAGTAAGTTCAGCCCCACCAACTTCAACTGATGAATCATCTTCAGTTGCACCGGATTTCAAACCAATTAATTCACATTTATACGGCTCACCCTTTAATTCCGCCAATGCATCTTTCTCATTTGTTACTCGACGGCGAAAGCGCTGGCCAGCTTTTATGATTTTGCGCATTGCACTCTCTAATTTCTCTAAATCAGATGGCGTAAATGGATTTTTTGGATCAAAGTCATAATAGAAGCCATCACGAATTGGTGGACCAATTCCAAGCTTGGTCTCCGGGAATACCTCTTGCACTGCTTGAGCTAGAACGTGTGCAGTTGAATGACGTAAAACATTTAGGCCATCCGGTGAATCAATGCTTACCGATTCAACAACATCACCTTCTTTTATCTCACTCCACAAATCCGATAACTGCCCATTTATTCGGCAGACCACAACATTAGAGTTTGTTTCAAATAAATGGGTGGGTCTTTGATCAGCATCAATCTGGATGGACTTACCATCAACAGAAATCTTGATCTGATTAGACATACCGCTAGGTTAGCAAAGCGGGCGGTAAAGGTGCGTAATTAGCGAAGGTATTCGTAGTAAATAACTAGTAAAACCAGTGAAATAAATGTGCCTACCGCAAGCAAAATCAGTTGATGCTCTTTCTTAATCCGCGCAGAACTTGCTGCCCGAGATGCAATACCTCTTGCTTTAGTTAATGCGCGAGCCGCCCACGCAAACTCTGTTGCTAAAATTCCAAGTCCGGTGAAGATAATCAGCCAGCCAGGCCCCGGTGCAACTAATGCGACAACTCCGAGTAATGTAACAAGGCCGCCTACTACTCCGACAAGAACTCGTTTCAACCCTGTATTCATGGATTCATATTACTAAACAATTTGCTCCTGAAATTCTCAATTAACTCTTCCCCCAGCAAATTCTTGTCAAACAATCTGTCTTCAACCTTGCCAACAGGCTGAATTAATCTAATTGATGAGGTGGCATAAACCGCCTTTGCATCTAATAACTCTTCAAATTTATACTCACGCTCACTTACTTCAAACCATTTGATTAGTAATTCACGTGAAATACCAGGCAAGCAACCAGTAGATAGCGGTGGGGTTAGCCAGCCATCTTCAGTGAGAATTAAAAGATTAGAAAGAGCAGTTTCAACCACATCTGCGTTTTCATTTAGAAATATGCCATCATCAAATCCAGCAGCACTAGCTTTTCTGACAGCTAATAATGACTCCCCATAAGAGATAGATTTGGTACCACTTAATGCCCCGTTCGAGATCTTCGGTTCATTAATTTTCATTAACGAAATAGATTCTTTACCTTCACTAACTGGCTCTAAGGTAATAAACCAATCACCATCGGCTAAAACATTTAGACGTAATCTAGATTCACCGGTTGCATTTGCTAGTATTTTTTCAATTCCCACCTCAATATCAATCCGTGCTGGCAGGGTGATAAGTATTTGTTTGGCGGATTTTTCAAGTCTGGCGTAATGTCGATCCCAAGCCACAACTTTTTGATCAACAGTTAAGATTGTTTCAAACAAGCCATCGCCTCTTAAAAGCGAGTTTGAATACGGCAATTTAGCCAGGTCATCTTGCATAACACCATTTATTAATAACTTCATACCAGCACCCCAGATGCAATTGCCGTTAATCGCTTTGCCTTCAATTGGGTCTCTTCCCACTCTTGATTTGGCTCACTTTGCCAGGTAATACCAGCACCAGTTCCAAAGTGAATCTTTCCATCACTTTCTGACCAAAAAATTCGAATTCCAACTGATAGCAATGCTTTATCTCCTTCAACCCAACCAATTACACCGCAGTATGGACCTCGCGCAACTTGTTCGATTTGTGCAATTGTTTTTAAGGCAGATGACTTTGGTGCGCCACTTATTGAACCTGCAGGAAGCAGATGCCCTGAAATATCTTCCCATTTAATATCACTTCTTAGAGTTCCAACTACATCAGAGACTAAATGAAACAAACCTGGGTGCTCCTGCGTGGCCAGCAATCTTGGTACAGCAACACTCCCACTTTCACAGATACTACCAAAATCATTACGCATTAGATCAACAATCATCACATTCTCAGCCTTGTCCTTTTCACCAAAAACTAAACTAGTAGCAGTGCCTTTGATTGGAGTTGATTTAATTTGCTTTCCATCTCGTTCAAGAAACAACTCAGGGGACGCGGATGCAATCTCTAAATTTGGTAGCTTTAAATAACTTGCATATGGCGCGGGGTTTGCTTGTTGCAATCTGCCAGCCAAACCAAGTAGTGATTGATCACAATCTGTTGTCAGTACTCGGCATAAATTGACTTGATAAATCTCTCCTTGCGCGATCTTCTCCTTGATTAATTCCACATTGCCTTCGTACTGCTGCTGATTTAAAGATGAATCCCAATTACCAATAAGTGGCTGCCAATCAGATTGTGGAAGTGGTGCATCAACTACTTTTGCAAACCGTGCGCAAATCCACTTACCTTCAAAGGTATTAACAACCGCCCAAAATCCAGGTTTGTTAAGGCAGGCTGGATCAGTTGAGATTTCAACACACTCTGTTGCAAGCCGGTTGCCCATCCAAAAGCTTGCATCAATTTTCTCCATGTTTAACGCTACCGCGAACGCCCGTTTACGGTGTAATAAATTCAGATGTGCGCACAGTGGCAGGATGCGATAGATTTCACCCTCGTAATACGCGGACGTAGCGCAGTTGGTAGCGCGGAACCTTGCCAAGGTTCAGGTCGCCGGTTCGAACCCGGTCGTCCGCTCTCTATAAAATGTAAAGTCTTACTAAATAAAAGCTAGGTCGGATGGCCGAGAGGCGAGGCTCGGGACTGCAAATCCCGCTACACGGGTTCAAATCCCGTTCCGACCTCCAGTAAAAAATTAAGCGGCAGGTGGACGCGACAAAATTCCTGCGCAGTTGTTAACGGTAAAACTTCCTGCAGAATATGGAACAACTATGGCGTCTCCCGCTTTGATGCCTAAACTTCCCGCATTTTCAAAAACCAATTCACCATTACCGGTAAGACACAGGAATATTCCAAATCCAGCCTCAAACTTTTTATCATCACCAGTTAAATAATCAGCTCTAAAAAATGAATCAGCAACTGATTTAAATATCGGATGCGATTTTGCCGCATTGCTTTCAAATCTACTTATGATCTCTTTATCCTCTGCTTCCGAAAGCGGTGACAACCGCAATGCATCTAAAGCGGTATCAAAGCCAAGGTTTAGATGGCCATCCTTATCACCATCAACTGCAAAACCATCCCACTCAAGCAGGATTGAAAGATCAGTTGGCTCTTGTAGCTCTAGCACAAATATTCCAGATTCAATTGCATGAGCAACACCTGCTGGCACAAACACCGCATCCCCGGTCATTACCTCTTTGAAAACTAAGGAATCCAACAATCCTTGTGAATCATGAGCTTTAACTAAAGCTGCAACTTCTGCCTTACTCATCAGTTTCTTAAATCCAATTCCCACCTTTGCACCAACTGGTGCATCTAAAATTATCCATGCCTCAGTTTTGCCATGATTCATGTGTAGCTTTTCTTTAGCAAAGTTTTGATTTGGATGATAGTGAACAGGCAGTCGTTGATCAGGATCTAGTAACTTAACTAATATCTCAATTGAAGTGCCAAACTTTTCTAGATGCTTTTGACCTAACCAAGAAGTTGCATCTGCGTTGATGGCATCTTTAAGCAATCGCCCGTCAGATAATTTAGATAAACCATTTACCGCCTCGCCAAATCTGGTGGTAGTAGAACCAATCCACTCCTCCGGCCGCATTGGTCCGCCCGGGCCATTACGCAATTTACCGATCCGATTTCCACCCTTATAGAAATGATCAAATTGATTTGAGGGTAATTTGGACGGCATAGCGATTGAATTGCTCATCTGAGTAGTTTAAAGGTTAAAGTATTTCCATGCTAGAAAAAGCTGAACGCCCTTGGGGCCGGTATGAGGTGTTGCAGGAAGGTGCCACATACAAAGTTAAATCTATTCATCTATCTCCTGGTAAACGAATCTCATATCAGCGTCATCAAAAGCGCAGTGAGCATTGGTATGTAACCGATGGGATTGGTGAGGTAACACTTGATGGGACAGTTCAGCAAGTATCTCGTGGATCAATAGTTCAAGTACCGACAGGGTCACTGCACCGGATAAGCAACACTGGAAATGATGAGTTAATTTTTATCGAAGTACAAACTGGTACTTACTTTGGCGAGGATGATATTGAACGTGTTGAGGATGACTTCGGTCGCTAGTACAATTTCCTAAACGGACGATTAGCGCAGCGGTAGCGTACTTCCTTGACATGGAAGGGGTCACTGGTTCGATCCCAGTATCGTCCACTCAAATAATCACTCATGTACGATACCTAGGTGAGTTCAAATTTAAACGACCGTGATGCTGAATGGATTTCGCAATTTTTAGCATCCCGTAGATCTACTCGTGACTTTCTTTCCACCCCAGTTCCGCAGGAAATAATCGATCAGATTTTAACTGACGCATTAACGGCGCCAAGTTGGTCAAACACTCGTCCCTTTAAAGTTGCAGTCGCCACCGGTGAAGTTAAGGATCGAATAAGTAATGAGTTTTTATCTCGGTGGAGCGTGCTTTCAAAAATCATGCGCAAGGGAATCAAAAATAAGCTCCGCTTAATCATTAGTCGGTATGGTCTTCCAACTAGTAATCGAAGCATTGTTAAACCATATGTAAAAGAGTTAAGACCTAGAGCTCAACGCGTAGGTAAAGAACTTTATGAATTATTCGGGGTTAAAAGAGGTGATCGAGAAGCCAGAGATAAGCAGTGGGGTAAAAATTACTCATTCTTTGGTGCACCGGTTGAGATGTTTATCTACATCCATAAAAGCCTTCACATATACGCAGCCTCAGATGCCGGATTAATGATGGAAAACTTAATGCTTTCAGCACACGGTTTTGGGCTTGGCACATGTGCACAAGGAGCGGTGAATATTTGGGATGATGTTGTAAGAAAAGAGTTTGATATACCCAAGGATTATCGCTTGCTTTGCGGAATGGCAATTGGCTATCCAAGTAATTCACCTGTGAACTCCTTTAAGGCTAACCGCATTGGCGTAGATGAAATTTTATTTAAGCCAAAGACACAAAAATAAGTTAAATCAATGCCGCCAAAAGACTCCAGTAGAGAATCCCACTTTCCTGCCATAGAAAAGAAATATGGCGAATCAATGAAATATTGGTTTGGGGTTATGAAGAAGGTTGAGGGGAAGAAATACCCTGAACAGATCGCTCTCCTACGTGAGAATTACGGCTTCTCTCAAGTCCATGCCAACGCCTTAGTTATGTATTCACGGGGCTCAAAATCTGCAAAAAGATTTGAAAAACCGAGCGATTACTTTAAAACATTAGAGCCAAAACAAGCTAAAACAGTTAAGGCTATCTTTAGAGCGATCAAGAAGAAGTATCCAAAATTGGAGCTAGTGATCGCTTGGAATCAACCAATGTTGAAAATTGATACTAGGTATGTTTTCGGAGCATCCGTTACTAAAAATTATATTTTACTCGCCCCGTGGAGTTCGAAAGTGTTAAATAAATTCAGACCAAAACTGAGTGATTATAAGGTCAATAAGAAAACATTCGCAGTTCCAAATAACTGGAAAGTTGATGAAAAACTACTGCAGCAAATGGTTAAAGAAACTTTGGCTGAATAAACGCACAGATAGGCAATTGCCTTTCTGTCGTGACTATTTTTGCCGGTGAACTACTTCATTACCGGCAGTGCTGCAAGTGCTGCTTCAAAATCCTTATCTGTTAATACTGAGTCCACCATATTTCCATTTAAGAATTGATCATAAGCGGCTAAGTCGAAGTGACCATGTCCACAATGCGCGATAAGAATTACCTTCTCTTCGCCAGTTTCCTTCGCCTTAAGAGCTTCTTGAATTGCAACTGCAATTGCATGGGTTGGCTCTGGCGCTGACACGATTCCTTCAGTTCTTGCAAACTGAACACCGGCTGCAAAACACTCTTTTTGACCGACAGTGGTCGCAGTCATCAAGCCAAGTTCATAAATATGAGAAACCAGTGGCGCCATACCGTGATAACGAAGACCACCAGCATGAATTGGATCTGGAATGAAGTCATGACCCAGCGTGTGCATCTTCATTAATGGCGTCATGCCAGCTGTATCACCAAAGTCATATGCATAAGTACCACGAGTAAGTGAAGGACATGAGGCTGGTTCAACTGCCCGAATCTCAGGGTTCATCTTTCCTTTTAGCTTCTCCCTAATAAATGGGAAGGAAAGTCCAGCAAAGTTTGAGCCACCACCAGTGCAACCAATTAATAGATCTGGTGTTTCACCAACTTTAGCCATCTGCTTCAGTGCTTCCTCGCCAATAATTGTTTGGTGCATTAGAACATGGTTTAAAACTGAACCAAGTGCGTATGCAATCTTTGGATCTGCAACTGCTGCTTCAACCGCCTCAGAAATCGCAATGCCGAGAGAGCCAGATTTATTTTTAGGATCCATTGCTAATTTACGACCAGCTTCAGTTAATTGTGATGGTGAGCGGTGCACAACTGCGCCGAATACCTCCATCATTAATCTGCGGTATGGCTTTAAATCATAAGAGCCACCGACCTGCCAAACTTCACACTCCAAATCAAAGAGTGAGCAAGCAAATGCAAGTGCTGTTCCCCACTGGCCTGCGCCAGTCTCAGTTGTTAACTTTGTTATGCCAGCTTTTTTATTGTAATAAGCCTGAGGCACTGAGGTATTAGTTTTGTGTGATCCGGCAGGTGATACACCCTCATACTTATAGTAAATATGTGCTGGGGTATCTAATAATTTTTCTAATCTTCTTGCTCTAAACAATGGAGATGGGCGCCAGGTGCGATAAATATCTAATACTTCGCCAGGAATATCTATATATGACTCGGTTGAAACCTCTTGCAAAATTAAATCCATTGGGAAAAGCGGTGCTAAATCAGCAGGACCTACAGGTTGATGTGTGACTGGATGAAGTGGTGGCGGTGGTGGTGATGGTAGATCTGGAATTATGTTGTACCACTGGGTTGGCATCTCACTCTCATCGAGTGTTATTTTGGTAAAACTCTTTGGATCATTACTTAGTGCCATCACTTGCCTCCCATGGTTTTGGCCAAGGCTAGAGGGCGTCGCATCACTCTGGCAATACCAATTTCAAAACATTTTCTTTACAAATGTCCTGTCGATAACTTAAGGGCATATTATTCATTTATGCCGATTGCCAAGTACTCATTAGCCGCTTTGGATTGTCCAGATCCGGTCGCCTTGGCAATCTTTTATTCAAAAATTACTGATTTTGCAGTGGTAGTTGCCCATAGTGATAAAAATGGAAACCCTCACTGGGTTGAGCTAAAGGAAAATGGTGTTACGAGAATCGCATTTCAGCGAGTAGAAAAGCACGCCAAACCAACATGGCCAGAAGGTCCTATTCCCCAACAAGCACACCTTGATTTTAACGTGGAAGATTTGAACGAAGCCGAAGCGAAATTACTTGCAATTGGAGCAGTTAAATCACCAATTCAAACTAGCTCAAACCCTGAGGAGAATTTTCGCGTTTACTTTGATCCAGCCGGGCATCCTTTTTGCCTGGTTAGCGCTTAACAAAAATATAAAGATATAAATCAGTTAAGATAAGCGTATGAATGATGCGCTAACAATCTCAGCCTTAACATTTGGCGCTCAAGCTTTTGTTACCTTATTTGTGATTCTAGATCCTCCTGGGGCTGCTCCTATTTTCTTAAGTCTTGCTTCTGGCAAACCAATTAAGGTGCAACGCAAATTAGCTTGGCAGGCAGCAACTGTCTCTCTTGTAGTGATTGTGACTTTTGCATTATTTGGTAATGCCCTTTTGAATTACTTAAACATCTCACTTGCCGCCTTACAAGGAGCTGGTGGAATTCTGCTTTTAATCACTGGTCTTGGCTTACTTACAGGTTCTCTTACAGATGAAGGTTCATCAACTTCAAAAAATATTGCACTTGTTCCCCTAGGTACACCACTGCTTGCAGGACCTGGCGCAATTGTTACCACCATGCTGTATGTGCAAAAGGCAGATGGCTCATCTCAATTAGGCGCTCTAGCATTAGCAATTGTGGCAGTCCACTTTATTATCGGTTTGACCTTTATGTTCTCAACAAAGATCCTGGCAGTAATTAAAGATTCTGGCGTCACGCTTTTGGCTCGAATTGCTGGCTTACTTCTCTCAGCAATTGCAGTTGAGATGATTGTTAGCTCAATTAAAGCCTTCTTTAATATCGCCTAACTAATTACAACTGTCAGAGCTACCATCTATCTTTAACCCATGGTCTTAGGCAGCACAGCTCTTCATGAAACAACATTTGTAATTGTTGATTTAGAGACCACTGGCGCCTCCCCCAAAAAAGGTGCAGCAATTACTGAGATCGGCGCTGTAAAAGTTAAGAGTGGGCAATACCTAGGAAACTTTGAATCTTTTGTGAATCCTTTAACTCCCATTCCAGAGTACATAACTCAGATGACTGGCATTACTGATTTGATGTTGGCAAAAGCTCCAGTAATTGATGAGATCCTGCCGGCCTTTTTAGAGTTTGCAGGCAGCGTAGAGGAAACCATCATTGTTGCTCACAATGCTCCCTTTGATTTAAGTTTTCTAAAAAGTGCGGCAAAGGAATTGGATTTAGATTGGCCCAAGTTCAAAACCTTAGATACCGTCACTATTGCCCGTCAGGTCTTAAGTAAAGAGGATGTTCCTAACTGCAAACTTTCCACCCTTGCTCAGTTCTTTGGCACAAAAACTGAACCAAACCATCGGGCTTTAGATGATGCCAAAGCGACAACTGAAATATTGCATGGCCTTATTGAAAGATTAGGATCCTTTGAGGTTTACAATGTTGATTCATTAATGGAGTTTGCAAAAACGGCCGCCCACATTCAACGGCAAAATTACTGGGGTTTGAGCTCTACCTAGCCGAAACAATTTCATTTGTAAGTTGAGCCCACTTGTTCACGATTGAAAGGGCTGCTCCGGAATCAATCGCTTTATTTGCCAATACCAGGCCATTTGCGATCTGGGTTTGCAGCGGCAAATTAAAATCTGCTTTAAAGGCTGCGATTGCAAAGGCAGCGTTTAAGGTAACCGCATCCCGCATTGCTCCTTTTTCCCCTGAAAAAATCTTCATTGTCATTTGTGCGTTATATGCAGCATCACCTCCTGCTAAGGCTGTGATTGGTGCGGATGCAATTCCTAAATCTTCTGGGTTAAAAACAGATTGAGTTAACTCGCCATTACTAATTTGGATTACTTGGGTGGTGGTAGAAAGTGAGACTTCATCCAGCCCATCATCACCGCGGAATACGAAACCCTCTTTACCTTGATCAAGTAATACCTGCGCCATAAGTGGCAGCAACTCAGCCCTAGCTACCCCGATTGCGCACGCTATTGGTTTAGCTGGGTTTGCTAGTGGTCCTAAAATATTAAAAACAGTGGGCACGCCCAACTCTTTGCGAGCAGCAGCTGCATGCTTCATAGATGAGTGAAAAATCGGCGCGAAACAAAAACCAATACCAATTTTATGAACTGTTTGCTCAACCTCTGCGCCAGTTAGATCAATCTTGATTCCAAGTGCTTCAAGCAAGTCAGCAGAGCCTGATTTAGAAGTAGCTGCCCGATTGCCATGCTTTACTACTCGCGCCCCGGCTGCATTGGTAACAATTGCTGCAGCGGTTGAAATATTGATCGTGTTAGCACCATCTCCACCTGTGCCAACTGTGTCAACGGAGCGCTCTGAAATATTTATCGGAGCCGAATATGAATACATCTGAGCAACTAAGGCTTCAACCTCGGCAGCACTTTCACCCTTTGTCTTAAGCCCAATGAGGAAATCTTTAATTTCGTTATTGCTGGCTTTGCCCTCAAGTATTTGTGACATAGCCCAGGTAACCTGATCATTTGTTAGATCAGATTTATCCGAAAGAGATTTAAGAATTAACTCCCAATTCATAGGGGCTACTAATTATTTTGCGAGCGCAGAATCAGATTTAAGCAGCGCCGCACACTTTGCCGCAATCGTAAATGGATCAATTGGATGAGTAACTGTGGCTTCGGCCCTTGACCATGCTGCTAACCAATTATCTTGGACACGACCTGTAATTAATAAAACCGGTGGACAGTTAAAAACTTCATCCTTTAATTGCCGGGCCACTCCCATGCCACCTTCTGGAACTGCCTCACCATCTAATACAAAAAGATCAACCTGTTTTTTGCTATCAACATATAGCCGCAGCGCATCTGCGGTGGCAAACTCTTTAATTTCATGGGCGGCCAGGGCCGGGTCTAATTGCTTGCCTAAGGCAGAGATTACTGAGGCACGTACTGATGAATCATCTGAATACAGTGCGATAACCAACTTTTCCATTACCTAATCCTACCTACTCAGTGATACCGCCAGCTTTTAACGCCAAGGTTGCACTCGGGTGATCAGTTTCACCAAATAGTAGGGCTACTCCCAGCGGCCTAAATGAGGCATTCCTATATATTTCAGGAATAATATCCCCCATGAGCGCGATCGCAACTCCAGCCTTAAAGATCAACCGACCTAACCTGGTTGCAGTTGGCACAATTGTTTGGCTCGCTTCTGAGTTAATGTTTTTTGCCGCTCTCTTTGCAATGTATTTCACAACTCGCGCCGTGCAAGGGCCAAAGGTATGGCTGGAATCAACAAGTCTGTTAAATATTCCATTTGCCGCAACTAACACAACAATTTTAGTTCTCTCCTCCGTTACATGTCAGTACGGAGTATTTGCCGCTGAACGGTTTCAAGCACGCCGAGCTGGCACCATCTGGCAAATAAATAAATGGGGAATGCGGGAGTGGTTTGCGTTAACATTTTTAATGGGTGCATTCTTTATCGCTGGCCAAGTTTATGAGTACGCCCTATTAGTTAGTGAGGGATTATCACTCTCATCTAATGCCTATGGCTCAGTCTTTTATATGACCACCGGCTTTCACGGCCTGCATGTAACTGGTGGCTTGATCGCATTTTTAATTGTGTTAGTAAGAGTATTTAGAGCGCAAAAATTTGGTCACAGCCAAGCCACTACCGCAATCGTGGTCTCCTACTACTGGCACTTCGTAGATATTGTGTGGATTGCACTCTTCTCTGCGATCTACCTGATTAAGTAGCCGAATATGAAATTCTTATCGAGATATCGCCGCCATAGATTTGCTGCGCCATTACTGTTAATGGCAGCCCTTGCCGCCCTTGGCTTTACCTACTCAGTTGCTACCGCAGCTCCTGCTAACAACTCAATGAGTGCATCTGCTAAATCAACTTTAATTGCCGAAGGTCAAACAATATTTCTTAAAGGTTGCTCCTCTTGTCATGGTTTAAATTCTGAAGGTGGCGCAGTTGCACCATCCCTAATTGGTGTTGGCGCAGCTTCAGTTGATTTCCAGGTTGGCACCGGACGGATGCCAATGCAGGATATGAGCCAGCAAGCAATGCGTAAGGCACCACTTTATAATGAAGAAGAGGTTGCTGCCCTTGCTGCATATGTTGCATCGTTAGCCCCTGGGCCTGCTTCATTAACAAATGAAGAGATTACTTGGGAGCGCGATGGAAACACCGCCGATGGTGGTGAGTTATTTAGAAATAACTGCGCAATGTGTCATAACTTTGCCGGTCAAGGTGGCGCGCTAACTCAAGGAAAGTATGCACCAACCCTGATGGGGGTTGAACCAAAACATATTTATGAAGCATTGATAACCGGCCCGCAAGCAATGCCAGTATTTTCTGACAAAGTTGTTACTCCTCAAGAAAAACTTTCAATTATTAAATGGATTAAAGCTGCTGAGAGTGAGCCAAATTTAGGTGGCGCAGCCCTTGGCCGAGTGGGCCCAGTAACTGAAGGTTTATTAATTTGGACGGTCGGAATTGGTTTATTAATTGGTATCGCTGTCTGGCTTACTGCAAAGGCTAGGTAAATATGTCAAAAGAGTTAGAGCCGCTTAGCGATCCTGGACTTCCAGAACACATTCATCGTAAAGCAGATATTGATCCAATTGCAGCAAAGCGGGCAGAGCAACAGGTTGCAATCTTGTTCTCACTCTCCGCCCTGGGCACACTTTTATTTATCTACTCATTCTTCTTTGTCAAAGAGGATGTATTTATTTTCTTGCCAGTTTTAGGAAATACCAACGCCCAGCAATTAGGGATTGGACTTGGTATGGCATTTGGCCTTTTCTTTATTGGTATCGGCGCAGTTCATTGGGCAAAAACATTAATGCCTGATCAAGAAGTAATTGCTCAACGTCATGAATTAAAATCAGAGCCAGAAGATCGCGATGCATTAGTTAAAGCTGCTAAAGAGGGCGCATATGCAGCTGGCTTAGGTAGAAGACCATTAATTAAGAGGAGCTTAATTGGCGCAGCCGCACTTGCTGGTCTTCCTGGCGTAATATTGCTTAGAGATTTAGGACCACTTCCCGGTAAAGATCTTGAGAAAACAAATTGGAAAGCCGGCACTCGGTTAGTTACTGATCCAGGGGATAGACCAATTAAGGCAAGTGATTTAGAGGTTGGCGCGGTTGCTCAAGTTCTACCTGAATTACTGCCAGGTCAAAAGCGCACCTTAGAAGATATTGGCAAAGATGCAGTTTTGTTAATTAGATTACGCCCTGCTGAGTTTCAATTAGATGCTGAGCGACTTTCCTGGACCCATGAGGGAATTATCGCCTTCTCAAAGATCTGCTCTCATATGGGATGCGCTGTTGCGTTATATGAACAAACCACAAAACATTTACTTTGCCCATGTCATCAATCAACCTTTGATGTAACCCGGGCTGCCAAGGTAATATTTGGCCCATCAGCTCGCCCCCTACCCCAACTTGCTATTACCTTAGATTCGGAAGGAAACTTAATTGCCAAGCAACCATTTAGTGAACCGGTTGGCCCTAGCTTCTGGGAGAGGTCATCATGAGTGCACGTGAGCGCGTAGCAGGAACGGTTGCTAATTATGTAGATGAGCGAACAGGTGCTGCGGCATATCTGAAGAAGAATCTACAAAAAGTATTTCCAGATCACTGGTCATTTATGTTGGGTGAGATTGCACTCTACTCATTTGTAATTTTATTACTCTCTGGCACCTTTTTAACCTTTTGGTTTGATCCTTCCATGCGAACTGTGGTCTATGAAGGAAGTTATCAACCATTAAAAGATGTTGAGATGAGCGCGGCTTACGCTTCTGCTCTACATATCTCATTTGATGTTCGCGGCGGACTTTTAATGCGCCAAATTCACCACTGGGCAGCTTTAATTTTTATGGCAGCAATTGTGGTTCACTTGCTTCGCGTTTTCTTTACCGGTGCATTCCGTAAGCCACGTGAGTTCAACTGGCTGCTAGGAATTGGTCTATTAACTCTTGGAATTGTTGAAGGCTTCCTTGGTTACTCACTACCTGATGACTTGTTATCTGGAACTGGACTTCGAATTGCGCACGCAATTATTCAAGCACTTCCAGTAGTTGGCACCTATATCTCATTCTTTGCCTTTGGTGGCGCCTTCCCAGGTCATGTATTTATCCCACGCATTTATACCTTGCATATTTTGTTAATTCCAGGAATCTTCCTAGCTTTAATTACTGTGCACTTAATGTTGGTTTGGTACCAAAAGCACACTCAGTATCCAGGTCCTGGTAGAACTGAGAAAAATGTTGTTGGTTATCCATTAATGCCGACCTACATGGCAAAAGCTGGCGGATTTTTCTTTATCGTATTTGGTGTTACTGCATTCTTAGGTGCAGTTGCATCCATTAACCCGATTTGGCTCTACGGTCCTTACACGCCAGGACAAGTCTCTGCCGGCTCTCAGCCGGATTGGTATATGGGTTGGCTCGATGGCTTGGTGCGAATGGCACCGCCACTTGAAAGTTACATCTTTGGTCACACTATTTCTTGGAATATTTTAATTCCGGGATTGATTATTCCAGGCATTTTATTTACCGGTATGGCGCTCTATCCATTTATTGAAAGTTGGATAACCGGTGATAAGCGCGAGCACCACCTACTAGATCGCCCACGGAATGTGCCAAATAGAACAGCTCTTGGTGCTATGTCTCTTACCTTCACCATAATTGCATTAATCAATGGTGGTAACGACATTATCGCCACCCACTTTGATCTAAGTATTAATCAGATTATGTGGTTCTCTCGAATTGGCATCATTGTTCTGCCACCACTCGCCTTTGTGATTACCAAGCGAATTTGTCTTTCATTGCAACGAGCAGATCGTGAGTTAGTACTGCATGGCAAAGAGACTGGCAGATTAGTAATGTTGCCAACTGGTGAGTTTATTGAGATTCATGAGGAGTTATCTGATGCGAAGAAATACACCCTCACCCAACATGAGCAACCAAAAGCAATTGAATTGGTTACTGAAGATGCCGGCGGGGTATTAAATCCAAAGGGAATTAGAGCAAGGCTGCAGGCAAGATTTAGTGCGGCAAATGCTGAAAACATTGCCAAGCCAACTGCTGCTGAGGTTAAAGAGCTTGAGGGCGGGCACCACTAAATTTAGTTAACGGGATAAACCAATACACAATGGCTTAGGTCCTGCGTTGGTATTTCCATATCGATGATGAGTAATTGACACACTTTGCTCTAAGAACCATCTACTCATCTCAACATCACCGCGTGAAGTAATCGGTCTCATATCGCAGCTAATTCCATTTTCCATTAACGCATTGATAGGCGCAATGTCAGAGGACAGCCATCTAGCCCGATCAAACTCCTTAGCATGTTCGGCAAACTCTGCCGCTGTTTCAACTACTAAGTTTGCCAGCCGTGGAATTAATGTGTCACTACTTAATCTAGTGATTACCCCTAAATCATTCTTAAGCCAGCTTAAGAAATCTAATTCATCCTTGCTGGTACCGCTTTCGATCCGGATTAGAAAACCATTTTTATATGAGCGATAACGTTGATAATTCTTCTCAACCTCAAGGCCACTCTTATCCAGAGCTAATTTTCCAACTGAATTAAGCCATTTATTTGCAGCCTCCTTCATTGGTAAGAAGTGCTTCATCTGGTGCCAATTGCGAAGTGTTGCAACATAATTTGCACCTCCTGCTTTTGCAGTAGCACCTACTGAGCTCTTCTTCCAGCCACCAAATGGTTGACGATTAACTATTGCCCCAGTAACTCCCCGGTTAACATAAAGATTTCCCGCCTCAACAGTTTCAATCCAATACTCACATTCACCTTGATCTAAGGATTGAAAACCTGCGGTTAAACCAAACTCAGTTGCATTTTGCCACTCAATCGAGGTTTTTAAATCTGGTGAAATCATGATGGCAAGCACTGGACCAAACCACTCATTTAGATGTGACCAAGAGCCGGGCTTAACATTTGTTTTAATTCCAGGTGACCAAAGAAGTCCTGCTTGATCTAATTGTTTAGGTTCAAGTAACCACTCCTCGCCCTCATCTAAGGTGGTTAAAGCCCGTTGTAGTGAGCTCTCTGCTGGCTTAATAATTGGCCCAACTGAAGTTGCATACTCATATCCAGCCCCAACCTGTAGTGATTGCACTGCATCTAGTAATTGCTTCTTAAAGTTTGGATTTTCATAGATGTTTTGATCAACAATGGCTAAGGATGCAGCTGAGCATTTCTGTCCCGCGTGACCAAAGGCTGATTGCACCAGATCTTTTACTGCAATATCAATGTCACAGCAGGCGGTTAAAACCATTGAATTCTTACCGCTGGTCTCTGCCAGAAGATTTAACTCATTTTTCCAAGAGGAGAATAAAAGCGCGGTGTTATGACCGCCGGTGAGAATTACTGCGTTGACATCCTCATGGGTGATTAAAGCCTGGCCAATCTCATTATCCTCAGTAGAGACAAAGTGCAGCACATCCTTTGGCACACCCGCCTGCCATAGTTGATTTACTAAGTGCCAAGAGGTGGCAACGGTCTCTGGGGCTGATTTAAAAATCACTGTGTTGCCAGCCGCTAATGCTGCACAGATACCACCAGTTGGAATTGCATATGGAAAATTCCAAGGTGGTACTACAACTACCACACCAACTGGAGTTGATTGTTTTTCTAGATCCAATGAGATGGCAGATAGGGCGTAAAAGTTTGCAAAATCAATTGCTTCAGAAACTTCCGGGTCAGCCTCCGCCACAGTCTTGCCCGCATCTTTAGCCATAATTGCAATGGTGCTCTCCTGCTCTTCGTGAGCAAGCAGTGCAAAGCTTTTTAATATTTCACCGCGCATAGCCGCACCTTTAGCATCCCAACTGGCAATGGCTTTTTTAGCAATTCGAACCGCTGAATCAACATCACTTTTTCTAGCAACTGCGTATTGATACCACATCTTGGCGTTATCACTTGGGTCATAGCCATCGATTAATGTGCGGTCATAGATCTCATTGCCATCAATCACAATCGGTATCTGCTGATCACTCTGCGCTAATACTGATCTAATCTCTTTATCTAATTTGTTAACAAAGGAATCTTTGGTCAGATCAGCATTTGGGGCGTTCTCAAAGCTCTCTACTACCTCAAACTTAACTTTTTTGTGGCGCAAACTCTTGGTAGAGATTTCATGGCGGCTAGTTGCACTTGCTAAGAATCGCTCGGCTTGGGCATCAAATATCTCTTTACTATCTGCGATTTCAAAGGAGGATCGTAGGTAGTTTTCGATTGCCGTGTTCTCATCTAATCGCCTTACTAAATAAGCAACTGCGGAGGCAAAATCATCACTTCTGGTAACAGGTGCATATAGAAGAATTCGAAGTTTACGTTTTGCAATAGCAAGAGCTTCTGGATTGGCCATACCCTCTAGCATCTCAATATCTAATTGATCCATTACCTTTCGTTTTTTAGCAATCTCAAGGGCGAAAGCGATATGAAAAAGATTATGGCTAGCAACACCAATTCGAACAGCATCTGCATGATCTGCACGAAGAGCAGTATCTAGAAGACGAGAGTAACTAGCATCAACATCTGCCTTTGATTGATAAGGAGCTGCTACCCAGCCATGCAAAGCAGCTTCAGCTTTTTCCATTGCAAGATTTGCACCCTTAACCAATCTAATTTTGATTACTCCACCAGTATTTTGGTGGCGCGATTTCGACCATTCAATCAACTCAGCAAAGACCTCATGGGATTCTGGTAAGTATGCTTGCAAAACTATTCCGGCATATAACTTCTCAAACTCATATTCAGATAAAACTAATTTAAAGGCATCAACAGTTAGCCGCAGGTCTCTAAACTCCTCCATATCCAAGTTAACAAAGGTGCCGGTTTCAATTGAGTTTTTATAGATAATCCGAAGTTTTTCAGATACTCGTCGTAATGTGCCATCTTGATCTATGGTAATAATCTGGCTCACAACTGAGGAGAGCTTTACTGAAACATAATCAACCTCAGGCCGGTGCATCATTTCCAGCACTCTTTCAAACCGCTCTGCTGCTTCGCGCTCTCCTAGAACAGCCTCACCTAACACATTTATATTTAATCTAATTCCCTTTTTTGCCCGGCGCTTGATTTGTCTTGCTAATTTTGAACTTTCAAAAGGCAAAATAATTCCCTTGGATAATCGCTTAACCTGGATATGAACAGCAAATAAAACTGGTTTTGGCAGAACACTTGAAACTACTGCAATAAATTTCAAACCAGCCGCGTTGACTAATCCAAAGCCGGTAAGGGTTGCACTTTTTGCTGCTTTCTTTAAAACCCGGGCGGCATCTCTAGCAGAGTTGATTCGCATAACCTCATCGGTAAGTGAAACCGTTACTGAGATCGCCTTTGCATCCTTAAATAATCGTGAAAATCTCTTTCTGCTTGCCTTGTCATATCGTTTTTTATTTGGTTCAGATTCGGTAATTAACTGTTTTGCAACCTTTACTGCAGAGTGGGCTAACTCATCGATTGCAGTATCGGTACTTATCGGGTTACTCACCCCTGCATCAACCCCTTCAATTTAACCAAAGTTTTTGCCATTGCAGTTGGCACCCAGTCACCTGAGTCAGATACCCACCACTTAGAACGCACTTTACGACCATCCCAGCTTTCAATAACTAAAGTCGTGTTGGCATCTATTTCTTGTAGTTCATAACGCCAAACATTATGCAGCAAGTGTTGCCAGGCAATAGATTTATTATCTTGATACTCGATAACCTGATTTTTAATTACATAAGGAATGCCATACCTCATGCGCATGCCAAATTTTGCACCAAGAAATAACTGATCTGGACCCGATAAATTCTTTTTTACCATTCCAGAACCATCCATAAGTGAATGATTTTTGGGCATGGAGATAAAGTTAAAGATCTTTTTTGCTGGAGCATTAATTACTATCTGTGACTTAAAGAAAAGTGGGATACCAGTATCTTGTATCTCAGCGCGTTCTTTCATGATTAATGCGAGCTAGTGGAAGGGCGCTCATACTCTAAAACTAAGCCGAGAATTGAAATTATCAATGCACCAACTGCGATTAACACTAACCACCAACCAATAATCAGGCCGGTACCGACTGCGCAAATTGATAACGCAACTGGTAGTGGCCACCATGAGTGAGGTGAGAAGAAACCAATCTCACCAGCTGAATCTGCTATCTCACCTTGCTGATTATCTTCCGGTAATACATTTCCTAAGCGGCGAGCAGTGAACCAAAGATAAAAACCAACGATAATCGCAAGGCCTGCACTTAAAGCAATTGCAGTAATGCCGACTGGTTCGCCACCAACCTGCCAATAAATCACCGCAACAATTACATAGAAAACTGCAAGTCCAACAAATAACACCCAACCGGTTTTCATTAGTGGTCAGCCTTCTGTGCCATATGTGGATAGTGCAGATCAAATGCTGGCCGCTCGCTTCTTATTCTTGGCATAGAGGTGAAGTTATGTCGTGGTGGTGGACATGAGGTTGCCCACTCAAGGGATGCGCCATAACCCCAAGGATCATCAACAGTTACTTTCTCAGTGTGACGAGTAATCCAAATATTAATAAAGAAAGGAATCATAGAAAGAGCAAGCAAGAATGAACCAACAGTTGAGATCATATTCATGGTGGTAAAGCCATCTGTTGCCAAGTAATCTGCGTAACGACGTGGGAAGCCCTTAATACCCAACCAGTGTTGAATTAAGAATGTTAGGTGGAAGCCAAAGAAAAGTGTCCAGAAATGGATCTTGCCTAAGGTTTCATCAAGCATTTGGCCAGTAAATTTTGGCCACCAGAAGTAGAAACCGGCGAACATTGCAAATACTACGGTGCCAAACAATACGTAGTGAAAGTGTGCAACTACGAAGTAAGAGGCAGAGACAGCAAAATCAAGTGGTGGGCTAGCCAAGATAATTCCAGTAAGTCCGCCGAATAAGAAGGTAATTAAAAAGCCTAAAACAAAGAGCATTGGGGTTTCAAAGGTAACTGATCCGCGCCACATCGTGCCGATCCAGTTGAAGAACTTCACACCAGTTGGAACACCAATTAAAAATGTCATAAATGAGAAGAAGGGCAGCAATACCTGACCGCTGGCATACATGTGGTGTGCCCAAACTGAAACTGAAAGAGCTGCAATTGCAATTGTGGCGGCGATCAATCCTTTGTAACCAAAGATTGGCTTGCGCGAAAATACCGGCAAGATTTCAGTTGCAATACCAAAGAATGGCAGCGCCAGGATATAAACCTCAGGGTGACCAAAGAACCAAAATAGATGCTGCCACAACATAGCTCCGCCATTTGCCGGATCAAAGATATGTGAGCCAAAAACTCGATCTGATTCCAGCGCTAAAAATGCCGCAGCTAATGGTGGAAATGCAATCAATACCAAGATTGAAGTTAGTAGCACGTTCCAGCTAAAGATCGACATTCTAAACATTGTCATACCTGGTGCGCGCATTGTTAAAATCGTGGTTACAAAGTTAACGCCACCTAAAATTGTGCCAAGTCCACCGATTGCAAGGCCCACCAACCAAAGATCGCCACCAATTCCTGGTGAGTATTGTGCATTTGAAAGTGGTGCGTATGCAGTCCAACCAAATGAGGCTGCTCCCCCTGGAGTTAAGAATCCAATAAAGGCCATCGTTCCGCCAAATAAATACAACCAGTAAGAAAGCATATTTAATCTTGGGAAGGCAACATCTGCTGCACCAATTTGCAGCGGCATAATCACATTAGCAAAACCAACGAATAACGGCGTAGCAAACATCAACAACATGATGGTGCCGTGCATAGTAAAGATCTGGTTGTACTGCTCATTACTTAAGAACTGCATTCCAGGACGGGCTAACTCACTTCTTAGTACCAGAGCTAGCAAGCCAGCAATTAAAAACCAGACAAATGAGGTAATTAAATATAGGTAACCAATAGTTTTATGATCAGTAGAAGTCAGCCACTTAACCAGCAATCTTCCCTTAGAGGTTGGTGCAACCTTGCCGGCTCCTGCTGCAATGGTTGGGCGTTGGGCGTAAGTGGTCATGCGTTGGCTGCTTTCTCTTCGGCTACTAATCCTTCAATATAGGTTTGATACTCAGCTGGTGTAACTACTTTAACGGTAAAGAGCATTTGTGAGTGATTTCTTCCGCATAAGATGTTGCATCTGCCTGGGAAGGTACCTAATTTATTTGCGGAAAACTCTAACTTGTTTGTTACACCAGGTAGGTTTTGCATTTGAATCATAAAGGCTGGAATCCAGAAGCCATGAACCACATCATTGGCGGTTAAAGTGAAACGAACATTCTCGCCCAATGGTAGGTAAAGCGTTGGTGGTTGGGCTGGTGTGCCTGTGACGGTTGCGCTCTTGTAATCGCCTGCATCCTTGTAATTAAATTGCCATGACCATTGGAATCCTTCAACATCAATAAAATGTGAAACCTGTGCATCTGGCGTAATTTTTACAATCTTTGTTTGACTCTGAACAGTGAAGTAAAAAATGACTGCCACAATAATAAAAGGGATGATCGTGTAGGCAACCTCGACTGGAATGTTGTATTGAGTTTGCTTTGGAAAGCTCTCATCTTTTTTACGGTGAAAGAAAACTGGCCACAAGATCAAAATCAAAGTGAAAACACCAACTACACCAGCTGCAATCCAGGACCATTGCCATAATGAAAGCGAGTGATCATTTACGCTAGATAAGCCTTCTTCAAAGCCAAGCCCAGAGATCTCACCCTTAGAACAACTAGTAAGAAAGAAGGTGGCGGCCAGTAAGGTTGGGATTGATTTAAGGTGAGGCCGGCGCATGGGCTTAAGGATAACCTTCTGCCATAGAAGTTACAGACGCTGGCGGTTAGGGGTATCGGGTGGTTCGCATCACAGGAGATTTCCAGCAGGAAAGAGTGCTACACCCTGCCGCAAACTCCCTTTTACCTGAGTTTTTTGGCAAAGGTTGGCCAGATCCAGCCAAATTAAATAACAGCTCCAGGCAGGCGAGTATTTTGCAAGAGCAGGTTAGGCAGAGTTTTGCTAAAGCTTTGAATGTTCGAGGCGATGAGATTGAATTTTTAGGTGAACCAGATCTTGGATTTCAATTAGCGATTCAAGGCTTGTTGAAGCCGGATAGTAAATTGTTTTATTCAACCATCGATCGGCAAAAGGTTTTTGCAGTTGCATCCTTTGAAAAAAATAGTGGCCGTGCAGTAACTGAGCTAGCTGTTAATAACCTTGGACAGATTCAAGAATCTGTAATCACCGTAAATGATCTTTTAATCTGGCAGGTTGCAAATGGTGAAACGGGAAATATTCAGGAATCTCCAAAAAATGATTCCTTAGTCTTTGCAGATTGCACAAGTAGCGGAGTTGATTTACTGCCAACCTTTGATTACCAAACCGCTTTATTCGATAGTAGATCTTGGGCAGGACCGGCTGGTCTTGGCATATTGATTATTAAATCCGACGCCAAGTGGCGCAATCCCCTGCCCCACAATGATCTATCACGTACCCCCGGCACTTACTCACTTCCGCTCCTACTTGCTAGCGCAGTTGCCCTTGAAAATTACTTAGCTCAACCTGATATTAGATCTAAATTAAAACAAGAGATAATCGACTTTGTTACGACACAGATCCCTGATGTGCAGGTTGCGTCCTCCTCAACTGGGCTGGGAAAATTCTTATCTTTATCAATTAAAGATGTTGAAGCAGATCGCCTACTCCTTGATTTAGAGGAGGCTGGTTTTGCAGTTGACTCAGGCTCTGCCTGCAAATCAGCTGATATGAAGCCATCTCATGTGTTAGCTGCAATGAATTTACCTATTGCTGGAAATATTCGGTTAACCATCCACAAAGAGTTTACTGAGCAAATCGTAAAAGAATTTTGTATTGCGCTGAAAGCAAGCGTTGCTAAATTACGAGGAAACTAACCAACCAACTTCACATTTAGATGCGGTTTAACCTCATCGGTGGCAGCCTTGCCATAAGCAGTTTCAAATCTAGATAAAAATTCTTCTTGGGTAAATCGATACTCCTGTGTGCCAGTTGTTTCAATGCAGTAGGTGGCAAGAAGTGAACCAAGCTGAGCACATCTTTCATGGTTTAAACCCCAAGAAAGGCCGGCAATAAATCCAGATCTAAAGTTGTCGCCAACTCCGGTGGGATCTAACTTTGCTTTTTCCTTAGGAACTCCAACATAGATTGTCTCTTTGCCATGCTCTTCAATTTGTGCACCCTTTGAACCTAAGGTAACAACTCGAACATGAACTCGATCAAATAACTGCCGATCAGTCCAGCCAGTCTTTTGAATTGCAAGTGCTAACTCATACTCGTTTAAAAATAAATACTTTGCCCCATCAATTAATTGCGCAATCTCTTTGCCATCCATTCGAGCCATTTGTTGGGATGGGTCTGCTGCAACTGGAATATTTAACTCCCTGGCCATCTGTGAATAACGCATCATCGCTTCTGGGTCATCGGGTGAGATAACTAGCAGATCAAACTTGCCGGTTTTTTGAATAATTGGTGAGAGCTCAATATTCCGCGCTTCACTCATTGCTCCTGGAAAAAAGGATGCAATCTGATTTAACTCAGTATCAGTTGTCACCATAAAGGTAGCGGTATGAAGAGCCTCTGAAACTAAAACATGTGAGGTGTTAACTCCATGGCGTTTAAGCCAAGCCTCATAATCAACCCAGTCACGACCTACCGCGGCAATTAAAATTGGATTAAGCCCGAGCGCGCCCATTCCAAATGAAATATTGGCGCCACAGCCACCGCGACGGATTTCTAAAGTGTCTACTAAAAATGAGAGTGAGACTTTTGCAAGTGAGCCGGCAACAAGTGAATCAGTGAACTTGCCACCAAAACTCATTATGTGGTCGCCACCGACTGAACCGGCAACTGCCACCTTCATAATTTTTTACTAACGATTAATTAAATGAATCGCCGCAGGCGCATGAGCCACCGGCATTTGGATTATCGATTGTGAATCCTTGTTTCTCGATAGTGTCAACAAAATCAATTGTGGCACCCATTAGGTAAGGCGTGCTCATCTTGTCGGTTACTACTCGCACCTTTGCGGCACCGAACTCAGTCAAAGTATCACCATCAAGATTGCGGTCATCAAAATAAAGTTGGTAGCGAAGTCCTGAACATCCGCCTGGTTGAACAGCAACGCGAAGGCTTAGATCATCTCGTCCTTCTTGCTTAAGAAGAGAGGAAACCTTTTCGGCAGCAACATCGGTAAGTGCGATTGAAGCTGTTGAAATCTTCACATCTGTTGTGCCAGTTGTCTCTGTGCTCATATTCACTCACTCTCCAATAATTCCTAGGCTCATAGATTACTAGTTCTGAGCCCGCTATATCGCCACCTAAACCTGTGAGCGTTTACACTCACCGCATGGGAATAACTGATCTTCTGCTGCTGGGCCAGCAAAAAGATCTAAATAGTGAGCGCGGTGTCTCCTGCGATGGCGAGTTACCAGCAGCCAGTGATCCAAAATTGGTAGAACGTGCGATTGCAGCAAGATCTGCACTCGGCTCTAGGGCGATGGTTCTAGGTCATCACTATCAACGTGATGAGGTAATTGCCTTTGCTGATATCCGTGGAGATTCATTTAAATTAGCTCAAGCGGCTGCTGATAATCGTGATGCTGAATTTATTTTTTTCTGCGGTGTTCACTTTATGGCCGAAAGTGCTGACATATTAACCTCTAAGGATCAAAAAGTTATTTTGCCAGATTTAGCAGCTGGTTGTTCCATGGCAGATATGGCAACTGCGTCCCAAGTTGATAACTGTTGGCAGGTATTAACGAAATTAGGGGTAGCGAATAAAACAATTCCAATTACCTATATGAACTCATCGGCTGCAATTAAAGCCTTCACTGGCGAAAACAATGGCGCAGTGTGCACCTCATCTAATGCGATGCGGGCAATGAAGTGGGCATTTGAAAAGGGTGAGAAGGTTTTATTTCTTCCCGATCAACACTTGGGAAGAAACACAGCAGTTTTATCCCTTGGCTTAAAACTTGAAGATTGCGTACTTTGGAATCCATGGAAACCAAATGGTGGATTAACCGATGATCAGATTAAAAAGGCAAAAGTAATTTTATGGCGGGGCCATTGCTCAGTGCATGGCAGATTCTCAGTTGAAAATATCAATCAGGTAAGAGCGAAAATTTCTGGCGTAAAGGTGTTGGTTCACCCAGAGTGCCAACATGATGTAGTTTCAAATGCTGATGTCGTTGGCAGTACTGAGATGATTATAAAAACTGTTAAAGAATCTGCAGCTGGCTCAAAATGGGCGGTGGGAACTGAATTAAACCTTGTGCAACGACTTGCAAATGAGAACCCGGACAAGCAGGTAGTTTTCTTAGATAAAACTGTGTGTTATTGCTCAACTATGAACCGAATTGATCTACCCCACCTAGTTTGGGTAATGGAATCCTTGGTTAACGGCCGACTTGAGAATCAGATCGTGGTTGAGGAAAAGATCGCAAAGTGGGCAAAAGTTGCATTAGAGCGAATGCTGGCCCTACCTTAATCTCATGTCCGATAAAAAAGGTAAGCCAACGCCAAAGCGCAAAGAAGCACAGGCCAAGTTAAAGGTTTCTCCCCTGTCTCCTACTGCAAGTAAAGAAGCAAAGAAAGCATTGAAGGCACAAGCAAGGGTTAGAAGGTTAGAGGCCAGAGCTGCTTACATGCGCGGTGAAGAGAGTGCCTTACCCGTTAAAGATAAGGGACCTGTAAGAAGATTTGTTAGAAATTATGTTGATGAACGTAAATCGGTAACTGAATACTTTTTAGTTTTTATCATGTTTATTTTGTTCTTAACGGTAATTCCAAGTCCTGCGGTACAACTAGGTGCAATTGTTCTTATGTATTCAGCAATGATTTGGGTTGCAATTGATGGATTTTTACTATCCCGCCGAGTTAAAAAATTAGTAGCCGAAAAGTTTCCAGATCAACCAACAAAAGGCTTAGGTCTTTATGGCTGGATGAGATCTACTCAATTAAGACGTTTAAGAGCGCCTGCTCCGCAAGTTGGTCCTAGTAAAAAGAAGTAGAACTTAGGTGCGTGGCTTAGGGCTGATTGTTTTAGCAGGATCCTTCTCAACTACAGAACCCAATGCTGCATCAATCTCATCCATAATTGATTTATCTAGCTTTACCCCAGTTGCCATTACATTCTCTTTGATCTGAGATGGTTTAGTCGCACCAATAATCGCACTTGAAACATTTGGATTTTGTAATACCCAGGCAATTGCAAGTTGGGCTGGAGTTAAATCCACCTTCTTAGCAATTGGGATTAATCTTTGGGCTGCAGTCAGAACTGGCTCAGTCATAAATTTAGAGATCATATTTGCGCCGCCTTTTTTATCGGTCGCTCTGGAGCCAGCTGGTGCTTTCTTGCCTGGCAAATACTTTCCAGTTAACACACCTTGCGCGATTGGTGACCAAACAATTTGGCCAATTCCCTCTTTTTCACACAATGGCACAACGGCAGATTCAATTACTCGCCATAACATTGAGTATTGAGGCTGGCTAGAGATAAAGCGGTAGTAACCCTTTTCATCTTGAATTTTAAGAGCGGCGGCAATCTGCTCTGCATTCCACTCAGAAAAACCAATATATAAAACCTTGCCACTTCTTATTAGGTCATCAAATGCGCCTAAGGTTTCTTCTAAAGGTGTCTCATAATCAAAGCGGTGTGCTTGGTAGAGATCAACATAATCTGTTTTTAAACGCTTAAGGGACGCGTTACAGGACTCCATAATGTGCTTGCGAGAAAGGCCGCGATCATTTTTGCCGGTACCAGTTGGCCAGTAAACCTTGGTGAATAATTCATAAGACTCACGGCGGACACCTTTTAATGCTTTACCTAAAACTGTTTCAGCCTTAGTTCCAGCATAAACATCTGCGGTATCCAAGGTTGTAATGCCAAGATCCAGTGATGCCCTTACGCACTTAATCGCAGCATCTGACTCAACTTGAGAGCCGTGGGTGATCCAATTTCCGTAAGTCAGCTCGGATACATACATTCCAGTACTGCCAAGGCGTCTGTGTTCCATATTCCAACCCTAACCCGCAGGTTAGACAAGTGCAATACTGCGCGTTGAGTTGTATTTGCTAGCAATAACCAGCACAATCGCCCAACAATTTAATATCGAAAGTAAAAGAGTGTGACTGGGGGAAGTCGGTGTAAATCCGACGCTGTCCCGCAACCGTGAGAAAGTTTTCTTTCAAGTCGGATTACCCAACACATTTATATATCCACCCGTCGAGGATTGCGGGGCGAGGATTCTCATTTAGGTGAGTTTCTGCGCTTTCGTGAAACTCTCTTATGAGAGGCAAAAAATGTTTAGTAAGAGATTTGAAGAAGTTAAAAAGTTTCTCCCGGCAATTCTGGTAGTTGCCTTAGTAATCGCAGGATTCTCAGTATGGTCAGCTAAAACTGATGGAAACTGTGTCACTGTCAGCATCGATTATGGTGTTTTAGATTCGCAAAATCCAAATTACGAAAAGTGTTTGCCAAACAATGGTGAAGTTACCGCCTTGGATCTAATGAAAAGTGCAAATTTTGAAATTGAAGGCACTCAAAAGTATGGCGATCAAATAGTTTGTCGATTAAACAATCTCCCAAAGCCAAATCAACCAATTGGCATCAAAGGACATGAGGATTACATCGAAACCTGCAAAGATATGCCAGCTGAGTTTGCCTATTGGGCAGTCTTTGAAAAAAAGAAACAAGTAATTCCAAATCCAGCAGATTTAAATACTAAATGGACTTATGCCCAGGTTGGTGTTGCAGAACTAGCTTTAAATTCCGGTGATTCACTAGCCTTTGTCTTTACCGACAATGGTAAAGTTAAGTATCCAAAGTAGGAGTGATGATGAATAGCAGCTTAAGTACAGACTCAAATATCCTTGTTGCCAAAAATGGCACTGGGGTTAAATCGCTGTTTTCAAAGATTGTTGGATTATCACTCCACATGTCGATATTAATTGTTGGAACAAATCTAGCCGAGTACGCCTGGCGTGCTTATGGAGCCTGTTGAAAAGTTTTAATTTGGCTTAGTTTTAACGAACTCTTGAAGGAACAAACGGCAGGCCGACTACCTCAAACTGACAATCGGTACCGCGGACATCAATTAAAACGTTGTCCCCTTTGATTACTTCAGAGTTAATTAAAGCTAAGCCAATTCCCTTTTTTAAGCCAGGTGAAAAAGTTCCACTAGTCACTTCCCCGATGACCTCACCAGATAAATTCTTTACCTGCATATCTTTTCTAGGAATTCCTCGATCAAGTGACAAAATTGCCTTCAACTTTAATTTCGTTCCATTTTCTTTTTGATCCGAAAGAACTTTCCGCCCTTTAAATTCCGCTTTACTCCAGCCAACCGCCCAGCCAGCAGCAGCCTCAACTGGTGAAATCTGCAGTGATAATTCATGGCCGTGAAGTGGATACCCCATTTCGGTGCGCAAAATATCTCTAGCTCCTAACCCGCAGGGTGTGCCATTTAACTTTTCAACTACCTCAACTAATTTATCCCAGACTTTTTCAGCATCTGCCCAACGAGGAATAATCTCAAAGCCAAGCTCACCGGTGTAGCCAGTTCGACATAAGATTATTGGTGAGTTATCAATCTCGGTATTAACAAATGCCATGTAATCCATCTCAGCTTTAATTCCCAATTGATTCAAAACCTTAACTGAATCAGGGCCTTGCACTGCAATTACACCAAACTCAGTATGCAGATTCTTCACCTCAACAGATGCCGGGGCGCTTGCCTTTAGAATTTCAAATACGGCTTCAGTATTTGAAGCGTTCGGAACTAAAAATAAATCAGTATCAGAGTTACGGTAGACAATCAGATCATCAACTACCCCACCATCTTCATTACAAAGTAATGTGTATTGCGCTTGACTTGCAGTGATTCGGCTTAAATCATTGGTGACCATTTGATTTAGGAAATTAAGAGCGCCCTCACCCTTTATTGAGATTTTGCCTAGGTGAGAGACATCAAAAATGCCTACCCGTTCACGCACTGCTGAATACTCTGCAATCACACCAGAACTTGGGTATTCAATCGGCATAAGCCAACCACCAAAATCTGCCATCTTTGCATTGCGCTGCAAATGTTTGGCTGCAAGTGGTGAGTTTTTCATAAGCCAAACTTACACTCTCCCCGTTAAAGTGGGGGTAATTTGATCTCTGAATGGATTATCAACTTTTATAAGTATCCTTTAGGCTAGTCCTATCGTTCATCTGTAAGTATTTCTTTGAAACAGGAGTCACATGATTAAGGTGAAATTAACTACCAAAGTTGATAGTGATGTGCTGGTAGTTGGTCTGGGAAGCACAAGTAAGAAATTGCAGATTGAATCCGGCGCAGCTCAAGTAGATGCCACCTCCTTGCTTGCAACTTTGACGGCAATGGGCGCAACTGGCAATGCTGATGAAGTAATTAAGCTGCCTGGAAAAAATACTAAGTTAATTGTTTTTACTGGCCTTGGAAAAATTGAATCAAATTACGATCCAGAGGTATTACGTCGCGCCGCCGGTGCTGCAGCTCGAGAGTTGATTGGAAACAAATCTGCCGCCTTTGCCCTCCCTCATAAATCAGTAACCGAGATTGCAGCAATTGCCGAAGGTGCATCCCTTGGCTCCTATAGCTTTACGCAATTTCTAGGCAATTCAAAGAAGGATCAAAAGGATCCACTTACCCAAATCAGCGTGGTCACAAAGTTCGCCGATACCGCTCAAGCAAAGGCTGCGGCTAGGCGTGCTGAGATTATTGCCGAACAAACATTTTTAGTACGCGACCTTATTAATACTCCACCTAGTCACTTAACCCCTGATTCATTTTGCAACACTATGAAAAAGTATGGATCAAAGTTTGGCGTTAAAGTTGAAATCATAAATGATGCTGCTTTGCGTAAGGGTGGCTACGGCGGAATTATTGGTGTTGGTCAAGGTTCTGCCAACCCACCAAGACTTTTGCATGTTACATACAATCCAGTAAAGGCTAAGAAAAGATTTGCATTTGTTGGCAAGGGCATCACATTTGATACCGGTGGACTGGCATTAAAACCGGCTGCTGGTATGGAGGCAATGAAAGCCGATATGTCAGGGGCTGCCGCCGTAATTGCTTCAGTCTTTGCTATCGCACAACTTAAACTGTCAATCGCGGTAGATGGTTGGGCACCTCTCGCTGAAAACATGGTGAGCGATACTGCAACTAGGCCAAGTGATGTAATTACTATCTACGGTGGTAAAACAGTTGAGGTATTAAATCCAGATGCTGAAGGCAGATTAGTTTTAGCTGATGCACTTATTAAAGCTGCTGAGGTTGGCAAAAAAGCTGGCGGCTTAGATGGAATCATTGATGTGGCAACGCTTACTGGTGCGCAAGTTGTCGCTCTCGGCAGTAGAACCTCTGCAGTTATGACAAATAATGAAGTATTTAGTAATCAATTTTTAGCAGCGGCATCATTATCAGGTGAAGCATTTTGGCCAATGCCATTACCTATTGAACTTCGCGCATCCCTTGATTCACCGATTGCAGATTTAGCAAATATTGGTGATCGAATGGGTGGCATGTTAGTTGCTGGATTGTTCTTAAAAGAGTTCATTGATCCGCAAACCCCGTGGCTCCATTTAGATATTGCTGGCCCTGCCTTTAATGAAAAGACCGCACATGGCTACACACCTGTTGGCGGCACTGGGATCGCCCTGCGCTCACTAGTTCAATTAGCTGAGTTGGCTTCATCACAGTCGTAGTGTGGATAAATCACTAGGTCGAGTGAGCACCAAATTCGTGGCAGGATTACCTCATGGCCGATTTTGATCTAGTAATTCTCGGTGGTGGCAGCGGTGGTTACGCAGCAGCACTTCGCGCATCGCAATTAGGTCAAAAAGTAGTTTTAATTGAAAAAGATAAACTCGGCGGCACCTGTCTTCACAAAGGTTGCATCCCAACCAAAGCCCTTCTTCATGCAGGTGAGATTGCAGATAACACCCGTGATGCTGGTGAGTTTGGTGTGAAGGCTGATTTTCACTCGATGGATATGGCAGCGGTTAACACATATAAAGATGGCGTTGTTTCAAAGCTTCATAAAGGTCTTGAAGGATTAGTTAAATCTAGAAATGTTACCTATGTGCAAGGAAGCGGAAAATTAGTTTCAAATAATACTGTTGAAGTAAATGGCACCAAATACACTGGCAAGAATGTAATTCTTGCAACTGGTTCATACCCTAAAACTTTGCCTGGTCTTGAAATTGATGGCAAGCAGATAATTACCAGTGAACAAGCAATCAAGATGGATTACGTACCGAAATCGGTAATTGTATTAGGTGGCGGCGTAATTGGTTGTGAGTTTGCCTCAGTATGGAAATCATTTGGCGCTGAGGTAACAATTGTGGAAGGACTACCCCACTTAGTTGCCCTTGAGGATGAGTCTTCAAGTAAGCATTTAGAGCGGGCATTTAGAAAACGCGGCATTAACTTTGAATTAGGCGTTAAGTTTAAATCTGCTGAACTAAAGAAAAAGGGAGTTAAAGTAACTCTGGAAGATGGCAAAGAATTTTCTGCAGAAATCTTATTAGTAGCGGTCGGTCGTGGCCCAGTATCAAATGGCTTAGGTTATGAAGAGGCTGGTATTAAAATGGATCGCGGATATGTATTAGTAGATGATAAGTGCCGAACAAATGTGCCTGGAGTTTGGGCGGTTGGTGATTTAATCCCAACACTACAACTTGCCCATGTTGGTTTTGCAGAAGGAATTTTGGTGGCAGAAGAGATCGCTGGCCTTAACCCAAGAGCAATCAATTACGATGGTGTCCCCCGCGTCACCTACTCTGAGCCTGAGGTTGCATCCGTTGGCCTAACAACTGCCGGTGCAAAAGCTGCCGGCCATGATGTAGTTGAGTTAAATTATGATTTAGCTGGAAATGGCAAAGCAAATATTTTAAAGACAGCCGGCTCTGTGAAATTAGTTGCTGCAAAAAATGGACCAATCCTGGGAATCCACATGGTTGGCTCCCGGGTTGGCGAATTATTGGCTGAAGCCCAATTAATCTTTAACTGGCAGGCAGATGCTGCCGATGTTGCCCAACACATTCATGCCCATCCAACCTTGTCTGAGGCAATGGGTGAGGCACACTTAGCCCTGGCCGGTAAGCCACTTCACGCCCATGGTTAGGAGAATAAATTAAATGACATTTTCAGTAACCATGCCCGCACTTGGTGAATCTGTAACTGAAGGAACTGTTACACGTTGGCTTAAAAAAGAGGGCGATCAGATTGCAGTTGATGAGCCATTACTTGAGGTTTCTACCGACAAAGTAGATACTGAAATTCCATCACCAGTTGCCGGTGTATTACAAAAAATTGTTGTACCAGTTGATTCAACTGTTGTAGTTGGAGCTGAACTTGCCGTAATTGCCGAATCTGGTTCTGCTGCAAAACCTGCAGCGCAAACTCCCGCGCCAGTTGTAACTCCCGCGCCAGTTGTTGCTGCTCCCGTTGTTCAAGCCCCCGTTGTTCAAGCCCCAGTTGTACAAACGCCTGCACCTGTAGCACCAGCTGCGGCAACTGCCGGCGCAACAATTGTTGCCATGCCTGCATTGGGTGAATCAGTTACCGAAGGAACAGTTACTCGTTGGCTTAAAAAAGTTGGAGATGCAGTCTCTGCTGATGAAGCACTATTAGAAGTTTCTACCGACAAAGTTGATACAGAAATCCCATCTCCTGTTTCTGGAACAGTATTAAGTATTGATGTACCAGTTGACACCACAGTTGCAGTTGGCGCACGCCTTGCATCAATTGGTGTATCTGGTTCAACTCCTGCTCCAGCTGCAAAGCCAGCACCGGTTGCACCACCTGTTGCACAAAAACCAGCAACTCCAGCACCAGTTGTTGCTGCACCTGTCGTGCAAGCCCCAGTTGTACAAGCACCTGCCCCAGTTGCTGCTGCAGTTAACGCAGTTCGATCTGATGATTCTTATGTCACACCGATTGTTAGAAAATTAGCTGCCGAGGCTGGCGTAAATCTTTCAACAATTAAAGGAACTGGCATCGGTGGAAGAATTCGTAAAGAGGATATTTTGGCTGCCACTCCTCGAGCAGCTGCTACGCCAACTGGAACAGTTTTAGCATCAACAGCGGTGGCACCACGTGGACCGTTAGCAGTATCACCACTTCGTGGCACCACGGTCACCATGTCTAGACTGCGTAAAGTAATTGCAGACCGAATGGTTGAATCGCTAAAAATTTCCGCCCAACTTACAACTGTGGTTGAAGTTGATGTAACCAAAATTGATCGCCTGCGTAAGGCGGCGAAAGCATCCTTTGAAGCTCGTGAAGGCGTTAAGTTAACCTTCCTACCATTCTTTGCGGTAACGGTATGTGAAGCGCTAAAACAACATCCAGTTCTAAACTCATCAGTTGAAGGTGATCAAATTACCTATCACGGCGCAGAACACCTTGCGGTTGCAGTTGATACTGACCGTGGCTTGTTGGTTCCAGTAGTTAAAGATGCTGGTGATTTAAATATGGGTGGAATTGCTCGCAAAATTGCAGATGTTGCAGCTCGCACTAGAGAAAACAAAATCACGCCAGATGAATTAGGTGGTGGAACATTTACCATCACAAATACTGGATCACGTGGTGCTTTATTTGATACGCCAATTATTAATCAACCGCAGGTAGCAATTCTTGGTTTAGGCGCAATTGTTAAGCGCCCAATGGTTGTTAAGGGTGCCGATGGTGGTGAAACAATTGCGATTCGTTCGATGGTTTATCTTGCCCTCTCATATGATCACAGAGTTGTGGATGGCGCCGATGCTGCTCGCTTCTTGGCAACATTAAAAGAGAGATTAGAAGAGGGTCGCTTCGAATCAGATTTAGGGTTGTAATTTGCCTCGCGTTAAAAAAATTGCAGTAACAGGTGCCTCTGGCTTAATTGGAAGCGCATTAGTTGCCCAGCTAAAAAGTGATGGTCATGAGGTACAAAAAATTGTTAGAAGGCCAGTTAGAACCTCTGATGAAGTAAGTTGGAACCCAATTAAGGGTGAGATAGATCTGCAGGCTTTAGAGGGTGTGGATGCAATATTTCATTTAGCTGGTGCTGGTGTTGGTGATAAAAGGTGGACAGCTGCATATCGATCTGAAATTTTAAACTCACGGCTATTGGGAACCACCACAATTGCTACCGCGTGTGAACAATTACAACCAGATGTTTTTATCTCAGCTAGTGCAATCGGCTACTACGGTGAAACTGGGGATCGGTCAGTTACTGAAACTGATAGAGGCGGTAGTGATTTTCTATCTATCGTTTGCCGTGAGTGGGAAGCAGTTGCCGACCTTGCGCCGAGTATTAGAACAATCAAGTTACGAACTGGTTTAGTGCTTGAACCAACTGGTGGCGCATTAGGAAGAATGATTCCACTGTTTAAGTTTGGCCTTGGTGGAAAACTTGGCTCAGGTAAACAATGGTGGTCCTGGATCACCCTTCATGATCAGATTAGAGCAATGATATTTTTAATGAATTCAAAGATTGAAGGAGCGGTTAACTTAACCTCACCAAACCCAGTTACTAATCAAGAGTTCACTGCAGCACTTGCAATGGCACTAAAGCGCCCAGCGATATTTCCAGGACCAGCATTTGCTCTTCGCGCTGTATTAGGCGGATTTTCAACTGAGGTTTTAGGCTCTAAAAAAGTTATTCCGAAGGTACTAGTGGATAATAAATTTGAATTTGATTATCCACACGTATCTTCAGCACTTACTACTTTAGTTGAGTAGCCTTTTTTCCCTCGTGTTGTAACTTAGAAGGCCACCAGATCTTTGGACCAATATCACTTACTAAAGCTGGTACCAAAATCGATCTAACAACAATTGTGTCTAGCAAAACACCAAAGGCAACTGCGAAACCAATTTGAGCAAGTGGCACAAGTGGTAACAAGCCTAGAACAGCAAATGTTGCGGCAAGCACTATTCCAGCTGAAGTAATTACCGCGCCAGTAACCGTTAAGCCCTTAATTACGCCACGACGGGTACCAATTTTTTGGGACTCTTCTCGCACTCGAGTCATCAAGAAGATGTTGTAATCAATACCTAATGCAACTAGGAATATGAATGCAAAGAGTGGGAAGGAGTTGTCTCCCCCGGCAAACCCAAAGACATGGTTAAAGACCAGTGCACATACTCCCAAGGTTGCAAAGAATGAGAGCACTACGGTTCCGAGCAATAAAATTGCGCTGAGAATACTGCGAAGGAGTAATCCAAGAATTAATGTAATTACCAAAAGAATTATTGGAATAATGGTTCGGTTATCTTGGCCATTTGCAGTTCGCACATCAAAGTAAACCGCGCTAGTTCCACCTACCAAAGCTGTTGAATCAGCGCTCTTAGCCAACTCACGAATCTTTGGAATATCATCTCCAGCTTCAACACTGTCTGGTGCTTTGTCTAAAGTGACATTAATTATTGCTTTATTATCAACAATTTTTACCTTAGGTAGTGGCTGACCTGGGATCACAAATCCATCAAGTAATGGAGAAACTTCTGTGACACCTGGCGCATTTCTAACCGCTGCAGTTACTGCTTCAATTTTATCTGCAGCAACAACTATTTGAGTTGGATCACCTTGACCACCTGGAAAATGTGTCTCTAGTAGCTTTTGGCCAACGACTGATTCAGGATTTCCAGTAAAAGTATCAATCGTGCCGATTCCATCAGATTTTAATGTTGGGGCAAATGAAGCAAGCAGTAGCAAGAAAGCTCCAGAAACAATCCACGCACGTCTTGGATTTTTCTCAATTACGCTGCCAACTTTGCTCCAAGTTCCAGACATAACATGATCATCGCCATCAAAATTTGGCCGGCGGGGCCAGAAGATCCAGCGACCGAAGAGTAGAAGTAGGGCTGGCAACAAAGTAAGAATGGTAAACATTGAAACTACAATTCCGATTGCACCAATTGGTCCAAGGCTGGCAGTGTTTGTTAACTGACTGAACAAGAGAACTAGTAAGGAAATAGAAACAGTTGAACCAGAGGCAAGAATTGGTTCCCACACACCCTTATATGCAGCTCGCATCGCATCAAATCGAGATTCAAAAAGATGTAACTCTTCGCGGTAGCGTGCGATTAGTAAGAGCGCATAATCGGTAGCAGCTCCAACAACTAGAACTGACAAAATTCCTTGCGACTGACCGTCGACATCAATAATGTTGTTTTTTGCTAATAGATAAACAATTCCACCTGCAGTTGAAAGTGCAAATAACGATGACAGCAGCGGAATAATCCATAAGATAGGTGAGCGATATACGACAATAAGAATAAATGCCACTACCAACAGAGTGGATTGAAGTAATTTAGAATCAATCTCACCAAATGCTTCAAACAAATCACCAAGTAATCCACCTGGACCAGTTACATATGGTTCAAGCGAGTTAGCTTTAGCAAAAGGTGCAACATCTGCCCGTAGCTCTTCAATTATGGCCGGCAAAACCGGTTTATCATTTGGCAAAATTTTTGCAAGTGCATTTCCATCTAACGGTATATTTCCTAAAATTGCTTTTCCATCTTCAGACGGAAAGGCGGTAATTTGTTGACCTGGCGCTAAGTAGTCAGAGATTTTTGCGCTTGTTCCATCCAGAGTTAAATCGCCAACCTTAGCTAGGTGTTCATTTACCTTTAAAATCAATTGCGGGTTAATGTCACCTTCAAAAAGAATTAGTGCCGGAAAATTAAATGAATCCTTGCCAGAGAAGGTTTGAATAACTTCAGATGCTTGAGTTGCCTCAGCTCCCTTAGGCAAAAATGTAGAGTTATTGTTTTCCTGTACTGAGGTTAACTTGCCAAAAAGTGGGCCAAATACACCAGTGATAATGAACCAACTAATGACAACTAACGTAGCAAGCGCAACAGGCTTGCGGTTTCGAACAGTTATAGAACTCTTGCTTTTTCCAGCCATGGGTATAAATGCCTTTCGGTAATTAGGATTAGGAGGTAAATCTACCAGCGATGCAATTTTGCTCACACACATGGCTCGCAAAGATGTCAATCTTTAGCCAAATATTCACCAGCCAATTAGGCTAGCACTCATGAGTTCGACCATAATGACCCAGAATCTTCTCAGAGTTGAAGAGCTCGGAGTTATTGATTATCTATCTGCCTGGAAAATACAAAAAGAAATTCAGGAGAAAGTAATTGGCAATATCGAACCAAATACTTTATTACTTCTTCAACACCGGTCGGTTTATACCGCAGGCCGTCGTACTGAAATTTCTGATCGACCATTAGATAACACACCAGTTATTGATGTTGATCGTGGCGGAAAAATCACTTGGCACGGTCTAGGTCAGATTGTTGGTTATCCAATAGTTAAATTGAAAAATTCAACCGATGTAGTCGGTTTTGTTAGAGAGTTAGAGACTACTCTCATTGAAATATGTGATGAATTTGGAATTAAGGCAGAACGTTACTGCGAGCGAAGTGGCGTATGGCTAAGGGATTCAAAGGGTGACCGCAAGATTGCAGCAATTGGATTACGGGTTGCAAAGGGTGTAACCATGCATGGATTTGCCTTAAATGTGAATCCAGATTTATCTGCCTACTCCAAAATTATTCCGTGCGGTATTGCAGATGCGAAGGTGACTTCCCTATCAGCTGAGCTTGGTAGAGATATTAAAATTGATGAGGTTATGCCAGTATTGAAAAAACATATTTTGCCTATGCTGGATAGAGTATCTAAATGAGCATTGATCCAAATGGTCGTAAGCTACTTAGAATTGAAGCACGCAATTCGCAAACTCCGATTGAGAGAAAACCGGAGTGGATTAAGACCAAAGCAAACATGGGACCTGAGTACACAAAACTTCGTTCATTAGTTGTTAAAGAAGGTCTTCACACTGTCTGCCAGGAGGCAGCATGTCCAAATATTTTTGAGTGCTGGGAAGATCGAGAGGCAACATTTTTAATTGGTGGCAGCGCCTGCACCAGAAGATGCGATTTTTGCAATATCGATACTGGAAAACCTGATCCGTTAGATAGGGATGAACCAAGAAGAGTCGCTGAATCAGTTAAGACCATGAATTTAAAGTATGCAACTATCACTGGAGTTGCCCGTGATGATCTAGATGATGAAGGCGCCTGGTTATACGCAGAGACAATTTCTCAAGTGCATGCCTTAAATCCTGGTGTTGGTGTTGAAATGTTAGCGCCTGACTTCAGTGGCAATCCAGAGTTGTTAAATCAAGTATTTGAAACTAGACCTGAGGTTTTTGCCCATAACCTTGAAACTGTTCCGAGAATCTTTAAAGAGATCAGACCTGCATTTAGATATGAAAGATCTCTAAATGTAATTACCCAAGCAAGAGATTTCGGGTTAATCACGAAATCAAATTTGATTCTAGGAATGGGTGAAACTCGCGATGAGGTAACCCAAGCGCTTCAAGACTTACGAGATGCCGGCTGTGATTTGATCACCATTACGCAATACCTACGGCCAACTGCCAAGCACCATCCAGTTATCCGTTGGGTTAAGCCAAATGAGTTTGTGGAGTTGAGTAAAGAGGCGGAAGAAATAGGATTTCTTGGTGTTATGAGTGGTCCATTGGTACGTTCTAGCTATCGAGCAGGTCGTTTGTATAACCAAGCGATGGCTGCCAGAGCAGTTAAATAAGGGAGAGATATGTTCGGCAGAAAAAAGAAAACTGAAGAAGCTCCAGCAAAAGGTGCTGCGCCAGAAAAACAATCACAGCTTGCAGTTCTAAAAGATGCATTTAAATTAGTAAAAGGTGACTCCCCCTTATCTCTAGTTTGGTGTTTATTAGTCTTTGTTTTGATTGTGGTCTTTGGTGTAATTATTGGTAATAACTTGGGACATCCAATCTATGCCGGCTTTTTATCAACACCGCTTGGATTTTTAGCTGCATTCTTCTTGTTTACAAGATTTGCAAATACGGCTGCCTTCTCATCAATTGAAGGTCAAATGGGCGCTGGCGCGAGTGTGCTGATGTCAATCCGCAGAGGATTTGTAACTACTCCGGCAGTAAATGTTAATCGTGACCAAGATATGGTTCACCGAGTCTCTGGTAAAGCTGGAATTATTTTAGTTGGTGAAGGTGGATTTGCAGTTCGCACATTAATGCAAGATGAGAAGCGCAAGATGGAGCGCTTTTTATCTGGTGTGCCAATTACTGAAGTTTATGTTGGAGATGGTCAAAATCAGGTTTCAATTCGCAAACTACAAAAGCATTTAAAGAAATTGCCTAAGAAGCTAAACACCTCCCAACTTCGTGAGGTACGTGCTCGCCTTCGATCAGTCGGTGGCTTAACTCTGCCAATGCCAAAGGGTCCACTACCAGGCAATGCCAGGATGCCACGCAGATAAAAATTTATTAAATCGCTTTAATAGTTTGGCTTTGAGTTAAGTAATCGTGAAGTGATCTGCTCTCTTTTGTAAATACAGCTGGGATCACCAAGCATATTAGTAAAGTGCGCAGCACAATTTTTTTCGGTGCTACTCGCCCTTGATCTGGGTAAGTAACAACTTTAATTCCCAAGATTCTTTGGCCAGCCGATGCTTGAAAAACAATGGTAAAAAACGCAACCTCCAGAAAGAAAATGAACAAGGTTGAAAAATCATTGTTAATAAACAAATAGGGATTGAGAAGGCCAGAGATCAGCCGTGACATTGTCCAGTCGATCGCCAAGGCCAAAACCCGCCGGCCCAGAGAGGCCTCTGGCATTTCGGTGGGCGTTTTTTCGAAAACCATGCGGGCAACCCTACTGGCTACCGACCCTAGGAAACATAGATGTAACACGGTCTTTACTACTTTTTCATTGTTATCTACTAAGTTTTACCTATCTGAAGCGGTGCAATGTGGCCCTCCTTTCAGCGAATTAATCCAAGGAGAATAGATGTTTAAGAATTCATCTGAGATCTTCGATTACATCAAGAAAAATGATGTGAAGTTGATCGACGTTAGATTTATTGATTTACCTGGTATTCAGCATCACTTCAATGTGCCGGTTGAATCTTTTGATGAGAGCGTATTTAAAGATGGTTTGATGTTTGATGGTTCCTCAATTAGAGGTTTCCAATCAATTCATGAATCAGATATGAAGTTACTGCCAGTTCCATCCTCTGCATATCTTGATCCATTCCGCAAAGAAAAAACTTTAATTATTCTCTTCTCTGTTCACAACCCAAGTGATGACACCGCTTACTCAAGAGACCCACGAGGTGTAGTTGCTAAGGCTGTTGAATTCATGCGCAGTACTGGCATCGCTGACACTGCTTTGTTTGCACCAGAGGCTGAGTTTTATGTTTTCGATAGCGTTCGATTCGAAACTGGAATGAACCAAGCTTTCCATCATGTTGATTCTTATGAGGGTGCTTGGAACACAGGTATTGAATCAGATGCAGATGGCACACCAAACCGCGGATATCGCACCAGAATTAAAGGCGGATACTTCCCAGTATCCCCAACAGATCAATTCGCAGATCTTCGCGATGAGATGGTGATGAACCTTGGCAAAGTTGGCCTACTAGTTGAGCGTGCTCACCATGAGGTGGGAACTGCTGGACAGATGGAAATTAATTATCGCTTCAGCGATATTTTGACCGCCGGTGATGAGTTAATGAAGTTTAAATACATCATTAAGAACACGGCATGGGCTGCTGGCAAGACTGCAACCTTTATGCCAAAACCATTATTTGGTGACAACGGTTCAGGTATGCACGTTCACCAATCACTTTGGAAAGATGGCAAGCCATTGTTCTGGGGCGATGGTTATGGTGATCTGTCTGATGTTGCTCGTTGGTATATCGGTGGCTTGCTAAAGCATGCACCATCACTTCTAGCATTTACCAACCCAACTGTTAACTCATATAAGCGCCTAGTACCAGGTTATGAAGCACCA
>Ga0247831_1001573_pt1 | contig 42096 bp, 37 predicted proteins | sample LaCruzMarch2015__9_FD_192406 | JGI IMG/M metagenome (GOLD analysis project Ga0247831, IMG submission 192406) | Freshwater microbial communities from meromictic Lake La Cruz, Castile-La Mancha, Spain - LaCruzMarch2015_1m | ecosystem: Environmental > Aquatic > Freshwater > Lake | place: Spain...
TCGCGTTTATGTTCGCTCTATTTCCCTACGCGCTTATCGGCAAGCCAGGTATGACCGGCTTTGGATCTCTCGCAATGAGTTGGGAGTTAATCACAACGTCGTTCTGGCGATTCATTGGATTTAGAATTGTTCTTATCGGTGCAACCGTTGCTATCACTCTTGTTGCTGCCTTAGCGCAGGGTATTTTAACTGGAGTGCTTGATTCTGATTCGAATGTTCTGACTTCAATCCTTCTTGTCGCGGTGACATTCGCAGCGTTGTTCGTCAATGTCTTCGTTGCGGCATTTAGTTACTTGGCCGATGCACTCGCCTACCGTCGTCTGTCCGGTGATGGTGAAGTAGTTCGCCCCGGCTAAGCGCGCAAGTCGCGAACGACCGGGTCCCAAAAACCATTGGGAACCTCGTAAGGAACATAGAAAGAGAACCGGTCGAGAACGCCTTCGAATCGTTGGGTGATTGCCTCTGCTAATTCATTGCGTGGGGCAATCACCGCAAACTGTTCCAATACTGAATCGGGGATGTGGTCGCCCATGGTCGCCCAAGCGTCACCACCTTCGCGTGCAAGATCGGAAAGCGTGTCGGCTAGTTCACCCCAACCGTGTAGCTCGAGCACGGCACGGTAAGCCGGTGTACTGCCATAGAAACCGATTTGCGTTCGGACGGCCGCTGCGGCCCGATCCATTTCTTCACTCGTGTCGCCACTAACAACGAAACCCATCAGGCTTATTGCGCAGGCGCCGTCCTCACGATTCCCTTGTTTCAGCCCTGCAGAAACGGCGGGAAGTGAGACTTCTTCGATATAGCGGCGAGTTGTGAAGCCGTGCAAGATCACGCCGTCGGCTACTTCACCTACAACCTTGGTCATCACTGATCCAACGGCAGCGACGTAAACGGGCGGTGGGCCGTATGGGTGCGGGTCGGGCGCAAAAAACGGTGTCATCAGAGTGTGCTTGTAGTGCTCCCCTACAAAGCGCAGTGGTGTCTGGTCTTGCCATGCGACCCAGATGGCTTTCAGTGCTTGAACGTATTCGCGCATTCGTGGTGCTGGCTCACTCCAGGGCATTGAGAATCGACGTTGGATGTGGGGTTTCACTTGGCTGCCGAGCCCAAGTATGAATCGGCCCTTAGTGAGGAACTGAAGATCGTAGGCCGTTTGAGCGAGGGTCATCGGGGAGCGAGCGAAGGCGACCGCGATAGATGTTCCAACAGTGAGAGTGCTTGTGGCCTCTGCAGCAACGAGTAACGGAAGGAATGGATCGTGCTTAGCCTCGGAAGACCAGATCGCATCAAATCCTGATTTCTGCGTGGATACTGCTAGTTCTTGAATACTTTGAACGTCGCCCGTAGATCCCGTGCCGAAGTTTGCGTCGATCTTGAAACTGGCGGCAGGCAAACTGCTCATGCTTGTTTGTAGTCCTCGGCAATGATCAAGGTTGGCCCAGTTGCGGACTGAACCTGTTCCAGATCCACACCTGGTGCGGTCTCACGGAGAACGAGACCCTCGGGTGTAACGTCGATGACCGCCAAGTCGGTAATGATCCGATGAACAACCTTTCGGCCAGTGAGCGGAAGGTCACACGTATCGACGATCTTGTGGGTTCCATCTTTGGCAACGTGTTCCATCATGACTATGACACGTTTGGCACCGTGGACCAGGTCCATTGCTCCACCCATCCCCTTAACCATCTTGCCGGGGATCATCCAGTTAGCGAGGTCACCCTGTGTGGAAACTTGCATGGCGCCAAGAACAGCAGCGTCAATGTGGCCGCCGCGGATCATCGCGAAACTAGTTGCTGAGTCAAAAAATGCTGCACCCGGAAGAACAGTCACCGTTTCTTTGCCGGCATTGATGAGGTCGGGGTCGACTTCACTTTCATCGGGATAAGCCCCGGTTCCCAAGATGCCATTTTCACTTTGCAAAATCACGTTCACACCGGGTGGAAGGTGGTTAGGAATAAGCGTTGGCAAGCCAATCCCAAGGTTTACATACTGCCCGTCCTGGAGCTCTTGACCTACTCGGACTGCCATCTGCTCGCGATTCCAACTCATAGGGCGGTCCTCACTGTGCGACGTTCGATGCGCTTGTCGGCGGCCTGTTCTCCAGTCAGCGCAACAATGCGTTGCACAAAAATTCCCGGAGTGTGGACGAGTTCGGGGTCGATTTGCCCCGGTTCCACGAGTTCCTCTACTTCGGCGATTGTGATTCGCCCGGCAGCTGCAGCGAGCGCGTTAAAATTCCTGGTACTTTGGTGGAAAACCAAGTTCCCGGCCGTATCGCCAACACTTGCTCGAACAAGGGCGAAGTCGGTGCGAATACCGTGTTCAAGAACGTACTCACTTGGTACTCCGTCAAGGTCAAATGTTCCGACAACTTTGGGTGCGGACTCAATTGCCACTGAGCCATCCGCGTTGTAACGAAGGGGCATTCCGCCTTCGGCGACTAAGGTTCCCACTCCTGCTGGAGTGTAGAAGGCAGGAATCCCGGCGCCACCGGCCCGCAAACGTTCAGCGAGGGTTCCTTGCGGTACGAGTTCGACTTCGAGTTCACCGGAAAGGTACTGACGCTCGAACTCCTTGTTCTCCCCGACATAAGAAGAAGTCATTCGTGAGATAAGCCCAGCTCGAAGTAGTAGGCCAAGCCCCCAGTCATCAATGCCGCAGTTGTTGCTCACCACCCGGAGATCTTTTGGTGCCAACTTCAGAAGCGCATTGATAAGGACACTGGGAATACCGCACAGACCAAATCCTCCAACAGCGATAGTCGCACCGTCATTGATGTCGGAGAGTGCTTCGGCCGCACTGGCGTAGACCTTGTTTGCCATTTGTGACGCCCCTATAGAAGCTCGAGGATTGTGGCATTGGCCATGCCGCCACCCTCACAGATTGATTGCAGACCATAACGAGCTCCGCTTCGGCGCATCTGATGTACGAGCGTGGTCATTACCCGTGCACCGGAAGCACCGAGTGGGTGACCCAGTGCCATCGCACCTCCATTGATGTTGGTCAACTCGTGTGATGCCCCGGTCTCCTTCAGCCAGGCTCCCAGTACGGAAGCGAAAGCCTCATTGACTTCGAAGGCACCAATGTCTGAGATGGACAAGCCGCTGCGCTGGAGAACTTTTTGGGTTGCGGGAATGGGACCTGTGAGCATGATTACTGGATCTACGCCGGCAAGTGCGAACGTGTGGAATCGGGCTAGTGGCTTGAGCCCCAATTCGGCAGCTCGCTCCGACGTTGTGATGAGTAGCGCTGCTGCACCGTCGGATATTTGGGAGGCGTTACCGGCGGTTACTACTCCACCCTCTTGGAATGGGGTCTTCAGGGCGGCGAGTCCCTCCAGGCTGGTGCCCGGGCGGATCCCTTGATCAGTCGAGACGATTCCCGCGGCGGTAGTTATTGGGATGATTTCTTCGCTAAAGATTCCTGATTCAGTGGCTGCTGCGGCGCGCGCATGGGACGCCACTGCGAGTTCGTCAAGATCAGTTCGAGAAAGTCCCCATTTAGCGGCAATCATCTCGGCGCTGATTCCCTGAGGAACGAGATTGTTTTCGTAGCGATCCAACATGCGAGGCCCGAAAGGACCGTCGCCACCTACTGTGTTTGAGAACATCGGGACTCGAGACATCGACTCAACGCCACCGGCGATCACCATGTCGTACTGGCCGGCAATAACTCCTGCGGCTGCGAAGTGTGCCGCCTGCTGACTCGAGCCACATTGGCGATCAACGGTCACTCCGGGTACAGACTCGGGGAAACCGGCTGCCAACGCTGCATTCCGGCCGATGTTAAATGACTGTTCGCCAACTTGTGAGACACAACCCCAGATGACGTCGTCGACCAGAGCGGGGTCAACCCCCGTACGTGCCATCAGTCCTTCGAGCACCATGGCGGAGAGATCAACCGGGTTAATGCCGCTCAGTGAGCCCTTCTCAGGCTTGCCCACTCCGATGGGACTGCGAACAGCTCCGACGATGACTGCGTCACGCATAATGTTTTCTCCTCGTAATGTGGATGTTTTTTCACTTTCGAGTCTAGTCGGTTGTGGAATCCAACGCATGGAAACATCAGATGTATACTGGAAAAAATGGACACGTCATGGACACCCCAACAGGCCTACAACTGGCGCGATCTTGGTGGACTGCCAACAACACGAGGTGGTCGGGTAAAGGTAGGTCGTCTCTTTCGCAGTGACACTCTGCAGGAACTAAGCGACTCCGATGCCCATCGACTGGCAAATGAAGTTGGTCTACAGACCGTGATCGACCTCCGGCTCGAGGGGGAGGTCGTCCGTGAGGGTCGCGGATCCCTAGAAAATCACAGTGAAGTCCGGCATGTGAACGCTCCTTTGGTCAGCGTGGATCTCAGTGTTCCTGGCACAGCCGTCCCGTTGATCACCCCAGACATGTTGGTGCCGCACTATTTAGGTTTTCTTACCGTGAGCAGCGATTCCTTCGCAACTATCGCTGAAGTTCTGGCAAGTGAGGGTCTTCCCGCAGTTGTTCATTGCGCGGCCGGCAAGGATCGAACCGGCGTTGTTATCGCGGTGATCCTGGATGCCATCAAGGTTGAGCGTGAAGCCATTGTTGCTGATTATGTGCGATCCCGTGAAACGTATCCGCAGGTGCACGCTCGATTAGTTCGTCTCGAGAGTTACGGCAAGTACCTCGATAAACAGCCTCCCGGTGTTCAAGACTCCGCCCCGGAGACCATGAGCGGTTTCCTTGATGGGCTTCACAGCGAGTATGGATCCGGAGATGAATATCTGAGATCCATCGGTGTTTCCAAAGACACCCTTGAAGTTTTACGGTCAAGCCTTGTTACAGACTGATCTGTTTACAGACTGGCCACACTTACATTGAAATTCCACCATCAACAGGCAAAACCACGCCCGTGATGTAACCCGAGATGTCTGAGGCGAGGAAGCCGACGGCGGCACACATTTCTGAAGGTTGCGCAAAACGACCCATGGGAATTGCCGCTGCGAGTTCAGCTAATTTCTCTGGTGGAATTGCGGCAACCATGCGAGTCTCAGCGTTCGGTGAGATCGCATTGACGGAAATCCCGAAACGCGCCAATTCCTTTGCAGCAGTTTTTGTGAAACCGATGATTCCAGCTTTTGCTGTGGCGTAGTTAGCCTGTCCGGTGTTGCCACGCAGTCCGGTATAGGAAGTGACGTTGATGATTCGTCCGTAGGATCGTGCGCGGAAATGTGGGACGCAAGCCCGTGTGAATTTAAAAGTGCCACCGGCATGAACTGCCAAGACGGCATCCCAATCCTCATCGGTCATCTTCCATAGAACACCGTCGCGGAGAATGCCGGCGTTATTAACCAAAATATCTATTTGACCGAATTGATCGATAGTGGCGTCGACGACGCGCTGGACGTCAACGGTGCTGCTGACATCGGCCTGAATAGCAAGTGCATTGAAATCCGCTACCGCACTTGTTAAGACATCACCATCGAAGTCGACGGCCACGACGTTGGCGCCGGCCTCAGCGAAGAATCGAGCGAGTTCAAGTCCGACACCGCGTGCGGCTCCGGTAACGATCACTGTTTGTTGGGTGAAGTTAAACGTCAAGTTTGGCATGGGAGTCCTTCGTTGAGTTGAATGAATTTGTGTGGTTATTTATTAGCGTTAGAGCCCTAAGTCTCGCCCGATTATTTCTTTCATAATTTCGTTAGTGCCGCCCCAGATCTTGGTAACCCGGGCATCCATCCATGCTTGTGCAACCCGATATTCGCGCATGTAGCCGTAACCACCGTAGAGCTGTACACAGGCATCGAGCACATCATTTTGAACGTCAGCTGTCCAATACTTTACTTTTGCAGCGTCAACTGCGGAAAGTTCTCCCTCTGAGTGGGCCAATACGCAAGAGTCGACATAAACCTGACTCACATCTATTTTGGTGTACAGCTCGGCCAGCAAAAACTTATTGTGCTGGAATGAACCGATTGATTGCCCGAAAGCTTGACGCTCCTTGGCATACTCGAGAGTTTCATCAAGGATCGCGGCAACATGAGCGAGGTTACCCACCGCTGCACCAATTCGTTCTTGAGGTAGTTGTTCCATCATTTGGATGAAACCACGATCTACTTCACCGATGACGTTTTCAGCAGGGACTCTTACATCTTGGAAAAAAAGTTCAGCGGTGTTGGCTTCGGGCTGCCCTACTTTGTCGAGTTTTCGTCCGCGCTCGAAGCCGGGCATTCCCTCTTCTACCGCAAACAGGGTGATTCCTTTTGCGCCCTTGTCCGGACTGGTTTTGACGGCAACAATAACCAAGTCGGCCGTGTAACCGTTTGTAATGAAAGTTTTGGAGCCATTGATTATCCAGTCGGTACCGGATTGCACAGCGCTCGTGCGAAGGGCGGCAAGATCTGATCCACCGGAGGGCTCGGTCATGGCCACCGTAGTGAGAATCTCTCCCGAACACGCTCCTGGCAACCAGCGTTGTTTCTGCTCGGTAGTCCCGTACTTGACGATGTAGGGCAGTGTGACATCGAAGTGCATCTGGAAGCACGAGTTAAATGCCATTGAAGCGTGAGCGAGTTCTTCGCCGAGTACTGCATTGAATCGGTAGTCCCCAGCATCGACACCACCAAACTCTTCCGGAACATCGAGCCCTAAGAGGTCATTGCGTCCGGCTTCAATCCAAACTTCTCTCGAGATCTCCTTGTTATCAACAAATGATGCGTATCCAGGCTCAAGGGTCCGCTCGACGAAGGCCCGAGAACTTTTGCGAAAGGCGTTGTGATCTTCATTGAAAACGGTGCGCTTCATTAGTGATGGTCCTTTCGAGAGTATTGCCGACATTCCTCTCAACGATGCGCTAGACTAACACACGTTAGTTTTGACGCAATCGAGAAATACGAAAGTCCTATTATCGAACAGTTGGGTGGAATCACCCGATGATCCACGTGAACTTAATGTATAAAACCGAATCGGAATCCAATCTCGTGAAGGACGGCAATATGACCGACATCGAATTTTTAGCAGTTCACGGACTGGCAGTTCGCAAGGCTGCCGGACCGGCGGCCGTTGCGGATCTGCTGGGCCTCAATGAAGAAGAAGTGAGCGCTGCACTCGAGGCCGCAGCCGGCAAAGGCTTGGTGGCGGGTGCTCGAGGAACGTTCATGGTTGCCCCTGATGGCCAAGCCATGCTCGCAGCCCAGTACCCGGTTGTGTATGCGCAGGCCCGCGAGGATGGTGATTTGACTGCTGCTTATGAACGGTTCGAAAAGGTGAATACCGGACTGCTGGCCCTGTTTACCGATTGGCAGACCGTGCCGACGGGTTCAACTCGGATCCCCAATGATCATGAAGATAAGGATTATGACAATGGGATTATCGACCGACTTGGCGATCTTCACGAGCGGGCTGAGCGAGTAGTCGGTCGCTGTGCAGAAGCCCAGCCTCGACTGACGAGGTATCTCGAACGGCTTGAATCCGCCTACGACCGAGTTCTTGCGGGGGAAATTGATTGGGTCAGTGGGGTCCGTATCGACAGTTACCACACCGTTTGGTTTGAGCTGCATGAGGATCTTCTCCGCATGCTCGGCCGCACACGTCAGGAGTAGTGATGTCCCAGTCGCGCGTGATTTGTCTTGAAGGAACCCAACTTCCACCACGGGAACTCATTGGTGGCAAGGCCTGGAGCATCGGTCGCATGTTGAGTTTGGGTCTTCGGGTTCCGCCAGCTTTCGTTTTACCGGTCAGTGAGTGCAGCAAGTACCACGAGGGCGGTGCGGTTTTAGAGGATGAAGTGTGGGCCGGCGTTCTTGATGGAATCGCCTATCTCGAGTCCATGACCGGCAGGCGCTTCGGCGACCCCCAAGCCCCACTGCTGGTCTCTGTCCGTTCTGGCGCGGCGATCAGCATGCCCGGCATGATGGACACTGTTTTGAACCTCGGAGTCACTGACGGGGTTGAAGTTGGCCTTGCCAATCTCACCGGAAATGCCGAGTACGCACTAGATACCCACGCGCGCTTTTGCCACCAATACGGTGACGTTGTCCTCAAAGCAGACTTGGAAACCTATAGCGGTGGAATAAGTGCCGAAGAGGTGCGGGCACAAGTTCTCGAAGACACTGACGAGGAAATACCACGAGACCCTTTTCAGCAGTTGAGAGGTGCAATCTGCGCGGTCTTTAACTCATGGGATTCATCCAGGGCAAAGGCTTATCGCCGACACTGGAATATCAACGAAGTCGGCGGCACCGCCGTAACGGTTCAGGCAATGGTGTTCGGAAACCTCGGCGATCAATCGGGCACCGGTGTGCTGTTTACTCGAAACCCACTTTCAGGTGATCCAAAACCTTATGGCGAGTGGTTGCCCGGTGGTCAAGGTGATGACGTAGTCGGTGGAACGCACGCAGTCCAGGACATGGTGACATTGGAAAGTGCTATGCCTGATGTTCATGAAGAGTTACTTGTTTGGGCGAATACTCTTGAACGCGAGCATGGTGAAGTTCAAGACATTGAGTTCACAGTGCAAGAAGGTCGCCTGTATCTACTTCAGACTCGATCGGCAAAGCGATCCCCGCAAGCAGCAATCCGAATCGCGGTCGACCTAGCGGGCGAAGGCGTAATAACTGCAGAAGAGGCCATAGCGAGAGTTACGCCAGAGCAAGTGCGAACCGTGTTGCTTCCGAAACTTGACCCGGTGCATAGTGAAAAACATTTGGCCGCAAGTGGTGAGCCTGCATGTCCTGGCGTTGCATGTGGGATCGGTGTAATTGATCCGGATGAAGCAGAGCGACGCACAGCCGAAGGCGAGTCAATTGTTTTGGTTCGTCCCAATACAAGTCCAAACGATGTACACGGCATGATCGCAGCCGTTGCGGTGGTCACCGAACTTGGTGGATCAACCTCACATGCGGCCGTGGTTACTCGGGCCTTGGGCAGACCAAGCGTTGTTGGCGTAGGTGAAGGAGTTGCACAAAGTTTGGCCGGCAAGTTACTCACCGTTGACGGTGAAGGTGGACGCGTCTACCTCGGCGAGATGCCCATGATTGAGACGGGTATTTCTGATGACCTTTGGCTGACCCAGTTCGCCACATGGGCGCAAGATTGTGCACCGATCGAGGTCGTGGAATCAGATCCTGGTGAGGTACTGGATCTGGATGCTGCCGGGTTCGGTGTGGGCATTGAAGGAAGCAGTGTTGATTCTGTCGGTCTAGCTTCACTCTTGGCCGGTGCTCGCTGCGTCCGAGGATCCATAATGTCAACTACAGAGGGTATGAAGGCGGCACTTGATGCTGGCGTCTCGCGAGTAGTGGCTCGACCGGTTCTCCCCATTCAAGTACTTGCGGTCAGAGTTGCGCGAGAGAAGTAATCACTTAAGTGAACAATTGTTAAATTAGGTATATGGCGCAGCAAAAACTCTAAGATTAACTATGGCGAATTTACAAGCTGAATTGCGTCCGATTCGAGTTCGAACAACGTGGGTAACCTATTTGTTAATGGGCGCCTACGGGGCTTGGGTTTATGCATTTGGCGCGACGCGCGCGTCCCTCACTGACGAGCAGGGCATCTCGTTAACCGCCGCGGGCCTGTATGGAACCGCTGTAGCTTTAGGTTTAGTTGTGATGGCCGGGCTCAATGCCCGAGTGGCGGGAAAACTGGGTCGCGGTGCAAGCATGAGGCTCGGGTCGTGTGTAGTTATCGCCGGCATTTTGGTAATCACGAGCGGACTTCCATTTGCAGTCACGCTGCTCGGCGCCTTCATCGCCGCGTGTGGTGGTGCACTTGCCGTGTCCGGTGTAAGCGCGTTTGTGAGCGCCCAACAGGGCTTGGCCGCACCCGCGGCACTGTCTGAAGCAAGCGCTTTAGCTGCGATTGGAAGTTTTGTGGGACCGGTAGTTGCGGGAGTAGGAGTTGCCATTGGTTGGGGCTGGCGCCCAGCGTTGTGGGCAGTTGCCCTGTGCTTTCTTCTCGTTGAGATCCTCCGAGGCAGAAATGTTCATGAATACGACGGTCAGGGAGAGACGCGTGAGTTGCCCAGCAAAGTACGTGACCTCCCGAAATTGTTTTGGTGGACAGCATTTGTCATGCTTCCCGCCGCGGGTATTGAGTATTGCCTAGCACTGTGGAGTACCGATTACCTTAAAGAGCGCGGTGGGTTAGATGGCGGCGCCGAACAAGCAGCCTTGGTCAGTATTGTCATTGGGCTTTTGATTGGCAGGGTTGTTGGTAGTCGGTTGGCGGAGCGCATGAATCCAGAGCGACTTTTGACGGGAGCTTTCGCACTGAGTGGCTTGGCCTTTTTGGTCGTATGGTCAATCCCAAATATCTGGATTATGTTGCTATTTCTCGTAATCACGGGGTGTGGAGTGGGCTTGCACTGGCCCCTAGCGATAGGTCGTTCTATTCGCAGTGCACCACAATTCGCGGACCGAGCAGCCGGTACCGGGCTGATGGCCGCTGGCATCGCGGTCATGATCGCACCGTTTGCCCTCGGGGCGATGGCAGACGGATTTGGATTGCAATGGGCGTTTCTCATTGTTCCCGCGCTAGCGCTGCTGGGTGTTGTGCTAGTGATGTACCGTCCCGTACCGATGATGGTGAGTAGTACTAGCGAATAGAGAAGCCGCCATCGGTTACTTGGTATCCACCAGTGATGTTTTCTGAGTCATCACTTGCAAGAAAAGCTACTAACTTCGCAACATCTTCAGGGGAACCCATGCGTCCGATCGGGTGCATTGATGCGAGCTCGTTGAATACTTCTGGCGACAGCGCATTGCGAACCAAGTCCGTGCTGACAAAGCCCGGGCCAACGGCGTTGACTCGGATACCAACTGACGCGTAGTCCAAGGCCGCACTTCTGGTCATGCCCAAGACCGCATGCTTGGATGTGGTGTACGCAGCCGCATTAGGCCACGCGATACTGCTCAGGATCGATCCCATGTTAATGATTGAACCACCACCGCCGGCGATCATTGCTGGAATTTCTGCGCGCATACTAAAAAAGACCCCATCAATATTGATATCCAATGTCTTGCGCCACAGTTCCGGGGTCAGATCCGCGATGGGAAGTTGTTCAGCGCTGATACCAGCGTTGTTAACAGCAATGTCTAGCCGCCCGTGGTCGTTCACCGTTTTTTCGACTAGGGCTACGAGCGCTTCAGAATCACGAACATCTGTCATCGAGTAGGTCGCATTACCGCCGGTGCTCGTAATTTCGGTAGCGACCTGTTGCGCCGCCGTGGCGTTGATGTCGCTAACCACGACAGTTGCTCCTCGTTGTGCTAATTCGCGCGCGCAAGCAGCCCCGATTCCTGCGCCAGCTCCTGTGACAATTGCGATACGTCCGTCAAGATTCCCCACTTGGACACCCCTTTTCCATCAATATGCACAAATAGTTTGGGGGTGGGTCAAGAATCTGACCCACCCCCAACACAATGGTTGAAACTCAGCCGCCCAGTGGGGCTTCACCAGCCGCAATACGGATGGCATCAATGTCAGCCCGGGAAAGGCCAGCTCCCTTACCCTTGAGCAGACGCGAGTTTTCTTGCGTTGCCTTGTACAGGTTATTTGCTTCAGGAGATGCGTAGTTGTACTTAATCCACGAATCGTCGTAGATCTTGGACCCGGCAGCAACCGGACCCGAGACGAACTTGCGAGCCGCGGCATTGCACTCGTCCTGGGTCAACTTGCCTTGAGTTGTCGTGTACTTCTGGGTTTTTGGTGGAAGTGAAGTACTTCCGGAACGAATTGGGCCCACCGAAGCGGTCCACTCGTTACCTTCAAGGACCGAATACGGAATAGCCGACCACATGTCATTTGGTTGATCTGACCACTTGTTCATGTTGTACGGGTTGTTCTGCTGGCTGCTGAGAGAGATGTAACCGACCAACTCAGCGATAGCGTGGTTTCCGTATTCATCGTTCATGATTGGCTTTAGGCGCTGTGTGCGTTCTTCCAGTTGCATCCAGTCGTTCTGCTCGTAGACGCCTGCAAAGTGAGCAAGGTCCTTAGCAACCGCGTAGTAGACCAACGCACCTGCATCAATCATTTGATCACGCGTCCAGCCAGAAATTCGCTTCCACAATTCTGATGTCGCCGTCGCCATGGTTTCGCGACTGTGATCAAGGTAGTCGGCTAGGTCACTTGCGTTATCCATGTGAACTGGCAGGTAACCGTTGGAGAGGTAATCAGATGTGTAGAGACCGACGGCGATCATGTTGTCGTGGTCATATGAAGGTGTAGCTTCGAATGAACCCCAATCGTCGACAATGTTGAAATGAGTATTTTTCATGATGACCGGCATGGTCAGGTTGTTGTACTCAATGTCGGCTGTGACTCCATCTAGCCAGGGGTAGTCGCCTTCAGCCAAGTCAATGAAATCTCGAACGAGCATTTCATTGTTTCCCACCTTGTATGGTCCACTGTTGTTAATGCCGAGTCGGCACTCACAGTTTTTTAGGAATGCATACTGAGATGCTGTTGCCAAGAAACGTACTACAGCGCTGTGTAGTTTGTCTCCGGGCTTACACCCGAGTGCGTCGGCTTCAAAAACTTGAAGTGTGCGCTCCGGGTGTATCTGACCCTTGTTGTTGTCATCACTGTTAAGAATGTATGAGTTCTGTCGGTGATACCCGAGGTTAACGCGCCGTGTGAAGTCGAGAACGAACTTGACGTCGTCGATTCCATCGGTTGCATTGATCATGCCCATGTCCATCAGGAATTGGCGACCACCCAAGTAGAACTGCTGGATGATTCCCAGCATGATCGTGTTTACGCCCGTCGATACTTCTCGGGCACGATCGCCGATTTCTTCCGCTGGCATTGCTGCGTCAATCTTGCGCAGCAATTCAGGGTATCGATACCAGCAGTTGTAGTACGAGAGAGCGATGTAGGGGTTTACCGGAAAGAGTTTTGACTCCTGAACGGTTCGGGTTGTGCACTGCCAGTAGAAGATGTCACTGGATTTACGGATCCAAGCGTTGTCTGCGAGGAGCTCAGCGTAGGTGTAGTTCGATGCCATGAGATTCAGTTCCCCTTTCAGGAGATTTTCACGATTAGGGCACGGGCAGCGTCATCACGCTCTGCGTATGCATTGGCCGCGTCTTTTGAGTACTCAACAAGAATGCGATCTCCCTCGACGAGTCCATCGAGTTCAGATGCCATCAGGCAAGGAATGCCATATTCACGGGTAAGAATGCCGAGGTGTGAGCGGATGGTTCCACCCATGCAAACGACGCCGGCAAAACCTTCCAGGATAGGTGCGGTCAAGGTACCACCTGAATCATCAATGATCGCAATTGTTCCCTCGGGAACGCCATTGATCAGCATGTCCATGACCACGTCGACCGTACCGACAAAGCGGGCGGTGCCTTCGAGATCCTGGGCTGCAAAAACGTTGTCGCCGGTGCCAACGATGAGGCGTCCCTGGGCGTCTTTGCCTTGTGTGCCAGAGTCGCCGACTCCTTGGACGGGCTTGTACTTGTTGGGTTCTTCAATGTACGAGATCTGGGCGGATGTCTCGAAAAGGTATCCGGTAGCTAACAACTGCTGCTCGATGTTTTCAAAGTCGGCGCGGGTGAGCTCAAGACTAGGATCGACTACTGCCTCCTCCCACGTTTTGCCCGAAGCTGCGAATTTCTCGGCTACTAAGCGCCGAATAGCCGCGTGATAGAACTCGACGGTGGGCATCATGGCTTCCTTGCCCCACTTGTCGTCGATAATCTTTGGCTGGCTCATGGACCCTCCTTTGGTGGCTGGACATTCGGGAACGGTCGTCCGCGAACACGTCGATGAAGACGTCGGAACTATAGCAAGCGTCAGGGGGGTAACGTCGGGATATTTAGAAATATTTAGACCGCACCAGACCGCATAAACCCTCACCAACAAGTGTCCTACATGAGAGGCGGGGTCACCCCGGCTACCTTGGCAACATCAGATGTTTCCGGCTAACGGGGGATTATTGCCGATTCTCGTCGAACACCTAATGCCCCTAGTGCTATCGCAACAAGAATGGCGATGCCGCCAATAATCTGGCCGGCCAAGACGGGTTGGCCAAGGAGCAGGGCCGAGCCCACAATCGCTACGACGGTCTGCAGACTCAACAACACGGAAGATGGCGCAGGACCCAGCGCGGCCAACATTACATACATTCCAGCTGTTGCCAGTCCGGTGAGTGCCCCGGAAATTATGAGGGCAAGCCAGGCCCGCGCTGAAAAAGACTCCAGTTCTCCTAGAGGGAAAGCTATGAGCAATGTTGATGCTGCGACCCCAAAGGAGACCCACGCGGCGGCGACAATGGCGGGTGTTTGCGGGACGAGCCGTTTATTGACGAGCAGAAAGCCAGCGACGAAGCAGGCGGACCCCAATGCCAAAGCGATACCGATCGGTTCAATAGTGACTGCGCGCCCGGTTGCCACAACCAAGGCCGCTCCGAGAACACACAGTCCGGCCGACCCGCCTGATATCCACGACCACCTTCGAATCCCAAGGGCTAAAGATGCCAGGAGCACAATCACCGGGTAGGTGTAGAAAAGGAGTGACACGGAGGCAACCGTGCCGTAATTAAGTGCGCTGTAGAACAACACAGCTTGGAGTCCGTACACGAAGGCCCCGAGCAGCACCGCGGGGATCCGCTCCCCCTTGTGCGGTAACACTGATTGGCGGGTTATCACGACAATTACAAGGCATACAATCCCTGCCACGAGATAACGAATTCCCACGGCTGCGAATGGCTTGACATCCTCTTCGACGAGGAAGGCTTGCAAGATCACTGTCGCACCAAAGAGCAGTACAGTTATGAAACCGATAGTGAGGCCGCGGGTATGGGTGCTCATGTTGACCGACCGAGGAGTGAAAAATGAGTGTTGTTGTTGCCGGTGGCAGTAAAGGAATCGGCCTCGAACTTGCACATGGTGTGAGCGAGCCCGGGGAGAACGTTGTTATCGGGTATGGCTCTGATGACGCGGCCGCGGAGTTGGCCCGGGTACGACTGGAGGCCGCCGGCCGAATCGTGACGATCGTGCGCGCTGATACCGGAACTCAAGAAGGCGCGAAAGAACTTATTGCGGCCGCAGCCGCGCTGGCAGAACCAATCCGGGTCTTGATCCATAGCACCGTGCGGGTAGTTACTGGGCCACTCATGGAAATCAGTGACGAGGACCTTGCACACACCTTGGCCGTGAATGCGACGTCTTTGTTGTGGCTTACTCGTGCCGCCCGGCCGTATTTCGAACGGGGAAGTGCGGTTTTGTACCTCACCAGTCGGGGTGTGCGCACCTATGTTGCCGGCTACGGCACGGTTGGACCGGCTAAGTCTTATGCCGACGGTCTTATTCGATACTTGGCTGTTGAACTTGCCCCGTTCGGCATTCGCGTCAACGGTCTCGCCCCCAGTACCCAGGACACCGACGCACTGCGTGATGTTTTTGGTGACCGGACCGACGAAGTTATCGCGGCAGCCAAAGCAAAGAACCCCAGTGGGCGTCTGGTTGTGCCCGAGGACTACTGCGCTACCGCGCGCTTCCTCGTCTCCAGTGATGCGTCCATGATCACCGGGCAAACCTTGTTTGTTTATGGGGGAGCCGATTTGCTGGGTTAAACCCAGCTTCTTATGCACCCGACCTGCGGAGCACTATATCCATTGACTCCGTTGCAACACGGGCGTAAGGCGCGTTGATAGCGGAGACCAGTTGCCGAACCTGTAGCACCTCGGAACTGGCGAGTGGATAGTCACGTTTGGTTGGGCCGGCCGCATGCATTGCGTCAAGGTCAAACTGCGGTACCAGTGCCTTCAGGACTAACTCGTCGTCGTCGTTCGTCCCAAATTTCTTACGCAGTTCATCTTCTGTGGGTTGCTCGGGTGGATTAGCAAAGATTTCTGCGGCTCGAGGCGCGGCCATGATGCGATCAAGAGTGTCGGGCTCAATGGGAGCCGGAGTCTCCCCGTAATAACCCGCGGCGTACTGGACGACCTCGTCAGGTACCACGGAGTAGCGGTTTCCGGTAACAACGTTGAGCACGGCTTGGATGCCAACCAACTGACTAAAAGGCGTCACCATCATTGGGTAACCCAATTCGCGACGAACACGAGCGGTCTCTTCGAGCACCTCTCCCATGCGGTCCGTCATCCCGTACTGCTCGAGTTGGGCTTTTAATGTGCCGGTCATGCCACCAGGAATCTGGTGTTGAAGACTAAACAGGTCGTACTCGGCAAATTGATTTACCAGATGCCCCTCTTGCTTTCCCACTCGCTCGAAGTGGTCTGAGACCGCACCCAGTAGGGCACCGTTAACTGAGTGCGTGTAACCCATCAGTTCAATGTTGCGAATCATGCTTTCGGTACTGGGAGTTGATGGACCGTTTGCCATCGAGCGCACTGTCGTGTGCAGAACCTTCACGCCAAGTCGAACAGCTTCACAGTAGGCCATTCCCGAGATACCCATCAGGTTGTTGGAATGCATCTCGATCGGCTTGCCACCGGCGTTTTCGACGAAGGTCGGAACAAGTGTTCGCAGCCGGTCGGTATGTAGTACACCCGCAGTGTCATAGAGAAGAATCGTGTCAACCTCGGGAATGGCTGCAAGTTTACGGACCTTGTCGGCGTAGTACTCGTCGGTGTGAATGGGAGACATGGCGAAAATGACCGTGCCAGCTACTTCTGAGTCGTATTGTTTCGCGATTCGCGCGAGGCGGGCCATCTTGTCGATGTTGAATAGTCCGTCGTAGATCCAGTAGCTTCGCACACCGTGCTCGTTGAGTTGCCGCATCCAGATGTCCATCAGTGCATCGGGAGTTGTCCCGAAGCTAATGCACGCATTCGAGCGCATCCCACCGCGCACAGGCGTGCGGCGGATAGCTCCCATTAACAGGTCCAGTCCCTGCCATGGGTTTTCGCGCTTGTATTTGATGAGTACTTCAAAGAAGGAACTCGCTGCGGCGTCAATTACTTTGAAGCCGGCGCGGTCCAATATGGGTGCTACCGGTAATGCCATGGCGGCTTGCATGCGCATGCCCCACAAACTTTGTTGTCCGTCACGAAGTGTGCTGTCAAGAAAATCAATGTGGGTCATGGTTGCTCCTTAATTGGGGTTTTGAGGGTTGCACGTAGTTCGTTTTTGAGGACTTTCCCCGCTCCGTTACGCGGAAGGGTCGAGACTTGGTGGTACTCCTTTGGGCGTTTGTACCGGGCTATGTTCGATATGCAGTAGGCGTCAAGTTCAGCCTCTGAAATGTTGCCGGCGGTTGTGGGGACGATGAAAGCCACCACACGCTCACCCCATTCGTCATCGGGTATTCCTATCACGGCGACGTCAGTCACGGTGTCATGTGAGAGGAGGACATCTTCAACCTCCCGGGGGTACACATTGGCTCCACCGGTAATGACGAGATCTTTACTGCGGTCGAGCAAGGTGAGGGCGCCGTTGTTGAACACCCCGATATCGCCGGTATGCAGCCAGCCGTCGCGAACCGCTTCTGCTGTCGCGGTTGGCCGCTCCCAGTAGCCCGACATGACGGTGGGTCCACGAACCGTGATTTCACCGGGCTCACCATCAGGACATGTGCGAGCGTCGTCGTCGACAACGCGCACCTCGGTTCCAATTCGCGGATAGCCGACACTGCGCAGTAGATCAAGGTCTGAAGAGGCAACGGCGCTACCGATACTGCGTGCATCTAGCGCCGTGATTGTGCATGGAGTTTCACCTTGACCATAACCATTCCAAATTCGTGGTCCGAAAACTTCGACCCCGGTAACCAGGTCGTTTACCAGCACCGGTGCTGCACCGACAAGAACCGTGCCCATGTGCTCGGCTGCGTGCGGGTCTGCTTCGGGAGCATTAACAAGTCTGCGCAAAAGAACGGGTGGTGCAAACAGACTCAAGGCTGACTGGTCTGCGAGGAGTGACCACGTTTCGGCGGGATCGGCAGTGCACGACTCGGGTACAACCTGGCGCCCCCCTCGAGCGATAAAAGGTAGTGAAAAAAGCCCACCCGCATGGCTCATGAGAGCGAGGTGCAGCAACCCCGAACGTTCGTCGAGGGGCTCGACATCACTGAGATAGGCGAGAGTCATTGCCATGAGGTTGCCGTGTGAGAGAACAGCACCTTTGGGGGTTCCGGTGGTCCCGCTCGTGTAGAAAATCCAAGCTGGATCAAATGATTCCATCACGCGCGGTGGGTCGGTGTGATCAGCAACTACCACTTCACGGCACTCAAGCACAGGACACGGGACCAGTTCTGACGCTAACTCGTGGGCCTTACTTGCTGACACGAGACATAAAGATGATCGTGAGTCGAGGAGTAATGCAACTACTTCACGGGGGTGCAGCATCGCGCTCATTGGGATAGCTGTTGCACCGGTCCACCAGATTGCGAGGAGATATTCGAGGTAATCCGGGCTGTTCTCGGCATAAATTGCAACCCGATGCCCCGGACCGATGCCATGTTGTTTGGTCAAGGTGTGGGCTCGCCCAGCCACCTGGTCAGCAAGAGTTCGAAATGTTGCGATGGGTTGGTTACCGGAGGCTAGCGCTACCGAGAAGGGGACACGTCGGGCAGATGTAACCAGGAGTTCTGCCAGGTTCATTTGCCCCGCGCCTCGAGCAGGGTTACCGCAACGGCGGCTTCCTCTACCCCGACAAGCCCGCCACTGTTTTCAGCAAGCGCGATCCGTGCGCCATCAACTTGCCGCGCCCCTGCATCACCCCGCAGTTGAGTTACGAGCTCATGGATCTGCGCGAGTCCGGTTGCGCCAATCGGGTGTCCGCGTGATTCCAATCCCCCTGAAGGGTTAACCGGAATTGATCCACCCACGGCTGTATCGCCGCGCTGCGCTGCTGCACCACCGTCACCGTAGGGAACAAGCCCCATATGTTCTATCTGTTGAACTTCACCGACCGCCGTGGCGTCGTGTACCTCAGCGACGTCGACGTCCGCGGGTGTGAGCCCTGCCTCTTTATAGGCTCGAAGTGCAGTGCGATGACTGACATGGCCTTGGGGGTCTTTGCCATCCCAGGCTCCTCCATGGCCGAGGGCGATTCCGCGAATAACAACGGCCCGCCCGGGAGATGCTGCATCAGCGAGGTGTGACACCACGGCCGCCGCTGCTCCATCACTGACGGGTGAACACATGGGAACCGTGAGTGGCCACACAACTTGTTTGCTGTTGAGGATCTCCTCAACGGTGAACGGCTTTTGGAATTGAGCGTTGGGGTTGTGCACCGAGTGCATGTGATTCTTCGCGCTCACGGCGGCAAACTGCTCGGCTGTGCTACCAAACCGGGTCATATGATCGCGCGCGAAAGCTGCATATATATCCATGAAAACTGTGCGACTCGCCAATTCGACGGCATCTTCGGGTGCGGGTGTTCCACTACCCCAATCAGCGAGTCGAGCAATGCTTTCATCGCGATTCGCGACATCCCAACTCCCCTCAAATGCGGCCAATATTGCTTCTGGTGCAGCCTGGGTCATCACTTCCGACCCAACCACCAGGGCATGCCGCGCCATGCCCGCGCGAACGTAGGCGGTGGCTACCTGAAGCGCTGTTGTTGCGCTGCAGCAGGCATTTTCAACGTTAATAATCGGGACGATGCCGAGATCAATTCCGGCCAGCGCGAGTTGACCGCGGATCCCGTGCTGTCCATCCATTACCCCCTGGGTGGAGTTGGCGAACACAACGAGTTCGATGTCCGCGGGATTAATCCCAGAGTCGGTGATGGCAGCCGCAGCGGCAGCTGCAGCCAATGAAGCCACTGATTCATCAGGCTGGCGACCGAACGGGGTGATACCCACACCGGAGAGGACAATTGGATCGCTCACGTTACTGCTCCTTGTTCAACCAGGGTCTGAGTCATGTGAATGTGGGTATCGCTGTGCGAAGGTGACTTTCCCTGATGCCTTTTCACCGATAGGTGTTCATTTAGCCAACGTTCTGACTCCGAGACATGCACGGTTGCGGCCGCATGCGCCAGCGAAGGGTCACGGTCGGTGAGGGCTTCGAGAATTAGTTGGTGTGCTGACAAGGTCATGGTTTTCATGCCGAGTGTCGAGGCGCGCCACACGCGAGCACGCACCGCACGGGAGGAAATTGCATCAAGGATCGAGCAAAGGCTGGTGTTACCCGTCGCCTCGGCAATCTGGGCGTGGAAGTCCATATCGCGAATAACGAGTTCTTCTGGATCGTGGGCCTCCCGCATCGAGACCATGCTTAATCGAAGTGCCTCCAGCTGTGCATCGGTGATTCGTTGCGCAGCCAGGGCGGTCGACGATGGTTCTAGGAGTCTGCGGACCTCAAAGATGTCAGCGAGAGTCCGGTCTTCCATGAGATCGATCACGAAGGACAATCCGGACAGCAGCAATTGGGGCTCGAGGCTGGTCACGTAAGTGCCATCACCGCGGCGCACGTCAAGTACTTTGGCTTGGCTCAGCGCTTTGACGGCTTCACGAAGTGAACTTCTCGAGATTCCCATGGACAGGGCGAGTTCTTGCTCTGGTGGCAGGCGATCACCCGGATTGATCTGACCGCTAATGATCAGATCACGGATTTTGACGATTGTGCTGTCGGTTACGCTCATCCGTGCTCACGTGCCAGAGACGATCGATGGTGGATATTTTTTAGAGTTTTCATTGTCTTGCCCCCTCCATGCCGCTAGTATGCATTAAACATCGGACCTCTGTGTTAGTTATGGGAATCCTGTTGGAAACCCAAGTCGAAAGGATGGCTATGGCCCTCACCCCGGAAGATATCAAAGCGCTCGTTGCTACTTTTGATGCATCTGACTGGGGTGAAATGTCCGTTCGAATCGGAGATACAACACTTGAGCTGACCCGAACAGGGCGCCCACCCGAGGTGTCAGCCGACCATAATTCAGGGACAGCTGTTGCGCATTCGATAGCTCCCCCCGTCTCGGTCACCCCGGCCCCGCAGGCTACCGCCGCTGCTACCCCCGCGTCTGTCGTTGAGCCACATTCAACCCCCGCTCAGCCAGCGGCCGCCTCTCACACAGCGGATGGTCACACGGTTCGAGCCCCATCGCTGGGACTTTTCTGGCGTTCACCGCAGCCAGGGGCACCGGAATTCGTCGTTATCGGCCAAGAGGTTGACGCAGAGGACACCGTCGGGATCGTCGAAGTCATGAAACTGATGAACCACGTCAAGGCTGGTGTGTCAGGCACAGTCGTAGCTATTGAACCGGATAACGGTCAGATGGTCGAGTTTGGACAACTCCTCGTCGTTATTCGCCCGCACGGGTAGCGGCATCGATGGCCCTTCGAAGAGTCCTTGTTGCAAACCGTGGCGAGATTGCGGTTCGCATCATTCGCGCATGCGCCGATGAAGGTGTGGAGTCTGTTGCAATCGTGTCCGAGGCTGACCGCGAAAGCATGGCGGCCTACTTGGCCGACTACGTAGTGTGCATTGGTCCAGGTGCTTCGACGGAAAGTTATTTAGACATAAATCGTGTAATGCAAGCCGCACTTGCTACCGGCTGTGATGCGCTGCACCCCGGTTATGGTTTCCTCGCCGAACGACCGGAACTTGCCGACGCATGTGTTGAGAACGGGATTATTTTCATCGGCCCCTCGGGTGAAACAATTCGTCGAGGAGGGGACAAAATTCAGGCCCGCGCCGTGGCCGAGTCAGTGGGTATCAATACCGGAGCCGGTAGCGCAGCACTTGAAAGCCTCGAGGCAGCGCGCGCCCAAGTAGAGGCAATTGGGTTACCCGTTCTGTTGAAGGCTGCGGCTGGCGGTGGTGGTCGTGGCATGGTGCTCGTCAACGAACTTTCCGACCTGGATGAAAAGTTTGCATCAGCTAGCAACGAAGCCCTGCAAGCCTTTGGTGACGGTCGCGTTTACGTTGAAAAGTTCATCACCCAGGCACGGCACGTAGAAGTTCAGATCTTGGCTGACACGCACGGTAACGTCATCCATCTCGGAGAACGTGACTGCTCGGCGCAGCGCCGTTACCAAAAAGTGGTGGAAGAAGCGCCCGCAGTTTCAATACCACTAGAAGTGCGAGAGGCTTTACATGTTGCAGCCGTTGATCTTTGCCGGGCACTGGATTACGTCGGCGCGGCAACGGTTGAGTTCGTCGTAGACGCAATCACGGGAGAGTTTGCTTTTCTCGAAGTGAACACGCGTGTGCAGGTTGAGCACCCCGTGACCGAGCTCGTTACCGGAGTTGACATTGTTCGCGAGCAACTACGTATCGCAGCGGGAGAGCCACTGTCAATCACTCAAGCCGATGTCCACCTCACGGGCCATGCAATTGAGTGTCGGGTTAATGCCGAAGACCCTCGCAATAACTTCATGCCTGCACCGGGGCGCGTGACAAAGTGGATCCCACCTCAAGGGGGAGGGGTTCGCGTTGATAGCCACGTCTACGGCGGTTATCTCATCCCGCCGTACTACGACTCGATGATTGCCAAAGTGCTCACGCACGGTTCGGATCGCGGTGACGCGGTGAACCGAATGGGCCGGGCACTCAAGCATCTGAAAGTCGATGGAGTGACAACAAATCGAGAGTTTCTGATCAGCGTTGTTGCCGATGAAGACTTCGCGCAACAGCGACACCACACGCGGTGGGTTGAACAGGACTTCCTACCCCGCTGGACAAACGAGAACCAAGACACCGAATCCAAGGAGAAGATGCCATCGTGACCGAAATAAAGTTCATCGACCAAACCCTCCGCGATGGCCAACAAAGTCTGTGGGGCATGCGGATGCGTGCGGGTCACAGCCTTCCCATTGCCGCCGACATTGACAGCATGGGTTATCACATTGTCGACTTAACCGGCTCCAGCCTGATGGAGGTCCTTGTTCGTTATTGCCGCGAAAATCCGTGGGAGGGCCTTGACCTAATTCGAGCAGCCATGCCGACGAGTCGACTACGAGCAGGATCCCGAGCGAACGCGATTGTTGGAATGGGCTTGACGCCACGTTCGATCTTGGAACTGTGGGTCCGAACTCTGGTCAAGCACGGTATTGGCAGCATGTGGATCTTCGACTGCTTATTCAACCTTGATGAAATGAAGTGGATGAGCGGCATCGTGCAGGACGCGGGCGCACAGTCCGCTCCCCAAGTGATGTTCGCTGATTCGCCGGTACACACCGACGACTTCTACGCAAAAATTGTTCGCGAAATGTCCACGTGGGGTACGGAAACAATCATTTTGGGAGACGAAGCCGGTGTGCTTTCACCTGAGCGGGCAGCAACCTGGATACCTCGCATGGTTGAGGCCGCTAACGGGGTGCCACTGGAAGCACATTTCCACAACACGACCGGGATTAGCACCCTGAACTACCTCACGGCTGCAAAAGCGGGGATTCATATTTTGCACACAGCAATGGGCCCGATGGCTAACGGTCCTTCGATGCCATCGGTGGACATCACTGCTGACAATATGCGTCGACTGGGCTTTGAGACCAACCTTGACGAGTCCCTGATCCCACGCATCTCAGAACACCTAACCCGAGTTGCCGAGGCAGAGGGCTACACGCTCGGAGCTCCTCGGGAATACAACCTCGCGCACTCCGCGCACCAATTGCCCGGTGGGATGACAGGCACTTTGATTAACCAGTTGCATCAATACGGAATGGGAGATCGTTACGGCGAACTCCTCGAGGAGATCAGTATCGTGCGCGAGGAGATGGGCTTTCCCATCATGGCAACGCCATATTCACAACTCGTGGGCATCCAAGCCTTGCTCAACCTTGTCAACGAAGAGCGATACACGGTCTTCCCCGATGAGAACCTCATGTACTTGGCAGGCCACATGGGACCTATCCCGGGTGAGGTTAATCCTGAGGTCATGGATAAAGCTTTTTCCAGTAAGCGCGGCAAGGAATTCCTGGTGTGGGAACGGCCTGACCCATCACTCAAAGAGATTCGCCATCAGTTAGGTGAAAACCTCTCTGACGAAGAACTGATTCTGCGCTACCTCATTCCTGGTCCTGATGTTGACGCGATGCTTGCCGCGGGTCCGGTAAAGACCGACCTTTCATACCCGGATTCACCCGAAGTAACCCTTGTGCGCGAGATGGTGGCGAATACAGCCTCCCAGTACTTGGGATATACGCAGGGCGATCTCAGCATCACACTCAAACGTTAAATCCACCTTCGAATAAAGAACTAGGAGTACTACCGTGGATATCGGTGCCTTGATTAGACAAAGTGCGCGGCGTTTTGGAGATAAGCCGGCACTTGAATGCGAAGGCCGAGTTATTTCGTTTAAGGAGTTTGACGCCGCAACTGACCGAATTGGCAACCTGCTCATTGCTCAGGGGTTGCTTCCCGGGGACCGTGTTGGCGTCATGTTGCCCAACGGTATTGAGTGCCTTGTCATATATTACTCGCTGGCTAAATCCGGTTTGGTGCGTGTACCGCTGAATGAGAATGACACAGAGGCCCAGAACAGTTACAAGTTAGAAGATGCCGGTTGCCGGGCTGTCGTTCATAACGGAAATCGCCCACCCGGTGGTGCGGACATTATTTTCGAGGCCGATGTTTCTTGGTTAAAAGAAAATGCTTGGAGTGGTCCGCACGAGCCGTGCTACGTGCCCCGTGACCCAGAAGCGCCGTATCGATTGGGCTACACCGGTGGCACAACCGGGATGCCCAAAGCTGTCACTTTAACGATGCGCGGTGAGCATGCCGAAGTTGCAAACTTTTTGATCGACCTCATGCCTGACATTGGGCAAGACGACACCTTTTTGCATGCGGCACCGATTATTCATGCGAGTGGTGCGTACTTCCTTCCATCCTTCGCGCGAGGTGCTCGCAGTTTCATCATGACGAAGTTTGACGCCAAGACCTGGCTCGAGCAACTCCAATCAACCAAGGCTTCCTACAGCTTCTTGGTTCCCACCATGATTGCGCTCGTTGTTGACGTGCCCGGCGTGGACGACTACGACACTTCTTCACTGCGCCGACTGTGCTGGGGAGCGTCGCCGATCCCACCGTCGGTTTCTGAAAAAGCACAACGCATATTTGGCAAGGTACTTGCACAGTCCTACGGTCAAAGTGAGGCACCGATGGCCATCACGGTCCTCCAGCCCGAAGAGCATGACCGAATCGGATCTGCTGGTCGGGCCTACACCTTGATGGAAGTAGCGGCCATGGACGAGGACGATAATTTCCTGCCGCCCGGTGAAATAGGTGAAGTCGTAACCCGCGGACCTTTGTTGATGAAGGGTTATTGGAACAAACCAGAACTCACCGCGCAGACCATTCGAAATGGTTGGCTGCACACGGGTGACCTGGGTTATTTGGACGAGGAAGGATACGTTTTTCTCGTCGACCGTAAGAACGACATGATCATTAGTGGCGGTTCGAACGTGTATCCGCGTGAAGTCGAGGACGCATTAAATGACCATCCGGCGGTAAAAGAAGCAGCTGTGGTGGGCATCCCTGACGACACGTGGGGAGAGATCGTGCATGGGGTGGTGGCAGTGCGCTTTGATGTTTCAGAGCAAGAGCTCCTGGACTTTGTCGCAGATCGTGTACCCAAATACAAGCGCCCTCGAAGTATTGCTATCTGGCCGGTACTCCCCAAAAGTCCTGCCGCGAAAATTCTCCGACGCGAAGTGCGCGATAAGGAACGTGAGCGCTTAGGTCGTTAGTTCGTCAGTCCGTTAAGCCGAGATCCACTTACGAGATGGAAGCTGGTGAGAAGATGCATGGCATGGATGCTTACATCGTCGACGTAGTTCGCACACCTTTCGGGCGTGGACGGGAGTCAGGATCCCTTGCTGCAACCCACCCGGTGGACTTGCTCTCTACCGTGTTAGTTGCACTGCAACAGCGCACCGGCATCGATCCCGTTTTTATTGAGGACACGATTGTTGGGTGCGTTCAACAAGTGGGTGAGCAGGCAGGGAATATTGCACGGCATGCTGTCCTCGCATCGGGTTGGCCATCATCGGTGCCGGGAGTCACCCTCGACCGCAAATGCGGTTCATTCCAACAGGCGGTTCATTTCGCTGCTGCGACTGTGGCCTCAGGTCAGATGGACGTGATCGCGGTAGGTGGTGTGGAGATGATGAGCCGCGTCCCCATGAAACTTAATCGGATGGGGCGCGACGAACTCGGTCCCCGTTTTCATGCGGCACTGCCTGAGGGACTTGTCGGACAAGGTATCTCCGCGGAGGTAATTGCTGGTCGTTGGAACATAGACCGGCTGGCCATGGACGAGTACGCGGCGAACTCGCACCAGCAAGCAGCGCGTTATCGAGACAACGGTCTCATAGGTCGTGACATCGTGCCGGTGACAACAAATGGCAATGTTGTTACAACAGATGAGGGGATCCGCGACACCACCACGGTGGAAATTCTTTCCGGGCTTAAGGCTGCTTATGAGCGACCCGATATGTCCGAACGGTTTCCAGAAATCCGTTGGGGGGTTACTGCAGGTAATTCATCACAGATCACCGACGGTGCAGCGGCAACCCTCATAGTTTCTGAGCGCGCATTACGGGAACATTCACTCACGCCGCGGGCGCGAATTGTTGCGACAAGCGCGGTAGGTGATGACCCCATTTTGATGTTAACCGGAGTCATCCCTGCCACGGAAAAAGTTTTACAGAAGGCGGGTCTGAACGCGCAAGATATAGACACCTTTGAGGTGAATGAAGCTTTTGCTTCTGTTGTGTTGGCTTGGGAGTCTGAGTTTGATATCGACCGATCGCGGGTAAACCCTTGGGGTGGAGCCATCGCTTTCGGTCATCCGGTGGGAGCTTCAGGTGGACGCTTACTCGCGCAACTCATTGGGCGTCTCGAGGAGACCAGCGGCAGGTATGGACTGTGGACCATGTGCGAATCCGGTGGCATGGCGAATGGCACAATTATTGAGAGCATTGCGAAATAGCCGATGACCTTCAATATGGACGGCGCCGGGTTCTCGATGCCACTGGGGGCATCGCTTTACGGACCACCGCCGTATGAATTCCGCGATGCAGAGCAAGTGAGTGTGTGCTTTACCGCTGACGCTCAAGGTTTGGCAGCACTTATTCCGCCCGGGCTTGAGGTGGCCGACAACCCGGCCCAGTGTGAAATCCGGGTCTGCAATTACCACTGGAGCACATTCGGGCCATTTCACGAAAGTTATGCCTTGATTCGGGTGCGTGATAGTGATGGCACGCTGTACTGGTATCTCCCGTTGATCTTCACCGACAACGAGGCACCCCTTGCGGCAGGCCGAGAAATTTGGGGGTATCCGAAAAAACTAGCAACGATGACGTGGGATTGGGGAAGGTCAAGTGATCGAGTCCCATCGAATGAACTTTTACATTTTGATGTTGAGCGACCTCGTGGAACAACACTTTTCTCGGTGACTTTCATGCCCGAGCGGCAGGCAGACCCGGCCGAACGACACGGACTTCCCGTGGTCAGTCACCGATACATTCCCCCCTCACAGGCGGGGCGTCCACCTGCCGCTGATGAGTTGATCATGGTGGCTCATCCCAAGACTTTGCAACGTGATGCAAGTGGAGCAGTGAAGTTGTGGGCCGGCCAAGGATCAATCAGCATTAATACTCGAAGCGAGATTGATCCGTGGTACCTATTGGAACCCATCTCGGTCACGGGCGGCTACTGGCAGGTGAGCGATTTCGCTCTCCCGGCCGGCCAAATCATCCGATGAATTAACCCAACGAGTTTGATCAAATTGCTTGACGGATTGTGAGTGACCCCTCACACTGTGACCAATTACTGACGTCCAAGGACGTTCGAAACATCGCTTTGGCGAGAATAGGTAGGACTAATGGGAAATTTAATGGCAGGTAAGACAGTTGTGCTCACGGGCGCCAGCACCGGCCTCGGCCGAGCCACGATGTCGAAGCTAAGTGAAGAAGGCGCTCGCATTATTGCGTGTTCGCGTACCGAATCCACCCTTGCAGCAGCCGTCGCCGAAGTTAACGCCGCAGGCGGTTCAGTTGTTGCCGTCGCCGGTGACCTAAGCGATGATGCCCAAGTAGGTCGTGTTATCGATGCAGCCATCACAGAGTTTGGTCAACTTGACGTCCTGATTAATAACGCCGGTGTGGGTTACGGCTATCGCCAGGTGCGCCCCAACAGCATGCTCGCACTTCATGAAGCACCACTTGATGAGTGGGATCACGTCATGGGAATCAACCTCGGTTCGGTTGTCTATGGGTGTCGTCGAGCTCTTCCCCTCATGATCGAACAGGGCAGCGGCTCGATCATCAACGTGGCAAGCATCTTGGGCATGGTGGGACATCATGATGCCCACGCTTACACCACGGCAAAGGGTGCGATCATCAACTTGACCCGTTCTTTGGCAAAAACTTATGGGCCGTTCAACGTACGTAGCAACACGTTGGCCCCAGGATACATCGATACACCAATGATCGCGGAGTACACGGAATACCTCAACGCTGAAGAAACAAAGGCGTCGTGGGGTTGCCCCATGGGACGCACCGGGCGACCAGAAGAAATCGCAGACGCGATGCTCTACCTGGCCTCAGACATGTCAACCTATGTCAACGGTGCAGTTCTCGCCGTCGATGGTGGATTTACAGCAAGCTCCTAGTCACTCACACACAACACTGAAACATTCATAAGGGCGGGATCGGGAAGTGACCCGGTCCCGCCCTTATGTCTTGTGAGTTCTCGGTTGATTAATTTCGGACCGTGAGGGCCTGTGACAATGCTTCAAGTTCTGCGTCAGTGACACCGTGTTGGCGGAGGTAGTCCAGCGGTCCACCGTAGGTATTTCGAATTTCTGTGAAGAATCGTTCGATGTACTCCGGTGGCGTGAGGTTCGCTTCGGGTGGGAGTTTCGAGAGCGATTCGCCGTAGGACTCCATGGTGCGAAGTTGGTCCATGACTGCAGGGATCAGATGTGCGCCCAAGGCGTACTCGGCCGCGATGTCATCAGTGCTGCATCCCACAGCGGCTAGTGTCATGGCGACAGCGATGCCCGTTCGATCTTTTCCTGCGGCACAATGAATCAACGCTGGCAAACTTTGCGGCTGTGCGAGCAGTTGGATGAGTCCGGAAACTGACTTAGGTGAGTGATTCAGGTAGTTCACGTAATGGGAAACAACCGGATCGTGGCCTTGCAGGATGGGAGTGGCCGAACCGGCAGTCTGGGCTGACGGGACTTGAAGCGGCAGGTGTGCGAACACCACGTCGGTTTCGCCGAGCAGTCCACGTCCCTCAACTTCGATTTCGAAAGAGAGACGCAGGTCAACATCCGTTTTCAATCCAATGGACTCGACGAGGATAGTTATGTCTTCGGGGGTGAGGAACTGAAGTGTGTCGCTGCGAAAAAGACGCCCGTAAGCGATGTGGTGATCCGAGCCAACAGGAACACCCCCCACATCGCGAAAGTTGATCACTCCAGCAAGTTGTACGGACGAGCTCATCGGTGCCTCTTCTTTTATATGAGTATGTAGTTTACGTAAGTAGGTAGTTACCCCGGGCCTTTAATTTCCCGGGGCAACTACGAATGCGTTTTTAGGAGGAAAATGATCGAGCAGTGCAACCGCCATCGACCAAAAGAACCGAGCCGTTGCAATACGACGAGTCATCTGATGCGAAGAAGAGATTGACGCTTGCAACTTCTTCAGGTTGGGCTGGGCGTCCAATTGGGGTTAGCGCTTTTGCCACGTCAGGGTTGTCAAATAGTGGCGTGACCGCTGCCACCATTGGGGTGTCGATAAACCCGGGGCACACAACATTCGATCGGATGCCATTTTTGATATAGGTGATGGCCAATGAACGGGTCAGGTTAACAATCGCGCCCTTTGCCGCCGTGTAGGTGTGTCCGTCGTAAAGTCCGGAGACCCCAGCCATGCTGGCAACATTGACAATCGACCCACTTTCCTGCTTCATCATTTGCTGCAGTGTGAATCGAGTGCAGTTGAAATACGACGTGAGATTTATGGCCAATACGTCATCCCACCATGCCTGGGTTGTGTCATGAATGGCTGCCATCGACCCTGGGTTGGTGATTCCGTACTCCCAGCCCACACCGGCATTGTTGATCAACACATCGATGCGGCCGTATTTATCGATGGCGGCATCGATCAAAGCTTTACATCCGGCCTCTTTGGAAAGATCGGTTGCAAAAACCATGCCAGTCCCACCGAGTGCGAGTGAAGATTCCAGTGCTTCATCAAGGGTTGACTGTGTACGTGCGGCGCCCACGACCGTTGCGCCTTCGGCGGCAAATCGCTGCATAGTGGAGCGCCCGATACCGGTGCTCGCTCCGGTAATGACGCACACTTTATTTTCTAACCGGCCCATGGCCCCTCTGCTTTCATATTGTTGGTTGATGTTCGGGTGAAGATTTAGCAGTTACGGCGCAATCTGTACTTTGATTGAGGTGTCCTTAGACATCTGAGCCAAGAAAGCATCTGCGGCTTGATCAAGACTGAATGTATGCGTGATGAGCGGCTCCGCTGTTACCTGACCAGATGAGAGCATCTGCAACACCTGTGAAAATTCGCCACGGTAAGCGAAGGTGCCGGCCACACTCATTTCCTTCTGGACGATTTGATTTGCATCGATGGGAACGACACCCTCGTATAAAGCTGCGATACGTAGTTTTCCTCCGGCCCGTGTCATCGTGATTGCGTCAGCGAGAAGAGAAGGAACCCCGGAAGCTTCGATCACAATGTCGGCGCGAGCGCCCACTCCGTATGCACCGATACCGGTAATTTCCTGCACTTTTGCGAGTGCATTGACTTCTTTGCCATTGATCACGATGTCAGCACCAAGTTCCTGCGCCAACTTGAGTCGTGCAGGTGAAATGTCAACGCCAATAACAGTGCCCGCTCCACAGGCTTTGAGCATCTGGACACAGTTGAGTCCGATACTACCAAGACCGATGACAACACAGGTATCCGTTGGCCCGGGGTTAGCGCTCTTTGCTGCGTGCAGACCAACTGCAAGGGGCTCAACGAGTGCTGCCGCTGCATAGGAAACGTTGTCCGGGATCAGGTGAATGTTTCCGCCGACAATTGCATCGGGGACGCGAACGTATTCTGCGAATGCACCCGGAAGTCCATAAGCCACGCTTGAGGCAAGCCCCGTCTCACAGAGGTGGCCGGCACCTTCGAGACAGCGTGGGCAACGACCGCAGGTACTCAGTGGGACGGCGGTGACGCGGTCGCCAATCTTGAGGCCTTGGACGTTGGCACCAACCTGGGTGATCGGGCCGCTGAACTCGTGACCCATCACTTGACCAGGGGAAATAAAGGCGCCTTCGAGATAGGAATGCAGGTCAGATCCGCAAATTCCGCATTCGGAAACCTTTACGACTATGTCATTGGGTCCAGCAACCGGGTCCGGGAGCTCTTGAATCGTGATTTTTTCGGGACCTTCGAAGACTGCTGCTTTCATGTAAACCCCTTTTCAATGTGGGGCAAAGATAGGAGCGCTGCACCCTTCGTGTCAAGGAATTTGGCAGATTACGTCAACCCTGCGGATGAGACCCATGGGTAATGACATGTTTGACCGAAAAGACATCGGAGGAATATTGGGAATTTCAGTACACCGAGTCTTGGTGTGCTTCATAATCTCGTTCATCGGCAGCTGCCGTTTCACCGCTCACAAGGAGGACAGATGGGCTACGTAAAAACTCCGCAGGAGATTGAGGCTGTCTTGGCAGTTATTGCCGCGCCGCGATTTGTTAACTCTGAGATGCTGTCCATCGTTGTGCGGACAGATCCGGCTTGGCTCGCAGAAGTTATCCCGGCTCCGTTGGTGCCTGATGGCGACACGGTTCGATTCATGGTGGGACGCTGGCAGAGTAATTGTGTTGGAAACTTCAATGGCGGAGCCGTATACCTACCAGCGAAATTCGGTGATGATTCCGGAGAATACGTCTTGGCCATGTATATGGACAGTGATTCCGCGATCATTTACGGGCGTGAAGTTTTTGGTGAGCCTAAGAAACAGGCGGGAGTGAGTTTGCACCGCGGTGCCCACCATGCCGTGGGTGTGTTGACACGAGGCAATGTCGAAATCATGCGGATAGAAGCAACCTTCGATACGGATAACGGGCCTTCAATCACAACAGGTTCGAACTTCAATATCAAGGCAATGCCGGATGCATCGGGTAATGGGCTCCAGTTCGATCCGATTCTCACCATTGCAGACTTTGATGTCACCTTGACGGCCGACCGGACTGGCACCGGGAAAGTAAAACTAGCCTCAACGGCCAACGACCCCTTGGGTTCCATACCTGTCCTTGAGGTGGTGAACACAATCTGGCATGAGGGTGACCTCATCCCTGCAACGCGCACGCTGGCAACAATTCCCGCAGCAGATTTTCTTCCGTACTTTTTTGCGCGGGTGGATGACTACGCATCAATGAATACCGAAATATAAATGAATACCGAATCATAAATTTTTAAACATTCTTGAAACCTAATTGCTAAGGAGTATGAAATGTCACGAATCCCTCTCGCCGAGTATGAAACATTGGACCCGTTCCTTCAGGTGCTACATGACGGAGCCGCGCAGGAAGACTGGGCAACACAGCGTGTTGCTCAAGCATTTGCGGGGCAGCCACGTCTACTCGAGGACTACTTGCAGTTTTACTACCCTTGGCACAAGGAAAAAGGTGTCATCAGTGCGCGACTGAAGGAACTCGTTCGCCTGCACATTGCAACGCTCAATGGTTGCAAGACATGCGCATCTGCCCGACTCACCCCAGAAGATGTTGCTGAGTCGGAAGCACTCGGCGCACTAGGAACAGACGTATCGGGACTGGCGACTCTTTCGGCGCAGGAACAGATAGCTCTTGAATTCGCTGAGCGGATGGCACTGGATCATCACTCAATCACGGATGCCGATGTACGTCGCTGGCGCGATACCTTTGGAGATGCCGGTTTCCTGGAGCTTGCCATGATGACAACCCAGTACATCGGCTTTGGTCGAGTCTTAGCCGTTTTGCAACTTGAGACGGTGGCTTGCCCGATCTGATGTAGGCGGATCCGCTTATTTTTTCTGTTTCGGGGACGCGAGCAATCCCTGGCAGTTATCGTCTGCTAACAGTCGTTAGTTAAACCATTGGAGGTGCCGTGAAAGGTTTACAGGGCAAGGTAGTTCTCATCACCGGTGCAGGTTCGGGACTTGGTCGCGAGTCAGCTATAGAACTTGCGGGTGAAGGCTCGCGAATCGCTGTAATGGACACGAACCTTGAGGGAGCGGTTGAGACCGTTGCACTCATCACCAAGGCTGGTGGGGATGCATTTGCTGTTCAGGGCGACGTCGCGGACAGCGCATCTGTTCAAGCAATGGTGGCCACGGTGTTAAACCACTTCGGCACCATTGACATTCTCGTGAACAACGCAGGGGTCGTTGGCGAACTCAAACCGGTCCATGAAGTATCTGAAGAGTCATGGGATTTTGTCATGGGCGTTGACATGAAGGGTGTCTTCCTGTGCTCGAAGTACGTCATTCCCACAATGCTCGCCAAGGGCAAGGGAGTGATCATCAATATCGCTTCGGTATCAGGCTTTCTGGCCAGTGCTACCGGAGTGGAATACACCTCGGCCAAGCACGGTGTGACCGGACTGACGAAGCAGTTGGCGTATGACTACGGCCACCTGGGGATCCGCTCTATTGCTATCGGACCCGGTGTCATCGAGACTCCATTGACAAAGGACTGGACTTGCGAGGGTGGGCCTTTCCATGAACTAACCATGGACGCACCTGCCGGTCGTTATGGCCGGCCCATTGATGTGGCCCGACTCGTCTGCTTCTTGGCAAGTGATGAGGCCGACTTTATGCACGGCCACACCATCCCAATTGATGGCGGCTCAATCATCCGATAAACACATTAATCCGCAGACTTGATCTCGACCCCAACACAGAACGGAGAATTACATGTCATTGGAACTCACGGGCAAAGATGGTTTCACTCCACCCTTTGGTGGCTCGCTATACGGTCCACCACCGTATGAATACCGTAAGGCGCAGCAGTCGTGGATCACGTACGAGGCTGCAAATCCAGACGCCGTTCGCTCCATGCTGCCCCCGGGCGTAGAACCTGATGCTGACATTCCCGTCTGTCACGCAATGGTGTGCTGGTACCCCTGGACAACATTCGGTCCATATAACGAGGCATGGATCTGTGTTCGAGTGAAAGTTAATGGCGTTCGTTACTGGTATATGCCCGTTATCTACACGGACAACGAAGCACCTTTAGCCGCAGGACGCGAGATCTGGGGCTACCCAAAGAAGTTGGCTACGTTGAAGTGGGACTGGGGCGGCACCGCACAGGGTGGAACTTACGGTGAGCAGTTAGTTTTCACCGTTGATCGTCCAGCCAGTCAGAGGATCATGACGTACACCTTCGCGCCAGAGCGAGTTGCTGATCCGAGTGAACTTGAGGTACTGCCATTTCTTTCGTTGCGGCATATCCCACCGTCAGAAGCTGGTCGTAAGCCTGCAGCATCAGAGTTGGTTGCGCTCGAGGTTGCATCCCATCTCTATACCGCAGCGGACGGCCGCCCCGAGTTGTACTCCGGCCGCGGTTCGGTCACTTTCCCATCCCGCAGTACTACAGATCCATGGCACTTATTTGAAGCAGGAAAAATAATCAGCACCGTTTGGGCAAATGTGGACTTCTCACTCCCACTAGGGGTTGTGGTGAAAGATTACGTTGCCGAAGGCCTTGCCTAAAAAAGAATAAAAGTACAGATTCACCCGCTAACCGAGTTCAACCAACAACATCCCTTGACATCAAAGTGGATTGATCATATGTTTCGCGATCATCTGGATTGATGTGCTAACCGACTAGTAAGTCTGGAGTCAACTGTGGAGTCCTTGATCACATACGCCCTTGTAGGACTGGGGATCGGTTCCTTGTACGTTCTGGCCGCCCAGGGATTAATCGTGATCTTCAGGGGCTCCGGAGTGCTGAACCTTGGACTCGGAGCGGTGGGCATGGTCGGGGCATACATGGCTTGGGATCTGACCAAGGGCAAATTCCTCGTCTGGGAAGTTCCTATTCCTCCCTTCTGGATCGGACTGATTGTTGGCATTCTGGTTTCTGCAGGTATAGGTGCACTTGTCCAATTCTTTATCATCCGACCGCTCGCTGGGCGATCCGCTCTGGTCAAGGTGATTGCAACCCTGGGTGTACTTCTCACGCTGCAGGCGCTGGTAATCCTGCGCTGGACTTCTGTTGCACAAGTACCCACTTCACCGTTCCCCAATGACTTGATCGATGTACTGGGAGCACGCATCAATCTTGACAAGTTCATCTTGTTAGGTATCGCCATTTTGATAACGGCTGGTCTGTACCTGTTTTATCGGTACACCCGTTTCGGGCTCAGCACAACCGCAGTTGCGGAGAATGAAACGGTTGCAGCCTCGCTTGGATTGTCGCCCAACCGGGTGGCCTTGCTCAACTGGGCGATCGGCAGCGGCTTAGCCGGACTGTTTGCCATCCTGATTGCTCCTACGGTGACGTTACAACCGGTGGTAATGACAAACCTTGTTCTCGCGGCTACTTCCGTCGCGCTTGTCGCCGGCTTCAGGTCATTCCCAGTGGCGCTTCTCGCCGGACTACTTATCGGAATGGCGCAAACAATCGTCCAAGGCCAGATCACAGGTATTCCGGGGATCGGGAACGCGGTCCCGTTCCTGTTCATCGTTTTGTGGCTGACTTTCCGGGGACAAGGCATACCGGCGCGCGACTTTGTCATGCAGCGCCTCCCCTCCGTCGGTACGGGGCGCATGCGATGGCCACTCATCTTGGCTGCTCTCGTTGTGGTCCTCACCATGGCTTTCTCCGTTTCAAACGTTTGGCTCGACGGTTTGATCATCACGTTGGCAGCAGGAATCATGATGCTCTCCGTCATCGTCATCACCGGGTATGCGGGTCAGCTATCCCTCGCGCAGTTTGCAATCGGCATCTTTGGCGCTTGGGTTGCTGGCCGACTAGCCGCGACCCAGGGTTGGCCGTTCCTACTGGTGCTTCTCATCGGAGTTCTGGCGACTATCCCGCTCGGATTGCTATTCGCCCTACCTGCGGTCCGCACCCGTGGTATCAACTTGGCGATCGTGACTTTGGGCCTTGGAACCGTTATGTACGTCTCTATCTTTAATAACCAGAACCTCACGGGTGGAACCGAAGGTACCGTGATTGCGGAACCAACCATCTTTGGCTGGAATATCTGGTCTGCATCAAACCCCCTTAACTATTTTATCGTCGTATTAGTTTTTCTCATGGTGATGCTCCTTATGGTGAGCAACCTTCGACGAGGCAGATCAGGTCGACGTTTGCTGGCGGTGCGCGCTAATGAACGTGCAGCTGCGGCCCTCGGCATCAATGTCAGTAGCGCCAAGTTGTACGCATTTGGAGTCGCGGCAGGTATTGCCGCAGTTGGTGGCGTTCTCTATGCATTCCGCAACACTTCGATCAGGTTTGGTAATTACGACAACTTTGGTTCCATTTCGTTAATTGCTGACTCGATGATCGGCGGTATCGGTTACCTCGGTGGCGCGGTCTTGGGTGGGACTCTTTTTGGTGGTGCTTTCAACAGCCGGATCTTGAACTCTTTGGGTGATGGAATCGAGGCGTACATTCCCTTGATTAGTGGTGTAGGTCTGCTACTGATGGTGCTTCTGAACCAAGACGGAATCGTTAAGGAGTTGATGAACAACTCAGCCCTGGTCAAGAAATACCTCCGCGAGGGCGGTTCGGTTGGCAAACGCCTCATGATCCCGGTGGTCGGACTTTTCCTCGCCATTTCGGTGCTTCTCTATGACCAGCAGGATGAGTGGTGGAATGTGTTCCGCCTCACCGTCGGGCTGACCACCCTCGCATTGGCGGTTGGACTCCTGCGAAGGGATCCCCGCGGCATTAGCGCTCGAGTTATTTTTGCACTGATCGCTGTATGGGTTCTTGCCAGTCAGCAGTGGTCCGCGGTTTACATTCTTATGTACATCACGATGGCTATCGCAACCCTCATCCTGCTTGAGCGAGGACCGTTCGCGCAGCTAAAAGTTGTTCGTTTGTCTCTGTTGATCCCTTTCATTGGCGCACTAATAATTTATTTTGTTGAGCCAAGCCCTGATCGTCTGGCATTGGCGCTTGTTGTGGTCACTCAGCTCGTGGCAGTTTGGGGAGTTGCGTGCGGTGATCGAATCAGCGCTGTCCAGGAAGGCCTCGCCCTTCTCATCCCGGTTGTTGTGGCCGGCGTTCTGTTCCTTGCGGCTGAACAAGTCCCGCTGTCAACCTTCCTGATCCTGGTGGGCCAGGTCCCCCTCGTTGCAGTAATTGCTTGGCGACATCGCACCGTCAATATTGGTGTGGGCGTCCTAGTCATGGCGCTGCCGGTTCTCGCGTCATTGGGCTTCTTACTACTTGATGCGCGAGCAATGGCAGTGATTGCACTTCTGGTAGCTCAACTCACCTTTGTCGTTGCAATCCTTCGGACGCAGACGACCCCTCGACTACGAATGAATATGTTCGTTGTTGGAGAGGCCGTACTGGGTGCAATTCTTTTCTACATGCTGACTATGTGGCCGGTGGCAGTCGCCTTCGCTTTGCTGGCTGTCATAAAACTTGTTCGCGGCCCCAAAACCGATGAACCCATCACCTATTCAGTGCCCGAGATCGGTGAGATTGTCAAAGTTCCACCTCGAACGCTGGTGACAAAGGGACTCACGGTCCGATACGGCGGTACGGTTGCCGTCAACTCGGTGGACCTCGTCGTTCGCCCTGGTCGCATAACGGGTCTGATTGGTCCTAACGGTGCGGGAAAAACTTCCTTCATTGATGCCGTGACCGGCTTTGCCAAAATTGCTGAAGGCCAAGTAACACTTGACGACCAAGACATCACTTCTTGGTCAACAACCAAGCGTGCGAGAGCCGGAGTGGGGCGCTCCTTCCAAGCGCTTGAGCTTTTCGAAGACGTCTCAGTGATCGACAATTTGCGTGCGGCCAGCGACCCACGGGATTTCACGTCCTATTTCAGGGATCTGATCTATCCGGTGGAAGCACCGTTGTCGGGGGCCGCCGCCAGTGCGATCCGCGATTTCGATCTAGTCGACGATTTAGGTCTCGGGGTTGACGGACTCTCTTACGGCAAACGACGTCTACTGGCAATCGCGAGAGCAGTTGCTGCCAATCCCAGTGTGCTACTCCTCGACGAACCTGCTGCTGGGTTGAACGACCATGAAACACGGGAGCTTGCAACCCTTGTTGTTCGTTTAGCGAAAGAGTGGGGCATGGCGATCCTGCTTGTCGAGCATGATGTCAATTTCGTCATGTCGGTCTGTGACGACATAACTGTTCTTGACTTTGGTACCAAAATCAGTGACGGTACTCCAGCCGAGGTCCGCGCAGATCCAGCGGTGATTAATGCTTACCTGGGTCAAGAAGACGAATCGGGTGACCACGAAACCGGGGTAATGGCTACAGAGAAGGAGGTGCAATCATGACTGATACGAACCGAGTTCTGAACGCGGAAAACATGACGGCCGGTTATTTTGGGCAGGCCGTAATCCGCGAACTCAACTTCTCCGTGGCATCGGGCGAAGTTGTCTGCCTGCTAGGTCCAAACGGTGCGGGCAAGACAACCACCATGATGACCCTGGCCGGCATGGTTCCATTAATGTCAGGCTCGGTCGAGATGTTTGGTAACACCACGAGCGAGCCGTTGTATCGGCGAGCACGTGAAGGCCTCTCATTTGTCACAGAGGAGCGGTCGATCATCCGATCATTGTCACTTGCGGACAACATCCGTCTCGCTCGAGTTTCCCAAGCATCCGTGACCGATTTGTTTCCGGAATTGAATTCCCGGATCCACACTCGCGCCGGATTGCTTTCCGGTGGTGAACAGCAGATGTTGAGTCTAGGACGAGCTCTCGCGCGAGAGCCCCGACTTCTGTTAGCCGACGAACTGTCCCTGGGCCTGGCACCGTTAATCGTTGACCGCCTTTTGCAGGCGGTTCGATCTGCAGCCGATGAGCGTGGCACAGCAGTTTTGATGGTTGAGCAACACGCCCGCAAAGCACTGCGATATGCCGACCGAGCGCTGGTAATGCAACGGGGCAAAATCGTCCTGTCACTAAGCGGCGAAGAGGCTCGGGCTCGGATCGGCGAGATCGAGGACTCGTATCTATCGGGTGCTACCGGTGAAGATGCGGCCTAATCACGTAGATCCAGTCACGTAGACGGGTAGACGTCGGATCATCAAAAGGTTAAAAATGGACGAAACGGACATTAATAACCTTTTTAATAACATTTCAGCCACATTGACCATGTTTATGGCGCAAAGAGCCGATGTCTTACCTAAGTTATGCCATGACGAGTCACTGGCGACAGGCCAGTGGACGTATTACAAGTAGAGGAATGCGAATGAGCCAAATGCAACGGGCCCACATCACGGGCCGTCGTCGAATAGTTTCGATCGTAGCAACAGCAGCAGTTTCAGCGCTGATTCTCGCCGGTTGTAGCAGCTCCAGTGATACAACTGACGCTGCAGCAACTGACACAGCAGCAGCTACTGAATCAGCAGCCGCAGAAAGCCCAGCTGAACTTACGGGCGAACCAGTAAAGACAATGACGATCACGGACATCAACTCTCCAGGAGCCGTCTACCCCAACATCCACATTTCAGCTGATGCCGCACAGGAATACATCAACGCAACCGGTGGAATCAACGGACGTCCACTTGAGGTTATCAATTGCGATAGCCAAGGAACCGCTGACGGCGCTGCCACATGTGCACGCCAGGCCACAACCGATGGTGTCGTTGCTGTAGTCGGTAGCTTCAACTTCAGCCCAGATGCAATGATCGAAGTTCTCGAGCCTGCAGGCATCGCATACTTCGGTGAGTGCTGTGCACTTGGTGCCAAGGAGAACACAAGCAAGGCTGCGTTCCCCTTCGGCTCAATCCAGATGTACGGAGTCGGCGAAGTTAAGAAGGCCGTCGAAGATGGTTGCACGAACATCAAGGCAATGATCATTGAAGGTGCTGAGTCGTTCTGGCCACCAATGCAAGAAGCTGCAAAGCGTCTTGGTGCTGCAGACAAGCTCAATGCCGAGTATGTGACACAGCCAGGTACGGTCCAGGATCAGTCAGCTCAGGTAGCACAGCTACTTGAAGGTGGCACGGACTGCGTAGTCTCAGTTACATCTGAGACCCCGCTGACCGCGTTCATGGTCGCTTGGGATGCTGCACAGCCCACTGCCAAGTTCTATGGTCCTCAGGGCAACCTGAACAAGATCTCAGCCGCTGGACATGAGGAAATCTTGGAAGGTTCCACAGTTGTTGGAATCTACCCAGACATTGCCTGCCCAGTATGGGATGACTACCGCGCCAGCCTCGAAGTAATCTCCGCTGACCCAGCTCAGGATTACAACAGCCTTGGTGGACTCGGTACCTGGGCCGCTTACATGGGCTTCAGGCAGGTTGCAGAGACAGTTGAACCAGCTGACACTCTCGATGCCGCAACGTTCCTGGCTGCTGCTAGCACAGCCAAGATCGACCTTCCCGGAATGCTCCCACCACTTGACTTCACACAAGAGTGGACCGCATACCCAGGTCTTCTTCGCATGGTGAACCAGTCGGTTGTGTACTCACAAATCCAGAATGGTGACGTTGCACCACTGGGTGAGTGCGGCGTATTCGACGATGTCGCAGCGCTCGTGGAAGCACAAAGCTAAACCAGCAACAGTATGAACCGATGGCCTGGATTCCTTATGGGATCCAGGCCATCGGTCTTTTTGAGCCAACAGCTACCGGTGGAATTCACAAATGTTGAAAGGCAGAAATAATGAAAACAAATAGAGAGTGGATCCTTCGTCGACGACCTGAGGGCCCGTGTGTTGTTGACGACTTTGAGTACCGCGAAAGTGAACTTGAACATCCTGCCTTAGAGCCAGGACACATACTTGTGCACAACTCTGTTTTCCTATGCGCACCAACGTTGCGAAACTGGATGGATGCCCCCAGTAATAGCCTCTACCCTTCAATTGATCTCGGGGCACCGGTATTGGCCACAACGGCGGGCCGGGTCCTTGAATCGACCGACGATCGATTCCCGGTTGGATCTCGTGTCACCATGATTGGGCACTGGCAGGAATACGATGTCGTGAATAGTGCAGTGTGGCCGGTCCGGGCGGTCCCCGAGGGACAAGATCTCATTGAAGCTATGGGCCCCATGGGAATGAATGCTCTCACCGCTTATTTTGGTGTGACTGCTGTTGGCCGTCCGCTTGCTGGAGAAACCATGCTCGTCTCGGGTGCTGCGGGTTCAACCGGATCCGTCGCAGCGCAGATTGGACGAATATTGGGTTGCCGGGTTGTTGGAATTGCCGGAGGACCAGAGAAATGTGATTGGCTCATTAATGAACTTGGCCTCGATGCAGCGATTGATTACCGAGCTGGAAACCTGGTAGAGCAGATCCACACGACATGTCCCAACGGGGTTGATGTCTTTTTTGACAACGTTGGCGGTGAGATCCTTCAGGCGGCGGTCGAGAACATCAACAAGTTCGGTCGGATCGTGTTGTGTGGACAGATTGCTGGTTACAACGAGAGCCGCCCGGTTCAAGGTCCCACGAACATGATGCGATTCGTGTACGGCAGCGTGCGCATGCAAGGCTTCTTGCTGGGTGACTACGAAGACGAATTACCCAGGGCTCGCACGGAAATGGCGATGTGGATCAAAGAAGGGCGCCTCAAACATCGAGAAGATGTCCGAACGGGTTTTGAGAATATTCCAACGATCTACGGTGAAATTTTCGCGGGCAGCAACGACGGAACCTTGTTAATCGTGACAGATGAAGACGCATACGCAACTACTTAGTTTTCGCGCCATCACTGGTTCAAACGAGCGGGTAGTTCGGCAACGAATGCGTCGGCTGCCCGCTCGATCATTTCCAGAACAAGGGTGAATCCTTCTTCTTTGTCGTAGTACGGATCGGGGACATCCAGGTCAGGGTGCACCTCCCCGAGATGAACGAGTTCGGGATCGAAACTTCGCATCATGTACAGCTCGGGTTCATGCCCACTTTCACGGATAAGCACCTCGACATTTGCGTAATTGCTTTGATCCATTACCAAAATTATGTCGAGCTCTGCCATCCAACTCGAAGTGATCTGTCGTGCCGTGTGGGTCAATTCGTATCCGTTT
>Ga0247831_1001577_pt1 | contig 42034 bp, 36 predicted proteins | sample LaCruzMarch2015__9_FD_192406 | JGI IMG/M metagenome (GOLD analysis project Ga0247831, IMG submission 192406) | Freshwater microbial communities from meromictic Lake La Cruz, Castile-La Mancha, Spain - LaCruzMarch2015_1m | ecosystem: Environmental > Aquatic > Freshwater > Lake | place: Spain...
CCCGCCATTCGCGCCCAAGGCCGGATTTTTTCCAACATTACTGAGACAATCGGCGCAACGCCTTTGGTACGCCTAGATAAGATCGCTGCCAAGTATGGTGTGAAGGCAGAGCTTCTGGGTAAGCTGGAATTCTTCAACCCAATCGCTTCGGTCAAGGATCGCATCGGCGTGTCCATGATTGAAGAATTGGAGAGCCGCGGCCTGATTAAGGAAGGTTCTGTCCTGGTTGAGCCGACCTCTGGCAACACCGGCATCGCCTTGGCGTTTGTGGCCGCCCAACGGGGCTATCGCCTGATTTTGGTGATGCCGGAGACGATGTCCTTGGAGCGGCGCAAAATGCTGGCATTCTTGGGGGCTGAACTCGTCCTGACGCCGGGTGCCGAGGGTATGAAGGGTGCCGTCGCGCGGGCCAAGCAAGTGGTTGAAGAAACACCAAACGCTATGATTCCAGGCCAGTTTGTGAACCCAGCCAATCCAGCTATTCACCGTCGCACGACGGCTGAAGAGATTTGGATTGATACCGAAGGCAAAGTGGACGCCTTTGTGGCAGGCGTTGGTACCGGCGGCACCATTACGGGCGTCGGCCAAGTTTTAAAGCAGCGCAGTCCCGGCATTCAGATTGTCGCGGTTGAGCCAGCGGGCAGCCCCGTCTTGTCGGGTGGCGCACCTGGCCCCCACAAGATTCAAGGTATTGGTGCTGGCTTTATTCCTGAAGTGCTGGATCGGTCGGTGATCGATGAAGTGATTACGGTCACCAATGAAGAGGCTTTTGATTTCAGCCGTGATCTGGCTCAGACCGAAGGCGTGCCCGGCGGGATTTCCACTGGGGCTAATCTGGCCGCAGCGATTAAGCTGGGTCAGCGTCCAGAATATGTCGGTAAACGCATTGTCTTTATCGTGCCGAGCTTTGCAGAGCGCTATATCTCCTCGGCCTTGTTTGACGGCATTGGCTGATCAAGACTGGCGGTCTGCAGCGCAATTTCTAAGCTGCTGACCGCCAGTGTCACACTCTTGAGATTGACACGGCGACCCCGAACAGCCAGGTGTGGCCATGTTCCCATGCAAAACTCCACAAGAAGCGATTGATAGGCTTCAAGACATCCACGCAGCATCCGTTCAGGCTCTGCACGATGCCCTCGCCCGGTTTGTTCAAACCCGGGTCCCTCCCACGCCGGAAGAGCGGGCCCGGTTCCGTTATCCCGAGATCCGCGTAACCTATGCGCCGGATGGCCCACCGCCGGTATCCCAGCGCGCTTATGCAAAATTCAATGCGCCGGGCGTTTACACGACCACAGTCACCCATCCAGCGCTGTTCACTGAGTATTTGCTTGAGAACCTTGGGCCACTGGTCAACGAATATGGTGCGACCGTTGAAGTCGGCCTGTCAGATGCGGAGATGCCTTATTCCTATGTTATCGATGGCGTAACCGACCTTGGGGTTGGCGATGTGCCGCCACAGGAATTGGCGCGTTGGTTCCCAACCCCGCAACTGACCGCCGTTGGCGACGAAATTGTCGATGGTGAGTTTGAGATTCTCCACGGGCAGCCCAGACCCCTTGCTTTGTATGACGGGTTGCGCGTGGATTATTCGCTGAAGCGCTTGACCCACTATTCAGGCACGGAATGGCGGTCCTTTCAGCCTTGGATCCTATTTACCAACTATGCGCGCTACGTCGACGAGTTCGTGCGTTGGGCGATTGATCAGATTCGCCAAGGTGGGCGCTATGATGCCTTGATCTGCTCGGGCGGGATAACGATTGACGCCGCTAATCTGGACGATGATCCAGAAGGTCGCGTCGCGGCCAGTCCGTGGCGGAAGTATCAAATGCCCGCCTATCACCTCACCACCAAGGACGGGCAAGGTATTACCTTGGTCAACATTGGTGTGGGGCCATCTAACGCCAAGAATATCACCGACCACTTGGCCGTTCTTCGCCCGCACTGCTGGTTGATGGTGGGACATTGCGGTGGCCTGCGGCAAAGTCAGCGGATTGGCGATTATGTTTTGGCGCACGCCTATTTGCGCAAGGACGAAGTGCTCGACCGCATTTTGCCTGCCGACGTTCCCATTCCGCCCATCGCCGAAGTGCAAATGTCGATCCAGCAGGCTGCGATGGAAGTAACAGGTGAAAGCGGCGAAGCCCTTAAGCGCCGCCTTCGTACTGGCACCGTGGTGAGCTTTTCGGACCGGAACTGGGAGCTTTATTGGGGCCGTGAACGGCGCTTGATCAATATCTCGCGCTCCATTGGCGTGGATATGGAAAGCTGCATGATCGCTGCGCAAGGTTTCCGCCATCGTGTTCCTTATGGCACCTTATTGTGTGTGTCGGACAAACCGCTACATGGCGAGATCAAACTGCCCGGGACCGCCAATATTTTTTATGAGCGCGCCATTGGTGAGCATTTGAAAATTGGCATCGCCGCGATTGAAAAGATGCGCCTCGACGGGGTCGTGCTGCACTCACGCAAGCTCCGCAGCTTTGACGAGCCGCCATTCCGTTAAGCGCATCATCTGAAACAAAAAAGGGGCCCCGATTGGGGCCCCTTTTGCGTTGCGAGGACCGCCGTCTATTCTGCGGCAGCTTGGCTGGCGCGACGTTCGACTTCTTCTTTCAAAGCAATCGCTTTGTCTTCACTGGTCACCGTGGGGACCTTGGAGAAGAAGCGTTTCACCTTCTGATCGAGGTCATCGATCAAGGTATAGACGGCAGGCACGAAGATCAGGCTCAAGACCGTCGACAGGGTCAGGCCACCGATCACCGCAATCGCCATCCCGTGCCGGAAGGCACCTGCACCCGCTGTCGTCATGGCCGCAGGTATCATGCCGGCGATCATGGCAATCGTGGTCATGATGATGGGTCGCGACCGCTTGCGGGCTGCATCGATCAGCGCCTCATGACGGGGCACGCCGCGATGTTGGGCTTCGATCACAAAGTCGACCAATAGGATCGAGTTCTTGATCACGATCCCGATCAGCATCAACAGACCAATCATCACCGGCAGCGACAGTGGCTCTTTCACCAGACCCAGCGCAATGAACGCACCCGCCGGAGCCAAGAGAATGACGGACAAAATGGTGATTGGGTGCAGGAAGTCTTTAAACAACAGCACCAGCACACAATAGATCAACAAGATGCCAAGGCCGATGGCACCGGCAAACTGGCCGAACATGTCGCCCAATTCTTCGGCGTCACCATCCGGTTTCACTTTTACGCCAGGACCTGGATTTTTGTAGAAGTCTTCCTTCTGCAATTCTTCCAAAGCGGGGCCAAGTTGCTTACCAGCTGCCAAACCGGACGAGATGGTTACAACGCGCTGACGGTCTTCGCGGGTGATGCGGGCTTCGCCACCGCCGAACTCAATGTCGGCCACGGCGCTTAAGGGTACGGTGTCACCCGTGGCTGTGTTCACCCGCAGCGCACCAATGGCTTCAATATCTGCCCGGTTCTCTCGCGCCAACCGAACCAGAATGGGGATCTGACGCTCACCAGCATTGAACTTGGCGAGGTTAAGTTCAATATCGCCTGTCGTCGCCAAGCGTGACGCGTTTGCGATTTCAGCAATGGAGACTCCAAGTCGCGCAGCCTCTTCCCGTTTCGGCATGATATGCAGCTCAGGGCGGGTCAAATCTGCGGAGGAGCGCAGGTCAACGGCCCAGGGTTTTTTCCGCATTTCGTTCATGACACGTTGCGTGGCAGCCGCCAGCGCGTCTGGGTCATCTGAGGTCAGATTGATAGAAAGACCGCCAGAGCCCCAGCCGCCGCCGAAGCGTGCGCGAATGCCGGGAACTTGGCCGACGGATTTACGGAGCTCGCCTTCGTATTCTTGTTGGGAGATCTCACGTTCTTTGCGTTCGACCAACGAGATGAAGTAGGTGGCACCGGTCAGATCACCATTGACGCTTTGCACCACGGATTTGGTCTCAGGACGATCCATAACGATGCCGGCAACCTCGCGAGCACGCGCGTCCGCCTCGTCAGGCGAGAGGCCCGGCGGCAAGTCAATCCGCATTTGCACAAAGCCTTGGTCAATTGTTGGTGTAAATGTCTTGGGCGCTAGGCCCAACATCAAAACCGACACAGCCATCACCGCAAGGCCGACGCCGACGGTTTTCCATCGGTTCCGCAACGCCAGTTCAAGGAAAGCGATATAGCGTTTGCCCGCCTCCCCTTCATGCTCTGGTGGGGAACGCGTGAGAATGAAGGCTGCAAGCAGTGGCGTAATTAAGCGTGCGACTAGGAGCGAAAACAACACAGCCACCGCGACGGTCAAGCCGAAGCTTTTGAAGAATTGTCCGACGATGCCTGTCATAAAGGACACGGGCGCAAACACCGCGACAATCGTCGCCGTCGTCGCAACCACAGCCAGACCAATTTCGTCAGCCGCTTCTAGGGCTGCCGAATAGGGGGATTTGCCCATCCGGATGTGGCGAATGATGTTCTCGATTTCCACAATCGCATCGTCGACCAGGATACCGGCCACAAGCGCCAGCGCCAGAAGGGTTACATCGTTCAAGGTAAAGCCCAACAGGCTCATGACCCAGAATGTTGGAATGGTCGACAAGGGGATTGCGATGGCGGCCAAGAAGGTCGCTCGACCATCCTTGATCACAAAGGTGACTATCCCCAGAATAACCGTTCCAATGGAGAGAAGTACTGTCTTGGAAATGTGAATGCCTGTCGTCGTTTCAAGCACCCAAGCAAGGCCAACCAAGCTTACGCCAATGATCGCTGCTGCGGCAATGACGGGCCGCCAGCCACCGAGGAATACCGCCACCACCAAGGTGGCCAAAAGCGCGCCTTCAAACAAAGTCTCCATCGACATGTCGAAGCTCTCTTGGACATAGTCGGTTGGCGTAAAGACGGGTTCAATGACCAAGTTTGGATAGGCTTTGCGTAATTCTTCGATTTTTAGTTTGACGGCTTCATAGGCTTTCAAAGAGCTGGCGGTTTTGGAGCGCAGGACTTGAAACATAACGACGGGCTGATCGTTAAAGCGGCCAATACCGCGGACTTCACTCGAGCCATCGCGCACATCAGCGATGTCAGAGAGGCGGACTACGCGGCCACCATTTAACACGATGGGTGTGTTGCGAAGCTCTTCGACCGTCTTGGCAGAGCCCAAAGCACGGATGGTTTGCTCGCCTGCGCCAGACTCTGATTTGCCGGCTGGCAAATCGATATTCTGGCTGCGCAGTGCCCGGCTAACCTGAGAGGCGGTCGCCCCAAAGGCAGTTAGGCGTGCAGGGTCGAGGTCGACTGTGATCTCCCGACTGGCACCGCCCCAACGTTCAACCCGGCCAACGCCTTTTACCGCCAACAATTGGCGGTTAAATTCGCGGTCAATCAACCAGGAAATGTCTTCAGCAGGCATATCAGGGCCGCGCACAGAATAAATTGCCAGGGGCTCCTGATCGTTAAAGTCGATCCGAGCGACTTGCGGCTCATTTATGCCATCGGGAAGGTCTGAGCGGATTTGCGATACGGCTGCACGTGCATCATCAACTGCTTTGGAGATATCGGTGCCGATTTGTAGCTCAACGAAAGTTGTCGAACCACCTGTGACCAAGGTGGTCGTCATTTTCTTGACGCCCTCGATTGAGGCCAAAGCCCCTTCGACCTTGGTCGCAATCTGATTTTCAAGCTCGCTTGGTGCAGCACCTTGCAGGCCCACAGACACGGTAAAGGCTGGGAACTCGATATCTGGGTTTGAGTTAATCGGGAGCTTGAAGAAAGCGCCAATCCCCATGATCGTGAGCATAAAGAACAAGAGGATGGGTGCGATTGGGTTTTTGATGGCCCAAGAGGAAATATTGCGCATGACGACTTACCTCACTTCTTGGACGGAGTTGCAGGTTGGGCGGGGGTGGCAGCTTTAGCATTAGGCTTGATTGGATTGATCTTTTCGCCTTCCGCCAAGAAGGCCGAACCAGCGGTGACTACCATCGAGCCTGCAGGTGGGCCGCTGATTACTTCAACCAACGAACCTTCGCGGGCACCGAGCGTGACTTTGACTTTGGTAACCGAATTGTCGTTGCGGAGCACGAAGACCGAAGCCCCCTCACGTCCATAAACCAGCGCGGCGGCAGGTACGGCGGCAACACCGCGTGGCTGCGAGGAAGCGTTGCCAGTCAAAAAGACACCGGACTTCACAGCCGGATTGGGTGCAAGCGTAAAGCGCGCCAGACCTGTGCGGCGTTGAGGGTCGATTTGGGCTGGCAGACGACGCAGAGACCCTGTCACCATCGAGCCGTCTGGGGCTGTGAATTCCGCGGCCATGCCAAGGCTTAATCGGCTGATCTCGGACTCTGGTACTTCGGCGGCGACTTCCAAGGCGTCATTGGCAACAATGACGAACATGGGCTGGCCGGTGGAGCCGGCGATTTCGCCGACATTGACCGAGCGCGAGATGACTTGGCCGGCAACTGGCGCGCTAATTACACCATTGTTCTGGCGTGAATTGGATTGCGATTGCTGGGCGATTGCCACATCAAGATCGGCGCGGGCTGCGCCAACGCGGGCTGCGGCTTGGGCAACGGCCTGACGGCGGCTGTCAAGAAGCGCATTGATGTCGCCTTTTTGCGTGCGCAGACGGGCTTCAGCAGCACGAGCCGCGGCGCGGCGACCTTCTAATTGCTCAACCGATAAAGCGCCTTCACCCTTAATGGACAGGGCGCGCTGATATTCAGCCTCGGCTTGCTCATAGGCGATTTGCGCCGACGCGGTGTCGAGCGCACTTTCACGAGGGCCGGTCTCGGCCCGGGTTAGATTCTGCCGGGCTGAGGTTAGGCCAACTTCCGCTTCCGCCAACGAGGTGCGTGCGCGTCGGACTTGCGCAGCTAAAAGCTCGCTATCCGCATTGACTTGGCGTCCATCGAGGCGGGCCAAAGCTTGGCCTGCGACCACACGGTCTCCAGCGTCGGCCATAATTTGAATGACGCGGGCGCCAGAAGAGGTCGGGAAGACGCGGGCTTCTTGGACGGCCTGAACCTGACCTGCGACCACCAAACGACCCGTTAAGCTTTTGACCTCCACCGGCGCGACTGAAACCGCTTGCGGCATGCGACCGCCGTCTTTTGCTTTCGCATCAGCGCCTGACTTTTTCGCGTCGTCGCCTTTTTTTGCGTCACCAGAGTTACCGCACGCGGACAGGCCCAGCGTGGTGGCAAGAATAAGCGCCAAGGATACGGCTTGGATTTTACGCGTCATTAGAAGCTCCAATCGGCTTTTGCGCCGAGTTTTTGGTAGGGGAGGGAATTTGGATTGGGGTTGAAGCGGGATTGAGATAGCGCAGAACTAAATTCTTCAGCGCTTGGCCGGCTTCTTCGGCGGTAAAGTCATTCATAAAGGTCATGCGCAATCCCAGACCGTCAGCTGCGGCCATCAGAACTGCAGACGCCTCTGCAGGGTCCAAGGTCGGCTCCACATGTCCCAGTTCTTGGCCTGCCCGCAGCAAAGCTGTGATTTCCGTACGTATTTTGCTTTCGGCTTCGCGCGCAACGGCCGCAAACTTGGGATTACGAACGGCCTCAGCCATCAGTTCGGCAGCAAACGCGGCCCGATTGGGTTCGGCATAAGCTTCGGTGAATTTCTCGCACAACTCTGACAGGGCAATGAGGAAATTGTCAGACGCGCGTACTTCATCAAAGGCCAATGTTGCCGTGCGGCGTTCATCGTCGGCCATCGCGGCAATGATCGCCTCTTTAGAGGGAAAATAGCGATAGAGGCCGCCGGGGCTAATGTTGGCTTCCGTGCAAATCTGATCCATCGACGTCGCATGGAATCCGCGGCGCTCAAAGCAAGCTTGAGCTGCATCCAAGATCTCCCGACGTCTAATCTCAGCTTTCAACGGGTTGACGGTGCGCGACATAAGTCCTATTCCGATAGCGAACGTTCGTTCGCATTATGCGGCCTTGCTCCCGAGGTCAAGCGGTCGAGCGAAAAAACATCATTATGTGGAGACAGCATGTCTACGTCGGCACTTGGAGTTCAGATGTCATCCAATAAGAAAAATCTTCGCCGACTTGGACTGAGTGGCGGTTTGTCAGTTTTGATTTTGTTGGGCGGTTGCGCAACTGGCGGATCGGTCGGGTTTCCGGGCATGGGTGCACCCAGGGTCAAAAATCCAGTCACCGCTTTACCGGATGCATTTCGTGACATGCCGCCTGCCCCAGCGGGCGAAAGTGCGGCCTGGTGGTCACAGTTTGCAGATCCGGTTTTGGACAAGCTGGTGCGAGAGGCACTTAGCGAAGGTATCTCGGTCCAATTGGCCAACCAGCGCTTAATTGAAGCCCGCAATAATGGCCGCGCCACCATCGCAGGCTTTGCCCCACGCCTGACAGCTTCTGGTGTGGCCGACACTGATTATGCGATGGGGGATACCAAGCTGACCTCTGCAACTGGCGCTGCAGTGGATCAACAGACAACGGGCACGGCTGCATTGCGCGCGACGTGGGAGGTTCCCCTGTTTGGTCGCTTTGGGTCGGCCGTTTCTGGCGCAAAGGCAAATGAAGCTGGGGCCAAGGCCTCACTTGAAGCTGCCAAGATTGCGATCATTGCCGATTTGGCAGCGGCCTATATTGATCTGCGCAATACCCAACAAAGCTTGGCCTACTTACAAGAAGATTTAGCCCGCGCTGACTCCTTGGCCGCAATTGCAGAAGCCCGTGAATCGGCTGGCCTGATTTCTTTGGCGGATAAGGGTCTTTCTCAAGGCCAAGCCGCGCAGATTCGCCAACGCGTGCCTGATGCGGAATTGCGGGTTCGTGGTGCGTTGGACCGGATTGCGATCCTGCGCGGTGTGGTTCCAGGCTCTCTCGACACGACTTTGGCTCCGGTACAGAATTTTGCCTTCCGCTCTGAAGCACCTCTTGTCGAAGCTGTCCCGGCCAATTTTGTGCGCCGCAGGTTGGATGTGGCCCGTGCCGAGCAAGATGCGGTGTTACAAGCTGCTGGCGTCGGGATTGCGCGTGCGGATCTATATCCAAGCCTGTCTATCGTGGGGACAATCACGAGTCTCTCCTCTTTGGCCGGCAACCCGCTGGCGCAAACCATTCAGCGCGGCAATACGAGCCCAGCGATTTCGATCCCCTTGTTTGACTTCGGACAGAGACGCGCCAGCCTGAAGACCGCCGACGCACGCTTCCAGCAAGCTTTATTGTCCTATCGCTCCACCACGTTGAACGCGATTGCGGAAGGACAGAATGCCCTATCCGCCTATGGGCAGGCGCAAGCTCGGGCGAAAGCTGGGGTCGATGGGGAGCGTGCGGCTCAAGTGCGCTTTGATGCGACACAAGCAAGCTTCAACGTCGGGCTTGTCTCGTTCAAGGACCGCTTAGAGGCCGAAAGTGCGCTTGCCAGTGCGCGACAGGCACGCCTCGCCAATCAGGCGCAATTGAGTGATGCGGCGATTGGCCTTTATCGGACATTTGCCGGGTCACCCGGCATTTAGGTTATTTGCTAGGCGGACAGTCGTTTGACCAGTCGCTCCATAAACTCACACCCAGAAGCAAGCTGGGAGATTTCGATGAATTCATCGGGTTGGTGAGCTTGGAGGATGGAGCCCGGGCCACAGATGACGGTCGACAGTCCGCCGCCTTGGAAAATGCCGCCTTCGGTCGCATATGCGACGGCGCGCGTCGTATTATCGCCAGTCAAGGCCCGCGCCAAAGCCTCTGCCGCGCCTTGTGATTCTGGGGCCATAGCCGGAGAGAGGGATCGGCGTACCATGTGTGCCCCACCTTCAGGTGCCCGCGCCTTGATAGAGGCATCAACTTCTGCCACCCAAGCTGCCACTCTGGCTTCATGCAGATGGGGATCATCGCCCACTTCAAAGCGCATGTCCCATGTTATGTTGCACGACTGAGCGAGGATGTTGGAAGCCGTGCCACCATCAATCAGACCGATTGTGAGGCTGGTGCCCGGCGGCTCAAACGGGCTATCTTTCGGTGCATTGTCGCGGACTTCCTCAGCCAATGCGCGTAGATTTGCCAACAAAGGCACTGCCTCCATTATGGCCGAGACGCCTTGCTGAACTTGGCTGGAGTGGGCTGCGCGCCCGGTGATCTCAATTTGGAACGTCGACAGGCCTTTTTGGCCAGACACCACGCCCATATCACTCGGTTCGCCAATGATTACGGCCTCGGGTTTGGCATATTGCTGATTTAGCACCTCAACCAAGGAGGGTGCGCCTAGACAGCCAATTTCCTCATCATAAGACAGGGCAATATGAATGGGCGCGGTTAGGCTGGCCTTGGCCATAGCAGGAGCAAAAGCGAGCGCACAGGCGGCAAATCCCTTCATGTCGCAAGTCCCGCGGCCATACAATCGACCATCCCTTTCAGTCAGAACCCATGGATCGGTGCTCCAATCCTGCCCGTCTACGGGGACAACATCGGTATGCCCTGACAAAACGACCCCGCCCGGTGCATCGAGCGGACCAAAGCTGATAATCAGATTCGTCTTGGTGCCGTCGGCGTTGGGAACCCGGCGCAGATGCGGCTTTAAAGCTGCGACATGGGCTTCAACCCATTCAATTAGAGGCAAATTTGAGTTCCGCGACGTGGTGTCAAAAGCAACCATCTGGGTCAGAATCTCAATCGTATCGGTCAGGTTTTGGGTTCGGGTCATGAGAAGCACTCTGCCATGGTCGCAGCGTTTAGGCCAATTCTTTCGTTGGTTAAGTTGATTTCAAGATATAAACATGTATTTATATCCCGAAATCGCATCCTGGAGTAGACCATTGGCCCGAGCGTCATATCTTTTCACATCTGAAAGCGTTTCTGAAGGCCATCCAGACAAAGTCTGTGACCGGATTTCAGACGAAGTTGTTGACCTGTATTTCCGTCACACCATCGCCGAAGGTTTAGACCCTTGGGCCTTACGTTGCGCAGCAGAGACCTTGGCGACCACCAATCGGGTGGTTATCGCAGGTGAATTCCGCGGCACAGACACCGTTACCGAAGACTTGATTGCGCATACGGCGCGCATGGCGATCAAGGACATTGGCTACGCCCAAGACGGCTTCCATTGGCAATATGCCGACATTGAAGTGCTTCTGCATGGCCAATCCGAACATATTGCTATGGGCGTTGACGCCAGCGGCAATAAAGAAGAAGGCGCAGGCGATCAAGGTATCATGTTTGGCTATGCCACCAATGAAACCCCAGAGCTCATGCCAGCTCCTATTCAATTCAGCCATAAGATCCTGAAGGATTTGGCCGATGCGCGCAAAAGTGGCGTTCTGGCTATGTTGGGCCCTGATGCGAAAAGCCAAGTCACTGCGCGCTATGAAAATGGCAAGCCAGTGGCTGCAACCTCGATCGTTCTATCGACCCAACACCTCGACGAAAGCCTGACCAGCGAAGATATTCGCGCAATTGTGGAGCCATACATCCGCAATGCATTGGGCGATATTCTGCCAATCGACCGCGATTGCGTCTGGCACATCAACCCAACGGGCAAGTTCGTCGTTGGCGGTCCTGATGGCGATTGCGGCCTGACCGGCCGTAAGATCATTGTCGATACCTATGGCGGCGCAGCTCCCCATGGTGGCGGCGCCTTCTCGGGCAAAGACCCCACCAAGGTGGACCGGTCTGCCGCCTATGCCGCGCGCTATCTGGCGAAAAACGTTGTTGCCGCCGGTCTGGCTGATCGCTGCACACTGCAGCTTTCCTATGCCATCGGGGTTGCAGAGCCTCTGTCCATCTACGCCAATTGCGATGGGACAGAACGCTGCGATCTCGATAAGTTGGAAGCACGTCTACCACAGCTGATGAAGCTAACCCCACGCGGCATTCGCGGCCACTTGGACCTAAACAAGCCAATTTATGCGCGCACGTCTGCTTATGGCCACTTCGGTCGCGCACCTGATGCCGATGGCGGCTTCTCGTGGGAAAAGAGCGATTTGATCGATGGCTTGAAAGACTTGCTCTCGTAAGTCAGACAACCAGAGACGAAAAAAGGCTGTCAGGACGAACCTGACAGCCTTTTTTATGGTCGATGTTGTGCTCTAGCCCGCGATATATTGCGCGCCATTGATGGTCAGCGTGGAGCCATTGATGAAGCCAGGATCTTCTACCAAGAATAGAACAGCGCGCGCAATTTCTTCGCTTTCGCCCAATCGGCCGCAAGGAATGCCTGCCTTCACTTTGGCCAGCGCATCTGGGTGCATGGCGGAAACCATCTCGGTTGCAATATAGCCCGGTGCGACGCAATTGACGGTCACGCCTTTGGCGGCACCTTCTTGTGCCAAGGCTTTGGTGAAGCCGATCACGCCAGCCTTAGCAGCGGAGTAATTGACCTGACCAACTTGGCCCTTCTGGCCGTTGATGGAAGAGATATTGATAATGCGGCCATAGCCACGCTCCCGCATGCCATTGATCACGGGGCGGGTGCAATTGAACAAGCTGTCGAGGTCGACATTGATGACACCGCGCCATTGCTCGGGTGACATTTTGTGGAAGAAGCCGTCCTTGGTGATGCCGGCATTGTTGACGAGCACGTCGACCGGGCCGAGATCGGCTTCAATCTTTGCCATGGCAGCTGCACAGGCTTCATAATCACCAACATCAAATTTATAGGTCGCAATTCCTGTTTCCGCCGAAAATGCTGCGGCCGCCTCATCATTACCGCCATAATTGGCAGCTACTGCATATCCTGCATCGCGCAAAGCGATTGAAATTGCTGCGCCAATGCCGCGCGATCCGCCTGTAACAACTGCAACTTTAGTCATGTCTTCCTCGCCCACCTTGATGTGTTTGTTTTGCCGGCACCCTAACCAAACTCCATCGGCTTGGAAGTTGTTTTTATGTCGCACTGCAGTCTAATGTGACGGGCCACCACCTTTCGGATTTTTGTGAGAAAGTAGAAGCCATGTCCAAGACTTCCCGTCGTGAAACTTTATGGGGCTTGGGCCTTGGTCTGACAGGGTCCCTGTTTCTAACCGAAGCGAGCAAGGCCAAGGGCAGTCGTGTCTTGAAGGCGGGTGCCGTGGCAACGGCAGATACTCCTTCGGCAGAAATTGGCGTTCAGATTCTTGAGGCCGGCGGCAATGCGGTCGATGCCGCGGTCGCTATCGGCTTTGCACTTGCCGTCAGCTATCCCGAAGCGGGTAATATTGGCGGCGGCGGCTTCATGACCCTTGTCATCCAAGGCAAGCCGTACTTCCTCGACTATCGCGAGTCCGCACCAGCCAAAGCCAAGGCCGATATGTATTTGAACGCAGAAGGCGATGTTCGGCCTGGCAGCACCGTCATTGGCAATTTGGCAGCGGGAACGCCCGGCACGGTGGCTGGGCTTTATGCCGCCCATCGCCGGTTTGGCAGACTGCCCTGGGCCCGTGTTGTTGGGCACGCCATTGGCTTAGCGCGGGAGGGGTTCACCCCGCCCGCTCAAATGATCCGCATCTATCAAGAAGCCTTCGCGGAAGTGGGGCGCGATACGAATTTGGGCAACTATTTCGGATCTATGGCAGAGGGTAGGATCTTTGCGCAACCTGATCTTGCAAACACGCTGGAAGCGATTGCCCAACGCGGCCCTTCCGCCTTCTATCAAGGCCGCGTCGCCACCCAAATCGTGGCACAAATGAGCCGGGGCGTCGGGAAAGGGCTGATCAGCCTGTCCGACCTTGAATCCTATCGCCCGGTTTGGCGGACCGCGCTAACCTCCAATTGGCGTGGCTATGACGTTGTTAGTGCACCACCGCCCAGCTCAGGGGGGATTGCTCTCCTGCAATTGCTGGGCATGAAGGAGGCGCGATCGGATTTGTTTGCAGGCGTTGCGCACAATTCCGCTCAATACATCCATTTACTGGCGGAATTAGAAAAGCGCGTGTTCGCCGATCGCGCCGTTTATCTGGGTGACCCTGACTTTGTCGAAGTGCCCGTCGCGCGATTGTTGGCGGCAGACTATATCAAAGGGCGGGTAAAGGGTGTGCAAGTAGAGTTTCCATCACCAACTGAGCAAGTTCGCCCGGGCCTCGAGAAGCCACAGACGACACACTTCTCCGTTGTTGATGCAGACGGCAATGCGGTTTCTAACACCTACACGATCAATGGTTGGTATGGCTCTGGCGTCGTGGTGGAGGGTGCGGGCTTCCTTCTCAATAATGAAATGGATGATTTCTCGGCAAAACCCGGAATCGCCAATCAGTTTGGCGTGGTGGGCGGTGATGCCAATGCAATTCAGCCCTTCAAACGGCCCCTTTCATCGATGACGCCAACCATCCTGATGAGGAATGGCGTGCCTGCGATGGTATTGGGCTCGCCTGGAGGGTCGCGGATCATTACGACCGTTTTCCAAGTCCTGCTGAATGCGCTGGACTATAAGATGCCCTTAAAAGCCGCCGTGGATGCGCCGCGTTACCACCACCAATTATTGCCAGAGAACACCATATTTACCGAACCCTACGCGCCAGCTCCTTTGGAGCTGAAGCAGGAGCTGGAGCGCCGTGATTATCGGATTAAGGCGCAAAGCTATAATGGGGACATTGCGGTCATTCAGATCACAAATGGTCAACCCCTGGTGGCACCCGATCCACGTGCACGTGGTGCTGCGCGGATCACGCGGCGCTAGTAGTGCGGCTTATCGGGTCGCGAGCTTTTGAAGTGGCAGCAGCTCGGCCAACTCTACGGCATGGTTAATTTCAACGACGACATCATTGTCAGTTTCAATTTCAAACAGACGTTTTACCAACCGCAACAAGACCATCGCATCGCTGTGCGCGGGAGGCCTAAGCATTGCAGGACGGCAATGCCCGAACCGAATACGCCTGCAGGCTCATCTTCTAAGGGAAACAGATGAGCAGGGTCAGGTGTAACAGCGTCAAGCGCGTCAACCTGAAACGCTTGATTGCCGGCAAGTGTAAGCGGTACGGCTCCCAAAAGACCACAAACAGGGCTTATGCGTCAGGGCCAGGCTCACCTTTACGCCCGGCATGTCTCACGCCTAGCAGGCCGAGCTGCGCGCGCTCATGCACCCGGCTCATGGTTTCCAAGCTGGTACTTTATTTTTCGACGAGATCAATTGCTAGGGAGCGCCCTTCGATCAGACGAGAGCCAGACAAGGCATAAATGTTGAAATCCTCGGCGACCCATGCGAGCCGCGCAATGGTTGTTCGTCCGGTCAGGGGGCTACGAGCCATTAAGTTTGAGTGGGAAACACTTTGTGGGATTTGGTCCAAACGTCTTTTTCTGGGATTGTTTATTCCGTTGATTTTTTGGACTCTAGGAGAAGCCGCAGAGGCTTGGACGCAAAGTTGTTCTGCCGGGTGATCCTGGGCTCAAGAGGTACTCAGAAAAAAAGCTTGGGGTGTCAGCCTAATTGCAATAGAGTGTCTGCTTACTTGAGGGTGCCCTACTTGAAGGATTTCGTCCGCCACCGATCAGATTTATCTGATCTCCATGTTTTTTATGCAGTCGCAGTCTGCGGCGGGTTAAGCGCGGCCGCTCGTAGCCTTCGGATCTACCCTTCAATTGTGTCTCGCGCGCTAGATCAATTGGAAGCCCGGCTGCATAACCGAGTGGTACGGCGAACCGCGCAAGGTGGCGTGCTAACTAAGGCAGGGGAAACGGCTTTTGCCCGGGTACGTACCATCCAGAGCCAGATTGAGGAGATGGATCGGGAAGTCATTGATTCCGATAAAACATCTCCCGTTGCCGCGGTTACATTATCCTGCTCAGATGGTGTTGGTGCCTATCTGTTGACGCCGGCGCTGACTTATCTATTGCAGGAGAATCCAAAGTTGGACGTGCGGTTAGATTGTGGGCTCTGGCCTAATAATCCAATCGAGGCTGACGCGGAGATCGCTCTTATTTTCAATGCTGAACCTGTTCCTGGCTATATATCAAGGCCAGTAGCCCATTTCCATTATGCCTTATTTGGGTCGCAGGCTTTTTTTGAATTATATGGTATGCCCGAGAGCCTTGAAGACGCGCCTCGGCATCCTTTCTTGCACCATACGGCAGAGAATCTGACCGCAAACACGCCGCGTAAAGTTCGTGCGTTTCACGATTTAGCGCGCCGTCTGGTCGAAACCAAATCCAGTGCAGCTGTTGTTGAGGGTGTTTTGGCAGGAATAGGGCTAGCTGGCACGCCATGTGTTCTAGCTTCAATTTACCCGGAACTGGTCATGGTAGGCGGGGCCGTTGATCCGGTAGAGCTAAGCCCTGTTTATCATCGCGACATTGAACTTATTGCTCGGATCAAAGTTGTTCTGAAGTGGTTAGAGGCGGTTTTTGACCAAAAGACCAAGCCTTGGTACCGCAGGGAATTCGTGCCGCCCAACGAATTTGCGCCTTTTTTGGGGGGGCAAGCGCCTAACCTGCCGCTCGGGGCAGGCAAATTTACCGAGAGGGCACCTGCACAAACACAGGTGCCAAAACGTCGTCTCGCCACAAGTGGTGCTTAAGTTTATAGCAATGGAGTATGTGAAGTGTCCGGAAAAGAAATCGTAAACCCCCGTAAGGCCGATGACCTCGATCATTTTGTTGCACAGCGGGTTCGCCGACAACGTGATGCCGTCGATATGACTCAAGATCAACTTGCCCAAGCACTGGGCATTTCGTTCCAACAGCTTCAGAAGTACGAGCGCGGCGTCAATCGGATTTCCGCGTCGCGCTTGTTCCAAATTTCCTGTGTTTTGGGTGTCGGGCCTGAGTATTTCTACGAAGGCGTTGATTGTTCTCAATATGGCTTAACCCCTAAGTCGGAGCGTGCTGAGGGTCCACAATCCTCCATCCTTAGCCTGATCGCACAGAACCCAGATGCGACAGATCTGGTCATTGCGTTCGCCGCGATTAAATCTTCTAAGCAACGCCAGAAAGCGATTGATTTGGTAAAGTTGCTGGCAGACTGAGCGCGCCGCCATGGCGCTTAGGACGCAGGTGTCCTAGCGCCAATGGCGGGGCTGGACACAAGCTTGGCGTGACATCATAGATAACCCTATTGAATAGGGAGTAGGTTTGATAGCTGAGTTTCTAGGACCCGCATCTTCCAAAAAGCCAATCTCGATAGGACGTGTTATTCCCGTTGTCGCCGCGGTCATTGCCGTAGGTGGTCTCACTTTTTTGTTTGTGAAGCTGAAGCCTGATGTTCGTTATGCTCGGGCTTCGACAATAATTCAGGATCAGGCCCGGCCAGGAGCCAAAGTGGTCATCGAATTAGTTCGCGGCGGACAGGTCAACGTCACGTTGGCAAAGGAGCTGAATGGGTTTGCAATTGGTACTTTTCAGCCTTCAACTAGCGGCTTCATTCCGTTGTCCGAGCTTAACACAGACCGTCGGCCCGTTCTGACTGGGGCCTATAAAGCCAAAGCTCTCCAGAAAGCTATTTCGCTGCGGGAGGAACCCAATCCGAGCACACTGCAAGTCGACGAAATTCCCGCAATGACCATGGTGCAAGTCTGGGGCTATACCGCGATGCCGACCGGAGACTGGGCCGAAGTCACGCGCTATAGGGAAAGGACGTTGGCTACGTGCTTCGGGACGAATTGGAAGCAGCCTTCGAATGAGGCGGCACCTGCTGGTAGGGCTAAGTGCCAGGCAGTAAAATAGTCGCACCTGTCGTTTGCCGCGCTTCCAAAGCGCGATGCGCGTCGGCCGCCTGGGCCAGCGGATATCGCGCACCAATGACGGGTCGGATGACCCCTTGTTCAACTAAGGCGAACAAGTCTTTGGCTGCTTGATCCAATTCTGGAGTCGTTGCCACATAATCGAACAAGGTTGGCCGAGTTAGGAAAAGGGAGCCACGACGGGACAAGTCTAGCGGCGCAACCGGGGCGGGCGGGCCGGATGCATTGCCAAAACTGACGACCAATCCACGTCGTGCGGCGCTGTCGAGCGAAGCCACCAAGGTATCGGCACCAACAGAGTCGTAGACGATGTCACAGCCCTTACCATTTGTGATCGCCTTCACCCGTTCAGCAATTGGCTCAGAGCGATAGAGGATGATTTCTGAGCAGCCGTGCTTACGTGCCAACTCTGCTTTAGCTTCGCTCCCGACCGTTCCGATGACACGAACGCCTAAATGGGCGAGCCAGGAGCAGGCAATGAGGCCAACACCGCCCGCTGCAGCATGAAAGAGAACGGTGTCACCCGCTTTGATGGGGCGCAAGCGCTGGATTAGGAATTCGGCGGTCAAGCCCTTTAGGAGGATGCCCGCGGCAACATCGAGCCCGATACTGTCTGGAACCCGTACCGCCCTGCCCTCTGGCACGGCAGCATAGTCAGCATAAGCACCCAATGGACCCGATGAAAAAGCCACACGGTCGCCAATTGCAAAGCGAGTTACGTTTTCGCCAATAGCGGTCACGATGCCCGCACCCTCAAGGCCAAGCCCGGAGGGCAAGGGAATCGGATAAAGACCTGTACGTTGATAGGTGTCGATGAAATTGAGACCACACGCGGCCATTTCAATCAAAATTTCATCGGGCTTTGGCGTGGGGATTGGGACCTCGCGCAATTCGAGGACTTCTGGTCCGCCAAGCCGAGAAAGTCCGACTTGACGCATCATGACAAGGCTTCCGCGAAGAAGGCCATCGTCCGCTCATTCGCGAGCGTAGCCCCTGTGGCATCATAATGCTCGCCGCCAACCCGGGCGAAGGCGTGGTCGAGACCCTCGTAAACATGCATCTGGACTTGAGCATGGCCAGAGAGCCCGGCTTTCATGGCTGCCTGAGCATCCTTGTTTACAAATGAGTCTTCTGAAGCAACGTGGAGCAGCAATGGTTTGGTTTTTGTATTGGCTTCGGCCAGACGATCTTGAATGCCAACACCATAATAGCTGACGCTGGCATTGATGGTGGTACGGGTGGCGGTTAAATAGGCCAACAATCCACCCAGACAATAGCCAACTGCGCCAATTGTCGCGTGAGTTTGCCGGACATAATCAATAGTCGCTTGTATATCGACGACGCCTTTATCGACATTGAACTTCCCAAAATAGTCAAATGCTTGCTGCCATTCTTCTGGCGTTTGGTCGGTGATATCAATGCCGGGCTGGATACGCCAAAACAGGTCTGGAACCACCGCAAAATATCCTTGGGCTGCATAGGTGTCGGCCAAGTCGCGCATGACTTTGTTGACGCCAAAAATTTCTTGAATCACCACCAAAGCGCGGCCATTGGCCTGCGCAGGCTTGGCAATATAAGCCGTGAATGTGCCATCTGGTCCGTTGATCGTGACATGCTCGCCCATAGTGTAGCCTCCGCAAATTTAGAATTCATCTTCGCCTTGCTTGACCTAACGAAGGTCGCGCCCCAAGTGAAGGTGTGTGACGGCTATGACCTAGTCGCAAGAGAACAGGATGACAATCGGTTTTGTTGTCTTTCGGGAAGGCCAGGATGGGTGAAGCGCGCGGTCAAAAGTGTTTGTCCGCAAATCTGGAGATAGGTAGCATGAAAGTCAGCATTGAAGTGGATTTGACACCGACCGAGGCGCGCGAGCTTTTGGGCATGCCGAACCTGACCTCCATCCAAGAAGCGTTTGTTGGGATCGCTAAGGACAAGATCGAGAAGACCGGCAATATGGTCGATGTTGAGCCCATGCTGCAAACTTGGACTGGGCTTGGTGGCGCCGCCACGGAAGCCTTCGGCGCGCTTGTCGGCGCGGCCTTAAAGGTAGCGACCAGTGATATGCCGTCAAAGCCCGCACCGACAACGGACAAAGGCACGAGCGACGCGGGCTCGTGACACTTTCTACCATCATGGCCCTTGCCTCGGGGCCGGGACCTGCCGGAGTCAGCATCATCCGCTTATCCGGGCCTGCCTGTACGACCGTCGCATTGCGCTTGACTGGCGGGGTTCCGGAGCCGCGCCGCGCAAAGCTGGCACGCGTGGTCGATCTTAACAACGAACCAATAGATCACGCTTTGGTTTTATTTTTTCCAAAGCCGAACAGCTTTACGGGCGAAGACGTTTTAGAGCTGCAGGTTCACGGTGGACGCGCGGTTGTGCGCGATACGATTGAGGCTTGTTTGGGGGTTGCGGATGTGCGGCTTGCAGAAGCGGGGGAGTTTAGTCGCCGTGCGTTCATGAATGGGAAGATGGACTTGACCGCGGCTGAAGGTTTGGCCGATTTGGTGGAAGCCGAAACGGCGTCACAACGTCGCCAAGCCCTTAGGCAGATGGACGGAGAGTTGGCAGATGAAATGGGTCGCTGGCGTGAAGCCGTGATTGATTGCCTCGCAGACGCCGAGGGCGACATCGATTTCCCGGATGAGGATTTGCCTCCGGGCTTAAGTGATCGTGCACGCAACCGCATTCAGGCTCTCAAGGAGCGCCTAGAGAGCTTCTTGCGGGAGTCTCAGCGTGCAGAGCGTGTTCGAACCGGCTTTCAGGTGGCCATTGTTGGTAAGCCAAACGCTGGGAAATCAAGTCTGATTAATCAATTGGCTCGCCGTGACGCCGCGATCGTGTCCCCGATACCTGGTACAACGCGTGACATTGTCGAAGTACGTCTGATCTTGGGAGGGATGGTAATCCTGATTTCTGATACGGCGGGCCTACGGGATTCTGAAGACTTGATTGAGGCAGAGGGGGTGCGTCGGGCCCGGCAGCGCGCCAAGGAGGCTGATCTGCGTTTGGCCCTTGTGACAAGCCATGACGATAAATCAGAATTCGAAGATTTGATGCAGGATGGAGATCTTTGGCTGCTTGGTCAGGCGGATCGCTTAGCGTGGGCAGATGCGCGCGCCGGGGAGCTTTGTGTTTCAAGCTTAACTCGACAAGGGCTGGAGGAACTGGAAACCATTCTCACCCAACGTGCGCAAGCCGACCTTGGTAAGTTTGAAGCCGCGCCCTTAACGCGGCTGCGCCATCAGGAGGCGGTTCGGGAAGGTGTTGCGGCACTGGATCGGGCGCTGACGGCGTCGGTTCATCGGCCCGAACTTGTTGCAGAGGACTTGCGCTTGGCCGCGCGCGCTTTGGGTCGTGTGACGGGGCGCGTGGATATGGAAGATGTGCTCGACCGGCTCTTCTCCCAGTTTTGCATTGGCAAGTAGCAGCACAGACTACATCTGGTTTCACGTGAAACAGTCCTGAACCGATGAGTCGACCTGGACGCAAGATTTCGCTATGGAGGCCGCCTGACTAAGAGGCAAGAGTTTGGCACAGAGCGTTTACGACATCATTATCATTGGCGGCGGTCACGCTGGCTGTGAGGCCGCGGCGGCAAGTGCGCGCGTTGGCACCAAGACGCTCCTTGTCACCCACAATGCCGCGACGATCGGCGAGATGTCCTGTAACCCAGCGATTGGCGGACTTGGCAAGGGCCACTTGGTGCGTGAGATCGACGCCTTGGATGGGATCATGGGCAAGGCCGCTGATGCTGCTGGCATACAGTTCAGGATGCTGAACCGCTCCAAGGGTCCTGCCGTTCGCGGACCACGGGCGCAGGCAGATCGCAAGCTCTATCGGGAAGCCATCCAGGCACTTCTGGCCGGCCAGGACAATCTCGAGATCCTCAGTGCCACCGTTGAAGACTTGTTCCTCGAGGATGGAGTTTGTCGCGGCATTGTGCTGGGGAATGGCGACAAAGTAATAGCAGCTGCGGTAGTGCTCACAACGGGCACCTTTTTAAATGGCATGATCCATTTGGGCCAGAGGACTTGGCCGGCTGGGCGTATTGATGAAGCCCCTGCTCTTGGACTGGCCCAAACCCTTTATCGGCTCGGCTTGCCGATGGGACGACTTAAAACTGGCACGCCGGCACGGCTGGATGGGCGCACCATTGACTATAGTGTCTGTGAAATGCAGCCGGGGGATGAGCCACCTTCTCCCTTCTCTTTCTTGAACGAACGGATCACCATTCCTCAATTGCCATGCTGGATAACGTGGACGAATGAGGCGACCCATCAAATAATTCGCGACAATCTCCATCTATCGGCTGTTTATGGCGGCGCGATTGAAGGCCGCGGCCCACGCTATTGCCCCTCGATTGAAGACAAGATTGTGCGGTTCTCCGATAAGGATCGCCACCAGATTTTCTTAGAGCCAGAGGGACTGGATGATCCTACCATTTATCCCAATGGTATTTCGACGTCGTTCCCAGAGGAAGTCCAAGCGGCCTTCATCCGCACGATCCCGGGTCTGGAACAGGTGGAGATCCTCCGTTACGCCTATGCGATTGAGTATGATTATGTAGACCCTCGTGCGCTAGGTTCAGATCTCTCAGTTCAAGCCGTTCCGGGACTGTATCTGGCCGGGCAAATTAACGGTACGACTGGCTATGAGGAGGCAGCAGCACAGGGCCTGATGGCCGGCCTGAATGCGGCACGTCGGGTAAGCGGACGCCCGCCCTTCAGCTTCGGACGCGACGAGGCCTATATCGGCGTGCTTATTGACGATCTGATCACGCGAGGCGTGTCAGAGCCCTATCGGATGTTTACCTCCCGCGCTGAATATCGATTGACGCTCCGCGCCGACAATGCAGATCAGCGCCTCACCCCAATGGGCATCTCACTCGGATTGGTCGGCCGGCATCGGTCACAAGCATTCACACAAAAGCTGAGTGAGGTCTCGTCAGCGCGTGCCTATGCGACTGAAACCACGATCACACCAACAGAGGCCCTAAAGCTAGGCCTGCCCGTCAACCAAGATGGTCGGAAACGCAGCGTGTTGGAATTGATTGCCCACCCCCAGATTGGCCTGCCGCGTTTGATGGACTTGTTCCCGGGCTTAACAGGGATGAGCCAAAGGGCCCTGACGCAACTTGAGACCGAAGCGGTTTACTCCGGCTATTTGGATCGCCAACAGGCAGATATCGTCGCCTTCCGTCGAGACGAGGATTTACTGCTGCCACAAGATCTTGATTATGGCGCGATCGGCGGTCTTTCTAATGAGGCTCGAGAAAAGCTATTGGCTGTACGACCGACGACGTTGGGCCAAGCATCACGGATAGAGGGCATGACAGCCGGGGCACTTACTGCGCTGTTGGCTTTTGTTCGCCGGGGAGTAAGCGCTCGTGCATCCGCCTGAGTTAACCAGAGATCGGACACCCGAAGCTGTGCAAGCACTACTTATGTCGCACTACGGTGTTTCACGTGAAACCATCGAGAGATTTCAGGCCTTTCAGGCCATACTCACAAAATGGGCACCACGCATCAACCTCGTCGGCGCATCCACCCTCGGCTCCTTCTGGGATCGTCATATCCTCGATTCCGCACAAATTCTGCCACTCGCGCGCCGAGGCGCCAAGAGCTGGGTCGACTTCGGATCAGGCGCCGGCTTCCCAGGATTAGTGATTGCGGCGCTCGTACAGCCACTCGACGGAGCACAAGTTACGCTCATCGAAGCCAGTACCAAACGCTGCGGATTCTTACGAGAAGCCGCCCGTGCCATGCAGGTCCAAGTCGATATCATCAACGATAAGCTCGAGAATGTCTTGCCACGTCCAGTCGACATCATTACTGCGCGAGCCTTCACGGCGTTGGATCGCCTACTCGCCTATGCGGAACCTTGGCAAGGACCCCAGACTCAAGCACTGTTTCCAAAGGGGGAAGAAGTGTCCTCGGAGCTTGCGCAGGCCTCGACAAACTGGCTGTTTAAGTCGACAATCCACCCTTCACTTAGCGATGCACGGGGCTGCATTGTTGAGATCGCCGAATGCCAAACTAGAACAGGATCCACGCAATTATGAAAAAGACACGCGTTATTGCCGTGGCAAACCAAAAAGGTGGCGTTGGAAAAACCACGACCGCCATCAATCTCGCCACAGCGCTTGCCGCCGTCGGCGAAACGGTTCTGATCTTAGACATCGATGCACAGGGCAATGCCTCAACAGGTTTGGGTGTATCAGCGGCGGCACGTAAGCTAACCTCCTATGACGTCATGATGGGTGAAGCCTCGTTTGCCGAAGCGGCAATCCAAACTCGAATTCCCAATCTAGCGGTCATACCGGCAAGCGTCGATCTAGCCGGGGTCGAGATGGAATTGTCGCAAGCGCCCAACCGGGCCTTCCGCCTTCGAGATGCACTCGCCCGCCACCGTGTTGACAGCAACCGTGGCGATGGGGTGCACTATAATTTTATCCTGATCGACTGCCCGCCCTCCCTTAATGTCGTCACCATCAATGCGATGACGGCGGCAGATGCAGTACTCGTCCCACTCCAATGCGAGTTCTTCGCTCTTGAAGGCCTCACACAATTGATGCGCACGATCGATCTCGTCAAAGGCTCGCTCAATCCCACATTAGAAATCCAGGGCATCGTGCTGACCATGTATGACCAGCGCAACAATCTGTCCGACCAAGTCGCACTAGATGTTCGAACCCACTTGGGTGACAAGGTCTATGCGACCGTAATCCCACGCAATGTCCGGATTTCTGAAGCCCCTTCTTTTGGCAAGCCCGCCCTCCTTTACGACTACAAATGCTCTGGCAGCCAAGCCTACATGCGTTTGGCGAGCGAGGTCCTGCAACGCGAGCGCACAAGGTTAGCAGCATGAGCGACGAAACCGACTTGGGCACAAAAGCGACAAGCAAGACCGACAACCGCCCGGCTCGCGGCTTAGGCCGCGGACTTTCTGCGCTGCTCGGCGACACAGAAACGACGCGCCCTACCGAAGAGCGCGGCGCTGACGGCGGGACACGTGAGATTGGTCTCGACCTGATTGTCCGCAACCCCCAACAACCTCGTCGTCAATTTGACGAACAAGACCTGCAGACCTTGGCTGAGTCCATCCGACAGCATGGTATTTTGCAGCCGTTGTTGCTGCGCTTGCTCCCTGATGCATCCGGTCGCTATGAGATTGTTGCGGGTGAGCGACGGTGGCGCGCTGCGCAATTGGCCGGCTTGCATGTTGTGCCAGCCTTAGTACGTAGCTTTGATGACCTCACAACGTTGGAAGTCTCCATTGTTGAAAACGTACAACGCGCCGACTTGAACCCAATCGAAGAGGCCCTTGCCTTTCAACAATTGGCCGAGCGTTTCGGACGCACCCAACAAGCCATCGCTGACACAGTCGGCAAAAGCCGAGCCCATATCGCCAATACGTTGCGGCTCTTATCCTTGCCGGAATCGGTAAAGGACCTTGTCCGGTCCGGAGACCTCAGTGCGGGTCATGCGCGCGCGATCATCAGTGCGCCCGACCCGCTCGCAGCCGCCCGAACCATTATTGATCGAGGCTTGAGTGTCCGGGATGCTGAAAAGATCCTCACCAAGTCTGAGGGCTCAAAGGGTAGCTCCAGCGGCAAACGCGAAGATCAAGGTGACACGGATTCAAAAGCGCTCGCCCACGATTTGTCCGCAACACTCGGTTTGGATGTCAGCTTAGCCCATAAGGGCGAAAAAGGTGGAGCCCTAACCATTCACTATCGCAGCCTAGAGCAATTAGACGACTTGTGCCGGAAACTCACCGCGATGGCACGATAAGGATCAATCCGAAGAATCAAGCAAGTTCAGCGCAACTGCTTGGTCCGCCGCCGGCGATCCTGGCAATAGGCATAATCGCATTACGCCATTGGCACCCGCTTCTGCCAAGTAGTCTGCCAAGTCAGCGCCCGGAACGTGGCCCAAAACTGCATCAAAGGTGCCGTCGTCTGGGCCGACATGGACCCAGGGCAGGCCCGTGCGCAGACGCTTCTCAAAGCCAGCGATCTGTTGCTGTCCTTGCTCGGCCATAAGACCCAAGCGAACGAAGATGCCAGCCGATTCCAACCGCTCCACCCCCAAACCCCGCGTCCGCGGGTCTGGGTCCAACACGCTAATGGTGACACCACCAATGCCGCCTGCTACCAAACTGGAGCTGCAAGCAGCACCGCGAAGGCTCTCATGCGCACAAGGCTCCAACGTTACATAGGCATGAGAACCGCTGGCTTTCGGACCCGCCATGGCTAAAGCCATCGCTTCCCCATGCGGCCTGCCCCCAGCTTGGGTTCTACCTTCCCCGACAATGACCCCATCTTGCACCAAGACACACCCAACGCTGGGATTCGGCGTGGTATGCCCAAGACCTGATCGAGCAAGATCCAGCGCATGCGACATAAACGCTATGTCAGCCAGCGACCATTGTATCACCGGCGCTGCCATAGATTTAACCAATGCCGGGCAAAGGCTGTGCCCGGCTGGCATCGAGATACTTTGCCGAAATAGGCTTCAAAGTGCCGTCCAACTCAATCAACAATGGGTTGCCAGTTGGAACTTCGACTTCCATGATCTGCCCCTCATCAAGCGCGAATATATGCTTGATAATGGCACGCAGTGAATTTCCATGCGCCGAAATCACAAGGCTTTCCTGCTTCAGATGTGGCGCAATGCTTGCCGACCAATAAGGCAACACGCGCGCCAACGTCATGGCCAAACTCTCACCGTCCGGCAGAGCGCCAGCTGGTACGTGCTGATAACGCAAATCATGGATAGGATGGAACGGATCGGACTTGGGTTGCGGCGGTGGAGGCACATCATAGGACCGCCGCCAAATGCGCACCTGTTCTTCACCGTGCTTCGCCATCGTTTCGGCTTTATCCAGGCCGGTGAGCGAGCCATAGTGACGCTCGTTCAGGCACCAGCTCTTTTCTTCAGGCAGCCAACAGCAATCCATTTCCTCCAGCGCCAGCCAAAGGGTACGGATTGCACGGGTCTGCAGTGACGTAAACGCCCGTGAGAACCCAACACCGGATGACTTCAAAAGCTGCCCGGCCTTGCGGGCTTGTGCCTCACCTTCGCCAGTTAAATTCACGTCCATCCACCCAGTGAACCGATTTTCAAGATTCCATTGTGACTGTCCATGGCGAACTAACGCTAAATACGGCATTGCTAATCCTTCATAAACCAGAAATCGGCACATTGGCCTCGTTTCAGGCCACATAAAGGGTATCTTAAGCCTTAATCAAGCCGAGACAGCGAAAACGGATACGAGTGTCTTAGCTACTCGATTCTGCAATGCTGCGGTGCAATATCTACTAAATTGTTTTATTTCAGCAAGTTACGGCCTCGATTGTCGCCAAATCTATCAAACTCCGAATAGCCCAGTGCAAAAAACCTTGAAAATATTGCAGATGCGAGATACACAGTGCCATGGATGCCGCGGCGTCCCTGCCCTTTTTGGGCGTTTCCTCCCAAACACCTTAAAGGCCGGGCCTCGTGCCCGGCCCTTTTTTTGTTCAGCCTCAAGCGGACCGACGCGGCACTCTTGCTTCAGCAACTTCGACAATGCGCGCAACAAGCCCTGACATTATATCGGCCACCTGCGCAAATGAGCTTCGTTTGCTCATCGCACCCTCAACCATATACAGCGACCGATTAATCTCAATCTGCAAACCATGTTGATTCTGGGCAGGCTTCCCATAACGCTCAGTCGCATATCCACCAGCATAGGGATTATTGCGCGCCACACGCAGGCCTTTGGACCTGAGAAATGTAAAGGCCTCAGCCATGTAAATCGGCGCGCAGGAGGCACCAAAGCGATCGCCCAAGACAATGTCATTTTCGGGCACGCCAGATGCCGAGGCCGGCATGGAATGACAATCCAACACGACAGAATGGCCGACGGCCTGCTTTTCGGCCTCAATCAAACCCTCGATTGCAGCGTGCCACGGCTCATAAACCTCTTTCAATCGGGCTTGGGCGGCAACGAACGACAAACAACTCGCATAAATCTCGACGCCATCGCCAACGGTGCGAGGAATAACGCCCAGCCCCGCCGAGACCCGCGCCGACGGTACACGCCGGTTGCCGGATGGAAGATCGTGAATAAGATCCGGATCCAATTCATCCGGACTACGATTCAAATCCACGTAGGCGCGCGCAAAATCGGCCAGCAGCAGAGTTGCGCCCAGTTTCGGGCTAGCCGCCATGAGCTCGTCAACAAAAGCGTCCTCCGAACGCCTCAAAGCAAGCCTGTCTAGTTTAGAGATTCGCAACAAGTCATCAGGATAGAAGCGACCAGAATGGGGGCAACAAACAATCACGCCAGACCGACCAACCAATGGGCCCAGCAAACGATAAGTAGGCGGCCGCATTTCCGACGCGCCGCCATGATCAACCCGCCGAGACTCTGACGCCGAACTAGATTCCTGCATACTAAACTTTTAACCCCGGAGCGTTGAAAACAAAAGAAGGTCTCGAAGCAGCTCGACCGACCAAAAAGACATACAACAACCTGTGCAAAAATCGCTTCAGGGCACGACTTGTCAACCTCGCCTTCACCATATTGAACCATAAATACGCCCAACAACGAACGGAGCACGGCCCAAATGGCGAGAATTCTCTTAGCGGAAGATGACGATTCCTTGCGGACATTCCTTGCTGCTGCGCTTAACAAAGCAGGCCATATTGTTGCAGACTTCCCAGATGGGGATCAGGCGCTTGAGGCCCTGAACGCAATGGGCTTCGATTTGCTTCTGACAGACATCGTGATGCCAGGTGTCGATGGCGTCGAGCTTGCACGACGGGCGGCCGAAGTAGACCCTGCCATGAAGATCGTCTTCATCACGGGCTTTGCAGCAGTGGCTCTCAATCCTGCCAACCAAGCCCCATCGAAAGCAAAAGTTCTTTCCAAGCCCTTCCACTTGCGAGAACTGGTCGCTGAAGTGGAAAAAGTCATGGCGGCTTAAGCTAAACCCTCAACCCGACGCTAACTTCGTCCAAATGTGCTGCGCCGCGTAGGCGCGCCACGGACGCCACGCCTGTGACCGCAGCTCAAGCGCGACGCGGGTCGGTCGCTCACCGCCCAGCTGCTCCAACCCACGCGCCAAAGCGACGTCCTCGGCCGGAAAGGCATCTGGGTCCCGGAGGGCACGTAGCGCAATATAGCTGGCGGTCCATGGGCCGATGCCTTTAACGCCCAGAAGTCGCGCCAATACGAGCCCAATGTCACCGCCAAAGAAATCCTCCTCGGCCAGATACGCCTCGCAATAGGCCTTTAAACAAAGCACCCGCGCCTGTGGCATGCCCAAAAAATCCAAAGATGATGCCAGAATGGATTCAGCCGATGGGAAAAGGCGCCACACATCGGTTTCTTGGGCCCATCCATTGGGCAAGGCCGCCCCCAGTTGAGATACTAAGCCCGCGCCCAGCTTAATCGCGGCGCTAACCGTGATCTGTTGACCAAGTATCGCACGAATACCGACCTCAAAAGGGTCGAACGCCCCAGGGACCCGCAACCCCGGCCTGCGCAGAACCAAACCCTGCAGCGCAAAATCTTGGCCCAAATGTGAACCAATCACATCGGGATCGGCGGCCAAGTCAAAGGCTTCGCGAACCCGCGCAATCACTTTGGGCAAAAGTGTCAGATCCTGCAGCTTGACCTGCACATTCAGCCAATCGCCCTTACCCTGCGCAACAGCAACCAAGACAATCTGGTCGTCTAAACTTAGGCTCCGGCGATAAATGCCAGCTTCAAAAGACTCCACACCCCAGTAAAGACGGGCCTTCATAAAATCCGCCATAGCGCCCCAGTCATAAGGTGGACGATACCGAAGCTTGAGGTGAATATCCGGGCCGGGAACGCCCGGTCCCTCATTGCCAATCTCACGACGCAAAAAAGATGGCGCAGTTTTAAACACCTGTTGAAACGATTCATTAAAACGCCGGATTGACCCAAACCCGGAAGCCATCGCCACTTGGGTGATCGTCAAATCCGTTTCGTGCAGCAATTGCTTTGCCAATAACAGGCGGCGGGTTAGCGCAACGCTGACCGGGCTTGCCCCAACATGCTTTAAGAACAGCCGACGAACCTGTCGCTCACCTAAGCCAAGCCGGGCGGCCATTTGTTCTACGCTTCCGCTATCCAACGCCCCTTCCTCAATTAAGCGTAAAGCCCGCCCTACCGAACTCGACGTACCTCGCCAAGCTGGGGTATCCGGCGCGGTTTCAGGCCGGCAACGTAAACAAGGACGAAACCCTTCGTCTTGCGCCACAGCGGCCGAGGGATAAAAGATCACATTATCACGCTTCGGCAGACGCGCAGGACAAATTGGGCGGCAATAGATTCCAGTCGTTTTAACGGCGGTGAAGAAACGGCCATCATAGCGGCTATCGCGCGCTGAAATAATCGCATAGCAGACGTCTTGATCGAGGGCCATGGGTACTCTTGCCAGCAGCGCTGCACGCAGTCTAGCGGTATTCGGACATCACTAGAACCAAGCGCGACGGCCAATGCGTGCGTCCGAATACCGCTAGCCAAGTTAAAAGCAATGCATCACACCATAGCCACTGCTATCGCCTTGTCCTAGGACACCTCTCATGAAGCTCACGCTCAGCCACATAGAAACCCCTACCGGCCCAATGATGTTGTTATTGGACGAGGAAAAGAGCGTACGCCTCTTTGAATGGGTCGACCATCAGGCACGTATGGATCGTCTCCTTGCGCGCCACTATCCCACGACCAGCTTCTCAGTCTCTGAAGAGACGCCACCGGAACCCTATCATCGGGCCATACATGCCTATTTTGCTGGCGAGCTTAATGCACTCAACACCCTGCCAATTGCTTTTGGCGGCACTGTCTTCCAACAAACAGTTTGGCAAGCGCTGCAGACAATCCCCGCTGGCCGGACGCTTAGTTATGGCCAACTGGCCGCCCTAATCGGCAAGCCAAAAGGGGTGCGGGCCGTGGGTTTAGCAAATGGTGCCAATCCAATCGCACTGATAGTGCCTTGTCACCGCGTAATCGGTGCGAACGGCACGCTTACAGGATATGGTGGCGGCATGGAGCGCAAACATTGGCTCTTACGCCATGAGGGGTCGCTGCCGCAAAATCTTTTATAGGGCTTCCCTGCCCGCTGGGCAAAGCAGACGAGATCGCTTAAACAAATTCCATGACCACTTTCGGCGACCGCCTAACCGAACAAACCCGCTTACGCGCCACCCCGCTCTGCGTTGGCTTTGACCCCTTCCCCGACTTGATCCCGTCACTTTTTGGCCCAAAGGGCGAGCTCGAAACGCTAGAGCGCTTCTTTAGCGCTATCATCGAAGAACTTGCCGGCCAGGTACCCATCGTGAAGCCCCAAATCGGCTTGTTTGAACCGTGGGGTGCCGATGGCGTCGCCCTAACTGGAAAGCTTGCTCGCTTCGCCCGAGACAACGACCTTATGGTCCTGATCGACGCCAAGCGCGGCGACATCGGATCGACAGCGGAAGGCTATGCGCGCGCCTTTCTCGGCGCAAACGCCCCAACCCTATGCGACTGTTTGACGGTAAACCCCTATCTGGGCCTCGACTCACTTCAGCCCTTTGCCGATGCGGCGAAAGCAAATGACAAAGGTATCGCGGTTCTTGTGCGAACGTCCAATCCCGGCGCGAAGGACTTTCAAGATATCGATTGCTCTGGTGCCCCTCTTTGGGTCCGGATCGGCGAGCAGCTTGTCGGCCTCCAAGATGACCTAATGGGCCAATCTGGCTTTTCATCCCTGATGGCAGTGTGCGGGGCCACTTGGCCCTCAGAAGCCATAAGATTGCGAGCAATTCTTCCAAGAACCCTCTTCTTGGTGCCAGGCTATGGTGCCCAAGGCGGGGCGGCCAAGGATGCACTGGCAGGACTTGTAGCTGGCCCAAGCGGCCATGAAGGTGGTGTGGTCTCTTCTTCTCGCGCAATCCTATATAGTAAACCTGCCGCAGAAGCCCAAACCCTGTCCGCTTGGCGAACCGCCTTTCAGCAAACCCTACAAGCCTCAATTAACGAACTCAGGGCTGCGTCCGCAGATGTCGTAGGGGCACGATAGACTACATAAATCAGAGCAGAGATTTCAGGTAGAGATGACCACAATGCGCGACTTATTCGAGACGCCAACACCCCGGGTCTTCACCATTCCGCCAGCCGTATCGTTTCTTGACGTGCTCGCTCGAACTTTGGTCAAAACCCTGTCGTACGATGAGACCCCGTTTGCGCTGTCTGATGCCATCATTGTCCTTCCAACCCGCCGGGCGGCACGTGGGCTTGCTCAAGCCTTTCTAAATTGTAGCCCACAGACCGCCACGCTTTTGCCGCGCATCCGCACATTGGGCGACCTTGACCCTGACGATGCAGGCCTTGGTGAGTTTGGCGATGATTTGGACCAGATCCCTGCCATAAACCCACTCGCGCGGCGTCTGATTCTCGCCCGCCTCATCCAAGCCCGTGGCCTCGAGTCAGACTGGTCAAATGACCCAGTCTCCGCCCTCCTGGCTGCTGACGCACTCGCAGATTTGCTGGACTCCGCCGCGATGACGGCCAGCGGTGCAGACATGTTTGACTGGTCCAAATTGTCGACCATGGTCAGCGAGCACGAACTGGCCAGACATTGGGAACAATCCACCACGTTCCTATCCATTGTCACCGAAGCTTGGCCCGCCTATCTGGCCAGCGTCAACAAAGTTGATCCCGGCGTGCAGCAGCGCCGCAATATCGAAGCGATGGTGGACAAATGGCGCGCCGCCCCACCAGAGCAAACAATCGTACTGGCAGGTTCCACCGGCTCAATGCCGGTAACCCGAAAACTAATGCATCTGATCGCACGACTCCCAAAGGGCATGGTCGTCCTACCCGGTCTCGATACGCATATTTCAAGCGACGCTTGGCTTGCAGCGCGCCACGATGATCAACATCCCCAGCGTGCCCTGTCGGAAGCGATGGAAGCCATTGGTATCGAGCGACACGAAGTCCAAGTTTTGCCCGGTGTTGTAGAGCCGTTTGAACTGGCGCAGCGCCGCCTTGTGATCAATGAAGCCCTGACGCCACAAGCATCGACCGCTGACTGGCCCTCGCGGATCGAGGAACTTGGACAGGAAAACATTATCGCTGGCCTTGAAGGCTTAACTCTCATTGAAGCGGCCAGCGAGGAAGAAGAAGCAAGTTTGATCGCCCATGAGTTGCGCCAAACACTTGAAACGCCAGATCAAATCGTTGCCCTGGTTACACCCAGCGCAGAGATCGCCCGCCGGGTTGCCGCAAAAATGCAGCGCTGGGACATTCAGGTAGACGTCTCTTCTGGTCGACCGATTAGCGATACCAGCGTAGGCAGCTTCCTCCGTCATGTGATGCAGTGGAGCCAAGACCCTAGCGACCCTGTGGTCCTATGCGCATTGCTCGGACATCCTTTGACCTCAGTTGGGCTTGCGCGCGATCAGATTGCTGCCTGTGCGGCGGCAATCGAAATTGGCATCTTACGGGGGCCAAGAAAAGCGCGAACCCTGCCCCAACTAATTACCCAACTTGAAGCCCTCAAACCGGCCTATTGGCGCACCATGAAGGTCGATGGCCAGTCGGTGCAGAAGTACGATGGAATTAACTTACTCAAAAGGCTTGATCAGCACCTTACCGAAGCGGGACAACTCAGCGGCACCCTACCAGACTGTGCCCAAAGTATCGCTGGCTTAGCCGAAGTGCTCGCCGCCACACCAACCCAAACGGGCACCGACATCGTTTGGCGCGGGGAGGCCGGGGAATCCGCCGCACGCTTCTTTGCCGCCTTGATGGAACATGGCCATCTCTTTCCGCCAATCCAGCCCCAAGCAATCGGCCGCACCCTGGATCACTTAATGGCAGACTTGGTCGTTCGCCCGCGGGGGACGCATCCACGAATCGCCATTCTGGGTCCCCTCGAAGCACGACTTCTACAATTCAACAAAGTGGTCTTGGCAGGCCTTGATGAAGGCGTTTGGCCAAAACCCGCAGCGCCGGACCCATTCCTGTCTCGCCCAATGCGCCGGCATTTAGGTCTGCCTTCCCCTGACACTCGGATCGGCCTATCTGCGCATGACTTCGCCCAATTTGCCGCCGCGCCACATGTCGTTTTGACGCGCTCTGCCCGCCGAAAAGATGCACCGGCTGTTCCCTCCAGGTGGCTCTGGAGATTGAAGACACTTGCAGCAGGGGCCTTAGGCCAAACCAACGCACTTAGAGTTCTAACTGAGGGCTCGCATTGGCAGTCGCTCTTGCGCGCGCACGCCCCCAACCGTGTCTTCGAACCGAACAAAGCCATTCCAAGCCCAAGGCCGCCGATTGAGGCCCGCCCGCGCAGCTTTCACGCGACGCAAATCGAAGTTTGGATCCGAGACCCCTATCGCACCTATGTTGAAAAAATCCTCAATCTACGCGCCCTTGACCCTCTAGGAGGACCCATCAGCGCTGGCGTGCGCGGTAGTGCGATCCACAAGGGCTTTGAAGTCATCGCTGATTGGTACAATCACCCACCCTTAGACGCTCGCAAAGCCCTTCATCAGGCGTTTGAAGAAGCTCTGCTCGAAGCTGGCTATGATGCCACAAGTCTTGCCGTTGAATTGGCACGCTTAGAGCCAACGATTGCTTTTGCTGCCACACTGGAGATCGAGCGCCTGCGCGCAGGCTGGTGCCCACTGGTCGAAAAGTCTGGGACGCTCACGCTCGATACACTCCAAGGCGACTTTACCGTGACTGCGCGGGCAGACCGGGTAGATGTTGGACCTGAAGGCACCGAAATCCTCGACTTCAAAAGCGGTAAGCCACCCTCCACAAACGAAGTCTACGCCATGTTTGGCGCGCAATTACCCATCATCGCGCTCATTGCTGCAAAGGGTGGCTTTGACGACCCCGCCATCAGTTTGCCAAATGATTTACGCCACATCCATGTTGGCGGTCGAAACCCAAAGGTCGAACCGGCAGTGCATGCCAAAACCAGTGTCGAAGAGCTTGTCGAACGGGCTGAGAACACGCTGAGAAAACTCTCAACCCTCTATCATGACCCAATGCGCGCCTATTTGCCCAAGCCGCGTGTCAGCCTGATAAAGAAGGCGACCTATGATGACCCCATCGACCGGCTGGCGCGACGGGCAGAGTGGGCCAATGCCGAGGACAGCGAATGACCCGCGACATCGTTACACGCACCAGCCAAAACCAAGCGATTGCCGCAACGCCGGAACTCTCTGTCTGGGCCAGCGCAAATGCTGGGGCCGGGAAAACAAAAGTCTTGATCGACCGCATTGCCCGCCTGTTGCTGCGCGGCTCTGATCCCGCCAAGATTCTGGCCGTCACCTATACCAAGGCCGCAGCAGCCGAAATGCAAACCAGACTCTTTGAACTCTTGGGGTCTTGGACGATTTCGCCGGATCAAGACCTAACGAGCGCGCTGCAAAAACTCGACCCCGATTTGGGCGAGATTGAAGCGAGCTTCCTCGCTAACGCCCGCGCTTTGTTTGCAAAGGCACTGGAAACGCCCGGCGGCCTAAAAATTCAAACCATTCACGGCTTCTGCCAAACCATTCTCCAGCGCTTCCCGCTCGAAGCCGGGGTACCGCCGGGCTTTAATGTTCTGGAGGACGCGGCAGCAAAAGCTTTGCAAGCCAAGGTTTTTCAGGAAGCCTATGCCAAAGCCCCTGAGGCCTTCCTACAGGTGGCGCGCCTCACGAGCCAAGATGATCATCAGAAACTGATCTTGGATGCTATGTCTGCAGCAGGCCCCGACCTTGCCGCCGACCCCGACTTTGAGGCGGTCGCCCAAGCACTGGCCAGCACCCTCGACATCGATCCAGTCCGTAGTGAAGACTCTTATCGCGTAGCAGCCTTGGAGGCTCTTGACCCGAAAGAGCTCAAAGCCGCCGCCGCTACACTTTCGCAAGGAAAGAAATCCGACGTCGACGTGGCGGAAAAGCTTATGCGTTTAGCCAGTGTCGAAGAACTTGAGGACGCCTGGACTGCTTGGTTAGACCTTGTACTCACAAGTACCGGACAAAAACGTAAACGCCTTTACACCAAGAACTTTGAGACAGATTACGCAATCACCAGCTTATTTGACGAAGACGGCCGACTAATGGGCGGCCTATCAGCGGCGCTAGAGAACACACGCGCCGCCCAAACCTACCACCGCTCTTTAGCCCTTACACAAGCTGTTTATACCTTCAAGAGAACTTGGACTGAGGCCAAGCGAGACATCGGTGCGCTGGACTTTGATGACCTCTTAGTAAAGACCTCAGCCCTGTTGCGGGCAGGGGAGGGGGCAGCCGCTTGGGTGCTCTATAAGCTCGACACAGGCCTTGCGCATATTCTGATCGACGAAGCCCAAGACACCAATCCGCAGCAATGGGACCTTTTGGAGCCGCTCTTCACGGTGCTAGAGCAAGAGGCAAAAACCCAACCCCGCACCCGCTTTATCGTGGGTGACGAGAAACAATCCATCTATTCGTTCCAAGGCGCAAAGCCCGAGCGCTTCTTGGAGGAAAAAGCACGTTTTGAAGCAGAAACGGCCGAAGGGGCCGACCAAAGACGTAGTCTCACTTTCGGCCTCTCTTTTCGCTCGAGCCAGACCATCCTCAATGCCGTGGATGCGGTTTGGGCCTGTACGGCCCTTGGCCACGCACCCACCCTAGCGCAGACAGACGAAACCGACCCGCCGTTTGAGCGCAAATACCCCTTTCCAACGCCGCATATCGCGTATCGCACAGAGCATGCGGGCGCGGTGGAGCTTTGGCCAAAGACTGTAGCCGGCGAGAAAGCACCGGAGTCCGAAGCTTGGGACCACCCCCTTAACATTGAACGCGAAGATAGTAGCCGCAATCGTCTCGCCGAACGGATTGCGTTGGAGCTTAAAGCCCGCCTTAAACAGGGTTTTGCAATCCCATCAAAGGAAGGCATCCGACCCATGACACCGGGCGATGTCATGATCCTTGTGAAAAAGCGCGGGCCCTTTTTTCACCAGCTCATCAAACGCCTGAAATACCACAAGGTCCCGGTGGCTGGGGCAGACCGGATTAAGCTGGTGGAGGACCCAGCCATTCAAGATCTGATTGCGCTCGGCCGCTTTGCCTTGTTGCCACAGGACGATTTCAACGTCGCCTGCGTGCTCAAGGGTGCATTTTGTGGGCTTATCAACGACGACGCACATCTATTCCCATTGGCCTGGGACCGCGGTACCCAATCTTTATGGTGGCGCCTGCAACACTCTACCGATCCTGCCCATGTCCCGGTCGCAGCGTTGCTAAAATCTGTGCTAGGTCGCGCAGGTCATATGCCGCCTTACGAGTTTTACGCCTCGATCCTTGAACGGCCGTGCTTGGACGGTAAGACCGGCTGGACCTTGTTGATTGAACGTATGGGCCATGAAGCGCGTGAACCAGTGGAAGCATTTTTGGGCCGGGCTCTCAGTCATAGTCAGACCGAAACACCTAATCTGCATGGGTTTTTAGCCGCGATTGAACATGAAGCCGCCGACGTTAAGCGCGAAATGGAGCAGGGCAGCGATGGCGTGCGCGTCATGACCATTCACGGGGCGAAGGGCTTAGAAGCCCCAGTCGTCATTCTGCCAGAAACAACATCGCCAAGGGGTGCCACAAAAACAACCTTTCACTACGATACAGACACACAAGCTTTTCTATGGTCACCAACCGCCAAAGAAGACCCCGACGTCTTTGCCAATTTCCGCTCAACCCAACACGAGGCGGAAAAGCGCGAGGACGCGAGGCTTCTTTATGTCGCAATGACGCGGGCACGCGACCTTTTGATCCTCTGTGGCTTCCATTATGGCCAACAGAAAAAGGACAAAGGCGGGTCCAACCTGGATGAGCCGGACACAAGCGCGAAGGACACATGGTACGATTTGTTTGATCAAGCGCTCACCCTCATGGGACCAGGCCGACAACTTGAGGGCCAAGCCGGAATCGACGACGCCTTCACCTACCAACTCTGGGGCCACTATGCCGGGGCCCTGCAAAAACAGCCGCTGACCCGTCCGACGCCCCCACCACTGCCCGCTTGGATCGACCAAGCGCCGCCGGCAGAACAGCAGCGCGCACGCCGAATCGCGCCGTCGGCTTTGACACCAGATGGATCGGAACCGGCAACGCTGTCACCGTTGCAACCTGATGCACGACTGCGCTTTCTGCGCGGACGCCTGATCCACGAATTGCTGCAAAGACTCCCCGATGTTCCCACTCATACTTGGGCGGATCGTGGACGAAGTCGCCTAGAACGAGAAGCAGATTTGACCGAGGACACCCGTGATCAAATGCTAAAGGAGACGCTCGGTGTCCTGCGTCATCCAACCTTCGCTCCCCTGTTTGGCCCACAAAGCCGCGCTGAAGCAACTATCGTCGGGCGCGGACCCGGACTACCCGACGATATGGTTGTCAATGGAAGTGTTGACCGTTTGGTCGTCACCGAAACGGAAGTTCTCGTGCTCGACTTCAAGACCAATCGGCCACCACCCTTAACGGTTGAAGGCGTTGCCCAGGTCTATCTCAACCAGATGGCAGCCTATCGCGCCCTTCTTCAAGGCAATTGGCCGAACAAAAAAGTGCGGTGTGCCCTTCTGTGGACTGACGGACCACGACTCATGGAATTACCTGATCAAATTCTCGATGACGCCTTGCGCGCGATTGCTGGGCTGCCTAGTTAGGGTGATGAGTAACTTGGAGTTCACACCATGCCAACCCTAGCAATCACCGACGACAGCTTTGAATCAGATGTCCTAAAAGCGTCGGGTCCAGTTCTTGTGGACTTTTGGGCGGAATGGTGCGGTCCATGCAAGCAGATTGGCCCGGCTCTGGAAGAGATTTCCGAGGAAATGGCGGGGCAGCTTGTGGTTGCTAAGCTGAATATTGACGATAATCCGGGCACTGGATCACGCTATGGGGTGCGCGGAATCCCAACCATGATGCTGTTCAAGGATGGTCAAGTGATATCCACCAAAGTGGGTGCTATGGCAAAAAGCCGTATTTCGGCATGGATTGGCGAAAGCCTCTAAAGCCTTACTTTGGCGGCAAACAAACAACTTGAATGACTTTCAGGTCGCGCCGAACCCGATTGGCAACACGCGTGATATCAGCCGCCTGAAGAGGCGCAATGGCTGCACCCTGCGGGCTTAGACGCGCTTCCTTTAAGGCTTGAATAACACTGTCAGAGCTTGTGGTGATAACGCGGCCCCGCCGCAAACTCTCAGCAATCGTAATTCCGATCACATTGCCGCGCGCATCAAAGGCAGGGCCGCCCGAAAGCCCGCCCAACGTGCCGCGCAGCCCTTTAGACCTTGAAACCTCTGCCCATGCCAAGGTATTCTCCCGCCCGCGCCAAGCCCCTTCGGTAATCATCAATTCACGCCCAATCAGGCGGCTAACCACTTCGCCCGGCTGACCTTGAGGAAACCCAATATGAAATCCAGTCGCGCCAAGCTGCAGGTCAGCTTCATTAAGGTCCAGTGCCAAAGGTTCGGGACCGCCCTGGGTCTTCAATATGGCCACATCGGCGCGCTTTGACACATAAGCTAACGAGGCAGCTACAAGTTCTTGGTCCTGTCCATTGACCACACCCAAACGCTCGCATCCCAAGGCTACGTGGCGGGCGGTCAACCAAACTCCATCATCTCCAATGGCAAAGCCTGTCCCACTCGACCAAGGACCAGCGCGTTGCGCTTCCACCATAGACTGGTCGTCAAGCGGGCTGGGTGCCGGCAAGAGTGGCCCCTTCTCTTCTTCCTCTACCGAGTCAGAGCGCGGTACGACGAAAGCTTCAACCGGGTTTGAAGGCAACCGCCAGTCAGAACGATCATTAACGCGACCCAACAGCCAAGCCGCGCCCATGATCAGGACCAAAAGGATCAAAATCCCATCGCCGAACCGTCTCAACATCGCAAATCAGCCGTTCAAGGCCGACGCCGTTAAGAGTGCGGCCCCAATCTTGACGCCCACAAGAACCGCAGCTGAGGCCATCTCGCCATTCTCAATGCGTGTCGACAGCCCCCGAACCACGAAATCTACCAGTCGGAACATGACCAATTGCAGAACCAAGGCGGTCACGCCCCAGATAATAACATCCATCAAGGCATGGGACGTCGCCAAGGTCGCAGCAATCGGAATGGCAATGCCAATTGCAGCGCCCCCTAACGAGAGTCCAGCAGCTGCATTGCCCGCGCGGACCAGTTCAATCTCGCGATGGGGCGTTATGGCCATATAAAGCCAAACCCCAAAGGCCCAGATTGCGATCGCAACGCCACCTTGCAACAAAAAGGCGGGCAGACCGGTGACAAAGGCTTGCAACGAAGGATCCATGCTTCACTTTCCTCGCTTCCTCGGTGGAACATAACTTCCAGTGCTGACGTTTTGGCTTTAATGCGTCAAGCATCAAATGGAGGTGGACCTGCAGGTCAGCTCCACCTGCAAGATCTGAATTGGAGCCATAATGACCGCCACCACGCAAAAAGTCGCCCTTGTTACCGGTTCCACCAGCGGGATTGGCCTAGCCATTGCAGCAGCCTTTGGGGAAGCCGGCTATGACATGGTGATCAATGGATTGGGTGAGGCGGATCAGATCGAAACCGTTCGGGCGAAACTTGCCGATGACCATAAGGTCGATGTGCTTTACCACCCTGCCAATATGATGGCCCCGGCTGAAATAGAAGACATGATAACCAAAACACAGGCGCACTTTGGGCGGTTGGATGTCGTCGTCAATAATGCGGGTATACAATTTGTTGCTCCGATTGAGGATTTCCCGGCCGACAAATGGGATCAAATCATTGGCATCAATCTGAGCTCAGCTTTTCATACCATCCGCCACGCAATTCCGGGCATGGCCGCACAAAAATGGGGCCGGATCATCAATATCGCCTCGGCGCACGGTCTGGTGGCCAGCCCGTTTAAGTCGGCCTATGTTGCAGCCAAGCATGGCGTCGTGGGCTTAACCAAGGCGGTTGCGCTCGAGCATGCCAAAGACGGCGTCACTTGCAACGCGATCTGCCCCGGCTATGTCTTGACCGGCCTCGTCAAGGCACAAATCCCTGATCAAGCAAAGTCACGTGGGATTAGTGAAGAAGAAGTCATCCAAAACGTGTTGTTAGCCGCCCAGCCGACCAAGCAATTCGTGACGGTTGAGCAAGTGGCCTCATTCGCGCTTTATCTAGCCAGCGATTCAGCCGCGCAAATCAATGGCGCAATTTTGACGATGGATGGCGGCTGGACCGCTCAATAACTTAAAAAACTACTCGGCCTTAGGCCTCTTGCAGCGCGCGATTAGCCCTTCAAGCTGGGCTGGCTGGGGGGCTGAGACCGTGATTGTTGCGCCATTAGCGGCGAAGTCCAAAGGCTGACCAGCACCAAGGCGAGCCAAAATAGGGTCAGACGATACAGCGTCTGCCGTGCCATCCACTTCATAGCCATTGGCGCTTGGCTTCCAGTCCATCTTCAGACTTGCACTTTTCCCGCCACTGCTGACCCGCACGGGCCCACTATTGCCCTTCGTAGGCCCGGGCAGGCCTGAGACAGCGATGGTATAGCCACCTCCTGCTCTGCAGCCGACCGATGCCAGGGCGCCTTTCTGGCCCAAGGGTGACGCGATCCGGCCCGCATTCGGCTCTCGCCATGCCGGTGTTTCGGCCTTGGTTGGTGTCGCTGGAGCGGGGGCTGTCTCCCACGCCAGTTTGCCTGCTTTTACGTCATAAAAAGCGACAGACTGAACTGGGCCCTCGCCAGAGGCCACCGCCCGAGACGAGGCCGACGGGCAAAACCCCCTCGAGTGCCAATCCACGTGCCCGGACCTCTGGCCGAAGATTGCCGGCTTGAAGCCGCTCCGCCAACATGACGCGCGTTCCCCGGCGCAAGTCCAACACGATTGCACGCGCTGAGCAGGACTTTGGTAAAGCCTCGGCCGCCACCAAAACCGCCACCTCTGGCAATAATCCGCCCGCGGGCCAAACCCCTTGTATCGAGAGCTTTTGTGGCGCGCCTACAACTATGACTTCGGCCTTAGCATCTATACCCGCCTTAACCGGCAACAAGACCTCACCCTTTGACTGGGCCGCCCGGGGGTAAATCAGCACGCCATCAAGATAGGCTGCAGCGCCGCCATCAGAAGCCTTGATTTCAAGCAACCCGCGAGAAGTCAGAAGCTGGGTCTCCGCCAAGCTCGGTAGAGCAGCACCTGCGCGCACCAAATCAGCGAAGCGCTTCCCAGCCGACAGCGCCACGCCATCGCGGCGCATTTGCGTTAGAACCAATGTGCCGGCCTGCGGACCAGTTTGAAACCTTAGAACCAAAGTCTCGGGCATGCCGCTAGTGGCGGCCTTACCACTGGGCCCGGGCTTGAAAACATAGCCAATTTCAGCACCAGTTTGCAGGCTTTGAAACGACCTTGACGCGCGATAGCCTGCTCGCGACGCGCGGATTTC
>Ga0247831_1001583_pt1 | contig 41874 bp, 39 predicted proteins | sample LaCruzMarch2015__9_FD_192406 | JGI IMG/M metagenome (GOLD analysis project Ga0247831, IMG submission 192406) | Freshwater microbial communities from meromictic Lake La Cruz, Castile-La Mancha, Spain - LaCruzMarch2015_1m | ecosystem: Environmental > Aquatic > Freshwater > Lake | place: Spain...
CTTCCTTTCCCCGGGTCTTCGACCCGGGGCTAATATCGGCGATCCCTCCGGGATCGAGCCAAAACCGGCCCAGCCGCAGAGGCTGGGGCTACCCGCTTCGCGTAGCGTCCCGCAGAGCCGCGCGCTCCAACACCGCACGCCGTTAACGCGAGAACCATCCGATTTTCCCGCGCGTCCAAACCCCTATGGGTCTGCAACATTGCCGTTTCGCCTTCGCCCTCCTCGTCGCCCTAAGCGCCGGAGCCTGCCAGGCGCAGCCCGCGCCGGCCGGAACCTGGGCCTTCAACCCGAAGCCCGACGACTTCCGCAAAGACGCGCTGCTGGACCTGCGCTATCTCAACGAGAAGGTTGCCGGCGAATCCGGTTTCATGAAAGTAGACGCCGCCGGAGACTTCACCACCGGCGACGGCAAACCGCTGAAAATCTGGGCGGTGAACACCGGCGTTGGCCGCGATAAACCGTGGGCCGCCCGACCGCTGGGCCGAAAAACCGAACCTGACCTGGCGCGGCACGCGCGGTTCCTCGCCAAGCGCGGCGTGAACATGGTTCGCCTCCACGCCCACGTCGAGCCCGGCCCCGAGCAAGCGATCGACGACATTAACGAAAAGGAACGCGACTGGATTTGGCGAACCGTCGCCGCGATGAAGAAAGAAGGCATTTACACCACGGTTTCCCCGTACTGGGCGGTCCCGGCAAAGATCGGCAAAACCTGGGGCGTGCCGGGCGGCACAGACCAAAGCGCGCTCGGCCTCCTATTCTTTGACCCGACCCTACAAAAGGCGTACCGCGTCTGGCTGAAGAAGCTGCTCGCCGAGAAAAACCCCTATACCGGCATCCCGCTTGCGCAAGATCCCGCGCTCGGCATCATCCAGATTCAGAACGAAGACTCGCTGCTGTTCTGGACGTTCGAAGGCATCAAAGGCCCGCAGCGAACCCAGCTGGAGACCCAATACGCGAAGTTCATCGCGAAAAAGTACGGAAAGCCCGGCGCACCGGCAAGCTGGGGTGGCGAGAAGACCGAAGGCGACAAGGACGGTCGGCTCGGTTTCCTCATCACGTGGGAGCTCACCCAGTCTCGAACCGGCGGCAAGCAGGCCCGCCTCGCCGATCAGCTAGAGTTCGTCACCCGAACGATGCACGAATTCAACGCCGACGTCGTGAAGTACCTTCGCGAAGAGCTGGGATGCAAGCATTTGGTCAACGCCGGAAACTGGCGTACCGCTGATGCCAGCCGCCTTAATGATGCTGAGCGATGGAGCTACACCTCGACCGAGGTGGACGCAGTGAACCGCTACTACAGCGGCATTCATAAGGGTCCGAACGAGGGTTGGGCGATCACGAACGGAGACAAGTTCACGTCAGAATCGGTGTTGCTGAACCCCAAACCGTTCCCGCTGAACCTGAAACAAACGGCCGGACGCCCGATGATGATCACCGAAAGCGGCTGGATCATGCCCAATGGATATGCCAGCGAAGGGCCGTTTCTCGTCGCGGCTTACTCGGGCCTGACCGGCTTCGACGCCTACTACTGGTTCGCAACCGGCGACGACGATTGGACTCCGCCCGAATCCGCGAACGGCTACATGCCCTCGCAGGCGAAGTGGCTGTTTGGCAGCCCAGACATGCTGGGCACGTTCCCCGGCGCGGCCCTCATGTACCGATCGGGATACATTAAGCGCGGCTCGCCGGTGGTCTCGGAGAACCGCGCCCTCGCTGACCTTTGGGCCCGGAACACGCCCGTCATTTCTGAGATCGACGGCTTCGACCCGAACCGCGATGCTTCCGATATCGCCCCGACGACCAGCATCAAGTCGGGAATCTCGTCCTCGGCCTATCTTGTTGGCCCGGTAAACGTGAAGTTCGACGCGGACCCTAAGGCTTCCAAGGCGATCGGCCTCGGCCCTTACGTCGACGAAGCGGCGCGAACGGCGAAAAGCGTCACCGGCGAGCTGGAACTTAATTGGGATCGCAACTATTGCACCGTCAACACGCCGCATGCCCAGGGTGTGACGGCGTTCTTCACCCGCAAGGGTGTGTTCAAACTGGCCGACGTTACGTTCAGCGGCCGAAACCGCTACGGTGCTGCCCTGGCGGTTTCGATGGACGGAAAGCCCCTGGCGCAAAGCGGAAAGGTTTTGGTGCAGTACGGCACCGTCTCGCGGCCGACCGGCTGGCAGGAGCGGGCAACCGAGATCACGCTGGACGGTGGAGCAAAAGCGCCGGGCCTGGAGGTTGTGAACTTTGGGGCGGCTCCGTGGCAGGTGGACACCGCGCAGCTCGACGTCATCCTGAACAACGCGAACCTGACGAAGGCGACCGCGCTCGATGAGAATGGCAACGCGAAGGCGTCGGTGCCGCTTGATCGCTCGGGCGGAAAGGCGAAGTTTGTATTCCCGAAGGGCACCTTGTACGTCGTGCTCACCGCCCAGTGACAATTCTCATCCGGTCTTTGCCCGGCTAGATCGATAATTCCTTCCGTGGGTGACGGCCCCACGGGAGGAAATGGTGAGCTACTACGGAGAGGATCAATGCACGAATTGCCAGGGCGACGGCACAGTACGGTGCAATTATTGCCATGGCAGCGGACGCATCAGCTGCCGGAATTGCAATGGTATGGGGACCAAAGAAGAGTCGGAACACGTGTACAACGTGGGCTTGGTTTGGGTGCGAAAGCAATGCAACCAATGCTACGGTAGCCGTGAGGAGGAGTGCCGAGAGTGCCGCAACGGCAAGAAAGAATGCGGCTGGTGCTACGGCACGGGCAAGCAGAGCGGTTATCGGCCCGCCACGTCTTCGACGCCATCGGCCGGCTCGTCCGGTTGCATGGTTCTGATGCTCGGCGGGCTTGCGTGCCTTGTGGATCTCGTGGCCCGCTGGCTAGGGTAAGCCCCCGCCGGGCCTTCAGAAATCCAACGACAATAATTGGCGGAGCCATGTTCGCCGCCGCGGAGCCCGACGGCGACAACATTTTCTGGCCGAGACGTTAACGCGTCTACCGAAAAGCAAAAATCTCTGGCAAAATGCGGGAATGATGCACAGTCGCTTCCCGAACATCTTCACGCCGCTCAAAATCCGAAACATGGAGATGCGCAACCGCATCGCCATTAGCGGCCACCACGCCGGCTGGTGGATCCAGGACGGGATGCCAAGCGATGAGTTCGCGGCTTACATTGAGGAGCGCGCGAAGGGCGGAGTTGGGCTGTTTGTCATCGGATGCACGTCGCCGAAGCCCGGCTCGGGTTGGCTAGAAAACGTCAGCGACGCGGTGATTCCGCGCTATCAGCTTTGCGTGGACGCTGCCCACCGGCACGGCACGCCGTTGGTCGCGCAACTCTGCCACCCGGGACTTTGGCCTAGCCGAGGGATTCCGCTGACGCTGCCGGTTCCGTCAGCAAAGGGCATTCAGCCGGTGCCGCGCCATCCGGCCGGGAAGAAGGAGTACACGACCGCCGAACTGGAAGACATGGTGGAGTCGTTTGGCATCGCGGCGGGTCGCTGCGCGGCGGGTGGCGTCGATGGCGTGGAACTCCACTCTCACGAGTGGTTCTTGCACTCGTCGATTCTCAATCCGATGTGGAACGTGCGGACCGACAAATATGGTGGCTCGCTGGAAAATCGGATGCGATTCATGGTTGAGACGCTGACGGCGATGCGAAACGCGGTTGGGCCAGATCTCGTTGTTGGCGTTCGGCTGAAGGCCGACGACATGGAGCAGCGCGGCAATGATGCGGACGAAATGGCGAAGGTGATCGCCTCGCTAGAAGCCCAGAAGCTCGTCGATTACGTGTTGCTGACCGGCGGAGACGCGCGGCTTCACCACGGCCCGATGCCACGCGCGGAGAACGAGTGGCTGCCCATCGTGGCCGAACACAAGGCAAAGACGACCCTGCCGATTTTCCATGCCGGGCGAATCATGACCGCCGAAAGCGCGGAGCGCGCCCTCGCCGAAGGCGCGATGGACGTCGTCGTGATGACGAAGGCGCACATCGCCGAGCCGCACTTCGTGAAGAAAGTGTTCGAGAATCGGATGGAAGACATCCGCTACTGCACGCGGTGTCTGCAAGGCTGCCACGGAAAGATGGAGCTGATGTCGTGCGTTTACAACCCGCTGACCAGCCGAGAACTGGAATGGGCATCCACGCCCGCGGCCAGTGTGAAAAAGAAGATTGTAATCGTGGGCGGCGGGCCAGCCGGTTGCGAAGCCGCGCTGACGGCGGCCGGGCGAGGTCACGACGTGATCGTGCTTGAGCGCGGAACGGAGCTAGGCGGGCAGGTGCTTACCGGGGCAAGTTCGCCGACCCGAAAGCCGTGGCGAAACATCGCCGAGTTCTACCAGCGTCAGGCTGCGAAGGGCGTTTTCCAGGTTCGGCTGCAAACCGAGGCAACCGCCGAGACGGTTTTGGCGGAAGATCCAGATGCCGTGATCATCGCCACCGGTTCAACCCCGAACCGGTTTTGCACCGGGAGCCGAACCACGACGACGGTTCACGAAGCCATCGAAGGCGCGCTCGACCATGCAAAGCGCGTGCTCATCCTAGACCGCGAAGGGTTTATGCGTCCGTGGGTCGTCGCGGATCGGTTGACGGCACTCGGCATCGAAGTCATTTTTGTCACGCCGCTCCTCAAGCTCAGCCCGCAGGCCGAAGGCTGGACGCTGGACGAACTGCTTCGAACCGTCGGTGGTTACACGGTGGAAGGGAAGGATGCGTCGGTACCGAATCCGGCCCATCCCGAAAAACGGCCGCCGATGACCTTCCACGTTGGGTTCGAAGTTGGCGCGTGGACGGAGGACAACACGGTGATTCTGCGCGATGTTCAGCGCGGAACGGAGATCACGGTCTCCGACATCGACGGCATCGTGGCGGCGGTGGGTTCGTCGCCGGTTAATGATCTGGCCGACAACCTGCGAGGGAAAGTTGCCGAGCTACACGTGATCGGGGACGCGGTCGCGCCGGCAAGCGTCGAAAACGCGACCTACCAAGGCGCCCGGCTCGGAAGGGAGATATAAAAAATTCCCCGGTACAAGACCGGGGATTCAAGCCAGACGCCTTAGGCGTTCTTGCGTCGTCGGATGAGAGCAAGCGCGCCCATGCCGAGGATCGCCATCGTTGCCGGCTCTGGAACCGGAGCGGCGGTGACGGAAACGTTGTCAAGGTGGCTCACGTAGCCGCCGGTGACGTCCTGGAAGCTAACCGTGGTCGTCGAGGTGGCAAGGAACGAATACTTGTAGGTCTTAATCGTGTTGCCGATTTCCTCGCCCTGAAGCTTGGCGCCGATCAGCAAACCGTTGATCTTGAAGTCGACGCCGCCGTTGAAGCTAAGGCCACCGGTATAGACGTTGAAGCTGATGTCGTACTTCCGGCCCGCGACCGTCGCAATCGTCTGCTCGACGCCGCTTCCTGCCGAGTCGCTGGTGCCACTCAGATCCAACATTTTTGTTCGTTGGCCGAGGTACCAATCTCCGGTGACATAAACGTTTTGGCGAGCGTTACCGATGACTTTCCATCCGGAAAGCAGTGAGCTACCTACGGCGTAGCTGCCGACGGCCGAAGATTCAAAATTACCATTCTTAATCAAGTTTGCGTGGGCAGCTAGCGGGGCCACGGCTAAAAAAGCAATCAGAATTCTTTTCACGCTTCGAAGTATCGCCCGCTCTTGCCAAGGAATCTAGCGCGTTTTCCGGGTGCCGCGTTCGTGGGACGTACTCCTGACGAATCGGACACAAAAAAATCCCCCGGCATAATCTGCCGAGGGATTTTCGCAAAACGCCTTAGGCGTTCTTGCGTCGGCGGATGAGAGCGAGCGCGCCCATGCCGAGGATCGCCATCGTTGCCGGCTCTGGAACCGGAGCGGCCGTAACCGAAACGTTGTCCAGGTGGCTGACGAGACCGTTGGTCACGTCTTGGAAGCGAACCGTGGTGGTCGAAGTCGCGACGAACGAGAACGCGTAGGTCTTCGTCGTGTTGCCTGGCTCGTCGCCCTTCAGGTTGAGGCCGTACAGCGCGCCGTTGATCCTGAAGTCAACGCCGCCGTTGTATCTCAAGCCACCCGTGTAAACATCGAAGCTGACATTGTAGGTTCGGCCGGCGAGGGTAGCGATGGTCTGCTCAATACCGCCTCCCCTGGAGTCGCTGGTTCCGCTGAGGTCCAGCTGGCGGGTGCTCTGGCCGAGGTAGCCGTTGCCCTGAAGCGTGACGTTCTGGCCCGGAGTGCCAACTACGGTCCAGCCCGGAAGCAGCGTGCTGCCAACAGCGTAGTTACCAAGAGCGCCGGCCTCGAAGCCACCGTTCGTAATCAAGTTTGCGTGGGCGGCAAACGGGGCCACGGCTAGTAAAGCAATCAGAATTTTCTTCACGAACAGAGGATGGCGGATCTGTAATCTTTTTTGCCGTCGCACGTTTCCGGGTCCCCAAAACGGATGACGGCATAAAGGTAAGTTCGAACCGTGTTTGCGCTCGCACTCTTCGCGATTTCGGCGTCGCCGGCCGCCATCCCCTACCAGTGGAAAAACGTCGAGATCGTCGGCGGCGGATTCGTCACCGGCATCGTTCCGCACCCAACGGCAAAAGACGTTCGCTTCGCTCGGACGGACATCGGCGGCGCCTACAGATGGAACCCGCGATCGCGGCGTTGGACGCCTTTGATGGACTTCCTGACGCGGGACGACTGGAACCAGTACGGGGTCGAGAGCGTGGCGCTCGATCCAAGCGACCCGAAGTTTGTGATCGTTGCGACCGGCACGTACATCAATAGCTGGGCCGGGAACGGAGCCATTTTGCGGTCAGAAAACGGCGGCAACACCTGGGAGCGCATCGATCTGCCGTTCAAGAACGGTGGCAACTGGGGCGGCCGATCGATGGGTGAGCGGCTAATGGTGCACCCCAAGAATCGAAACACGATCTTCTTCGGGACTCGGCTCAACGGGTTGCAGGTTTCGAAGGATCGCGGCCGAACCTGGAGCCGAAACCAGGGTCTTCCTGGGGCTAAGCCGAATAGCGAAATCGGCGTTTACTGGGTGCATGTAGCCCCCAACGGCGACGTGTATGCAGCCATCGATGCCGCGCGGCCGCTCTGGCAGAGCAAAGACGACGGGGCCACCTGGAGGGAAGTCCCAAACCAGCCAACCGGAATGCTGCCCCACCAAGCGAAGTGGCGCACTCCTGATGAACTCGTTTTGGTATATGGCAACGACCCAGGTCCGAACGGCGTCACCGACGGCTCGGTCTGGCGATTCAACGTTGTTACCGGCGAATGGCGAGACATCACGCCCGAGAAGCCGGCGGCGGGGAACAACTTTGGTTACGGCGGCGTCGCGCTGGACCCGGCGAATCCGGAAACGCTCATGGTGTCGACGCTGTGCCGCTGGTCGCGCGGCGACACGGTTTTCCGCAGCCGAGACGCCGGGAAGACTTGGACTTCTCTTAAAGACGTTTCCGACATGGATTCGACCGGCGCGCCATTCCTAAAGTGGGATCACGAAAAGACCGACTTCGGCCACTGGATCGGGGACGTCGAGATCGATCCGCACAACCCTAATCGCGCTTGGTACGTGACCGGCGCAACGATTTGGGGCACCGAGAATCTGACCGCCGCCGATTCCGGCGGACGAGTTATTTGGAAGCCGGCGGCGCAGGGCCTAGAGGAAACGGCCGTCATAGATCTCGTTTCGCCGCCCAGCGGTGCGCATTTGCTCTCGGCCCTAGGCGACATCGGCGGCTTCCGGCACGACGACTTCGCAAAGTCTCCCGCCAACGGAATATGGAAGAACCCGGTGCTTTCTTCGACCGATGATCTCGACTTTGCCGGGCGGCGTCCTTCCACCGTGGTTCGGGTGGGCCGAGGCGGAAAGCAGCATGGCGGAATCTCGACGGACGGCGGCAAGATCTGGCAGCCGTTTGAAAATGAACCGGCTGGCGTCACCGGGGGCGGCTCGATCGCGCTGAGCGCCGACGGAACCCGGATCGTTTGGGCGGCTTGGGTCGGTTCCGGCGCAAAGGTCGTGGTGTCTACGGATGCCGGCAAGACATGGACGGAGTCGGTCGGCGTCCCGCCCGGTCCATGGCGGGTCGTCTCGGACCGCGTCGACCGAAGCTTGTTTGCATTGTTGAACCCGAACACGGGTGAGTTGCTGCGGACAGCAAACGGTGGCTACGCCTTTGGCCTTGGCTGGACATCAACGAGGCTACCAACCGGGGCTGGCAAACCGGTCTACGTTTTCGGCAAAAAGCATGAACTCTGGGTGCCGACGCCGCGCGGAATCTACCGCTCGCTCGATACTGGCGGAACGTTTCGTAGGGTGCCCGGTCTGGAATCCGCCGAGCGGGTCAGCTTTGGCAAGGCACCGTCGTTGGGCGCATTCCCCACGGTCTTCGCCATCGGCCGAGTTAACGGGCGCCCAGGTGTGTTTCGCTCCACCGACGAAGGCAGGAACTGGAGCCAGATCAATGACGCGAAGACCGGTTTCGGCACGATGATGGAGATCGAAGGGGACCCGCGGGTCTTCGGCCGCGTATACCTGGGAACAAACGGTCGCGGCGTGTTGGTCGCCGAACCGCGGTAGGCAGAACATGGTGGATAAGGGAAATCTTGAGGCGACGCTTCGGCGACTGTCGAGTTGGCCAAATCGGAACTCGAACGGGCCGCACATCGCCGAGGCGGCGCAATGGCTGCGCGAGCAGTTTGCGCAGATTGAGGGATCGACCGTTACCGAGATTCCAGTTTCATTGCCGGTTGGCCCGCGGGTGCCGGTTGAAATTGATGCGCCGCAGGTGCTGTCGGTTCGCAAGGGAACGCATCCCGAACTATCTGAAAACCTCGTCTTCATGTCGGCGCACTTTGACTCGTTATCCATGGTCGATAAGCTAAACGGAGCCGCGCCGGGCGCAAACGACGACGGCAGCGGCATCGCGGCCCTGCTGGAGGCGCACCGAATGCTGTCGACAGATTCCTGGCCGAGAACGCTTGTCTTTGCCGCCTTTTCTGCCGAAGAGCAGGGGCTACTTGGGGCGAAAGGCATTGCCAAAAGAGCGCGCGAGGAGAACTGGCAAATCGATGCCGTGCTGAATAACGACATGATCGGCAACTCGGTTGACGATCTTGGCCGCCGGGAAGGCGGCGCGGTCCGCATCTTCAGCGAGGAATCAGCGAGCCACCGTAGCCGCGAGCTTGCCCGGTGGGCGAACTGGATGCTCGCCCAGGAAATGCCGGACCATGAGCTCCGCCTCGTCCTGAGGCCCGACCGAATGGGCCGGGGCGGCGACCACACCCCGTTCAATCGAGAAGGCTTCACCGCCGTTCGTTTCACCGAGTGTAACGAGGCCTATTCTCGCCAGCACACGGAAGCGGACACGGTCGAGGCAATGGACCTCGACTACCTTGCCAAGAACGTCGAGGTAAACGTTCGCATTTTGCGGCACCTGTTGGCCGCCGAGCCAGCACCTACCGTGGTCCACATTGACCGCGCCCAGGGTTACGGCACCGGGCTATCGTGGTCCGGCAACGCCTTCCGCCGGTACCGGGTCTATTGGCGACGGACCACGTCCGCGTTTTGGGAAGGCACCCAAGAGGTCACCGGCTGCGAGTGGACTAGCACCGAGCTTTCGAAAGACGAATGGGAGTTCGCCGTTGGAGCCGTCGACGGGATTCCCGTTCCAGCGAACTAGCTTATTGGCCGGTGCCGGAAGTTCCGGCGGCAATCGGAATCGCCGGCGGTCGGTAACCGGCCTTGTCGAGCGCGGCACGCCGCTTTCGAACCTCGCCGAGCAAGCCGCGAAACGAGTGCGGGGCGCTTCGCGGCTGGCTAAATGCCCGTGAGAACACCGGCCACATCGGCTCGATGTCATGCGAAAGGTCGAAGACCATAAGCCCTTGCGTGCTGGCGCACGCCGCCTGCATGGCCGCCGCCAAGGCGTCTGGCTCGCCCTTGAAGTCGCTGAGCATGATGCCGGCGTAGGTCCAGCTTTGGTCTTGTACGAGGCGGTTCGAAAGCATGCCCGACGCTTCTACGGTGGACCCAATGCTTGATCCACGAGCCATCGCGTCGTAGATGGTCGCCGTGGGATAGTAACAGCCGGTAATCAGGAAGTCAACTTCGGCGGCGAATCCGGTCTTGCGGTACTCGGGCGACGAAAACAGGAAGCCCGGCTCGGCTTGGGGCGAGGCCCAGTTGCTGCCGATGTTCGGATATTCGCCGTACCACGAGCCCGCGTAAACGCCGAGCTGGGTGTTCGGCTTGATCTCCTGCATCAGGCCGCGCATCTCGCGGACAAAGGTTTGGAGAGTCTCAGCGCGCCATGCCAGCCATTGGCTGTAGAACCGGCCCGGCTTCATTCCGCGACCCAATGCGGGCGTCGCCGTGAACTTAAAAACGTCGTCTGGCCAGGTGAGCTTGGCGCCAACCTTCTTCTCGAACAGCTCGCGCGTGATCTGGCTGAAGTCGGCGTTGATCCCGCCGTAGCGCAGCCGGTCGTCGTAGATGATGCCGTCGATGTCGTAGTTCGTCGCGAGCTCGCGTACGATTTCCCGGCAGTAGGCCTGCACGTCCGGATGATTCGGGTTCATCATCAGCGGAATTTGCTGGTTCGGGCGCTCGGAGATGGGCACGAACGACGCGTCGGTGTCGATTTCGATCTTCTGGCCCGGATTCGCGGCCTTTCTCAAGAACTCGGCTGCGGCCCCGGTTCCAGCGAGAATGAGGGAGCCAGCCGGGACGGTCGGCGTGAACCCGGGTACGAACTCAAAGCCATCCAACACCCGGCCGTTTGGCCGCATAACGACGCGAAACGGCTCAATGAGATCAGCGGGGACTCGGTCGAGGTTGGAGCAAATGCTGATCGAATCTTTCTCGAATGTATTCAGCGCGGGGGCGATCGGGAAGCGCGTGTTGTCGGGCGCGACGAGCACCGGACGCGATTCGTACAGCACCGTTTGGCGATCCGTTAGGGCGTATCCCGGGCCGACTTTGAAGTTCCGGTGGCCTTCGCTAAAGGCGTTGATGCTCACGTACAACGGCAGACCCGCTGAACGGCACTCGCGCGCGAAAATCGGCAGCGGGTCAAACTCGGCGGCCATCGTGCGGCCACGCCATTCGGTTAACTTAGGCGCAATTTTGCTGTTGTAAGCGACTTGACCCGAAATTGGCTTGACGTCGAAAACAACCGTGTTAAAGCCGACCGACCGAATCTGCTCGACCAGAGCAACGATCTTCGCTTCGGTGTTGTAGCGGTCAAGGTTCGCGGTGCAGTCGATCCAAAGAATCCGGGCTTGGGTGCCGGTGGCCCGCGCCGTTTGCTGCGCAACCCCAACGCCGTTGTTTTGCGCGTCGATCATGACGCCCGCGACGCCCGTCAAAGGTGTGGCAAGCTCAAATCGGGGCGAGTTGTCGGCCAGAAGCATCGTCATCCCAAGCAACATCGTCGCGATCAGCATGCCAAGTTTGTACCTTCTGCCGGCCTACTTGACGTTGAAATACTTCGCGGCAGGGTGGTGGATGATGATCGCGCTCGTGGACTGCTCCGGAACTAGCATGAACTCCTCGCTAAGCTCGACGCCGATGCTCGCCGGGTTCAAAAGGTCCAAAAGCTTCGTTTGATCGTCCAGATTGGGGCACGCTGGATATCCGAAAGAGTAGCGCGAGCCGTGGTACTTGGCGGCAAACAGCAGCTTCCGGTCCGCGGGCTCTTGGTCGGCGATGCCCAACTCGTGCCGAATCTGCCGGTGCCAGTATTCGGCGAGAGCTTCGGCGGTCTCGACGCCCATTCCGTGGGTGAACAGATACTCCTGGAAATCGCCGTTTCGGAAGAGCTCCTGCTCGCGCTCCGAAACCGCCGAGCCGACGGTAACCAGGTGAAATCCGACGGTATCCAGCGCGCGGCCGTTTTCGAGCGGGCGGAAGAAATCACTCAGACACAGCCGACGCTCGTCCCGCTGGCGAGGGAAGCGGAACCGCTCGCGCTCCGTGCGGAAGTCGTCGTGATAGATGACCAGGTCATTGCCTTCGCTGGCGCAGGGGTAGTAGCCCCACACGACCTTGGGTTCTAAAACGCGGGCTAGCTGCCGTTGCAGGCGCTCAAAAATCGGCGTTGCTTCGGCCTCCAGCCACGCCGAAAACTCGGGGTTCGACATGCCCTCGGGTCGCTTGAACTGCCACTGCCCTCGAAACAACGCAACCGGATTGATGTACTTGTAGAGTTCAAAAATGTCGAACTTGGTGTGCTTTTTCGAGCCGTAGAACGGCAGGGCCGGCGGTTCGGCCATCGGTTCGATCTCCGACCGAACGCCGTCAAAGACAAACAATTGCGGATCGATGACGCCCGTCCGCACCGAACGTTCGCCGTGCGGTAGGTCCTCAGCTGCCAACGTTTTTTCTGGGACGACCCGGTCGCCTTCGCTCAGCTGACCCATCAGCCGAAGCCCTTCAAAGGCATCCTGCGCGTAAAAGACTTGCCCGTGGTACTGGGCGCGCAAGTCTTGCTCCACATAGGACCGGGTGAGCGCCGCTCCGCCAAGGATCACCGGAATATGGCTCAGCCCACGCGAATTCATCTCCAGCAGGTTCTCCCGCATGATTACGGTGCTTTTTACGAGCAGGCCGCTAAGGCCGATCACGTGACACCGATGCGCCTGCGCCTGATCCAGGATGTTGTTGATCGGTTGCTTGATGCCGATGTTCACCACGCGGTAACCGTTGTTCGAAAGGATGATATCGACCAGATTCTTGCCAATATCGTGGACATCTCCCGCGACCGTCGCGAGCAGAATGGAGCCCTTCTCGCTTCCCTCCTCGCGCACCATGAACTGCTCCAGATGCCGAACGGCGGCTTTCATCACTTCGGCGCTTTGCAGCACAAACGGTAGCTGCATTTTTCCGCTTCCAAAAAGCTCACCCACGGTTTTCATTCCATCAAGGAGGATCCCGTTGATAATGTCGATGGGCGAGTACTGCTCCCGGGCTTCATCCAGGCGGCTTTCTAAAGACTTTTTGATCCCATCAACGATGTGCTTTTTGAGCTTGTCTTCGATGGAAAGCCCATCGAACGCGTTGAGTGAAGTGTTCGAAACTTTGACGTTCTCGAACCGAGCCATGAGCTCGATCAGCGGATCGTAGGAGCACACGAGCTCCGGAGTGGAGGAATCCTCGGGCACCCCGCAAGGATACCGAGAATAGGTGGAACTGGGAGAACCTAGCGATTTTGCTGGTCCCGCCGAGAAACTTATGCGACCTACAGGCTGGTAAACCGTTTCGTTCCAAAAGGTTCCCTATCTTGCTCAAGCTTCATTCCTTGTTCATTTTGCTTTTCGCCGTCGCCCTGATTCCGGCGATGGCTCAGGGCCAGTCAAAACCGCGGGTCGCTCCGGAGATCGCAGCGCGATTGCTCACGGTTGCCCCAAAAATCGACGGCGAGATCGGGGAAGACGAGTGGAAGGAAGCTGACACCCTGACGAATTTCTCCGATGGGCAGACGGGATCAACAACGGTCGACCAGACAATTGTGCGGCTTGGATACACCACCGAGTCGATCTTCGTTGCGTTCATCGCAAAGGAGTCCGATCCGTCGAAGATCGTTGGTCGTGAAATCACGCCGGGAGCGCAATTTGCAGGCGAGGATTTCTTCCAGGTCTGGATAAACCCGTTTGGCACGCACGGCTCTTCGGGCCGTTCGCGGTTCAACGTGAACGTGCTCAACACCCAAAACGAGGATATTTCCGGCGGTCGCGCGGCAAAACGTGAATGGCGGGGAATTTGGAAATCGTTCGTCAAGTTGACGGAACACGGCTGGCAGGGCGAAATTGAGATCCCCTGGAAACTCCTGAACTACCCCGAGGGCAAAAACCGGACGATGGATATCAACTTCGGTCGATTCCAGAACCGAACCCAAATCTTCTCCCGCTGGGCCGATCTCACGCCGCAGGGGCTTTCGGAACTCAACGGCCGGTGGAATGGCATTGCGCCGCCAAAGCCAACCTTCGATCGCGCGGAGTTCCTTGCGTACATCGCTCCGGAGTACGACAAGACGGAGTCAGGAATCCGGTCTGGCCTTGATGCCCGCTACCGATTCTCGCCCACGATGACGGGAGTGGTCTCGGTCAATCCGGACTTTCGGAACATCGAAAACCAAATCGCTGGGGTGGGCTTTACTCGAACCGAGCGGTTTGTGGGCGAAGCACGCCCATTTTTCACCGAAGGAAGCGGGTTCCTAGACGCGGGTGACTTCGATTTCGGTATCGGGCAAATGTTCTATTCGAACCGGATCTCCCGCTTCGATGTCGGGGCAAAGGTTTTCGGTCGTGTAAACCCGAAGCTCTCCGTCGGTGCGCTAACGACGGTAGATACCGGGAATTCAACGGCCAGCGTGGTCAACATTTCGGCCGATCCGGGGGCCAAAGGTGCCTCCAGCCTATTCATGACCGCGCTGGACGAGCCAGGAGCGACTTACCAAACGTACGGTGGAAGTGCCTACAGCCGCCGCGGCAACTTCAACTTTAGTGGCGGGTTTGCGCTGGCCAGGAAGGGGGCAGGGAAGTTTTCCTCGGCCGGTACGGCGGAGCTCAGCTATGAGGCGCCGCATTGGTTTTCCACAATCACCTACAACTACATTCGACCGGATTTCCGACCGAAGCTCGCTTACGTCCCGTGGACGGACCGAAAGGGCTTGTTTAGTTACACGGAGAACTCTCGAGAGTTTCGAACCGGGCCGTTGCGAAGCATGAACGTCAACTTGTTTGCGGAGTACTACCAGGACTACCGGGAACGCGTTCAGCAAAAGGGGGTTGAGTTCTCGGTGAACGCCACCACCCGCTCGGACATTCAGATTGGTCTCGGCGCGTCTGAGGCTCGATTCTACGATGCCCGTGACGCCAGCCTGTCGGGTCGCATCACCTTCAATTCCAGCAATCGGTACAAGCGATTCGGCTTCTCCCACGACACCGGGGTTCGCGGCGGAAAGGGGGCCAAGTTCAACTCGATCTACGGAAGCCTGCGCGTACTGAAAAAGCTGGACCTCGGGTTGTCGCAGTCGCTTTTCCTTGGCGAAGACAGCCAGCGTCAAACGATCGCGACGGCCAGCTACGAGATCAGTCCAACGCAGTCCCTCAGCGGCCGGTCGGTGATCTACAACGGATCGTCGAATTATTATCTCGCCTATCGCAACGGTGGCGGCATGGGAACAGAGTTTTACGTCATCGTCGGCGACCCGAACGCAGAAAAGTTCGTCAGTCGGCTCAGTGTCAAGCTCGTTTTCAGCTTCTAAACCGAAAAGCGTTCGTATACTAGAACTGTGTCTATCGTAAAGTTCGATAACCCGCTGGTGCTCTCGGGAGACTTCTCTCCGAAAGGGGACCAAGGCACCGCGATTGCTGGGCTGGTCGAAGGTCTGGAGTCGGGGTACCGGTTCCAGACTCTCCTCGGTGCGACCGGTACCGGTAAGACCTTTACGATGGCCAGCGTCATCAAAGAGACGCAGCGGCCCGCGCTGATTCTCGCCCACAACAAAACGCTGGCCGCGCAGCTTTGCCAGGAGTTTCGGGCGTTCTTCCCGGAGAACTCCGTCCAGTACTTTATTAGTTATTACGACTACTACCAACCGGAGGCATATGTGCCCGGTGCTGACCTGTACATCGAGAAAGACTCTTCGACTAACGAAGAAATTGAGCGGTTGCGCCACGCGGCGACCCACGCATTGCTTGAGCGGCGTGACGTCATCATCATCGCGTCCGTTTCCTGCATCTATGGCCTTGGTTCGCCTACCGAATATGCCGAAGCGGTCGTCTCCTTCGAAACCGGCAAAAGCTTCGAGATGGAGGAAGTCCTCAAAAAGCTCACCCAAATGCAGTTCGCTCGGAATGCGCTGACGCTGGAGCGCGGGACCTTTCGCGTTCGGGGCGATACGCTGGAGATTCAGCCAAAAGATGAGGAAATCGTTACGCGGATCGAGTTCTTCGGCGACACGGTCGAGCGAATCCGGTTAGTGGATCCGCTCACACAAGAGGTTCTGGATGAGCCGATGCGCGTATCTGTATTTCCCGCAACGCACTACGTGACCCCTTGGGAGCGAATGGAGGAAGTAACCGGCCTCATTCGAGCCGAACTAGACGCGCAAGAGGCAATGTTCCTCGGGCAGAACCGGCTGCTTGAAGCACAGCGCATTCGCCAGCGGGTCGAATTCGACCTCGAAATGATGAAGGAGCTAGGCTACTGCAACGGAATCGAGAACTACAGCCGATACTTCGACGGCCGGGTTCCAGGCACCGCACCCTACACCCTACTGGACTTCCTTCCGTCGGATGCGATTATCTTCATCGACGAAAGCCACCAAACGTTGCCCCAGGTTCGGGCGATGTTCAACGGCGATCGCGCACGAAAATCAGTTTTGGTCGACTACGGTTTCCGGCTGCCCAGCGCGATGGATAACCGCCCGCTGAAGTTCGAAGAGTTTCTGGAGCGCGTGCCGCAGGTCGTCTTCGTCTCGGCGACGCCGGGACCGTTTGAGGGCGAAACCCAAAGCCAAGTGGTGGAGCAGATCATCCGCCCGACGTTCATCGTTGACCCTGAGATTGATATCCGCCCGACGAAGGGCCAAATCGACGATCTCATCAACGAGATTCAGCGGCGAGTTGTGCTGGGCCAAAGAACGCTCGTGACGACGCTCACGAAGAAGATGTCGGAGGACCTAACCGGCTACCTGCAGGACCTCAACATCAAGGTTCAGTACATTCACTCGAACGTCAACTCGCTTGAGCGGCCAGAGATTTTGCGCGACCTTCGGCTCGGCGTTTACGACGTTCTGGTCGGCGTCAACCTGCTTCGGGAAGGTCTTGACCTTCCCGAGGTGACCCTGGTGGCAATTCTCGACGCGGACAAGGAAGGCTTCCTTCGGAGCGAGACGTCGCTCATCCAGACCATCGGCCGCGCCGCCCGAAACATTGAGGGCCGCGTAATCATGTACGCCGACGTCATCACCGGTTCCATGCAGCGGGCGATCGACGAAACAAACCGCCGTCGCGCTACGCAGGTGAAATACAACGACGAGCACGGGATTTCGCCGGCCACGGTGAAGAAGGTCATTCGGGAAACGGTCCGATCCTACGATGCCGTGAACGAAGTCGCCTCGCAGTACAGCGAGGAAACCCACAACAAGATCGGCAAAGACGGCGCGCCGATTCGCATTGAGGACATTCCGATGCTGGTTACGGCGCTGGAAAAGGACATGAAGGACCTGGCCAAGGCGATGGAGTTCGAGAAAGCCGCCCAGGTGCGCGACGAAATCGAATCGCTTCGCAAACTGCTGGGCACGAGCTCCGGCAAACTTGGCCAAGACAAGCGGCGCAATAAGTTGATGTCTAACCGGAGATGACGCTCGGGCTGACGGTCGTCAGCATCGACTGTCGGCCGCTCTTCCAAGTGATCGCTAAGGTTTCGTCGGCCTTAAGCGTCAGCCGAATCCCAAACGCTTCTTGCTTGTTGGTAAGGCCTCGTAGCTTGAGGAGAATGCCGCCCTCGCCGACGGACGGGTCGATCTCGTAACCCTCTTCCCGGCCATCTCGGGTGCTGCTAAACGATGCGGGGTATCCCGACAGGGTTCGAATCATAGGGGCAGAGATGACCTCTGCGCGCTTGTTCTCCACTAGCTTTTCCAGAGAAGCCTCAAAGGCTTTCGTCTTTACGACCCCGTAAACCTCGCCAGTTTTCAAGCGTTGCGTGCGGGTTTCGGCGATCGAGAATCGGGAACTCACCTCGTAAATACGCACGGAGACGGACACTTGGGTCGAGTCAGTTTGAAGAATGAGAGCAGCGACCAGGTGTAGCACGACGGTCAGACGGGTCGGGACCTAAACGGGGTTCGCTTTTTGTCGACTCGGTCGTACAATAACACCGTCCGAATATTAAGGTTCTAGGTCGACGATGACACTACGTGAAAAAATTTCCCACCTGCACCGCCGCCTCGGCTTTGGTTTGTCGCATGAGGACCTCGATGCGCAAGAGAAGCTCGGGCTTAACCGGGTCATCGAGAACCTGATCGATTGGGAAAAGGTGGACGAAGAGTTCCCGGTCTCGCCGTATGAATTCTGCTGGCGAACGAGCTCGAAAGAAGAAGCGGACCTGGGCGCGTACCGGTTCCGTGCCTGGTGGATCATGCGAATGCTCGCTACTAAGCGACCGATGCAAGAAAAAATGACCCTTTTCTGGCACTCGCACTTCGCGGTGAGTGACAGCAAGGTCGAAGACGGGCCGATGATGCTGGACTATGTCAACGGCCTCCGCGCGCATGCGAACGGCTCGTTTGCCGATCTGCTGCAAACCGCCAGCCAGTCGCCCGCGATGATGCGCTACCTGGATATGAACCGTAGCGAGCGCGGCAATCCGAACGAGAACTTTGGCCGCGAGGTCATGGAACTCCTCACCTTAGGGATCGGGAACTACACCGAGGATGACGTCAAGGAAGTCTCCCGCGCGCTCACGGGTTGGGGCTACGTTCATACCTACTACGAGCAGCCGGGGAATGCGGATGACAAGCTCAAACTAAGCATCAAGTACAGCCGACCGTTCTCGGCTTTTGCCGAGATGCCTGCATTGCACGACCCCAGCGAGAAGACAATTCTGGGTAAAAAGCGCCCTTGGAACGGGGAAGAGGTGCTGCAAATGCTTGCCCAGCACCCCGCGACGTCCCGCTTCATCTCTGGCAAACTCGCCAAAACGTTCGTCACGCAAAAACCGGAGCCAGACTACGTGGAAAAGCTCGCGGGCGCGTTCCGAAAGTCGAAAGGAGACATCAAGGCGGTGCTCTTTGCAATGGTGGATTCCAAAGAGTTCTGGGACGAGAAGAATGTGCGTTCCATTCCATCAAGCCCGGCCGACTACGTGATTGGCGTCGGCCGCAAGCAGACGGTGGGCCAGTACCTTTTGGGTCTTCGCGCCAAAGATGCCACCCCGCTCACCCAGATTCCGCAACCGGCGTTGGATCAGTGCGGCTATGCGGCCTACCGCATGGACCGAGCTGGCCTGCTTTTGATGAATCCGCCAAACGTCGCCGGCTGGGAATGGGGCGACGCCTGGATTACGCCGGCGGCGATGGCCGAGCGAATGCAATTCCTTGGACACGGCATCGAGCAAAAGGAACGGTCCGACCTCGCGAGCGAACGAGCGATCCTTTTCGCCAGCCGAGTCAAGCTGACGGACTCGGCGCACTTTGTAAGCCGCTTTGCCGAGTTTTACGATGTTGAACTGCCGAAGGAAAAGGTGATGATTCTCGCCGCCATCCTGGATAAGTTTGGCGGCGTGAAGGTGCTAGAGAATCGCGGGACTTGGGGCGGAGTGCATTACACGATGCTTCGAAACTTGGCCGCCGCCCCGGAAATGCACCTTTGCTAGTCTAGACGCTGGCGGTCGAAGAAGTCCAAGATCGTCTTTGTCGCATCGGCACCGCTGCGCGTCTCGGGTCCGCTGCGGGTGAGCCCGCCTGGCCACTCATGGTAAGCGGTTGGCAGGCTGACAAGCGTAACCACCTGGCGAGGGGATGTCCCCCGCCATTCCGTGAGCCATTCGTGGTCGACGTTCGGTTTGGTCTCCTTCGGCTTCGCGGTGATGCCGTTTTGCGCCGCCCACCACGTCGCGGTGTCCCGGGCACCGTAAGACTTCAGAAGCGCATCCGAATTCGTGGCGAAGCCGACGGTTGGGTCCTTCACCCCGTGAATGATGAGCATGGGCACCTTCGCCTTTGGAGCAGGAATTTGCGGACGACGCAGCCCAATCGTCCCGGCAACGGCTGCGGCGGCCGCGATGCGGCTCCCAAACTTTGCCGCGACGACGTGGGTCAAGAATGCGCCGTTCGAGTGGCCACAAACATAAACCCGCTTCGGGTCTACGCTGGTTTTTGCCGAGACCGCATCCACAAGCTGCATAACAAACTGCGCGTCGTCTTGGCCCCGTCCCGAAAGGTCCATGAATCCTACGTTCCAACCTCTCGGGTCGCCCAAGCCGTCCGGGTAAACGCTGATGTAGCCGCGCCGTTCCGCCTGCGGACCCATGCGCGTATACACTTCTGCCAGTGATCCGGAGCCAGTGTAACCGTGTAGAACGACAACCAGTGGCTTCGGCTCGGTACCGGCAGGAACCCGAACGATGTAGTCGCGTTCAACTCCACCGGAGGTGAGCTTCGACTGGTACCTCTCGGCAGGCTTCACCTGCGGGGTAGTCGGGAAGGCAGGGCTTAACAGAAGCAAAAGGGCCGGGCTCATCGTCTCTATAAGGACGACGTTTGCCAGACCGATGGGTTCACCAATTTTGGTAGTTCGCCTCACTAAGGTGCGTCGCCGACTTGTATGCAAGGCTAGCGAATGGATTCCTTTGTTGTCACCTTGTATCGCGCCTCGGACGGCTCCGTTTCGCATGACCTTGATGCCGCCGTCGCAATCGTCCGGGCCGACGTCGAAGTGGTCTGGGTGCACGTTACCGGTCCGCCCGATGCGACCACCCGACACCTGCTGGAAGAAAGGATGGGCTTTCACGAGCTCGCCGTCGAAGATGCCCTGTCCCGATTTGAGCGGCCCTCCGTGCAAGCGTTTGACGGCCGACTATTTGTGGTTGCCCCGGTCGTGGTTGGGCTCGATGCCGAATGTGACACCGAGGAAGTGGCGTTCTTTCTCGGCGAGAAGACGCTCGTTACCGTCACCAACCGCGACCTTCCCGTTCTGCTGGACGCACAACGGAGGCTATGCGCCAATCCCAAAAAAGCGCAAATGGGACCTGCCTATGTATTCCACCACCTGCTGGATGCGGTGGTCGATGGATACCTGCCTTTTCTGGATGAGCTTGAGGAGCGGTTCGAAACCATTGCCGACAAGGTCTTCCTGGGCGACGGGAAGCAAATGCAAGAGCTGCTAAAGCTGAAGCGGCACTTGGTGCAGCTACGCCGCATCGCCGTTCCCGTGCGGGATGAGCTCAACACGATTTTGCGATTTGAATTTCCTCAAATTCCTGCGGAGCTCAATCCGTATCTGCGTGACGTGTACGATCACCTCAACCGCGTCATCGAGCTAGTGGACCTCAACCGCGACACGATGGCGACATTGGTCGACGTGCATCTTTCGACGGTCTCCAACAACCTGGGCGTCATCTTTAAGAAAATGACCGTCTTCACGACCGTGCTCATGGTGATGGCGCTAGTGGCCGGCATTTACGGCATGAACTTCAATCGCATGCCGGAGTTGCATTGGACGTACGGGTACCCATTTGCCATCGGGCTGATGCTGACCCTCGCCGCGGGAGTGGTCGGCGTTTTTAAGCGATTCGGCTGGCTCTAGCCGGTGTCAGCGACGGGCAAGTAAGGTCTTGACGCCTTCCGCGAACAGTTGGTCGAGGGCAACCCGTGGGTACGGCATCGTTCCCTTCGCTCCGGCAACAACCCAATCTTCAATTTTGCCGGCTACCTCGCATAACCGAAGCAAACCACGCGCTGCCGAGGATCCTTTCACCGAGTGAACCGCGCGGCGCGCGTCATCGAGCTTCCCGTTCTTTAGGCTTTCGTCGAACTCCAGAAAATATGGCGTGGTGGTTTCGGCGAATGCATCCACGAGGGCTTCTTCGAATTCGGCGTCTCCGTCGGTAGATTCGTTTAGCCTCTCAAGATCGAGGATTTCGAGTTCTTCGTAGCCAGCCATTTCTTCGTCGCTCTCCGGCGGGAGACGGCACTACTATACAAGGAAAAGCTGGGTGTATGGTTCAGTTGGGAACCTATAATGGAGGGACCGATGGATGATTTGCCCGAGAGCATTCGGAACCTCGTCGCTTTGGCGGTTACTAAGCTAGACCCCGAGCGGGTGATTCTGTTTGGCTCGCGTGCCCGGGGTACGGCAGGAGCGATGAGCGACTTTGACTTAGCTTTCGACTTCGATCCTTCGCGAAGCGCGGCCTGGAGCCGGTTTGTCGTGGACTTTGACGACACGCCAATGACGCTCTGGCCGGTGGATCTGGTGAACCTGCGGCACGTCAGCGAAGAGATGAAGCGGGCGATTGAGGTGGATGGGAGAATCGTGTATTCTAGATGAACTTTTATAGTAATTTTTATTCCGCTGCAGAAAAGCTCAAGGAGTTCTTGGCGGACCCGGCTACCACCGAGCGCGAGCAAGCCGGCGTTATTCAGGCGTTTGAATTCAGCTTCGAACAGTGCTGGAAAGCTTGGCAAAAGGAACTCAAGGCTCTTGGGGTGAGCACCCCCAGCCCCCGTCAAACACTCGCGGCCGCATTCAGGCAGGGTTGGATTTCGCCGGAGTAAGGAGGCACTCTGGCTCCAAATACATGAAGAAAGGAATCTGGCGAGCCACACCTATCAGGCTGAGGTAGCGACGCGGCTTTTCGAGCGCATCCAGAGCCACTACTCGGCAGAGCTACAAGCCGCCCTGGCCGGGATGAAGGCACGTCAAGAAGACGTGCCCTAAGCGACGAACGTGCAGATTCAGAAAGTGATCCCGTGCAGAAGGCCGTTGCTACCGCCAAACATCAACGTAAGCTTTGGCGAAACCTTTTGCACTTTTGCCTGAAGCGCGAAGGATTTGGCTTCGGCCGCGCTGGAGAACCCCATCCTCTGCCAACTGCTCTCCATCTGAATCATCAGACCTTTCTGCTGTGAGGGCGTCAGACGGCTAACCGCCTTGCCCTCGTCCTTCCTCAGCGTTCCTTGGACGCCGGAATACTCGGCTAGCTTCTGCATCGATTCATTCCTTTCCGCTTCCGCTTTCTCGGTCGCCTTGTCGAGCGCTCGGAAGAACTCTAACGCAACTTCATCAAGCTCTCTTGGCACTTTTCTCGGAGATGCATTGAAGCAGATGGCAAAAGGCTCCTCACCCTCGGAATTCTTTGCAGCTGATCCCGGAGCGGCGGCAGGATCCAATGAGGCATCAATGAGAGGTCTCGCCTTTAGCTTCGCATGTACCGAGGCTAAATTGGGGTCTGGAACGGTGTAGTTAACGCTGCGACCATCAAGTGTGAGGGTGACAACCGAACTTGAGGACAGGTACGCGAGTGGGTCTCCGCTCGCTCGCTGGGGGCCAGCGAGTCCTTCGATATCCATCCCTCCCAACAGTTGGCCGGGAACATCCGAGAGCGGGATGGGTTCCTTTGCTGGGAGCTGGAGTGCGACTTCTGCCGCCCGTTTCATCCGGATCGCTCTTCCCACTCGGCCGTTTGGCCGGGTCTCTAGCCATAGCGTTAACCCCGATTCTCGGAGTACAACCCATCGAGATCGTTCTGCGAGCTTCAGAACTTGATCCGTCGTCTTGCACTCGGCAACGGACTTTTGCGTCTTTGCTAAGTCAGCCGACGTCGCGATATAAAACACCTGCGGCGTCGTATCCTGCTTTAGGCGCGGAACCTCATCTTGCCAGAAGGCAATGGTGAAAAGGATTGCGATCATCATTAACCTTTGAATCCGGAAGTTCGACTCGGCTCCTTCTTTCTCTGGGAGGCAGGAGTTTGGTCCCACTTTACCGGAAGGAATATGGCGACCCTATCGGTTATTGTAGTCACAACCATCACCCGCGAAAGATATCGGAAGAGAGTTAAGAAGGAGTTAAGGAAATTTCATTCGAAAATTATCCCTGTTAGTAAGTTCGAAGATCATTTGCGGACGATCCGGCTCGGGAGCTAAAGGTAGGAAGTTCGACCGGCATGAAAGAACGAGACCCCGCGTCCGGCGCGACATAATCATTGGCAATGAGCAACAACCTGGGCATCCCGACCCGCGCCGAAAACTATAGCGAGTGGTACAACGAGCTCGTCCAAAAGGCGGACTTGGCCGACTACTCGGCGGTTCGCGGGTGCATGGTCATCAAGCCACACGGCTACGCCCTCTGGGAGAACATGCAGCGCGCGTTGGACGATATGTTCAAGGCGACCGGCCACGTGAATGCCTATTTCCCGTTGTTCATTCCTAAGTCGTTCTTCGAAAAAGAGGCCGAGCATGTGGAGGGATTTGCCAAAGAGTGCGCGGTTGTTACCCACCACCGACTGAAGGCAAATCCGGACGGCCCGGGCCTGATTCCTGATCCGGACGCGAAGCTGGAGGAGCCGCTCATTGTGCGTCCGACCAGTGAGACGATCATTTGGAATACCTATGCCAAGTGGATCCAGAGCTACCGCGACCTGCCGCTTCTCATCAACCAGTGGGCAAACGTCGTTCGATGGGAGATGCGAACGCGCTTGTTTCTGCGCACCGCAGAGTTCCTTTGGCAAGAGGGCCATACCGCCCATGCGACCTACGATGAGGCCGAAGCCGAGTCGCTGACGATTCTCGAATGCTATCGCAAATTCGCGGAAGATTGGATGGGCGTTCCGGTATTGGTCGGTCTGAAAAGCGAAGGCGAGAAGTTTGCCGGCGCGGACCACACCTACTGCATCGAAGCGCTGACTCAGGATCGCCGCGCGATCCAAGCCGGCACGTCGCACCACCTCGGGCAGGGATTTGCCAAGGCGTTCGATTGTAAATTCCAGTCCGCCGAAGGGAAGCTGGAGTACGTTTACGCCACGTCGTGGGGCGTCAGCACGCGACTGATTGGCGCGCTAGTGATGGCTCATAGCGACGACAAGGGGCTGATCCTTCCGCCGAAGCTTGCTCCGCTTCATGTGGTCATCGTGCCGATGGGACGCGACGAAGAAACCCGCGCGCGAACATTTGGCGTTGCCGACGACCTTGCGAGCCAATTACAGGCGCACGGACTCAAGGTGAAGGTGGACAAGCGGGATAAGGAATCGCCGGGAGCCAAGTATAACTACTGGGAAATGCGTGGGATTCCGGTCCGGATTGAAGTCGGTCCGCGGGACCTCGACGCCAACGTCGCCGTTATCGCTCGTCGCGACACGGGCGACAAGGAGACGGTTGCGCTGGATTCGGTAGTAGCTCGGGCGGTTGAGCTTCAGGGCATCATTCAGTCCGACATTTACCAGAAGGCGTTGGCGTTCCGAGAAGCGAACACCGTGCGCGTCGACACTTGGGACGAGTTCACGGCGGCGTTCGACGGTGACGGTGGCGGCGGGTTTGTAGTGGCGCATTGGGACGGAACGACCGAGACGGAAGACGCGATCTCGGCCGCAACCAAGGCGACCATTCGGTGCATCCCGCTGGTGCCGCTTGCGCCTTCGGATGCCGAGCCCGGCGTTTGCGTCTTCACTGGCAAACCCAGCGAAAGGCGAGTTGTCTTCGCGAAGGCCTATTGATTTTTGGTGAATCGAATTGCGTAGGACTCTCGTCATATAAACATGGAACTGACGTCGGTAGAAATGTGTGCGGGTGCAGGCGGTCAAGCGCTTGGTCTTGAGGCCGCCGGTTTTCACCACGTTGGTTTGGTGGAAAACGATCCGAAGGCCTGTTTGACTCTACGGTGGAACCGGCCGCAATGGGATGTCCATGAAGGCGACTTGCGTGAGTTTTCGGGCCGACCATTCCGCGGTATTGATCTGCTGGCTGGTGGGTTACCTTGCCCACCTTTCAGCAAGGCCGGCAAGCAGCTGGGCGATAAAGACGAGCGAAATCTCTTCCCGACGGCGATTCGCCTTGTCGAGGAAATTCAGCCGAAAGCCGTGATGATCGAAAACGTTAGGGGAATCCTTGATTCCGTTTTCGAAGACTATCGAGAGTACATCGCCAAATCGCTCGATGCACTGGGCTACGCCACTTCCTGGAAGCTCTTAAACGCGAGCGACTATGGTGTATCACAACTCCGCCCAAGAGTCGTATTCGTGGCATTGAAGCGATGCTATGCGGAAAGATTTGTCTGGCCAGCTGGCAACCGAGACGGAGCAACGGTCGGCAAACTCCTGCATGACCTGATGGCCGCCGAAGGTTGGGAAGGCGCTGCAACATGGGCGGAGCAGGCCAACGACATTGCCCCAACCCTTGTCGGAGGTTCGTTGAAGCACGGGGGCCCCGATCTCGGCCCGACAAGAGCACGACGAGCATGGGCAACATTGGGGGTGGACGGTAGCGGGATCGCAAACTCCGCTCCCGCTCCCGGATTCATTGGAATGCCAAAACTGACGGTCCGGATGGCGGCGAGGGTCCAGGGTTTCCCGGATGAGTGGGATTTTGTTGGCGGTAAAACGGCTCAGTATCGGCAAATCGGAAACGCGTTTCCTCCGCCAGTGGCAACCGCAGTAGCGACCCAAGTTGCCTACGCCCTAAGTGCTCGCCAGCTCGTCTCTGCCTAACAAATGGACACCGTTTTTATCTCGAAGATTCGTGGCCAGTTCCATCGCTCTCTTCTCGAGGCGATCCTCTGGCGGAATTCAAACGGAACTCCTTCGAACGCGGATAAGGACAGTCTGGCTTCGGTGAAAATAGCCAACGCGATTCTAGATCAGATGGCGTTTGGTGCCGCTCAGGATCGGCTCGCAGGACAAACGAGCGGAAACCAGTTTGAACGGATCGTTGCGGAATTCGTGAGGGAGACGTTCCCGCTGCTCACGACCGTTCGACCTGGTCCCTGGATAGTTGAGCACGTCGTCGGGAATCGTATGCTGATTAGCCGATTCGAACAGTACGCCCACTTAACTGCGCTCGATAAAGTTGCCCGCGAAAACCCCGTCGTAGCAACCGCTTTGGGAGCGGACTACCTGATTAAGCCAGACGTGATCGTCTACCGGGAGCCGCTTCCCGATGAACGCATTAACTCTGGCCTGCTGCAGGTTGACGAATCTTCTGCACGATTAACGCCCCTTCGACAGGCGAACCACCTGAAGCCGCTGCTGCATGCCTCCATTTCGTGCAAGTGGACGCTCCGAAGTGATCGTGCCCAGAACGCTAGGTCGGAGGGATTGAATCTCATGAAAAACCGTAAAGGGGCGCTTCCTCATGTTGTCGTTGTAACCGGAGAGCCGCTGCCCGCGAGGATCGCTTCTTTGGCTCTCGGCACCGGTGAGATTGACTCGGTTTATCACTTTGCGCTTCCCGAGCTGATAGCGGCAACGGCAGACATGCCCGAATCCGCTGAAATGGTGAAGATCATGGTGGATGGCAAGCGGCTGAAGGATATTTCGGATTTACCGTTTGATCTCGCCATTTGAGGCGGTCAATCTGTCGAGCGCGCAGCGCGTGGTCTTTGCCAAGGCATATTAACGAATGGGCGTGAAAAAACTGTAAAAACTAGTGGACATTCGATGACCGGTTTGATATCATGTCTCTGTCATGACGACCAAAGAAATCGCCCTGGACCTCGTCGAACTTTGCCGCGAAGGCAAGAACGAAGTCGCCATCGAGAAGTACTACTCGCCGAACATCGTGAGCATCGAGGCCGACGGCCCTCAGCGGGAGACCGTGGGACTGGAAGGCATCGCCGGAAAGAACGCCTGGTTCTTTAACACGTACGAAATTCACGGCGCGGTAACCAGCGGACCGTACGTTCACGACGACGCCTTCATCGTGCACTTCAACTACGACGTCACCGAGAAGGCGACCGGCAATCGATTCCCGATGATCGAAGCCGCGCACTACACGGTCGAAGACGGCAAGATCGTTCGCGAACTGTTCTTCTACTGATTGCACACAAAGGGGGCCGGAAACTCGTAGGATGGAAACGATGGCAACGCAAATCCACGAGTATCCGGTCGTCGTAAATTGGGCCGGTGGCCGCGAAGGGCACGGCGACATAACGCCCCAGGCGAGCGCCAAGACGCTTCCTATTTCTGTTCCGCCTGAATTTGGTGGCGTCGGTGGAGAAACGAACCCCGAAGAGCTGCTCACCAGCGCGATCACGGGATGCTACAGCATCACGTTTGGAATCGTGGCGGCCGCACGGAAGCTGCCCGTTCTTCATGTTCAAACCTCCGCGCTCGGCGAAGTCGAGCAGAACGGCTTGGCATTCAAGTACAAGCGGATCACCCTCCGACCGCTTATCACCGTAACCAGCGAAGCAACCGACGATCAGATGAAGCAAACCGAAGAATTTGCCCATAAGGCAGATGCCTACTGCATCGTAACGAACGCCGTTCGAGGCACGGTGGAAGTCGTGCTAGAGCCGACGGTCGTCCGGGCTGGCTGAACCGGAAGGTTCAACGGGTAAAACCGAATCTATGACCGCGTTCTCATCGCGCCGCCCGCTCGTTGTCGGTAACTGGAAAATGAACCTCACCCGAGCGGAGGGCGCGATGTTGGTCGAGTCCTTCGTGAAGCTGCTGGATTCCCAGGACGAAGTCGAGGTAGGCGTCGCGCCGGGGTTCGTTGCCCTGCAGAGCATCGCGGGCTTGCTCGACAAGACGCACGTCGCGCTCGGCGCCCAAAACGTTTTCTGGAAGGAGTCCGGTGCATTCACCGGTTTGGTGAGCGCAGGAATGCTCGCGGATGTCGGAGTGCGCTTCTGCTTGGTTGGGCACAGCGAGACCCGCGGCAAGTTCGGAAAACTGGAAGTTCCGGAGTCGACGGTTCCGTTCTTCGCCGAGACGGATGAGACGATCAACCTCAAGATCCAAACGCTGCTGTTCCACCAAATCACCCCGATTCTGTGCGTCGGCGAGACACTGCAAGAGCGGGAGGCAGGCCAAACCGATGAAGTCATCGCCACGCAACTCGCGGGCGCCCTCGCAGGCCTCGTGCCGGAAGAGTTTCTTCACGGCGTGGTCGCATACGAACCGGTTTGGGCCATCGGCACCGGACTCACCTGCGACTCCGCCGAGGCGAACCGGGTCTGCGGCGTTGTTCGCCAAACCCTCTCCAACTTAACGAGTCCGGCCGTGGCGGACAACGTGCGCGTCCTTTACGGAGGAAGCGTGAAACCCAGCAACGCCCACGAGCTTTTTAGCCAACCAGAAATCGACGGTGGTCTCGTAGGTGGCGCAAGCCTCGTCGCCGAAGATTTTGCCCGTATTGTCCTGAGTGCCCGAAAATGATCCTTACCATGCTCGCCGCAACTGTTCTCGCCCCCGCCGCTAATTGGAAACTCGTCTGGAACGACGAGTTCGCAAAGACCGGGGCACCCGACCCAAAGAAGTGGACCTACGAGAAGGGGTACATCCGCAACAACGAAAAGCAGTTCTACACCGCCGACCGGCGCGAAAACGCCCGAGTTGAGGGCGGCCGACTCATCATCGAAGCCCGAAAGGACAACTTCGAAGGCAAAGAAGTCACGTCGGCAAGTCTCACCACGCAGGGCATCGCCGAATGGAGCAGCGGCCGGTTTGAGGTCCGCGCGAAAGTTCCGGCGATGCGCGGCACCTGGCCCGCGATCTGGCTCCTCGGCTCCAGCATTCCCACAATCGGTTGGCCAAAGTGCGGCGAGATTGACATCATGGAGCACGTCGGCTTCGATGTCGGTCGAATTCACGCGAACATCCACACCGAGGCCTACAACCACATGAACGGCAAGGGCCGCGGCGCAAATGTGGTCCAGCCGCTGGTCACCAGCAAGTTCCACGTCTACGCCCTGGAATGGACGGCCGACAAAATTGAAGTCTTCATGGATGGCAAGAGCTACTTCACGTACACGAAGGAGTCCGATGATCTAGCGGTCTGGCCATTCAACAAGCCGCACTATCTCATTCTAAACCTCGCCATCGGCGGGGCATGGGGCGGGCAGCAGGGCATCGACGACACGGGCTACCCCACGCGGTTCGAAGTCGACTACGTTCGGGTGTTCCAACCCAAGTAGTCGATCATGGCACCCAAACTTCCCGAAAACCTAAGCCAGCCGGGGCGAACGATCATGAGTGAGCTCATGACGCCGAACGATGCCAACTTTTTGGGAAAGGTTTTCGGCGGCCGTCTGCTGGCGCTCATTGACCTTTGCGCCTACACGACCGCCGCGCGCTACACCGGGCACGTTTGCGTAACGGCAAGCTTCGACCGCGTGGACTTTCATGAGCCAATCGAAGTTGGCGAGGTTATCACGCTAGATGGAACCGTGACCTACACCGGCCGAACGTCGGTGGAGGTCACGATTGAAGTCACGGCGGAGAACATTTTTGCCCGAACCCGAAGGCACACCAATACGGCCCGGGTTACGATGGTTGCCATCCAAGATGGCCGACCGGTGCCGGTGCCTTCGCTTCAGTGCAAAACCCGAGAAGAGAAGATTCTGTTCCTAGCGGGCAAGCTGCGAAGAGAGTTGCGCACGAGCCTTCGGGAGCATCGAGAGGCTCTAGAATCTAAGATAAACTCGTTCGATGACTCAATGCTGGACGAGCTGTTGCAGTATCGCGACATCGCGCCTCACTTGTGAAAAGTTGTTGGGCAGAGCGCATTTTTCGGCGTACAATTCCTTATGGCGGTATCCCTGCGACCGGGTGTCCTTTACGGGACAGTAATTCTGATTGGCCTCTGCACGATTGGCTTTGCTAAGTGGAAGACTGAAAACCTGAAGGGAGATACCCGCAATTTTGCCGTGACCGTCCACCATCCGAAAGGATGGGATCGAGAGCCACAGGGCCTCCAAACCCTTTTCCTTTATCGCGACAAAAAATCCAACTTGCTGATTCGCGGTGCGCAGAACCAGGTCGTGTCCGACATCAATCCGACGCCGGAACTGCACACGAAGGGAATCGCCCAGTACTACATCGACGTCACTCACGAGAACCTGAAGGGCTGGTCTGCCGAGATGCTAGAAACCGTCAAGGGGAACGGCGTCGATTTCCAACTGATTCGCCGAACTCGGGAAGGAAAAGAGGTCGTGAGTGCATTCGCGGTGAAAGGGAACACAACTCTCGTCGTGAGTCTTTCCGGAAACCACGGCGAAGTAAAGGCCATCCCCGCAGCTTTGCCAGCATTTCGAGAGTTTTTGACCGGCATTGAGTTCCGCGAAGTCGGAGAAGATCGGCTTGCCGCGAGAATCTTGCCCTGATCTCGCGAAGCTAGGTATCCTCTCCTTTCGCAACGTTGCCAACGGCGGGCCAAGAAAGGCGTTGCGTCGCATAAATTTCATGCCAGCGATATTGCTGGTTCATACCGTCCGTCTCCCGATCTCCGCGGATGACGGCATCGACCCGAAAAGAAGCATCCCCGAGGCGTACTTGTGCGCGGTCGGGTGCTCTGGCCAACAGAGGAGCTCGAATTCAAATGGAAAAATCGCCGGTAGCGCGAGAAGGCTCGAACACGCCTGCCTCGCCGGAAACCTCGCTCATAAGCTTAGAAGCTGACTTTCTTAATGATGGTCGGTTCGGGGCACGTCGCCTCGAAGTCACCTCAACTTCCGTCCAGGTGGTAGAGCCCGGCGGGGTCGTTTCGTTCCAAATCCCGATCGCTGAGATCAAGACCGCACGGAATGAACCGCTCGTCGGCGGTGGTCGCTTAGAGGTCACCACCTCCAGCGGTGAGATCCTCCCGGTTATCTCATACTCGCTCACGGTCGCGGCCAAGTTCAGCGAAGCCGCACGCGGAATCGAGCAGTTGGCCAAGTCCGAGCCGCTGATGATCAATCTTAAGGAGGAGCGGCTGCGATGCGCCAAGTGCAACCGCCTGCTCCCCGAAAAGGATGGAATCTGCCCGGCTTGCGTGAACCGTGGCCGAACGATGCTGCGCATCGGCACCTTCCTCGGACCCTACAAATCCCAAGCAATTTTGCTGGCAGTGTTATCGTTTCTCACAACCGCACTCAATCTTCTGCCGCCCCTCATCCAGGGGCAGCTGATTGACAACGTGCTGGTCTCCCAGAAAAATCTGGGAACTTTGTTGCCGCTCATTTTAGGGTGGCTTGTGGTCATCGCGGCGAGCTCTGTAATCCAGATCGCTAGTGGCCGCGTGATTGCACAGCTCGCTGGGAGCATCGCCGCCGACCTTCGGTCGTCGGTCTATCGTGCCATCGAGTTCCTGCAGCTCACTTTCTTCGACAAGAAGCAGGTGGGTGCCATCGCCGCGCGCGTTACTTCCGACACTGATCGAGTCTGGGGCTTCCTTGTGGAAGGCGTCCCGTACCTGCTACTAAATGGCCTTACGCTGGTCGGCATCATGGTGGTGCTGCTTTGGACCAACTGGTTCCTGGCGATCTGCATCCTGGCTCCGGTTCCCATCGTCATCGCCATCGGCGCCATTTTCTGGAAGCCGATGTCGCAGATGTTCCACCGGGTCGGCCAGAAGTGGGCGCGATTCCATACGCACCTGAACGAATCGTTGCACGGCATCCGCGTGGTGAAGGCGTTCGCGAACGAGGATACGGAGTTCAACAAGTTCCGTATTCGCAACCACGAACTCCGAGATGCCGGCGTCAGCGCTGACGCGCGCTGGAACACGATCTTCGGCGCCATGACGTTCTTCACCGCGCTTGGTGGGCTCATCTGCTGGGGCGTCGGCGGATACATGGTCTACGACAAGCAGTTGTCGCTCGGCGAGTTTTGGCGCATCAACGCGTATCTAGCATTGGTTTACGGGCCGCTCATGTGGTTCTCGGCGGTCAACCAGTGGTTCAGCCGGGCAATGGCCGGTGCCGATCGAATCTTCGAAGTCATCGACAGCGACACCGAGAACTACGGCGACCCAGGCAAAGCGCATGCGATCTCCGGCGAGGTCGAATTCGACAACGTCCGGTTTGGCTACGACAAGTCGAACCCGGTGCTCAAAGGTCTGAACTTCACCGTGAAGCCGGGCGAAATGATTGGTCTCGTCGGAAAGTCTGGTGCGGGTAAGTCGACGACGATCAACCTCATCTGCCGCTTCTATGAGCCCGACGCAGGCACGATTCGAATCGATGGCATGGACTACCGCGATATCTCGCTACAAGACATGCGACGGCAAATCGGCATCGTGCTGCAAGAGCCTTTCCTCTTTAACGGGACGATCGCCGAGAACATCGCCTACGGAAAGCCGGGGGCATCGTTCGAGGAGATCGCCGAGGCGGCGAAAGCGGCAAACGCGCACAATTTCGTGTTGGCGAAGCCAGACGGCTACGACAGCATGGTGGGTGAGCGCGGCGCGAAGCTCTCGGGTGGAGAGCGGCAGCGCATCTCCATCGCCCGGGCGATTCTGCATAACCCGCGGATCTTGATTCTGGACGAAGCAACGTCGTCGGTAGACGTCGAAACCGAGAAGCAGATTCAGGAAGCCATTGGTCGCCTCGTGGCCGGCCGGACGACGTTCGCCATCGCCCACCGTCTTTCGACGTTGCGAAACGCGAGTCGCCTCGTGGTTTTGGACAAGGGAGAAATCGCAGAGATCGGGACCCACGAAGAGTTGATGGAGAAGCAGGGCGTGTTCTATAATCTTGTGCAAACCCAGACCGCCATCAACGAGATCATTGGAATCGCGGAGTAACTCGATTCCAATTCGACCTAACGCAACGACGCTAATCGCCCCGGGAAGAACCGGGGCCCAAGGGAGGAAACAAAGAAAATGAACAACTACAACCCGAACCTCGCCGCGTCATCCGCGCGTTTCTGACGCGCCCTGTCCACGCCAGTTAATTGGCGAAAGGGGTATCCATGTTCGACGTTATTGAACGCCATCCGCTTGCGGATGCCAACGCGTTGGGGCCAGTTTTTGGTGCCAACCTCGACCAACTATATCGCGAGAATTGTAGCTGGCTTGGCATGATTGCCGGGCTCGGGCTTGCCATGCAGCGCGACGTGCCGCAGGAGATTCTTCTTGCCAGTGACTGGCCCGCCGGAACCGAAGCGATCACGCTTTGGCACGGCCAGAGCTTCGCGGGGATGATCGTCGCCGGAGCTATTGAAGCCGGAGAGCGAACCATCTGGGTTCAAATTGAGCCCGGATTTCGTGGCCTCGGCCTGTCGCGAGGATTGCTGGCGGCGGCAGTTCTGGAGTTTGGCAACGAAGGTTGCGAGAACTTCCGGGCTGAAGTTCCGGTGCACTCCAACGTCCCATCCGCCTACTGCCAGGCGGTTGGGTTCCGGGCCGCGTGATGTCTACCAATGCCTAGGGTTCTTAACCGAGCCCTAGGCCACACTTAAGAGAACCGCAAATGACAAACCTAAAAGCTTTTTATCATCCTAAAGACCGACTTCGTCTCACCACGGAAGATCGATCTCACCTCACAGTGAAGCCGGCATGGGCGGCACCTTTATCGAGGCCGAACCAATTTCTTTCTTTGATGAACGGCAAGGGAGAAGAGATCGTCATGGTTCCTGGGCTCGATTCACTGGACCCGGAGAGTCGGGCCGCGGTCGAACAAGAACTGGGACGGCGCTACTTAACCTCACAGGTCGAAAGAATCGTTTCCGCGAAGAGCGAGTACGGTGCGACCTACTGGCTTGTTCAAACCGAGCGCGGCGAACGGGAGTTTGTCACCCAGTCGCTGCAGGAGAACGCGCAATGGCTCGGCCCGACGCACCTCCTCCTCATCGACGTGGACGGCAACCGGTTCGAAATCAAAGATATCGAACTGCTTGACGTCAGGAGTCGCGCCTTCTTAGACACTACGGTCTAAGAAGGTCAGAGGTCGGTCGCCCAGGCCTTTTCCAACTGTTCGTTGGTAAGGTTTTTCGCGTGGAAATCGCCGAACAAAGTGTTGTAGCGGAATTTGTTCTTTAGTTGTAAATAAGTCAACACATTGTCGCCCTCTTTGAGGCCTCGCGTGTTGGCGTGCCAGTGGCCGGCGGCGTCGAACAAAACGTTCACATTCGCCGGCAGTTGGAACTGCGTGGAAGAGAAGGCTCGGAACGAGATCTCGGTGCGGAAAAAGTAGCTGGAGCCGTAGGTCCGGTAGAGGCTGGGGGCGGCGCGGAACGATGACGGAAAATGGTTGTCCAGCACGTACGTGCCGTTGTCCATCGGGCAGTGGAAGACGTCCTGGCTCTTGATGTAAGGCTGCAGAACATCATGCAGCATCGGCATGTAGGGAATTCGGTCGGCAAACTCCGGCTCGTTTTCCCAAATTTCCGGCGCCCATCGGTCGCTGGCATCCAATGCCACTGGGAACAGGTCGTCGGAATCACCCATGTAGAGCGCGATCGACGTTCCGACCTGCTTTAGGTTACTGATGCACTGAATTTTCTTTGCTTCGGCTTTCGCCTGCGCGAAGACGGGGAAGAGCAGTCCCGCCAAAATCGTGATGATCGCGATGACAACCAACAATTCGATGAGAGAAAATCCGCGAGAGGACCGCATGGCATTAGTCTACGTCGAAATGTTGCGTTCTGAGCCAGTCCCGGCTTACCGAATCCGTTTCAAGGTGATAGCCTTGCTGCATGCCCATTCCGTTCGTTGGACGTCGCTTTACCCCGGCTGATTTTAAGGTCTATCTCGGCGACGTGAAGCTAAAGCCAAATGGATTTCAGCCTAAATTTGTGACCTTGCATCATATGGCGATTCCTAGCCTGGCGGATCGGCCAACGGGACTTTCGCCGCAGCATCTTCGGAACCTGCTGTCGTACTACCAAGACCAGTTGGGTTGGAGCGGCGCACCGCATCTTTTCATTGACGACCGTCCGGATGGCATTATCGTTTTTCAGCGATTGGATGCTCGGGGCGTCCACGCCGAGAGTTTTAATTCCAAAGCTTGGGGCATCGAAATGCTGGGACATTTCGACCACGAGTCGATCTCCGACGGGCGCGGAGCGATTGTGCGGGACCACGCGGTCGCGGCCATGGGCATGATGTGCGACTATCTTAAGGTTTCGGCCGAGACGATCACTTTCCACCGCGACGACCCAAAGACGAAGAAGACATGCCCGGGACTCAAGGTGTCGAAAGCGGACATTGTCGCGCGAGTGAAGGCATACCAAACCAAGGGTGCGACGGTCATCGTGGAGGAGCCGGACTTGGCCGAGTGGAACATCATTTTGCCGGGCGGCGTTGACTACCGGCCCGTTCATCTGAAGGAGAATCGACCGATGGCGCGCATTCGACATCTTCTGGACCTCCTCCGCCCCGGGGGTAAGTTTGCGATCCGCGCGAATCGTAAGTTCGTTGACTGGACGCAGGCGAGCGGAAGCAAGCATGCGATTCCGGTGGCGGAGGTCGGCGACGACGGTGCAGCATGGGCGTTTGTCCGTGACATCGCTGAGGCAGCGGGGCGGAATATCTCGGTCGCCGATCGTACCGTAAGCCTTTCCTAAATACCCGGTTTCCACTCGGGCAGGCCCGATATGGGATAATGGATAGTTGCGCATGGTTCCCGCCATGCGCGTGAGGAAACGCATTGGCAAAGACAGTCGCAATTAAGCCGGAAGAACAGTTTGCCCGATCCTACGCGGATCGACTGATACTCGAAAAGTTAACGGAGATGGAGTCCGCCGTCAAGCTCGGTGAGCTCGCGGACAAGCTCTCCGGAACTGGGATCGGCCTAGCTGCCGTCCGTTCGCTGCTTGCCAGCAATCCAAGCCGATTTGCTTACCACGAGCGACGCTGGATCCCCGCCGCCCGGCTCGCCGGAGTCGGACGACCGATCGCGCACGCCGTTGAGAACACCTTGGAGCTTTTTGGCGGCCCGATGCCGTTGCACCTCCTCATCCAGGAAGTCGCCCTCATTCGCGGCCAATCGGTGGAAATCATCGAGCCGATCGTCGCCCGAATGATCCTATCCGACATCACTTTCACCCTCGGCGCCCAGTCGGAAGTCGCCCTTACGCGATGGTCATTCCTGGCGCACGACGAGACGACCGTACGAGCATATGCCCTGAACGGCGTGACCCAGGAGCAGGTAGACGCCACCCGAGCCGCCCTCGGCGAAGATTTCGACTACCGAGCCGATGACGCGGTTGAGAAAGCACTCCCGATCCTGGTTCCGATTTCGCTGAAGGTTCTCGGCGCGACATTCTGGTCCGCTGTCAACAGTCAAGACCCGCACTCCACGCTGATCTTCGACTCGCGCGTTTTCTACCGCAAGGCGCTTGCGGTTCCGGGGTTCATCTACGGCCCGGATGCCAGCATGTACCGGCAGGACGAGACGGCGAAGTGGATCATCAACGCCATTCGCGTCGCCGACAAGCTCGCGCCGACGATCGAGGTCGATGACGCCGCTCCGATGGAAGTGAAGCCAGAAGACGTCGATAAGTTGGTCGAGAAGATTCGCTCGCGAGAGGCCAGCTACACCGCCATCAAGCTCCTCGAAGAGAACTACGAGATTACGCCCGGCACCAAAACGTTTGCCGACGACCTTGCGAACATGGTCGCGGCCCTCAAGGCGGCCGATGGCATCCAGTGGGTCGGTGGAGACCGCTTCCGACAAGCCGGTGCGGTGCCCGAATACATCAGCGAAGTCCCCGAACCGTTCCACTTCATCGCGACGGAAGTCACCGACGAAGAAGGCGAGCTGGTTGACGTTGAGCTCACCGACGATGGCCTCAGCACCTCGCTTCGAAAGCTTCTCACCCATCCGCTCGCGATGGACGTTCTGGACGAGGACATCTCCCCGATGCCGAAGGCCATGCCGGATTCGGTTCGCCTTGTGCTGAAGTCGATCCACCGCGAGCTCGGAACGTTCCCGATGTGTCAGCTGCCGACCGGCTTCTTGGACGGAGCGCCGGATATTCAGGAACTCGTCGTGATTGACGACAATGGCCGCGAGCTTCAGGTTTGGGTCAATCACACGGCGCGACTCCTATACGGATGGATCGACTGGTGGTTCGAGCAAGCCGTCGAGAGCGGTGCCGTTTTCACCCTTACGAAGACCATCCGACCGAACGTGCTTGAGTTCGCGTGGCTCGATCAGAGCGACCCCGTCGTTTACATCGCCAGCCAGCGAATGGAAGAGTTGCGGCAAATTGGCGTCGACTCCGAAGGGAAGAGCACACTCGATCTGCTGATCGAGGTCATGAGTCACTGGCCGAAGGGTGCCGACTTCTTGACGCTGCTTGCCGAGATCGCCGTGGTGCGCCGCTCCAGCCGCCGCCTCATCGCTTCGCTGCTCTCCAGCTACCAGTGCTTCTACCAGCGCTCCGGTTCGCCGGTGTGGCACTTCGATGCGAAGAAGGTCGAACTTGGCTTCGACAAGACCAAGAAGAAGTTCATCAAGAAGTAAAACCCACCGGGGAGCGAAAGCTCCCCGGTATACTGCAAAGTTCACTCCATATGGCTAATCTAAAATCCAGTAAAAAAGACATCAAGCGGAACCTCAAGAATCGAACCCGCAACTCGGCGACCAAGAGTTCGCTGAAGACCTTTATCAAGAAGGTTCGCACCGCCGTAACCCAGAAGAACGAAGAAGCAACGCAAACTGCCCTCGCATCTGCCATCAAGCAGCTCGATAAGGCAGCAAAGCGCGGCGTCATCCACAAGAATCAGGCAGCACGACGCAAGAGCCGAATCGCTCTGGCGGCGAACAAGGTGCTCGCCGCCAAGAAAGTCTCCGAAGCTACTTCGGCGTAATTTTCAGAACTTCGAGTTCAAAGATTAGATCGGCGTTCGGGGGAATCACGCCTCCGGCGCCGCGTGGGCCGTAGCCAAGCGCCGACGGAATCTTAACCGTTCGCTTCTCGCCCACTTTCATGCCGAACAAGCCTTGGTCAAATCCGGGAATGGTTTGGCCACTGCCGATCGTCACGCTGAAGGGACCCCGGCCGTAGCTCGAGTCGAACTTCTTGCCGTCGGTCAGCTTTCCAGTGTAATGCAGTTCCACCGTGTCGCCGGCTCCCGCCGCGCGGCCCTTACCCTTCGCAGTTACGGTAAAGCTCACTCGCTCGGTCTTGATCAAGCGAATCTCAAACGTAAGGGTCGCCTTCGGCGGGATGCCTTCCGTTCCACTGTCGCCATAGGCGAGGTCGGACGGAATCGTCAGAACTCGAACCCCGCCGACTTTCATGCCAAGGACGCCTTGATCCCATCCCTTGATGACCTGACTGGCCCCAATTAGGAAAGAGAAGGGCGCGCGGCCTACCGAGCTGTCGAACTTCTTGCCGTTCGCCAAGGTTCCGGTGTAGTCCACCGTGACGCGGTCTAGCTGCTTAACCGCATCACCGGTGCCAACTTTGACGTCTTTAATTACGAGTTTGCCGGGTCCGAACAGGACTAGGCCGAGGAAGGCCGCCGAAATCATCTGTGCGAGCCTACCCAACCCCCCGAACGTGACCGTCCTCATGAAAAATACCATTCCTGCGCTTGCCTTCCTAACGTTGCTGCTTGGCGTGCCGCAGTCCGTCCCGGCACAGGTGGGGGCATTTGAACCAGATTCGCCATTTGCGAAGGCAGAAGCGGTGGCGGTTGGGGATCGTCCCGTAACGTTTCGAGGCGAGTTCACGGTCTCGGAAGTCTTGGACCGGATGCGAAATGCCGGTCTGAATTTCGTCACCCTTCAGCGAACCGAGTTCTCGCGGGTCAAATTGCGGCTGAACGTTAGCGAGAAGCCCATGCGGGATGTGATGAACGCGCTGGCGACCGCCGTCGGCGGAAGCTGGAACACCGAGGGCACGATCTGGGTTTTGTTGACGCCGCCAAAAATTCCCGTCGCTCAGGTGGAAGACGGGCTTCTGCCGATGGCGGTTTCGAATCCGAATGCCACGGTGCAGGTTCTGCCGTCGTCGGTTTCGGGTCCCATCAAACCGAAGGCAACGACCCAGAAGAAGCCCGTGCGGAAGAGAACTTCATACAAAAAAAGAAGGGGTTGATCCAACCGGATCAACCCCTTCCGAAGAGCGACGTCAGGCTTCTTCGTCGGTCTCTTCGTCTTCGACGACCGGAGCCGGAGCGGCAACCGGAGCCGCCGGGTCGAACACGACGAGCGTGATCACGGCGTCAACCTCTCGGTGAAGGTCGAGATCGATCGGGAACGTGCCAAGTCGCTTGATCGCCTGAACGATGCCAATCTGCTTTCGCTCGAGCGTGAGGCCGAGCTGATCCTTGATGGCGTCGACGATGTCCTGCGCGGTAACCGCACCAAAGAGTCGTCCTTCTTGACCAACCTGACCGGCGATCTTAACCGTAGCACCTTGGATGCGGGCTTTGTCGGCTTCGGCAGACTTCTTTGCGATCGCCAGTCGGTCGGCGATGCGAAGGTTCTGGCGGGCCAGAGCTTCAATCTGCTTCTTTTCGGCGACGATGGCGAGGCCACGGGGGAAGAGGTAGTTACGGGCGAAGCCGTCGGCAACGTTCACGACGGTGCCTTCCTTGCCAACTTTTGGCACGGACTGTTTGAGAATAACTTTCATGTTTTCCTTGTATCGTAAGGTTTACGATGAGGCATGCCTCACCACGCACCGAGCAGGGGGGTGTTACCGGGAGAACCCGATTCCAAACGTTGGGGCATTTTTGCTGAACAAGCGGTCGACGCCCGCCCAGCCGTAAAGGCCCTTTCCGAAGTCCAATCTTAGCCTTGTGTCGAACCGTGGATCATTTAAGTCCCAGAGGTCGGTACGAAGGCTGAACTTCGACCCAAGCGCGTAGTCTACCCCGACCCCCGCTTTCCCTCCGAAGACGCCGTAACGCGACGTGAACGAAGGCGAGACGTTTTGGCCAAACTGCGCCGTCAGCTTGTTTGCTTCGAATGCATCGTAAAGGCCTAGATCGAAGAAGCCTTCCTTCAATTGAATTCGTGCGTTGAAGTCGGTCCGGGTTCGGTCCGGCTTTGAGACATGAAGCAGGTCCATCGTGGTCTGAATCGGCGGAACCTTCGGTCCTTTGCCGCCGCCTAGGACGCCGCCGACCTTCTTGATGAGCTCACTCACGTCTTTCTCCAGATCCGCCGCACCGTCGATCACTTTCTTCGAGCGCTCGGTGAGATCAGCGATGTTCTCCGAGATGGTGATGCCGTTCTTGGTGATGGCTTCGGTGTTGGTGGCAATCTTCTTGCCAGATTCGGTGAGGTCAGCAACGTTGGTGGCAATCGTTTTGCCGGTTTCGCTCATGTCGGCAAGGTTGCCGATGGCCGTTTTCAGCTTCGGATCGGCGACAAGGGCGTTCATATTGCCCACCAACGAATCCGCTTTCTTTGCCGTGGCGGATAGCGAGGCAAGAATCTCCTTGGATTCGCGCTGGAGCGAACCTTCATTGAGCAGCTTCGCCACCGCCGAGGTCATCTTCTGGACGTCGGCAATCGCGGCGGCTCCGCGCGCCAGGGCGACACGAATTTGGTCCTGGTTCTGCACCACAACGACGTCAAGGTCGTTTGCCAGTTTGCCGAACGCGGCGATGGTCTTCTGCGAGTTCGCCAGCAGGCCACGGATTTCGTCTTTGGTCTTTTGGTCGGAGACGAGCTTGCGGACTTCCTTCAAAATGCCGCTCATCTCGGCCAGAAGCTGCGTCGATTCCGGTACGACGTTCTCTAGCGCGCCAGCCTTCTCGCCTTTCAAAACGCTCTTCTCGGGCAGGGCCGGGGTCAACGCCTGCGGCGGACGAAGAAAGATCGGGTTGTCGCCAAAGCCGATGAGCGAGGAGGGCGAAATCGCGCGCGTTCCTTCAGGCACGGTAACAGCGGGCTCAATTTCCAACGTTAGCAGCGCCGAGGTCGGCGACTCCAGCTTTACGTCGGTGACCTTGCCGACCTTGACCCCAGCGAGGAGAATTCGGGTGCCAGCGGTGACGCCGTTGGCGTCGGCAAAACGCGCGAAATACGTCTTTTGCTTGGGCGCAAACACGTTGTTGCCTAAGCTGAACGCGGTCGCCAGGGCCAAGCCCCCAAAAACGACGACGAGTCCGCCGACCTTCACCGCGCTTTGCATGCTTCATTTTAGCGGAGAGCCCTCGCAACGGCGCGAGACTTCCGCGATTGCCCCAGATTTGATGGATTCGCGGAACGGATTTCCGTTAAATCCGTCACATTGAAACGCTCAAATGCCGTGGTACCCTTGCGGGCAAAGACCGAAGCGTGGGCGACGAATCTTTCGTCGTAATCTGTGCAGAGTAAAAACAATTTGAGGTTCCGTTCGCCCGGCTTCGACGAATGGGACTATTCAAATGAGGGACGCGATTTTCGCGTATGTGTAATCAGAATCCGGTGCGCGAGCACCAGAAGGTAGGTGACTAGAAAAACATGTGGCAACGCTTTACAGAGCGCGCTAGAAAAGTCGTTTTCTATGCGCAA
>Ga0247831_1001586_pt1 | contig 41825 bp, 38 predicted proteins | sample LaCruzMarch2015__9_FD_192406 | JGI IMG/M metagenome (GOLD analysis project Ga0247831, IMG submission 192406) | Freshwater microbial communities from meromictic Lake La Cruz, Castile-La Mancha, Spain - LaCruzMarch2015_1m | ecosystem: Environmental > Aquatic > Freshwater > Lake | place: Spain...
GCAGCTATTGGCCGGGGTGGTCTGTAGGCGATTCATTCGCGGGGGAACAAGGCGGAAGCGCTTGAGCCCCGTGGAACATTGTAGCGCCCTATAGTAGATCAGGGGTTCCAATAGGGGTCACTCGGCCCAGCCGAGCGACTGTTTTGGGAGGCGATCCATTACTTTTTTATGACGGAAACGGGAAGCATGAACAGAAAGGGGAGACTCAGCTCATATCGCACTTCGTAATAATTCACGCCTATTTGTAAGTTCTGATAATACTGGGGTCTGTTGTTCCAGTAATTTTTCTCAGAGGTGATCAACCATGCGCTTTCGCCCAGTTTTTTTGCCAAGAACCATTTTTCAAGCAGTCGAGTAGCTCTGCCATTGCCATCAACAAAAGGATGAATATTGACGAACACAAGGTGAATCATCGAAGCGTAATAGAAGACTTCAGTCGTAGTCAGTCTGGTGTCGAGCAGTATCGAAATATCCGCGAACAACTTGACCAATTCCTGCTGAACGAATTCGGGCTCAATTGCCAAGTAGATCAAGCGACCCTCGCTGCGAACCCCTACAGGTACTTTCCTGATTTTTCCGCGTTCTTTCTTTACCAGGAAAGAGGTGGTCAATATTTCGTGCGCTTTTAAAACATGCTGAAGGGTCAGATCGTGTTCTCTGGCATATTGATAAGCGGCAATAAGGTCCTCAATTTCTTTGATTTCCTTGGTTTTTAAATGCAAGTTGAACTCGCTCGCTTTTAGATAGGTGTCAAAGCTGATTGTGTTGCCCTCAATATTGGATGAATGGACGGCAGAATTGGCCAAATAAAATTTGAAATCTTCTGCGGTCTGCGTTTGTTCGGTTATTTGGGTAAATGCAAATTCAAGATCAATGTTGATCTCGTTTTTATACGCGTTGAGTACATCTTGTCTCAATATGTTCAACGGCAATTCCATGGTTTGAATTTAAGTGAATTTGCGCAAATGAACATGAATGAATTAGTTATGATGAACACTTCGGACCCCCGCTTCCCAGTCGCTCGCTTTCAGCGAGTGACGACTATTCCGAAGGACCGAACTTCGATTATTCTGCGGCATTGCATGGCCGGGGTGGTCTAGATGGCGAATCATTCGCGGGGGAATCAGGCAGAAGCGCTTGAGCCCCGTGGAACAGGGTAGCACCCTGTGGTAGATCAGGGGTCCCAATAGGGGTCACTTGGCCCAGCCGAGCGACTGTTTTGAGGTTCGTGTGTCATGGGCAACTCTCAAGGATCAAGCCGCATTTCGTGAAATCGCACCTGAACAAGGCGCCGTGTCTTTTCCCGTCTCCTGCCATAACCGCCCAAGTCGCCCGATTAACAGCTGAATTCTTATCGTTGACGTTCTTTGAGCAACACGTCTAAAATATCAATCAGGTTTTGAGGCAAATGTTGAGTGGCGATTTGCCAAAGAATTTCATAATCCGTTCCAAAGTATTCGTGAGAGATTCTATTCCTCAATCGATACATCTCCTCCCAGGGGATATGGGCGTATTTTTCTTTGATTCGTTCCGGTACGTTCTTGCTCGCTTCGCCAATAATTTCGAAGTTTCTCACTACCGCATCAAGGGTTTTGTAGTCCCACTTGAACTTCTGTAGATCTAGGTCTTGAATATACTCTTGAACCCTCGTCATCGACAAAGCGATGTCTTCCAAATAAAGCATTGGATCTCGATCGCTCGGTTTCAAACGAAGTGTACTTGCCTTAAAATGGGTTCTTTGATTTGTTCTTTTAGCGCGTTTTTTGTAACCAGATCAACCGGGATTCCGAAGGATTGTTCTAGAAAACGTTCTAGCGTAAAGAACTTCCAGCCAATCGGTTCAGAAAATTCAACCAACAAATCGATGTCGCTGTTCGCGTTTTGCTCGCCAGACGCATACGAGCCGAAGTAACCAATGCGCTGCACGTGAAACTTTTCGGTAAGTTCCGGTTTCAGAATTTTCAGCTTATTTTCTATTTCCAATCGCGTAAGCATATCCGAAAGTTACGCAATGCGCTTGGTTCGTGTACCATCGGTAGTATACAGGAAAAGCTCCTAATGGGAGCTGTACAAGCGCCGCAAGGTTGTTTCGGGACAGCGGAAATTTCTGGGGAATGGGGAAACTAGTTTGCAGTTTGCAGTTGACAGAGGAAATTTCCTGGGTTCGCTATAAAGTGGATTTATAGTGATAGTAGTAAATCTTTTCGGAGCCAAAGCCGCGCGAGAAGAACGGTGACTGTATTTGCATTTGTCTGATAATTTCGGTGTTAACGACAAAATCAACACATCAGATACCAACGAGGAGACCGACCCCCAGGCGTATAAAACCTCTCGACTCCGGGACCCCGAGTCGCTTCAAGCCGCAACGGCCAGTGAGCCTTGCGGCGCGACCTCGGCCAAAGCTGTAGCGGGTGGACAAGAGAGGTTGCGCCGGTCTAAAGAGCTCCTTTCTTTCCTTCTTTCTTTGGAGCAGCAAAGAAAGAAGGCCCCCGCGGCAGCGGAGTGCACATCAGAGTCGTAGAGAGGGAATGAACAGCGCACGCGAACTTTAAAGCATCATCGGCGTAGCCGGAAGACATCGAGCCGAAGACCCAGATAAACCAAGTAGGCCCGTTGCTGAACCGATTATTCTTAGGTTTTATTCTGCCTAAATCAGAGCCTTGGTTTGCTTGAAAAACATCTCTCCCCAGAAATATTCACTGTCTCTGGATATGCATCGTCCCTATGTAGGCAAAGAAAAACGGAACACCCTCCCTCCGTTTGGGTTTCCTTTCTTCTGTGTATACACCCAATTCGACTTACTCCAACTTCAATCTCAAGGAATAACGGGTACTTCGACCACCACTGAGATGTTTTTGAAGGATATTTTTATCCATTAAATCCTGAATATCGCGCAGAGCCGTGTCTTGGGAACAGTGGTTTATTTTGGCCCATTTCGAACTGGTCAGATTCCCTTCGAATCCGTCCAACAATTTGTTGATCATTTTAAGCTGTCTTTCGTGGAGAAAAGCGCTCGAATGATGACGCCAAAACTCTGCTTTAAATAGGGTCTTTGACAAAATCGCTTCGGTGGCGCTCAACGAATGGCTGAGACATTGTAAAAACCACAGAATCCAATCCGTTACATCCAGATCCCCTTTCTGGGTACCCTCGAGTTGTTCGTAGTACTGCTTTATTTCCAACCGTATCTGTGCAGAAAGACTGTAAAATCGCTTTTCACTTTTGTCCGATCGCGCCAAAGTCATATCAGTAATGGCACGCGCAATTCTGCCGTTCCCATCGTCGAAAGGATGAAGAGTAACAAACCACAAATGGGCTATTCCGGCTTTCAAAACCAAGTCCAATTCATTTTCCTCTTCATACCACTGTAAAAACTGACTCATTTCCCCTTCCAAACGATTCGAATTCGGGGCTTGAAAATGAACTTTCTCCTTTCCCATAGGGCCCGAAACGACCTGCATGGGTCCAGTCGCATCTTTCCTATAATCGCCTACGGTAATTTTCGATAGATGGCTCCGACCTGTGGGGAACAACGCGGCATGCCAAGCACACAATCGGTCTTTGCTCAAGGGTTCAGAAAACTTTTGGGTGGCATCCAACATCATCTCAACAATGCCTTCGACATTGCGGTCGGACGGAACCATCCCTGCCACGTCCAGCCCCAATTTTCGGGCAATCGAGGACCGGACCTGATCCATCGACAATATCTCCCCTTCAATTTCGGACGACTTCAACACATCGAGGGTCAGGGTGCTCAGAACCGCTTCATCTTGCAATTCAAAGCCCAATGACTCCATTTTGCCCAAAATCCGGCCTTGTCGATTCCTCGCTTCCCCCAACGCTTTCATTACGCGCCCTGATTCCCACGTAAACTGGGGCCAATGGGGTTGATGGTAGATATACATGCTTATTCTACGCAATTTTTGCGGTGAATATAGTGTTTAATCGCCGCAAGATTGGCTTCTCTCATTTGTATAGAGGTCTTTAGTATGGCAGTTATGTAAATTATGCTTTTCGATGTCAATTCACTACCCCAATGCATTTCGAGAAGGACACCTTTCCATCGAAACCGGATTGGGCCTTGTGAACCTCGTGACCAAGAGTGAATTGATGGACTACACAGTGAAGATCACCGACCAACTCAACCTCTTTGTTAAAGCGGGATCCCCTATCGACTAATCGACCACCGACCCTTAGCCCTTGTCGGGTTTACCCCGCATTTAGGGAAAAGCACTTTGAGCCTACGGACAGAAAAAGGCCTTTAGCCCTTCCTCAACACCATTCAAATCTGAGGTAGGCAGGTTTGGGTTATCGTTTCTAAGCCGGAAATGACGTGTGAAGGCATTTTTCATTACGCCCTAAAATATCCAAACTACGGCGCTCCAATGCGGCCTAAATCTAAGCGGATTAGCCCATTCCAAAGACCTCGCAATGAAGACCTTGAATTTAGGATTGAACGTCAATTTGACAGAGTCTATGCTTTAATCCCCTACTCCCAGAATATCTTCATTAGCCCGCTTTGCAAGGTGTTTCATCAAATGACTGTCCGTTGACTCATAAAGTGTCGAAAAATGCATCATTTATCCGAAAGTAAACCTATAAAAGGTACAATAAAAAACACCAGAGCACTATTTCAAAATCTCCAGAATTCCCGCCTCCTTCGATTCTAAGAAATTTCGAATACTTGATTCATTCTGAACAAGGATGTCTGCGATAAATCTTGTTGTGAGATTTCCCGTTCTCAACCAAACAATTTTTGGAGGTGTTCCTTTCAATACGGCCAAGTCCACGAAGTCTGAATCGAACGTGACAATGGCGAAAGAATGAGTCTTGGCGAATTCGAAAATAACGGAATCTGAGGCATTCTGAAGATTCACCTGAACGACTTGTCTCGACTCTGCAAATGGCTCACCCAATCGAGCCGTAATCTTTGGCGAGATATTTTGATCAAACAGGAGTTTCACGAAGCGAATCTCATTCTATGCTCTTTGTCAGCAGCAAAAGCCAGACAAGCATTGATCATCTCTTCGGTCAGTTCCGTAAAATCTTCGATAATGTCCTTTTTACTCATTCCATGAGACATCCAATTCAACACATCATAAACCGAAATTCGAGTGCCTTTGATACACGGTCTACCGAAACGTTTGTCCGATTGGATTTCGATAAAATCTAAGTAGTTCATATTCCAAAGATACAAATGGCCTTGGGCTCTATGATGCGTCCTGTAACCCGATACTGAAGCCATTCCCATCTCAACTAGGACTACGGTTCCATCGATTCTATCCTCGTTTGCCATGATCGTAGGCGTATTGATTCTCCAATCGCCCTTTCAACTACCCTAGAAAAAACAAGCGATTGGACCGCAGTCGTTCGTGGAATCTAGATTCTACCCACGCGTATTCCCCTTCCATCGATCTTTCCCCTCGACTCCGCTTCGCTCTTATCGCACCAGATCCTGCAGATCCCGCAAGACTTCTTGTGCTTGGGCATCGCGACCAAAACCCCGGCGCTGCTCGGGCGACGCCCCTTCCGCCTGCAACAGATTCTTTATGGCATTCCCCATCCCGGACGCATCCCGATAATCGCAAAAAATCCCGGCTCCAGCCTGGGCCATCAGGGTTGCCGCATCGCAATGCAGGGGGCCAATGCCCAAAATCGGTCGGCCCGATGCCACGTATTCAAAGAGTTTGCCTGGAACAATACCCTCATTGCCCGCTTGTTCTGGAATAAGCAGCAAGAGCACATCGGCCATCGTCATTCTCCGCACCGCTTCGGCATGGGGAATCGGGTCTTCGAACACCGCTTCAATGCCCGAATCTTCGATTTGCTGCCGGAGCACGGAATCGCAAACCCCGATCAAGCGCAATACCGGGGCTTTGTCAGCCAAACGCTTTAGCGCATCGATGAGACCCTCGAGCGTGTAAATCCGGCTCATTGTGCCCAAATACACCAACTCGGGGCGCTGACCTGTGTGGGCCATGGTTGATCTGATTCCGGGAAAATCTTCCGGATCGTACCCATTGGTCAGCAACACCGCTCGACTTCCCGCCCCCTTCGCTTGTAAACGCCCCAACAGCGAAGGACTCGAAGCGTAGACCCGATCGGCAGAGCGCAACACCTGGGCTTCCATGCGCGTATCAATCCAGCGTGCCAGAGCACTGGGGCGCAATTCGGAAGCGTAGTATATATCGGTCCAAGGGTCGCGAAAATCGGCCACCCACTTGATTTTCAACGCCCGTTGAAGTCGCAATCCCAACAAATGCGTCGAATGGGGGGGACCGGTGGTAATCAGCACATCAAACGGCTCGAGCGCATGTTGTCGCACGGCCTCTTGATAGGCAAATCGGTTCCATCCTTTGCGGGCATCGGGCAAAAACACATTGCCCCGAATCCATTTGGCCAGTTTTTGCCGAAATCCGGGTCGGGCACTCTCGTTCGCAAAACCCGAAAACGGAATCTCTTTGCGCCCGGTCCATTTCAAATAGAGACCAAACGGATCTTGGTTGTCGGTCCGGAACACCGCAATTTCTGGCTCCACCTTGTTTTCAAGCCCCGGATCGCGCAAAGGATAGGCGGCTTGGTTCGGATCGACTGTCAATATCGATACCTCGGCCCCTCCCCTCTGTACAAATCGACTGAGCCCCAGCCAGCGCTGGACACCAGGCCCTCCGGCTGGAGGCCAATAATAGGTGGCTATCAGGATCTTCAAGACGGATCTTCCCGATTGTCGTCAACCTCTTCAAAGGCGACATACTCCCCAACCGGCCGCGTAGACCGGGTTCGATGCGGCTCTGGGGTTGCCGATGGGGAACCCTTCGCGCTGGGCCCTTCAAAACCCGCCGAAAGCCATTTCCAGAGTCGACGTAACACCCATAACCCCAATAAACTCCACAACAATACACGCATCTTCTCAATAAAAAAAGGGTTCCCGCCACGGCGAAAACCCTTGCAAATTAAGACCGGCTCGGCTTTAGCGCAGCACGGTGACTGTACCGGTATGGAATTGCAACTTGGTGTCGTAGTCTTTGAGATAGACTTTGACGGCATAAGTTCCCATGGGACACTCCTCTCCGTTATTGTTCATCTTGCCATTCCACGACGTTCGCGGATCGTTGCTTTCGAACACCTTGAGTCCGATTTTGGAGTACACTTCCAACTTGAATTCCCTCCAGTCCCCGATGGGATGGAATTCGTATTCGTCGTTGACCCCGTCGGCATTCGGACTAAAGGCATTGATCCAACTCAAGGTGAGCGGTTGTTCGCACACGACCCGCTGCACCCGAATGGTATCTCGGTGGACACCGCAGCTATCGGTGAGTTCGACCCAATAGTTTCCCGTCTTGTTGACGATAATGGTGTGCCCCGTTTCTCCCGTGCTCCATTCCACATCGCCCTGTTCTTCCACGCTCAAGATGAGAAATTGCCATGCACACAAGGTGGTATCGTTGCCCAGATCCAATTCGATTCCCTCGTTCTCCCCAATCACAACGGTATCCGAGGCTGGACAGCCACGGCTGTATACCGTAGCAGAATAAATACCCGGTGCCGTTAAGGTGACATCGGTGGTGGTGGCCCCCGTAGACCAAAGCACGGAATCGATGGGCTCGGTCGATTGATACTGCAACAAATAAGTACCTCCTCGGCACATCAATCGGTCATCGCCCAGCGAAACCTGATGGCTGAACTCCGTCATTTCCACCGTATCCGAAGCCGAACAACCGTTGCGAAACACCTCTACCCAATAGGTACCCGAAACCGATGCCACGGTCATGGCCCCCGAAGTTCCATCGGACCAGCGAATCGAATCGGCCATTTCGTTGTATTCGAGCAAAGCGCTATTCGGTGTACAAATCGAACGGTCCAGACCCAAATTGGGCTGAACGGGGGGCACCAACCAACGCACCCAAACGCTGTCGGTCGCAATGCAACCGCCGGTCAAGATGGCTGTAAGGGCAAACCAGCCCGAATCAGGATAGTGCACCACCAGCGAATCGGCGATGGAACCCGTCGACCACAGCGAGCTCTGGGCAGTGGCTGCAGGACGCAACACAATGGGCTCTCCGGGACAGGCCGTCGCTATAGGACCGAGTCCCAGACACTGGCATTCGCTGTACTGGGCCAGTGCTAGCGCATCGGTGGCATCGAGCAGGCGGTCGTAGATGCGAAAATCGTCGAGCGAACCCCGAAACGCATTCCCGCAAAAGGCGCCGCCACTTCCCAAAACCCCGCCCAAAACGATTTGGGCGTTGGAGGAAGCCACATCGGCCAAAACACCTGCCCCACCGAGCAATGCGGTCGACTGCAACAGACCGTTGACGTAAATCTGCACCCGATCGGCCCCGTCGTTGCCGCTTTGGGTACCATCGAAGACCAACAGCACATGCGACCACTGCCCGGCTGGAATAGGGTTAGCCCCCCCAACTGTGCGGTATTGAGTCGCCGCGCCATTCCCCAAATGGGTGGTAAGCGCCGGTGCACCGCTCAGACTCTTGAACTGGAGCGAACGCTGGTTGGAGCCGCAAGGACTCTGCGAAAATTTGCTGAACAAGGCCGCATCCTGATGCACGGAATCGGGGCGCACCCAGAGCCCAATGGAGAATTGAACTCCGGCTCCAGACAATTGCCCACCGAGGATGTTGCCAAATTTGACATGGGCTCCGGTGCCATCGAGATAGAGGGCTCGATCGGGACATCCGAAACGGTCGGACGTGGTTTGTGCCCCGACGAGTGTTCCGTTCGCGCTGCCCACATCGGCCACGGCATTGCCCTGATCGAAGCTCCAATGCCCGGCCAGTTGCTGATTGAGATTGGATTGTGCCGCGGAAGTGAGCCAGCCCATCCCGCACGCGGCCCAAAGCAGACGTGTGAAAATGTTGTGCATCTTTCCTTTCATGTGTTGGTTGTGGAGCAAAGATATATACTTTTTAATATAATACCTTCAAAAAAATAAACATTCACTCAATAAAAAAGGCCGATTGCTCGGCCTTTTAGCACAGTAACTGATAAAAAGCCTATTTACTCAAATACCAGTTTCGCTCAGAATAAAGTTTTTTGAAAACCGGGTCTTTCAAATTCTTGATGAAGTAGATCGCTTCTCCCGTTGATTTCATCTCAGGACCCAGCGATTTGCTGACATCAGGGAACTTATTGAAAGAAAATACCGGACTTTTAATCGCAAAACCCTCGAGCTGGGGATGGAATTGGAAATCGCTGAGTTTGTTGACCCCGAGCATGAGCCGTGTGGCGTAGTTGACATAGGGTTCCCCATAGGCCTTGGCGATAAAGGGAACCGTTCGCGAAGCGCGCGGATTGGCTTCGATGACATAGACCACATCGTCTTTGATCGCGAATTGAATATTGATCAACCCCACCGTCCCCAAAGCCTTGGCGATGGTTTCGGTATGGTCGCGAATCTGTTGGATAATGAGCTCCCCGAGGTTGAACGGTGGCAAGGTGGCATTGGAATCGCCGGAGTGAATGCCACAAGGCTCGATGTGCTCCATAATCCCGATGATATAAACCGATTCCCCATCGGAAATGGCGTCGGCTTCGGCTTCGATGGCCCCGTCGAGGTAATGGTCGAGCAATACTCGGTTTCTGGGAATGTCTTTGAACAGATTGACCACGTGGTGCTCCAGCTCTTCGTGGTTGATGACAATTTTCATTCCCTGGCCCCCCAAGACATAGCTCGGTCGCACCAAAATCGGGAAACCGAGTTCGTGCGCGAGTTCTCGGGCCTCGTCGGCATTGGTAATGACCCCGAATTCGGGATACGGAATGCCATATTCCTTGAGCAGGGTCGAAAAACGCCCCCGGTCTTCGGCCAAATCGAGCGAATGATAGCTGGTACCAATGATCGGAATGCCGTAGCGATCGAGTTTTTCGGCCAACTTGAGCGCGGTTTGCCCCCCCAATTGTACAATGACCCCGATCGGCTTTTCGTGGCGGATGATGTCGTAAATGTGCTCCCAAAACACCGGTTCGAAATAGAGCTTGTCGGCGGTGTCGAAATCGGTTGAGACCGTTTCGGGGTTGCAATTGATCATCAAGGTTTCGAAACCGCATTCGCGGGCGGCCAAAACCCCGTGGACGCAGCAATAATCGAACTCGATGCCCTGCCCAATGCGGTTGGGACCCGAGCCGAGCACCACCACTTTGGGGCGGTCGGTGCGCACGCTCTCATTTTCGGCCTGTTCTTGACCCTCGGGGCCCGACAGACTTTCAAAAGTCGAATAATAATAGGGAGTGGCCGCGGGAAACTCGGCCGCACAGGTGTCGACCAACTTCCAAACCCGTTCGATGCCGGCTTCGGTGCGTTTGTGGTGGACTTCGCTTTCGAGGCAACCGAGCATATAGGCAATCTGCCGGTCGGCAAAGCCCTTTTTCTTGGCATCGCGGAGCAATTCCACGGGCAGGGTGTCGAGCGTAAAGGTCTCGATGCGGGCCTGCACTTCGACAAGTTCTTTGATTTGGCGCAAAAACCAAGCGTCGATGCCCGTCAATTCCGCGATGCGCCGAATCGGGATGCCGAGCTGGAGGGCGTCGTAGATGACAAAGACCCGATCCCAACTCGCATGGGTCAATTTGTGGACCACCTTGTCTTGATCGGTCAACCCCTTTCCATCGGCCCCAAGCCCGTTGCGCTTGACTTCGAGCGACTGAGCGGCTTTGTGCAAAGCCTCTTGGAAGGTGCGCCCAATGCCCATCACCTCGCCTACCGACTTCATTTGCAGTCCCAAACGACGATCGGTCCCTTCGAATTTGTCGAAATTCCAACGCGGAATTTTGACGATGACATAGTCGAGCGTCGGTTCGAAAAAGGCGGAGGTGCTTCCCGTAATCGAATTGCGCAGTTCGTCGAGCCGATAACCGATGGCGAGTTTGGCGGCGATTTTGGCGATGGGATAGCCCGTGGCCTTGCTGGCCAAGGCGGAAGAACGAGACACCCTGGGGTTGATTTCAATCGCAACAATGTCTTCCCGCTCGTCTGGGCTCAGGGCAAACTGCACATTGCATCCGCCCGCAAAATTGCCGATTGAACGCATCATTTTGATCGCCAAATCGCGCATGCGTTGATAGGCTGTGTCGCTCAAGGTCATAGCCGGGGCCACGGTGATCGAATCGCCGGTATGGATCCCCATAGGGTCCATGTTTTCGATCGAGCAAATAATGATGACGTTGTCGGCCGAATCGCGCAGCAATTCGAGTTCAAATTCCTTCCACCCCATCAAAGCCTTGTCGATCAGGACTTCGTGAATCGGCGAAGCCTCGAGCCCTCGCTTGAGGAGGGTATCGAAGTCCTCTTTGTGGTAGACGATCGAAGCCCCCGAGCCTCCCAGGGTAAACGAAGGCCGGATGCAGAGTGGAAACCCGAATTCTTGCGCAATTTCCTTGCCCTTGAGATACGAGGTTGCCGTGCGGCTCGGAGCTACCCCCACCTCGATGCGCTCCATGAGCTGCCGAAACTGCTCTCGGTCTTCGGTGATGTTGATGGCTGCAATGTCGACCCCGATGATGCGGACGCCGTGGGCTTCCCAAATGCCCTGTTTGTCGCATTCGATGCAGAGGTTCAAGGCCGTTTGCCCCCCCATGGTCGGCAAGACGGCATCGATCTGGCGCTCCTCGAGAATCTGCTCGATCGACTCGGGCACCAGCGGGAGCAAATAAACGTGGTCGGCGGTGACCGGATCGGTCATAATCGTCGCCGGATTGCTGTTGATGAGCGAAACCTCGATGCCTTCTTCGCGCAAAGAGCGCGCGGCCTGAGAGCCGCTGTAGTCAAACTCGCAGGCCTGACCAATTACGATGGGGCCGCTGCCAATAATGAGAACGGAGCGAATCGAGCTGTCTTTGGGCATGGGATGTGGAATCAGAGTTCGGTTGGGGCGCGTTCAAATCGGGGCGGTCTGTGCACGTTTCAAGAAGGGGTTCAAGTCCGCACTCCATCTCGTAATAAGGCAAAAAAAAGGTGTCGCCATGGGCAACACCTGTGTCAATTCGTTCGATGGAACAAGGTCCCAATCAGCCCTTGTGGTTGCCCTCGTCGGAAACCGTCAACTTATAGCGACCGCGTGCGCGGCGAGCGGCCAAAACGCGGCGGCCATTGGCGGAAGACATGCGCTCGCGGAAACCGTGTTTGTTGCGGCGCTTGCGGTTCGAGGGTTGGAAAGTCCTTTTCATTTCTGTAAACGGCCTTGGGCGATGGGTAGTAAAGTCTCGAGCGGAGTGCGCAGCACCCCAAATCGGGCTGCAAATATAATCAAAGAATCCTCAACTTCGCCAGTCTAAACCAAGCTCGACTTCTCGAATGAAGGCGTTGTTATACGACCAAAAAATCTGGATCACCGGAGCCTCCTCTGGGATTGGACGCGCCCTGGCCCTTGAAGCCGCGCGGGGCGGAGCCCATTTGTTGTTGAGCGGGCGCCATGCCGGAAACCTCGAAGTTACGCGTCGACAATGCGTTCGGCCGGAGTTCGTGCATTGTTTGCCCTGCGATTTGAGCGACACCGACGCGATTCCCGGGCTGTTCGAACAAGCCCTGACACGCCTCGGGGGGCTTGATAAGCTCATTGCCAATGCGGGAATCGGACAATGGGGAACAGTGATGGACACCGAAGATGCAGTCGAACATCGGTTGTTTCAGGTCAACTTTGAGGCCAACCGACGTTTGTTGAAGCTCTATGCCCATTATTGCCAGGCCAACCGTCGATCAGGTCACTTTGTAGGCGTGGGCAGCATCGCAGCCAAATTCGGTCAACCCCAATTGGCGGCCTATTCGGCTTCCAAAGCGGCCTTTACGCTGTATCTCGAAAGCGCCTGGCGCGAATTTCAAGGGTCTGATTTCACCGTGCAATTGGTCCATCCTGGCATGGTTCAAACCGAAATTATGCGGCACAGTCTGGGACCGGACGGGCGCCCGCACACTCCTCAAAAAACACATCGCGGTATGGATCCCGAACGCTTTGCGAAGCGGTTTTTCAACGCCCTAAACTCCAGGCGCTTTGAGCACCAAATCGGGGGCACCGAACTGCTCGCGGTTCCGCTTCACGCGCTTTTTCCTCGTCTGTTTTATCGGCTGCTGGGGCGATGAACTACCTCGCCCATCTCTATTTAAGCGGAGAAGACGACGCTGTGCGCTTTGGAAACTACCTCGGCGACCACTTGAGGCGATCGCAATGGGCCCAGTATCCCGAAAGGGTGCGCATGGGTTTGGAGTTGCATGCGCTGATTGACGAAACCACCGATCGACATCCGAAAGTGCTGGCCAGTCGTCAGCGGATGCGACCGAGCCAGCACAAGTTTAGCCCGGTGGTGCAGGACTTGCTCTACGACCACTTTCTGGCCGTGCATTGGAACCGATTTCATCCCATGGGATTGGAGGAATATTCGGTCGATGTGTACCGCCGTCTCGAGCGGTATCGGGATGTGATGCCCGCAGGTGTGGTCCGGATGTACGAACACATGAGTCGGCACAATTGGTTGTTGTCGTATGCCGAAACCGATGGGCTCAATCAGGCCTTGGGGGGCATGGCGAGGCGTACGCGATTTGCCTCCGATATGGCCACTGCCGTTCGCGATTTGGAATCGGAATGGGGGGCCTACGAAGATGATTTTTTAGCCTTTTTTCCCGATCTACAAGCCGAGGTGCGTCGCTTTCTCGGCCCGGGGTTCAGCCTGCCGTTTTAAACAAACCCAGCTTGCGCAAATAATAGCGCGGACGATTCCAATGGGTCATATAACTGTCATCGAGGAGCAAACGATAGAGCCAGCGCCGTAGTCGGGGATTCCGCTCGAACAAACCCAGCACAGCATCGATTCGCCGTGCCGAAGCAAACCATTGTTGCACCAGAGCCGAAAGCCGCAATTCGCCCCATAAGACCCCGTATACCCTGCGGTCGTAGTCAGCCAAATCGGAAGCGCTCCATAGACCGGTCTCCAAAGCCCGAACGGCTTGTTCGCCCGCATAAGTTCCACTGCGCAAAGCGTTTCCGATGCCTTCGCCCGTAAGCGGATCGACGAGCGAAGCGGCATCGCCACATAGCAGATAACCCGCACCGCTCAAACGGCGCTTTTTCGAGCCGAGCGGAATGCCCATTCCCTTGATGGACTCGAGCATCGTAGCCTTGGCAAACCGAGGCCCCAAATGCGGGTGGTTGCGCAAAGCTTCTTCGAGCACCTGACGCAAGGGCTTGTTGAGCTGAGGGAGTTGATCGGAGCGCATCCCGATGCCCACATTGGCCCGCCCCCCAGGCAGCGGAAATACCCACAGATAGCCGGGCAACACATCGCGGATAAAGTGCAACTCGATCAATGGATCGGGGCGATCCCATTCGACGCCTTCGCAATAGACCCGCATAGCGGCACAATGGTGACGGCGATCGAGTTCGTATACCCCTAGCTTTTTGGCGACGGTTGAATGCACCCCATCGGCTCCGATCAGCAAGGTAGACCGCAACTCGCAACCCTCTGCTGAGCGCAATACCCAGACATCGCCCTCGCGTTCAATCGTTTCTAAGGACCAATTTTCGACGAGATGGATGTGCTGGGCACCGCGAACCGAATCGACGAGAAGGGTGTCGAAATCGAGGCGGGGCATCACATAGCCTTCGAGTGTGCGCCGGGCGTGTTTGAGCTCCATATCGAAGATCTTGCCTGTGGGCGAAACCACCCGGAGTCCCGGCATTTCGATTTTGGCGGTGGAAGCTCGAAATCGCGCCCCGATACCAGGCGCAATGGACTCCAGATCGTCGATTTGGTGCACCACATCGGGACTGAGCGCGTCCCCGCAGATTTTATCGCGCGGAAACCGGGCTTTGTCGAGGAGCACCGAGGCGATTCCCGCTCGCTCGAGCGCCAAAGCAGCGGCCACTCCAGAAGGGCCCGCGCCCACAATGGCCACCGGATAGTGTGCACTTGGAGCGGGAGTCGTTTTCACAATCGGTGAAACAAGGCTGTGAGCGCAGCCCGGTCGATGCGTTCCTGCCAATCGTGTCCCAGCGCGTGGATCCACATATGCGGCAAATTCCAACTCACTTCTACCATGGCGTCGATTTCCGCATCGCTCCAGCCCTTCGAGAGACCCTGGGGCAAATCGATATGGAAGCGCTCGACCATACGGCGGAATTCTCCGACAGCAGGGCCATAATAGTCCTCCAAATGATTGAATGCAATGCAGTTGGCATATCCATGCCGATATCCCAACACCTTGCTCAATCCATAAGACAAGGCATGGCAGACCCCAACTTCGCTGTAGGTTAGACTCAGCCCCCCAAAGAGCGAAGCCACGACCAATTTATCGTCGTTGTCGAGGCTTTGGCCCGCCCCGGGGCCCAAAAACACTTCCCGACACAATTTGAGACTCTCTTCGCCGTACGCCTTGGAAAAGGCGTTGTTGTGGATACCGGTCTCGCTTTCGATGCAGTGGATGTAGGTGTCCATCCCTGTATAGAACCACTGGTTTTTGGGCACGGTCGCGCAGAGTTCGGGGTCGAGAATGAGCTCGTCAAAAACGGTCCATTCGCATTTGAGCCCGAGCTTCTTGACGGGTCCGGTCAATACGGCTGTGGTGCTGCATTCCGCTCCGGTGCCGGCGATGGTGGGCACGCCCAAGTGAAACACTCCGGGGGTCTGGATCAAATTGAGCCCTTGGTATTGGGTCGAACTTCCGGGGTTGGTGAGCATCAAGCTCAGCGCTTTGGCGGTATCCATGGCGCTGCCTCCCCCTACCCCGACTACGGCGGCGGGCAACCCGCGTTCAGCGAAAACGGCATCGCGAAGTCGATCGACCTGCTCGGTGGTGGGCTCGTGCACATCAAAATCTTCAAAAAACACGAGATCGCGGTCTTCGATCCCGAGCCGTTCAAGGAGCGCATGCCCTTGAAAATAGTGATCGATCACATAGACGGCATAGCCCTCGTTTGTTCCCCGACGCGGACGGAGGCGTTCGGCGGTTTGGTGCACCGAGCCCCGACCGTAGATCAGTTTGCCGACTCCATGCAAGACTTTGTGCTGTACCATGACCTCAACAGTGTTTCCTCAAGACGTCCACCATGGTTGCTCCGAGTTCGTCGATTTGAGTATCGGTCCAGTTGGTGCGGATTCCGAGCGAGATCAACCGACCAATGCTGTGTTGGCTCTGGGGCAATTCGAGGGCGTTGTAGTCCTGAGGAGCTCCGAGGTGGTGAATCGCCATTTTAAAGGGCGAACGCAGGTTCTTGAGATGATCCCACTGGTTGATAAAGTGGTACATATTGGTGTACCAATAGTTGACCCCTGCTCCTCTGCTGCCGAGTTCGGCCGCGGCCCGAGAAGCCGCTGCGGCATCGGGTAGAAACAGATTCAAAAAGGTTCCGCTATCGCCTGCGGCATCGGGCATGGGGCGAAATCCCAAACCAGGGACTTCGGCTTGGAGCCGGTCTTTGAGCGCTTGTTTGGCGGAGCGCTTGCGGTCTCGAACCTGCTCGATGCGGCGCATTTGGACTAATCCCACTGCTGCATGCAACTCACTCAGCCTAAAATTGGTGCCCAAAATGGGGTGCTGCTCCATGCCTCTGTTGTCGCCGATGTGGTCGTGACCGTGGTCCGAAAACTGGTGGAGCAGGTGGTAGACGTCTTCGCGGTTGGTAACACAGACACCGCCTTCTCCGGCAGTGGCGATTTTGAAGAAGTCGAAGGAATAGGCCCCGGCCACGCCGAACAAACCGACCGATTGGCCTTTGTAAAAGGCCCCGAGCGCCTGACCCGCATCTTCGACGAGGACCAGGTTGCGGCGTTCGCATAGCGCGAGAATGGAGTCCATATCGGCGGCGGCCCCGCACATATGCACGAGCATAACGGCTTTAGTGTTGGGCGTCAGAGCCTTTTCGATGCTCTCGGCGGTCAAACAGAGGTTGTCGTCGACCTCGGCAAAAACGGGCAAACCACCCCCGAGCAACACCCCTTCAATCGTGGCGATATAGGTAAAAGGGGGCACGATGACCTCGTCGCCGAATCCAAGTCCCGAAGCGGCCATGGCGGCAGCCACTGCTGTCGAACCACTGCTGACGGCATGGGCAAACGGAGCCCCGGTAAACCGCCGAACTTCGGCTTCAAATTCCCGCGCTTTCCAGCGTCCTTGGCGCAGGGCATCGTGGTTGTAGCGAAACAGGCAACCGGTTTCGAGGACCTCATTTACTTCGCGGCGTTCCTCGTCTCCGAACCAATCCATTCCGGGCATGGGGTGTGGGTTTTTAGTTTGATCCGGGATTCTTGGGTACCCGGGGATAAGGCGCAAAGGTAGAAGCCGCAATCGCTCGCTGAAGACTTGACCAGGTTCGGCTCGGCCCGTTGGCTTGTGTACCTTTACACTATGAATTTGCCCCTCATCCAATCCCAGTATACCAGCGCCGAGGCCCTGAGCCGTTTGCGCATGGATTTCGATTCGGCTCTCCCCTGTCGCTACTTGAATTTGCCGGGGTTTTTGCAGCCCGAGTTGGCCGAAACCCTGCACGCGAATTTCCCTCCGATCGAATCGCTCAACGTCAAGCGCAAAAGCCTGAACGAAAACAAGAGCGAAGACTACCATTTTGAACGCTGGCATCCTGCCTTTGCAGAGCTGCGTTCCCTGATTGCCAGCGACGAATTCGCTTCATGGATCAGTGCCGTGACCGGCATCGAAAACCTGCGCACCACCGACGATTCGCTTGGGAGTGGAGTCCATCAGGGCAAAGACGGGAGCTACGTAGACGTGCACATCGACGTCAATATGAATCCCGAAAAAGGGTTGTGGAGGCGCATCAATTTGTTGATTTACCTCAACCGAAATTGGAAGCCCGAATACGGGGGCGATTTGGAATTGTGGAACAAGGAAATGACCGTTTGCGAAGTCAAGGTGCCCTGCGACTTTAACCGAGCGGTGATTTTCTATACCGACGAGAATTCGCCCCACGGCTATGCCAAGATCAACGTGCCCGAGGGAGAAACGCGCAAGAGTTTCTACAGCTATTTCTACACGCCCATCGGGGAAGGATTTCGCTACAGCGACTCTCGTTTTGTTTCACGTCCCGACGATAGCGCCGCCAAGAAGCTGGTGACCGGGGTCAAGGAATCGATCAAGATCAACGGAAAGCGATTGCTCAAGGCATTGGGGGTTAAGTCGCTCGATTTCCAGGACAAGAACCGCTGATTTTGGCGAAACGTACCGCATCGGATTCGGAGGAGCCCAAACCGAAGCCGAGTCTCAAAAGCCTGAGGCGTTCGCTTCGGCTCTATAAATACATCAAGCCCTATCGAGGGGCATTTGTATTGGGCATGGTTTTTTTGTTCCTCTCGGTAGGGGCTAGTTTGGCCTTTCCGAAATTGATGGGCGAATTGGTGAGTGCGAGTACACAACCCGATTTCTCGAAACAATTGGGGCAGATTGCCCTCGTCTTGGCGGGATTGCTCATAGCCCAAGCGGTCTTCTCGTATTTCCGGGTGTTGTTGTTTGTGCGTGTCGCCGAAAAAGGACTGGCGGCCCTGCGACAGGCCACCTATGCGAAGATGCTCCGCTTGCCGATGGCGTTTTTTGACCAGAAACGGGTCGGTGAACTCACGAGCCGAATTGCGTCCGACATCAATGTGTTGCAGGATGTGTTTACCACGACTTTGGCAGAGTTTATCCGGCAGTTGATCATCATCGTAGGAGGGATCGGATTGTTGCTCTATACCTCGCCCCGGCTCACGTTGATTATGCTGGCATCGCTCCCTCCCGTAGTGTTGCTTTCGGTGGCTTTTGGGCGATTTATACGGCGCTACGCCAAGGACGTGTCCAAAATGATGGCCGAGGCGACCACCGTGGTCGAAGAGACACTTCAGGGCATTGCGAGCGTCAAGAGCTATGCCAACGAGCATTTCGAATTGGGCCGTTATACATTAAAAACCAATGAGGTAGCTAAAACGGCAATCCGAGGAGGGGTATATCGGGCAGGGTTTGCTTCGTTTGTGATCTTAGGGCTGTTTGGGGCAGTGGTGTTGGTGATATGGCAGGGCAGTCTCGACATTGCGCGGGGCGCCATGGATGCCGGTGATTTGTTCAGTTTTGTGCTCTATTCGAGTTTTATCGGCGGTTCGATTGGGGGTATGGCCGATGTGTATGCGCGTTTGCAGCGGGCCTCGGGAGCCACAGAAGAGCTCCTCGATATTTTCGACCAGCCCGAAGAGCCCATTCGTTTGGAGCCTCCCGGTGATCGCGACAAGTCCTTGAAAGGGGCCGTAGTGTTTGAACAAGTTCGTTTTGCCTATCCCTCTCGTCCGGAGTTTGAGGTAATCCAAGGACTGGACGTCACCATAGAGCCGGGAACGCGCGTCGCCTTGGTGGGTTCAAGCGGGGCGGGTAAGACGACGTTGATGGCGCTGTTGCTCCGTTTTTATGCGCCGGTTTCCGGCCGGATTCGCATCGATGGACGCGATTTAAATGACTGGGACCTGAGCGGGTTCCGTTCTCAGGTAGCGCTGGTACCACAAGAGGTATTGTTGTTTGGAGGCAGCATTGAGGAAAACATCCGCTATGGAAAACCGGGAGCTTCTCATGAAGAGGTAGTTGAAGCGGCACGAAGGGCCTATGCCCACGATTTTATCATTTCTTTTCCAGAGGGTTACGAAACAACTGTGGGCGAACGCGGAATCCAATTGAGTGGGGGCCAGCGGCAGCGCATTGCGATTGCACGGGCTTTGTTGAACGACCCGGCGCTCCTCTTACTCGACGAAGCGACCTCGGCATTGGACAGCGAATCGGAGTTTTATGTTCAGAGCGCACTCGAGGCGCTGATGAAGGACCGCACCAGCTTGGTGATCGCCCACCGTCTGAGCACCATCCGCAAAGCCGACCGCATCCTGGTTCTCGACCACGGCCAAATAATCGAGGACGGGGCTCCTGATGTACTCCTTTCCCGCTCCGACAGCCGATTTAAGGCGCTTTGGGAGCGGCAGTTGGCCAACGAGTAAGGCGAACACCCCGTGCAGAAATCGCACGTCTTTGTTGATTTATTGGGATAATCCCCTAAGAATAGAGGGATTATTCTTACAAACTTGGTACTCCACAACACTCGAAACCCCGGTGTTGCCATTCCATTGGGACAGCCTTAGCCGTCACGGAGCCCCAAAGTTTTATGCACCCATTCGTCACTTCGCAGAAAAAAGGGTGCCTTCGAGAGCCTCAGGCACCCAATCGATGAGAGCCTCAGGCACCCAATCGACGAGAGCCTCAGGCATCCCCCACCGTTGCCTGAGGCTCTCGAAGGCAACGGTGGGTAGAAGGCAACGGAGGACGAAGGCAACGTAAGATGAAGCCAACGGAGGATGAAGGCAACGGAGGGTGGATAGAGGCCAAAACACAGGAACAATGAAAGGTTGGATGTACATTTTAATATGCTCGGACGGAAGCTATTATACTGGAAGCACTATTGATCTAGACCGGCGTATCAAACAACATCAGTCTGGACAAGGCGCCAATCACACCAAAAGGAGACTTCCCGTTGAGCTGGTCTATTGCGAGGAGTATTCGCGCATTGCACAAGCGTTTTACCGAGAGAAAGAGGTTCAAGGATGGAGCCGCAAGAAAAAAGAGGCTTTAATCCTCGGCCTAAAGCAATTACTACCGGATTTATCGATAGCGTATCGCGATAAAGACGGTGCCTTCGAGAGCCTCAGGCACCCAATCGACGAGAGACTCAGTCACCCCCCTCCGTTGCCTGAGGCTCTCGAAGGCAACGGAGGATGAAGCCAACGGAGGATGAAGCCAACGTAGGATGAAGGCAACGGAGGGGGTATCCTTACCGAACCTGCCTTCGGTACGCCTTGAAATCCGCCCAAAATTGGGAGGATGGGCGGTGGGGAGCGGGTCCATTTTGGCGGGCGATTCGGGCCATTAGCGACCAATAGCGACCGAGGGTGCGCTGGGCCTCCCAAAAAGAAAACCCCGGGCTGTAAATATGGGTCGGTTCGCTTGCCGCCCCATTGAGTTCGATGATGCAAAAGTCGCGACCCTCGACCAAGGACTCCCACGATGCCGCCCTCAAATCAAACCGCCCAAAATGGAAACCGTCAAAATCTTTGAGCAAGAAATTCATCTGCTCCACCAAGGCCGGTGACATTCGGTCGCGATAGTCCAGAAAGACGGTTCCCCGATTGTGGTTTCCAATCGGCTGGCAGCGATGTCGCGCTCCTGCAGCCGGAACGTACGCCAATTCTGTTGCGTCGAGGCGATCGAGGTAGCGGAAATTCCGTGCATCTGCGGTTAACAAAGCCTCGACCGTGTGCACCCCATCCCCTTCCACCTCCATAAACCGCTTGCCACAAACCGACTCCACCCGAAACCGTTCCTCGCCTGGATGTCGGATTACAAAAATTCCGTATTCTTCCTCGAAGGGGCAGAATCGCTGCACTAAATGCGGTCGCTGGATCCGCTCGAGCACTTCTACCAAGGCATCTAGCGTCCGCACCAACTGCACCCCTATACCGCGCTCGCCCACCTCTGGTTTGACGATCAAGGGAAACGAAAACCCCCTGCGCAACAACAACACCTCTACCTCTGTGCGTGTCTGCGGACCTTCTACGCGTTCGAACTCCGGAACCCAGATCTGAGGCAAACGTTGGAGAATATCGCTTTTGTCGTATCCAAACAAGCCCCCATACACCATTCCCGGATTGACCGAGCTAAACCAATCGAGCCGACCAAACCGAAGAACCCATAGCCAATAGCGCAGGTAAATGATCGGGTATACCCATGTAAAGGGCCAGAACTCCCAAGGTCCCCTCAGCAAACGCCAAAGCGAAACCAGCCTTTTCAAGAACCTCCCCCTTGGATTTCGCGCCCTGAGAGCGTGTCGAGATAACGATGGGACCATCCCCGAGGCCCCACCACAAATTGCGAAAGCGCGACGGTTTTGAGAAATCCACGGTCGACCATCAAATCTTTATCGATTTGATCGGTATGCGAGCTCCGGTGAAAATTCCAAACCGCCTCGGGCGAAGGCTCGGGAACCTCCATCAACCACTCTGAAAACCAACGGCGGCGCTCCAACTGCCAATCTGAATCGTAGAGCGTCCACGAAGCCCGGACCAAAGGCGCCTCTACCTGCCGCATCGTCCAATGCTCTGCATCCCAAACACATTCGATCAATTCTGACCCATCGAGCACCACCAACGTAAACGGCTCTACCCCTTGTGGATTGAACTCTTTGTACCAATCCTCGATCGAAGGCGCAGAAACGACCTCGAGCGGTACCCGCCCTCGACTGATTCGATAAGGCGGTCGGTGGGCATGCTTTCTCCCTCCTCCATTGAGCAGAAAAGCCCACCGATTTTGGGTGGCTCCCATCCAACTACCGCCCCCTTGTGGATCGCGGGCAAAAAAGACTTCGTCTGGTCCCCATGCGTGCCAAGCCGGAACATCGGCGGGACCCCGAGCCAAGGCCTCGTCTCGATTGTGGGTTAAAATCCAAGCAGCACCGCTGCGGATGCAGCTCAACGTACACACCCCGCGATCAGGCGCTGAGGTTGCGGTGTCTGCGGGTGCTGTCTGCCAAACCGAAGTGATTCGAAATCGAAAATCCCGGTTGAAGAGACTTGACCCCAATGCGCATCAACGCCATATGATGAACCAGATGCTCGAGATTGTAGGCCAATTCTCGTTCCAAATTGGTTTCCACCGCCAGAGGAGCCCCTTGATCGGTCTCGATGATGAGTTCCAAACGGGTCTGTGTTATCCCATCGCGCAGCCGATGAACCAAACCTCGGCTCAAGCCCAATGCATAATCGAGATCGCGTTCGATGCGCAAATCGCGCTCTCGGTGGTCGTAGCACACCTTCACTACTCCCTCTTGGGCCACCTCGGTCTTAAACAAACATCCAAAGAACTCGATCACATGTCGGTAGTGCATGCCCAAGGAAGAGCCGTCGAGCACCTCGACCGGCCGGGCGTAATCGTCTACGCCCAAACGCTCTAACACTTCCATACATTCTTCCAACAGGCCCGCGCAGCGACCGGCAATCCAACTCATAATCTGTTTCCGATAATGGGAATAGTTCGGCGGTGAAAGTAAACATTTGCCAGCGATAGAACGAAAATGAGCACCGCCATTCCGAACAATTCTCCTCCGTCGGTCCCTCCTTCGGGAAGCGCAATTGCAATACCCAGAGGGGTAAACAAATGAAATCCAATGGCGCCTGCCATCAGTCCGGCTGCGCCCAAAGCGCCCAAACCCGCATAAGCCGGAATGAGGTATAAAATTCCCACAATGAGCTCTTGCACCCCGATGCCCAAACGTCCCCAAGGTTCCATGCCAATGGTCGTAAACAGTTGCACCGAAACGGGCTGGGCTGTAAACTTAAAATACAGGCTTTGCATGAGCAAAACGGCGGGCAAAATGCGCAAACCCCAGTCGAGCCAAGCGGGAAGTGCGGGATTGCTGCGGAGTTGAAATAAGTTCATCGTTTTTGTGTTTAAAATTGAACTCCGCAAAAGTGGTTGGTTCACTCAAACGAATCTGTCGCACAGCAGACATCAGACCGTTTTTCGTTCAAAGGGTCGAATAATCAATCGGATGCCCTTGTCGTAGCGCACATAGCTCACCATCCAGTTCATCAAAGCCACCATGCGGTTTTTGAAACCCACGAGGGTAACCAAGTGCACGAACATCCATAGATACCAAGCGATGAGACCTTTGGAATGAAATCGTCCGATATCGACCACCGCCTTGTTGCGTCCAATGGTGGCCATACTCCCTTTGTCTTTGTACGTAAAGGGTTTCCATAACTTTTCGTCGATGCCCCGATTGAGATTTTTCGACAAATTCACTGCCTGTTGAATAGCGGCCTGAGCCACTTGGGGATGACCCGGATGATTGACTCCTTCTTGCATAAACGCAATATCTCCCAGCGCAAAAACCCGATGACATCCTTCTATACGATGATAGCGGTCTACAACGTAACGTCCACGGGCATAGGCCTCGTTTGGAAATCCGGGCAGAATGGCGCCTCGAACCCCAGCCGCCCAAATCACTGTACCTGCCTGGATCACGGCTTTGTCGGTTCGTACTGCTTTACCATCGTACCCCAAAACTTGATGATCGATCCAGATTTCCACTTCCATTTTCTTGAGAAAATCGAAAGCCTCGGTGCTCGATTTGACGCTCATTCCGGGCAACAATCGATCGGCGCCTTGCACCAAATGCACGGTCATCCGTCGAATGTCCAAGTCGGGATAGTCGTTGGGTAAAACGTGCTTTTTCAGTTCGCTTAGCGCCCCAGCCAGTTCTACCCCTGTAGGCCCACCCCCGACAATCACATAATTCATCAATCGCTCTCGTTCGGTCAAATCGTCGGTGAGCAAAGACGCCTCAAAATTCTGCAAGATCAAACTCCGAAGGTTGAGGGCTTCCGGAACGCTTTTCATGGGCATGGAAAGCGCCTCGATCTGGGCATTTCCATAATAATTGGTCGAAGAACCCATGGCCAAAATCAGATAATCGTAATCGATCGGGCCAATGGTGGTTTCCAGTACTTTTTCTTCTGGCTTTACTTCGATGGCATTGGCTACCCTGAAATAAAAATTTTCCTTGCCAATAAATGCCTTTCGAATCGGATAGGCAATGGAATCGGGTTCCAGCCCTGCAGTGGCCACTTGGTACAACAAGGGTTGAAACGTATGGTAATTGTTTTTGTCAATCAGGACTATTTGGTAGCGATCCGAACGGAGCGATCGAGCCAATTTGAGTCCGGCAAAGCCGCCACCGACAATCACTACGCGCGGTTGACTCACTTTGGGTACATTCATTGGTTTGGGAAATCGGGGTGATTGAAGTAACGATTTAAGACTATTTCGCGGTGGTGACGGGCATATCCGCATACCATCCACACCAGAGCGCGAACGCTGACTGGATGACCATTGGCCACTAGGGTCCGGGTTTCTTGCTCGGGCCGAACCGTACCGACCAAGGCCCCCCACAATCCCCGTTGTGCTTTCAGGGATTTCATCGCCGAATCAAGGGTATCTCCATCGGCCGAAGCACGTTTCTGATAAGCACTCTCGTCAAAACCGGGCAAACTCTGTGGTTCTCCTCGGAGCGCACACAAAAGTCGATAGGTAAAAACGGTCTCGGTGTCCGCCAGATGACGGGTTAGTTCTGTCAGGGTCCACTTTTCCGGAGCATAAGCGAAGTCAGCCTGATTGGGACGGAGACGACCGATCTGTTATTCCCAAAATCGGGATTCGACGTTCAAGGCAGCAATCGGATCGGTCTCCTCCTTGACCCCAGCTAAATAGCCCCGGTAAAAGGCCGCATGTTCCGTTGCCTTTGGATGCGAAATCAAGGGATTCATGCAGCGATGGGGTGCGTATCTGCTGCGAAGATATTGGGCCTTAGCTGGATTTTTGGGGTGGCCGCCGACTAACTTCGGGGATTTTCAAAAAACCCGTCGAGCACGCGCCAGCCCGAAGGAGTGTTGATCGCCAAATACCCCAGACGCAGGACTTGTCGGTCCTCGGTGTGCACCAACGAAAGCGTACAGACCATGCGGTACACACTCTTGTCTTCGGCGTCGGGTTGACCTGAAGCCGCCAACACTTCGATTTGGTAGCCTTCTTTGAGAAAATCGCCCAAAAAATCGGCCATATCGCGACAGCTTTGCTCGTACTCTCGCCGAAACCGGGTGTAGTCCTTGCCCGCTCTTTGTTTGAGTTCGTCTGCTTTGGCGGCGCGTTTTTCCTCCGACAACCCCGAAAGTCCCGATGCATAGGATCCGTCGACAAAGGCCAGGTACTCTTGCAGGGAAGGATACCACGACTTGAGCTCGAGCGGATCTTCTGCCAATTGTTGTGCGCTGTTGCGCGAAAAGGCGCGAATGCCGGCACTATCGGTCTGGGCAGCGACGCGAGCCCCCGATCCCATCCCGACAACCCCAATCAAAGCCAGAAGTGCGGTAAAGCGCATGCGTTCGAACTTAAACGACGCGCAAAAATAGCCCCCCTTTGGGGCTGCGGTGGTCCAATTCCCAATTCATTTGCTCGAAAAGCCAACGACACTCGCGCTCCATCAGGGTTTTGCCCCGGTAGACGGCGCGATATTTATAGATGAGTCGCTCTTGGTGCAGTTCTTCTCTTACGTAGTCGACGAAATCCTGACGATCGCAGGCATTGGGGAGCAAGCTCAGAAACTGAGTAAGCCACAGATGAAAGTCCCGCAACACTTCGGGGACAGGCGTGCCGAGCGCTACCGCAGAGCACAAACGGGTGCAGAGCTCGTGTACATCGGCCCTGCGGGTCAAAGGATGCATGAGTCTTTCTCGGGTTAAGCAGGACAAGCTAAGAAAAATCCCTCAGTTTAAAGAAGATTGTAAGAGAAATTCGGATGATGTAAAGGGGTACATCTCTGGGTGTCGGCGTTCCGCTGGATTCGTCCGGATCGCCGTAACAATATAACTAATTTATTATGAGTTACTTAATAAAATATTCTCTGCGGGGGATGGGCTGCTAGCCGCTACCCAGACGGGGACACGCTACCGGTGCGCTAGGCGAATTTTGGCAACAGTGCGCAACCCATAACCATCCCTCAACAGCCTCTGAATGAAGCGATTCTTTTGCATTGAGGAAAATCAACGGGTTCGCAGCCCGACGAAATTGAAACTACCCTGGGTCGCCGGAAAGGCCTGTGGAATCCAGCCCTACATTTTCGACGATTTCCAACCCATACCCCTCCAACCCCACCCTTTTCATGGGTCGATTGGTCAAGAGACGGATTTTACGAACGCCCAGATCGCGCAAGATCTGAGCGCCAATGCCAAAATCGCGGGCATCGTGGCCAAAACTGCGCGTCCGGGCCGGAGTGGTCCTGTTGGACAACGCGTCAATCCGCTCCAACAATCGAGCGCGGGCATCGCCCAGATCGGGTTCGGTCAATTGGTTGAGATAGACCACCACCCCTTGTCCATTTTGGGCGATGCGCTCCAGCGCGCGTTCCAATCCGACCGAGGGACGCTGGAGAAGCATCGAGGGCAAATCCATTGAACCACTGGCGCTGACCATGCGGGTCAGAACGGGCTCGGAAGGATCCCACTGCCCCAACGAAAGCGCAATATGCCACTGATTGTTGGTGGTTTGCTCGTACAATCGCAGCGCAAAGCGCTGACCCGCATAATCGAAATGGGTTTCGCGCAATTTGTGAATCAGCGATTCGTGTTGCATCCGATAGGCCACGAGGTCTTCGATCGACACCACTTTGAGTCCATGCACCGCTGCGATTTCGAGCAATTCGGGCAAGCGGGCCATAGTGCCGTCTTCGTTCATGATTTCAACGATGACCCCGGCGGGTTGCAAGCCGGCCAAACGCGCCAAATCGATGGCGGCTTCGGTGTGACCCGTCCGCCTCAACACGCCTCCTTGCCGAGCGCGCAGCGGAAAAATATGGCCCGGACGCGCCAAATCGTCGGCCCGTGTTGCCGGATCGACCAAAGCGCGAATGGTCTTGGCCCGATCGGAAGCGCTGATGCCCGTGGTGACTCCATGCCCCAATAAATCGACCGAAACCGTAAAGGCGGTTTGGTGCAATTCCGTATTGCGCTGCACCATAGGAGGCAAATCCAAGGCGTCGCAGCGGGCGTCGGGCAAGGGAACGCAAATCAACCCACGACCCACGGTGGCCATAAAATTGATCTGCTCGGGGGTGATGAGCTCGGCAGCAGCGATTAAATCGCCTTCGTTTTCGCGGTCTTCGTCGTCGACCACCACGACCATGCGGCCATTGCGGATGTCTTCGATGGCTTCTTCAATGCGGTTGAGTGGGCTCTTCTCTTCGAGTGGGTTCCCAGTGGTGCGGACGACTTCCATAGGACAAAATTAAGCCCTCGGTCAGGGCGAGGTTCATAAGAATAAAGTGGCGGATCGAACGAAAAAAAACGCGCTTCTTCAATGGGCCCATACTGAGCCCCACCAAACACAATCCAAAGACAAACAGGGCCGAAGCCCAATCGCTACCGCTCCAGGCCCATCCCAACAACCCCAGCGCGAGCCAAAACAACCATAATGCCGTGCCCCAACGCAGGAATTTGTGGCTCAACAAAGCATAGCCCACGGGGTAAGGGCGTTTCCACAACAACGAGCCAAAGCGAAGCAAATTTTGGCGATTGCCCAATCCAATGCGCCTCTTGCGTCGATATTCGCCCGATTCGTCGGCGGCGTCGCGTTCCCAGACCCGAGCGCGGGGTTCAAAAAGCACCCTTCCCCCGGCTTCAATCACCTGAAGATTCTGATAAAAGTCGTCGACAGCCGTTCCCGGTGGGATCGGGCGGAAGGCACTACGCTTGAGGAGCAGACACCCGCCTTCTACGCCGATTACCGCACCCCAGTGCCGGCTTTCGGCTTCGCGCAGGCGGTTTTCGAAGGCGAGGTAGCGGGACTCGTCTCGAGCCACTCCCAGTATGGGTTCGTCGAGGGCATCGCAAATGCGCCCGCCCACCGCGGTTGCTTCTCGGTCGAGGGCACAACCCACCATGTACCGAATGCACAAGGCATCGAAGCGAATGTTGGCATCGGTAAACAGGAGCCAATCGGCCTGAGATTCTGTTGCGAGGCGATTGAGCATTTCGGCTTTGCCCAGGCGCTGTTCCGAATCCAGCACTTCGACGCGACCCGTTGTGTTGGCCCATTGTTCGGCCAACGGGACTGTGCCATCTGTGGACGCATCAGACCCCAGCACGATCCAGAGTTTTTCCGCAGGGTAGTCGCTCTCCAACAGCGATTTCAGGGTCTGGTCGAGGACCGCTTCCTCGTTTCGGGCCGAGAGCACCACCGCTACCGATGGCCATTCCGAATCCGACCGCGGTCGAAGGGGTGCCTGTGCTCGAGGACGGCCGAATGCCCCCAGACTCCAAGGGTAGAGCACATAGGGCTGCAGCAAGAGCAATATGGGGAGCAAAACCCCAAAAATCAACCAAAGGCTCACGGATGGAGGAGGTGACGATCCCTTCCGTCCTCAGCCGATAGGTCTCGATAGAAATTGCGGAGTTCGACCCCAAGGCGATCGCGGTCAAAGCGTCTTGAGACAAAAGCTCGGGCCTCGTCTAAAACCGACTCCGAGACCGGTTGCTCGAGCGTGGAACAGAGCTGCTCGATCCAAGCTGCGTCGGTTTCGGCCAACTGCAAAAAGGCCGTGGAATGGTCCAAAATGCCTTCGGCTCCCACCGGGGTGGACAGAACGGGACACCCTTCGGCCAGCGCTTCGATGATTTTGATGCGGATGCCGCTGCCACTGGTAAAAGGGGCCACAAGGACACGGCTTGCCGCAAAAACCCTGCGGGCATCGGCGGGCTCGGGAATCAGTTCAACCCCCGGGACCGATTGGAATCGATCGGGAGCCCCCCGGCCCAAAATCCGAAAGCGGCGCTCGGGAAAACGTCGGTATACTTCGGGCCAGATATGCGCCAAAAAGCGATCGACGGCTTCGAGGTTGGGCAACCAGTCGAAACTGCCGACAAAAACCGGATCCTGGCCTCGGACCTTCGTTGGCTGTGCTATTTCAGGGGCTTCAACCGGTATTCCAAATCCGATGGTTTGGGCCGGGCCCGCATATCCCAAGGCCCGAAAACCCGCCTTATCGGTGTCGCTCATGGGAATCAAAGCGTCGCAGGCTTCGGCTCCTTCGCGTTCCCACCGCCGCAGTTTGCGCGCTTCGCCTTGAAGGTACCATTGTTTTAATCCACGGCTGTTTTGCGCCATGCGTTCCCAAATGCGGTGCTCGATATTGTGGGCCCGGAACGAAATCCAGCCGCGATGCCGGGCGCGAATCAAGGGAATCACTCCCAATAGCGAAGCCCCTTCCAATTGAACCCCGTCGAAGGATTCCGCTCGAAGTAGGGCTTCGACCCGCACCCGATATACCTCGGGGTGAAAACGGCTCGTGAAATACGACTCTCGTTTCCACCATTGGAACGCCGCTCCCAGCGCATTGGGACGCCCATCGATGCAGAGGCATTCCAACCGAGCCCGAGCGCTGAATACGCCCAAGGCCCGGCGAAACTCGGCGTCGGCGCGTTCGGCTTCTACCCGGTGCTTAACTGGGTTCAGCGCCAACCAATGGACTTCGACCCCGGCCCGAACCAGTCCTTCAAACAGAGACGCCATGGCCTTGCTGCTGCCGTCGAGCGCCGGATAAGGCGACTTATTCGAAAGCACCAAAAGCCTCATGCAGTGTGTTTTGATCGAAATCGACCCGCCAGCCAGCGAAAGGGAGCCGTATAGCTGTGCACCGAAAACAGGGCAGAATCGGTCGCCGATTTATACGTCAGAAAAATCCCGATGGGGAGCAAGATCAACCCTGCGGTCCACATGGCGCGGAAGGGGGTCCAAACCAATTCCCGACCCAGTTTTTCCATGCTGTACGACAGGGTATGGTAGACGATAAAAATCAAAACCGAAACCACGACAGGAAGTCCCAAACCGCCTTTTCGGATGATCGCCCCTAAAGGTGCCCCGATGAAAAACAGCACCAAAACAGCAAACGACAGCGAGAACTTTTTGTGCCATTCGAGCCGAAAACGGGCGATTACTTTTTGCCGCCAATCGTATTCTTCAGAGAGTTGAGATACATAGGCTTTTTGAGATCGCGCCAGCCGCAGCGCATTGTCGGCAGCCCTGCGCTGCATGCTTTCGGGCAATCGGCTCAGCAAGGGGACGCCCGGATGGGAAGGTACCAGCCCCGCAGCCGCCATGGTGTCGACCTCCCATCGGTATTTGTTGGCCAGGGTCGACTCCATATGAATTTGCCGGGCTTTGAGACTGTGGCGCATCGAATCGACCGATTCTTCCAACTGACGGATGTTCATCATATTGAAACTCTTCTGGTCGTTCTCGCGCAAATCTCCGCTTTGAAACGAACTCAAATCGAAGCGGATTTCGGCCTCTTCAAATCGCGAGCGGGCAAACGGATGCCGTTGGCGGTCGGTGCGCTTGCTCGGGATCAGATCTTCGTAGGTGGTGCCTCTTTGCAAAAACAAACTCAAATAGCGCTCGTCGGGCGAGAGATCCATGCGGCCTTCTTCGGCCACGATCAGTTTGCCGGAACCGCTGCGCGCGCTGTGGTCGTAGATGTAGATGTTGCGAATCAGTCGGTCGTCGGGACCATACTTCTCGCCAATCTTCATGCTGTACCCTTCGATGCCCCCGTAAAACACCCCCTCTCGAATGTTGAGTGCGGGTTTTTTGGTGGCGATGTTGCGCAAAAGGGTTTCGCCCCGCAAATTGGCCACCGGGAGCACATAATTCGAAAAGAGAAAGGCCAGTACGCACAGAGCCACGACCAAGGCCATCAATGGCCGCATAATGCGAAACAGCGACACCCCGGCGCTCTTCATCGCCGCCAACTCGTTGTATTCTCCCAGATTGCCAAAGGTCATCAGACTCGAAAGCAAGACCGAAATCGGCAAAGCCAAAGGCACCACCCCTGCGGTGGTATAAAACAACAGCTCAGCGATATAATACCACTCTACGCCTTTGCCGACCAAGTCGTCGACATACATCCACAAAAACTGCATCAGCAAAAAGAACACCATCACCACGAAGGTGGCGGTGAACGGCCCGCTGAAGGAGCGGATCATATAGCGGTGAAAGACCTTCAACGAGGGATGTAATAACCCGGAAATTCCTTGGGGCTAAAGACAAAACGAGAGGCGGGCAAGGCTGCGTTGAGTTGGATCGAGTCGACCACAAACCGAGTCACGGTGCCGTTGGTGCCGGTTTGGGTATAGCTGTACACCAGACCCGTTTTGGCATCAATCCCGACCTGAATGCTCTGAATATCTTCGCTAGCATTGGGTTTAAGCACCACATATTCGATGGTCTTCCCATGGACCACTTCGCTTCCTCCGAGCTTGTAGCTAAAGCCCTTGCGGTGGAGTTCGAGCAGCCTGAGCGGGGTCATTGCCTCGTTGCCTTGACCGTCCTTAACGGGTTTTTTTTGGACTTCTTCGTCGGCGTGGAGCACCATCCACACAAATTGGCCATCGCAAATCTGTTCGGTTCCCATCAGTTTGAGGCGGTAGCGATCGCCCATGGTTTCGAGGGTTCCTTTTTCTTGTTGCTGGATGGGCGGCGTGGTCCGCTTGTTTTCCAACGAATAAGTAAACGCAATTTTAACGGTCTTGGCGGCTTTGAGCTGGGCGGAGGCTTTTTCGAGCTTCTGCTTCGCGGCTTCGGTCGATTGAGCGCGAAGAGGGCTGGTGGCCGTTCCTACCCACACCATAAGGGCCAGTACACTAGAGACAAATCGGTTCATCGCAGGCAGATTTAGGCGCGAGAGTTCAAAAGTTGTTCCAAAGAATATTCATCGGGAACGAGCACCTGTCGCGCCTTGCTCCCTTCAAAAGGCCCGATGATGCCCGCGGCTTCCAGTTGATCCATGATGCGACCGGCTCGACCATAGCCGAGTTTGAGTTTGCGCTGGAGCAACGAAGTCGATCCCTGTTGGTGAATGACGACCACCCGAGCGGCTTCTTCGAACATGGCATCGCGTTCGGACCAGTCCAAATTACCCCCGCCCCCACTCTCTTCGCTTTCGAATTCGGGGAGTTGATAGGCCGTTGGATAAGCGCGTTGGCCGCCGATGTACCCCACCAAACGCTCTATTTCGGGGGTATCTACAAAAGCGCATTGGATGCGGACCGGCTCGGAGCCCAAGCTCAAAAGCATATCTCCTTTGCCGATCAGCCGCTCGGCCCCTCCGGCATCCAAAATGGTGCGGGAGTCGATTTTCGAAGTGACTCGAAATGCCAAGCGGGCGGGGAAATTCGCCTTGATGATGCCCGTAATCACGTTGACGGAAGGGCGTTGGGTCGCGATGATCAGGTGGATTCCGATAGCCCGTGCCAACTGGGCCAACCGTGCAATCGGGGTTTCGACTTCCTTGCCCGCGGTCATGATGAGATCGGCAAATTCATCGACCACCAGGACGATATAGGGCAAGAATCGGTGTCCGTCGTTGGGATTGAGCCTGCGCCCTACAAATTTGGCGTTGTATTCGACTAGGTTCCGCGCCTGCGCATTCTTGAGCAATTCGTAGCGGTTGTCCATCTCTACGCAAAGCGAGTTGAGCGTATAGACCACCTTTTTGGTATCGGTAATGATCGCCTCGGCGCTATCGGGCAACGTCGCCAAATAATGGCGTTCGATGGCGTTGAACAAGGTGAGTTCGACCTTTTTGGGATCGACCAAGACAAACTTGACCTGAGCGGGGTGTTTGCGGTAGAGCAACGAGGTCAAAATCACGTTGAGCCCCACCGATTTGCCCTGTCCCGTGGCCCCGGCCATCAACAGGTGGGGCATTTTGGTGAGGTCGGCCACAAACGTTTCGTTCGAAATGGTCTTGCCCAGCACCAAAGGCAATTCAGCTTCGCTGTGCTGGAACTTTTCCGAACTGAGCACCGAGCGCATCGAGACCATGCTCGGTTTGGCGTTGGGCACCTCGATGCCAATGGTGCCTTTGCCCGGGATCGGGGCGATGATGCGGATTCCCTCGGCACTGAGGCTGAGCGCGATGTCGTCCTCGAGATTCTTGATTTTCGAGATGCGCACCCCCGGTGCCGGAACGATTTCGTACAAGGTGACCGTGGGGCCGATGGTGGCTTTGATTTGCGCTATTTCGATGCTGTAGGTGCGCAGCGTATCGACAATGCGATTTTTGTTGAGCTCGAGCTCTTCGGGGTTGATGTGGATGTTCGAACTGCCGTAGTCTTTCATCAACTCGAGACCGGGCATGCGATAGCCCGATAGCTCGAGTTTGGGGTCGAATTCTCCGTGTTCGGCAATGAGTTTTCGGTAGGTCTCTTCGTCGAGCGAGACTTCGTCCGTAGCCGATTCCACCGTCATGGACAAACCGTCGTCTCCGCCAATCACCATGGGCTCGGGCGCCTTGGGTGGTTCGGGAACCAAGGGGGCCACAGGCAGATCCGGAGAAGCCATAGGCGCTTTGGGATCGGGACCCAATGTAAAGACCCGAACTTCTTCGGGTTCCGGTTGCTGGATTTGGATTTCGGGACTTTTGGGAGGCTCAGGAGGTGCTTCGTGGGGAGTGGACGTTTCCGATTCAGAGGGAATCTCGATGGCTGTTTTCGGGTTTTTACGGGGCTTCCATTGGTCCCATAGCGCTTCCATCTGCTCGGGCGACCACCGAAAGTGAAACGCCAAAAATCCGACTCCAAGACCGAGGTGAATCAGTCCAGCGCCCCACACCCCCAGCCAATCGGAAGCTTTGGCCCAGAGCCCGAGTCCCCCGGCGCCCGCCCATTGGGGGTATTCGGATCCGAGCGTCATGGCCATCAGAACCGGAAACCAGCCCATGGCATAGAGCGCGTAGCGCACGTGTTTCAACAAACCGACACGGAAGCGCAATGCGACCGCCAAACCGAACCGGATTAAGAGAAAGACCCAAGCAAACGCTCCGATGCCAAATAGCCCGTAGGCCAAACGGTGCGCAATCGCCGCTCCCAGTTTGCCAAAGACATTGCGCACGCGGAATTCTGGGTTGTTGAGCAGGGTCCACACCCCCCCTTGCACCTCGCTTTGGTCGATTTTCCAATAGGCATAAAACGACACCAGCGCTCCGAACAAGAAGAGTCCGAGCAGCACCAACACCCCGCCCAAGACGAAGTGGACCGTCCGGTCTTTGAGAATTTGAGAAGGAGTGACTCCCTTGCCCGAAGGCTTTGAAGCCGATTTCGATGTGCTTTTCGCCATGCCCGTTTGGAGCCTTCAAAAATAGAGAAAGGGCTGGGCGGAACCGTCTGTCCCGCTCAACCCTTCTGAAAAAAAACCAAAAAACCCGTGCGGGCCTATTTGATCGGATAGTAGACCTCCGTGATGTACTTGGCCGGATCTTTCACCTCTTCGGGATCGTTGACATAAGATTCCCAAGGCGCTCCGTTCGACTCGAGTCCTTGGGCTGCGATATAGGCCGAAGCCGCCTCATGACCCAGAGCAGAGCCTTCGTAGGGACCGGTATAAACCACCTTGACGGCTTTGCCCGCAGCAAGAACCCCTTTTTGAACGGCACTGTTTCCGGGCTTGGCGCTGTTGCAGGGCATAGCGATGAGCAATACGTTGTTGTCGGTCACCTCGTCCCATTGCTCGGCGATGGCAAAGGGGGCTCCGTTGACTTTGGCTGCGTCTTCGGCCAAATAGCCCATGACTTCTCCATAGGCCTGGGCATACAAATCGGCGGTGATCTCGGCCGATTTAACCTCCCGACGGGCGTAAAAATAGGTTTGCTCGCTGACCGAAACCACCTCGGCGGGGGCCGTCGATCCCGTGGGCGCTGAAGACGCTTGGGCTTCGGCCAAGGCCTTCATGGCTTCGAGACCTTTTTCCAAATCGGGCCCCATGGCCTTGTCCATACCCTTGTTCATAAAGCGAAACAAAAAGGGCATTTTGCCTTCGTTGACCCAGCGGACCCGGGTAACCCCATCGGTTTCTTCAAATTCGAACCGGCTGTCCATCAGGGATTCAAAGGGCTTGGTAAACTGGATGGCGGTGGCCACTCTCTTGCCTTCTTCTACATCGACGATTTCGAGTTTGCCTTCGCCCGTTATGTCCCCTTTCCATGAATACCATGCTCCCTTTCCCGAAGAAGGGTCCGAATAGGTGGTTTGGTTGGTCGAATCCATTCGACTCCACGAAGACCATTGTTCCCACTTGGGCAAATCGACGATCCAGGATTGAACCGATTGGACCGGAGCCTTGATCTCGACACTGCGCTCTACCGTATACCCTGAGGGAAGCGTAGAGAGATAAATCAAACCCAATGCGAGGATTCCGACCAAGGCCAAAAGCGCGATACGGAGTGTTTTCATGCTGAGGGGATTAAAGAATTGTATAACGAAATTCGAACAATTCGCCGAATGTTCTATCGAACCCCATTGCACTTATGAACAGTATCTTGGTGGCATTGAATCCTACCCATGAAGACGTCTTCCTTCTCTGTGATCCTGTCTAGCCTGTTGGGAATGGCCCTGTTGTCTTCCTGCGGCCAACCCGAGTCTCAAACCCCGACAAACGAAGTGGAAAAAACGGAATTTCAATGGCAGACGGAGCAGTTTGCCGATTTGCGCATTCTGCGCTACCAAGTTCCCGGATTTGAAAAACTCAGCCCGAAACAACGGGAATTGGTCTATTATTTGTGCCAAGCTGGTTTGAGCGGGCGCGATATTATTTGGGATCAGAACTATCGACACAATCTCGAAATCCGCGATGCGTTAGAGGCGGTATTTGCCAATGGAAATGGGAATACGGGACCCGAACGCGACGCCTTCGAGGTGTACACCAAACGGGTATGGTTTAGCAATGGAATTCACCACCACTATTCGAATCAAAAAATCGAGCCCGGATTTCCCCGTGCTTGGTTTGAAGCAGAACTCGTCAAGGCGGGCGGTTCGCTGTCTGCAGAGGCCCTCGAAGCTCTATTCAATCCGACCTTCGATGCAAAAAAGGTCAACAAAGACCCTGAAAAAGGAGACCTGATCCAAACATCAGCGGTCAATTTCTACGCTCCCGGCCTTTCCAAAACCGAGGTCGATGTGTACTATGCTCAATGGGAGAAAACGGGCGGGGCGGAACCCGTTTCGTTCGGCCTCAACAGCCGGGTTATCAAAAACGCCGATGGCCGTCTGAGCGAAGAAGTGTACCGCGTTGGGGGCAAGTACGGGGCCGCGATTGAACGCATTGTCTATTGGCTCGAAAAGGCTGTGGGCGTCGCAGAAAATCCAGCTCAAGCCAAGGCCCTCGGATTGCTCATCGACTATTACAAAACCGGCGATCTCAAGACCTGGGATGCCTACAACATCGCCTGGGTAGGAGCCACCGAAGGCGACATCGACTACATCAACTCGTTTATCGAAGTCTACAACGACCCCCTCGGTCGCAAAGGGAGCTTTGAAAGCATCGTTCAAATCAAGGATTTTGACGCTTCGGCCCGGATGCAAACCCTGAGCGAAAACATCGCTTGGTTCGAGCAAAATGCCCCGATTCAAGAGGAACACAAAAAACCCGATGTACGCGGGGTCAGCTATGTGGTGGTCAATGTGGCGGGAGAAAGTGGAGATGCTTCTCCTTCGACACCCATCGGGGTCAATTTGCCCAATGCCAACTGGATTCGCTCCAAACACGGAAGTAAATCGGTGAGCCTGGGGAATATCGAACACGCCTACGAAGAAGCCGCGGGCAAGGGGTTGCTCGACGAGTTTGCCTTTAGCCAAGCCGAACGCGAACGGGCCGAGCAATACGGCGCTTTGGGATCGGCCCTGCACACCGCATTGCACGAAGTGGTGGGGCACGCCAGCGGTCGGTTGAACCCCGGAGTGGGAACCCCTGCCCAGACCTTGCAGAACTATGCCAGCACGCTCGAAGAAGCCCGGGCCGATTTGGTGGCGCTCTACTATATCCCAGATGCCAAGGTGCAGGAACTCGGGCTGGTTTCCGGTCCCGAAGTGGCCTTGGCCGAATACGAAAGCTACATCCGCAATGGGATGATGCTTCAACTGCGCCGGCTCAAGCCTGGAGAAGTCCTCGAAGAAGACCATATGCGCAACCGCCAATTGGTGGCCGGCTGGGCGTACGAAAAAGGCAAGGCCGAGAATGTCATCGAACGCAAACAAGTGGACGGAAAAACGTACTTCGTTGTGAACGATCCCGTCAAACTACGCGGGCTGTTCGGGCAGTTGCTCCGCGAAATTCAACGGATCAAGAGCGAAGGCGATTATGCGGCGGGCAAGGCCTTGGTCGAAACCTATGGGGTGCAAGTAGAAGCAGCGCTGCTCAGCGAAGTCCTCGAACGCAGTGCCAAACTCAATCAAGCCCCTTATGCCGGCTTTATCAACCCTCTGCTCAAACCCATCGAAGCCGAGGGGGCGATCCAAGACATCGAAGTCGAATATCCGATGGACTTTGCCACCCAAATGCTCGAATACGGTAAAAGCTACCGTTTCGTTCGATAAAGCACCCGATCAGTAGGCCCGGGCAAACAGCACCCGGCGATTGGAGGGCTTTCCACTGTAGACACAGACCCCGGCTTCTTCTGGGGCATCGAGCGGAATGCAGCGAATCGTCGCCTTGGTGAGTTCCTTGATGCGGGCCTCGGTCTCGGCGGTGCCATCCCAATGGCAATTCAACAAGCCCCCGATTTCGATCTGTTCGAGAAAGGCCTCCCAAGTATCGATCTGATAAGTCTGCTCGCTTAGCCGTTGTTGGGCGCTGTAAAACAGGTTCTCCTGGATTTCTTCCATCAGCGACACCACCCGATCCACGACCTGATCGAAGGGCAATGCCGACTTTTCGAGTGTGTCTCTACGCGCCATCTCGAATTGCCCGGCCGCCAAATCGCGGGGACCGATGGCGAGGCGAACCGGAACCCCTTGCAGCTCGTATTGATTGAATTTCCAACCCGGTTTGTGGGTATCGCGGGCGTCGAATTCGACCCGAATGCCCGCCGCGCGCAGCGCCTGAAGCACGGGCGCTACCGCCTGAGAAATCAACTCCAATTCTTCGACACCCCGATAAATCGGTACGATAACGACCTGGGTCGGCGCCAATCGGGGCGGCAGCACCAGTCCCTGATCGTCGGAATGGCTCATTATCAAAGCGCCCATCAGTCGGGTAGAAACCCCCCAACTCGTGGCCCAGACGAATTCCACCTTTCCGTCTCGGTTTTGAAACTTAACATCGAACGCCTTGGCAAAATTCTGCCCCAAAAAGTGGGAAGTACCCGCCTGTAGCGCCTTCCCGTCTTGCATTAGCGCTTCGATGCAGTAGGTATTCAAGGCTCCGGCAAAGCGCTCGCTTTCCGACTTTACTCCTCGAATCACGGGAATGGCGAGTACGGTTTCGGCAAAGTCGGCGTAGACGTGGAGCATGCGCTCGGCTTCTTCGATGGCCTCGGCCTCGGTGGCATGGGCAGTATGCCCTTCCTGCCACAAAAACTCGGTGGTCCGCAAAAACAGACGGGTGCGCATTTCCCATCGCACCACATTGGCCCATTGGTTGAGCAAAATCGGCAAATCGCGATAGCTCTGCACCCAATCGCGGTAGGTATCCCAAATAATGGTTTCTGAGGTAGGACGCACAATCAGTTCTTCTTCGAGCTTGGCATCGGGATCGACCACCACCCCTTTGCCGTCTTCGGAAGTCTTGAGCCGGTAGTGGGTCACCACGGCGCATTCTTTGGCAAAGCCTTCTACGTGAGCGGCTTCTTTGCTGAAGTACGACTTGGGAATAAAAATGGGGAAGTAGGCATTTTTGTGCCCTGTCTCCTTGAATCGGCGGTCGAGTTCGGCCTGCATGGTTTCCCAAATGGCATACCCGTAAGGCTTGATGACCATACAACCGCGAACCGCAGAATTTTGGGCCAGATCGGCCTTAATCACCAAATCGTTATACCATTGAGCATAATCCTTGCTCTTGGAGGTCAATACATCCGCCATGCGACTTGTTTTGGAATGCTTTTTGTACGATCTTGTCTAGCGCGGCAAAGCTAATCAAAAGCGCCCCCCTCTCATGGCACGCTCGGTCTCTCTTCCACTTCGTTTTCGCCCGTTGGCAATGGGTCTGGCTTGGGTCTTGTTGCCCTCGTGCGGAGGGAGCTACCACGCATACCATGCCGATGGGGTCTACCACCGCCCGGCCCCGAAACCAGAGACAGTGGCCGCGACCGAACGCGCGAAAACGGCAGGCGAAACCACGGAACAAGACTACGATTACTACGATCCCAACGCCCCGATCGACGATTTTCGGCCCTGGGAAGTGCCCAATCGCTTTGATGCGCCCCCGTTTTCGACCCAGTCTGCTTGGAATATCGGCTTCGGAATGGGATCTCCCTATGGTTTTGGATGTCTGGGTCCCTCTTGGAACTGGAACATGGGTATGGGTTATGGGGGGATGTACGACCCCTGGTACAATCCATGGAACGATCCGTTCTACAACCCCTGGAATGGTCCGGGATGGGGCAACAGTTGGGGCTATCCCGGCATGGGCTATCCCAATTGGGGTTATCCCGGTTGGGGTGGAGGATATGGGGGGCCCAGCTACGGTTCGGGCGATGCCTTGCGACCCATTGGCCAACCCGTTGACCTTCCCCGGCCGAATCGCAGCGGCAACCCGCAAACCGGTGGAACCCCGACCAACAATGGACGGATTCAACGAGTACCCACCGAAGCGCCCAACACCGCTCAACCGGAAAAAAGCGGATGGAGGAGAGATCTGGAAGACTTCTTTACGCCGACCGAATCGCCCAGTCGACCTTCGCGGACGTGGGAGCCTTCCGAGGCTCCTCCTGCTCGCACACCCCGGGGAGGGTCTGAGGCACCCTCTCGCCCGGCTCCTTCTGGTGGTGGCGGACGCAGCGGCGGATCGACCTCCTCACCCAGCCCGCGAACGCGGTGATTAGATTCAACGTCAAACCCCTATCGATCTGGCTATTGGGAGGCGGATTCGCCTGTTCCCTTACGGCAGCGCTGGGTCAGAGTTTTGAAGAGAGCCTCTTGTTTGCGGCCCCGGGCATAGAAGGGGGACCGCGCTACGTGGCCATGGGAGGCGCCTTCCACGCTCTAGGGGGCGAAATGAGTTCGATTGCCGACAATCCGGCTGGGGCGGCGGTGTTTCTCCACGGCCGGCTCGATGTAGCCCTCGGTATTACCGGAAGCCAAACCGAGTCGAACTATTGGAATCGGAGTCTCAGCAGTTCAGAAACCGATTTGGCTTTGCCCCTAATCGGGATCAACACTTCGTTCGACTGGGGAAGTGACGCCCAAAAAAAGTGGTTTTTTGGATTTGTACTCAAACGCGAACTCGGATTTGATCAATCGATCGAAATCGAAGGGGTCAATCCGAACAGTTCGATTATCGACGCCTGGATCGATCAATCCAATGGCACTCCCCCAGATTTTTTGCTCAACCAAGGGCTGCTCTACGAACGCATGGGCTGGGAAACCTACTTGACCGACGTGGCCGACAGCGCGAGCTGGGGGTATACTTCTTTTGCCACGGGGCTCGATCTCAACCAGCGTTATTCTGAAACCCGAAGTGGTCAGCGAAGTCTTTTGCAGTTCCACCTCGCGGGCAGCCACGACCACCGCTGGTTCTATGGGGTGGGCATCGGGATCCCCTTGCTCACCTATCGCCAGCAATGGCGCTATGCTGAATCGGGATTCGACGGCAATAGCCTCGTCGATCGCTTTGATTTGACCGAAGAATACCAGCTCGATGCCGTGGGGTTCAATCTCAATGTGGGCGTAATCTACCGACCCGTCGAGGCGTTTCGGGTTTCGGCCAGCTATCGCAGTCCGAGTTGGTATGCCTCCAATGCGGCCTTTGTGACCGATCTCGAAACCGTTTTTCGCGACGGAGGCCCCAACGCGGCTACTTCCTACTTCAATGAACAAATCGAGTATGCCTTGACTTCGCCTCAAAAATTCGGATTGGGGTTGGCCTATGTCTTCAAAGACCGGGGGTTGTTGTCGTTCGGATACGAAGCCACCGATCCTTCCAACCTCAAAGTGCGCGGCAAGGGGTTTTCGCTCGAAGGGCTCGAGCAAAATCTCTCGAATCAATTGCAATGGACCCAGCAATTTCGAATGGGGGGAGAAATCCTCCTTGGGCACTGGTCGCTTCGAGGGGGCTATGCGTATACCCAATCGACCGATCAAATCGTCGATCGAAGCCTTCGCGCGTATTCGATGGGGGTAGGGTACGATTTTGGCGGTAGCTGGATCGACTTCGGTTGGTCGATTCAACGCGGATCGGGCCAACTCGAATTGTACAACCCCACCTATACCCCTCC
>Ga0247831_1001592_pt1 | contig 41753 bp, 36 predicted proteins | sample LaCruzMarch2015__9_FD_192406 | JGI IMG/M metagenome (GOLD analysis project Ga0247831, IMG submission 192406) | Freshwater microbial communities from meromictic Lake La Cruz, Castile-La Mancha, Spain - LaCruzMarch2015_1m | ecosystem: Environmental > Aquatic > Freshwater > Lake | place: Spain...
ACTACGGTGGCGCTGGGCCCTACAAAATTGCACGCCCCTCGTCGGCGTCGATGTAGTTGAACATGGTCTGAATGTCATCGCGATTTTGGAGGCCGCCTTCTTTCTTGCGGCTGGCGAGGCGGGCGCTGAGATCGTCGCGCCAGCCTCGCTTGGAGATGTAGCCGTTCCAGACTTGGATTTGCTCTTCAGTGGGTCGGGTTCCTTTTTGAAAACACCACTCGAGCACCTCGTCGTCGGAACCGCCCTCGAGCACCCTGTTTTTCAAACTCGGGTAATCCAGACCGAGAAAATTCACAGCGCGTTGATCAAAGCCCGTGCCGAGATTCTCTTGAAGGTCGGGATGCAAGTCACCGGCTGCCATGAGGCGGATTTTATCCACCATGCGGCCGAAGTAGACGATTCCACCGACGGGGTCTTTGGGCGAGCGTGGGTATTTCATAAGAGTGCATGATCACAGCGGGAGAAATTTCCGGAAAGGACGAAAAACAAAGGACCCACAAAAAGTTGAAGCCCGTCGCAACGAAAGTTACAACGGGCTTCTGTTCCCCCCAGAACGAGATCAAATTATCATCCGATCTCGTGGTGGCAAGAATTATTTTAAATTATTTTCAACGGCGTGGTCCCCTGCTCCGGCGGAAGACTTTTCGGCCATCCATGCGGACTTCGGGCTTGTCGGGTTTGGGCCCTGCATTTTCCCCGTTCGGTGGAACCTGAAAGCCTTCGAGCGTGAGGCGCTCGATTTTCTGGCCGATGAAGCGTTCGATGGCGCTGAGTTTTTTTGACTCCTCGGGAGCGACGAGTGTGAAGGCATCGCCCGACATGTTGGCGCGGCCGGTGCGGCCGATGCGGTGCACATAGTCCTCGGGATGTTGAGGGATGTCGTAGTTAATGACATGGCTCACGCCAGCGATGTCGATGCCACGCGCGGCGATGTCTGTAGCGACCATGACCTCGTATTTGCCGGTCTTGAAGCCGTTGAGGGCTTCGATACGCTGGTTCTGCGAGCGGTTGGCGTGCAGGACGGCGACGGCGTGGTTATTGACGCGGAGTTTTTTGGCGATCTTGTCGGCACCGTGCTTGGTGCGGCTGAAGATAATGGCGCTCTGATAATCGACGGCGGTGAGGAGGGCGAGGAGGAGGTCAAACTTGCGGCTTGGGTCCACCATGTAAACGCCGTGCTTCACGATAGAAGCGACCGAGCGGGCGACTCCGATCTCGATGCGCACGGGATCGCGCAGAGCAAAGTTGGCAAGCTCCGCGATTTCGGGCGGGAGGGTGGCCGAGAAGAAGAGCGTCTGCCGATTTTTGGGAACCTTCGCAATGATGCGGCGCATGGGCGGCAGGAAACCGACATCAAGCATGCGGTCCACCTCGTCGAGGATGAGGACTTCGATGTCGTTGAGACGCAGAGTGCCTTGCTGGAGGTGATCCTCGAGGCGGCCGGGGGTGGCGACGAGAATATCGAGGCCCTCCTTGAGTGCGGCGCGCTGGTTTCCGTAGCCGACACCGCCGTAAACGCAGCCGACCTTGAGATCGGTGAAACGGCTGAAGTCGCGCATGGCGGTTTCCACCTGCATGGCGAGTTCTCGAGTGGGCTCGAGAACGAGGCAGCGGAGGCGACCGTGCGAGCCGAGCTTCTGCAGCGTGGGCAGCGCGAAGGCGGCGGTTTTGCCTGTGCCGGTCTGGGCCGAGGCGATGAGGTCGCGGCCTTCGAGGGCCGGAGGAATGGCGCGAAGCTGGATGGGTGTCGGATCACCGTAACCCATCGCTTGGACGCCTTGCAAAATATGCTTGGTCAATCCAAGCGCGGAAAATGGCATGTTGTATTTTTTTTGTTAGCCTGGGAGGTTTTTGAGCAACTGCTCGTTGGTCGGATATTTCCGGATGAAAAAGAGAAGGCGCTCGATGGCCTCGATGGGTTTGTGGCCGGCAAGACCCCGGCGGATGAGGCTGATCTTGTGCAAATCCTCTTCAGGAATGAGGAGTTCCTCGCGGCGTGTGCCGGACTGGAAGATATCAATCGCGGGATAGATCCGCTGGTCGCTGATCTTGCGATCGAGAACAATCTCCATGTTGCCGGTGCCTTTGAACTCCTGGAAGATCAGCTCGTCCATGCGGCTATTGGTCTCGATGAGAGCGGTGGCCATGATGGTGAGTGAACCGGCTTCCTCGGTGTTGCGGGCAGAAGCGAAAAGCTTGCGTGGAATCTCGAGCGCGCGGGCGTCGACACCGCCGGACATCGTGCGTCCCCCGCCGCCTTGGGCGTTGTTGAACGCGCGGCCGATGCGGGTGAGCGAATCCATGAGGACGAAAACATCCTTGCCCATCTCGACAAGACGCCGGGCGCGGTCGATGCACAGCTGGGCAATGCGGGTGTGGGTTTTGATATCCGAGTCGTTCGAGCTGGCCATGAGTTCGGCTGTGGGAACGGTGCGGCGGATTTCGGTGACCTCTTCGGGCCTTTCGTCAACGAGAAGGATGAGAAGCTTCATCTCCGGGTGGTTTTTCACCACGGCATCGGCGATGTGCTGGAGAAGCGTGGTCTTGCCAGTGCGGGGCGGGGCGACGATGAGTCCGCGCTGGCCCTTGCCCACGGGAGACACCAGATCGATGACGCGTGTCGTGAAGCGCTCGGGAACGGTCTCAAGCTTGATGCGCTTGTTCGGGTTGATGACGCTGAGTTCCTCAAAGACCGGGAGGTTTTGAAAGTGGTCGGGGTCTTCGCCCTCAAGCTCCGTGAGCTTGAACATCTGCGGACCGCGGTTTCCCCGGCGGATTTCGCCTTTGATCCACATGCCATCGCGGAGGCCGTATTTGCGGACGATCTCGGGGGTGACAAAAATGTCGTTGTTCGATTGGGTGAAATTGCGGCGTGCCTCGCGCAGGAAGCCGAAGCCTTTGCCGCTAACCTCTACGATGCCCTCGGCATAAACGACCGGAGCGGCAGGTTGTGGCGGCGGCTGTGGTCTTTCAACTACAGGTGCAGGTGCAAGTGCAGGTGTTGTCACAAGCACTGGCGCGGGCTCTGGAAGGGGTGCGGCAGCAGCGTGTGGCTCTGGAGCGGCTGGAGGAGCGGCTTGTTTGGCCGGTGCGGGCGTTACAGGGGGGGCTTTTTTAATGGGAGCGGGCGCTGTGGGAACAGCGGCTTGGACCGGTGCCTGGGCGGCAGGCGCCTCGAGCGGCGCTGCCTCGACCGGCGCTGCCTGAAGCTCGAGCGGCGCTGCCTGAGTATCGACCGGCGTTGCCTCGGCGGGCACGGGAGCGTCCTCCAAAAGCGGAAGCTCTGGGGCGTCGGCTGCTTTCTTGAGCCTGCGTGTGCGACCGATCAGCGGGGTGCGCGTGGTGCGGCGGCGCGGGGCGGCCTTGTTGCCTGCAGAATCGGCGGCTTTCGCACCGTTCCCCGGGATTTTCTTTTCGTCTGTCATGATTGGGTTTTGAGAGTGGGCCTGTGACGTTTGTTCCCTGTCCAGGCGTAAGATCTCGCAGTGATAATGTGTCGGGAGCTCGTGGATTTCCGTGAACTTTGATAGAAGAAGTTCCGCGATGTCCTGCGACAGTGTGTCAATTAAACGCCGCGTGTGGAGGGGATCTACATCGCGTGTTTGAGAGTGGAAGTAATAAAGAGACGCGCCTGCCGCCTGTCAACGCCTATTCTTGCGGGACCACACTTTTTTGGACCCCGTTGCCGGATCGACTCTTGAACAGACCGGTGCGAAGCGATAGGCACATGGCGATGATCCACATCAACCGCGACCGCGAGAATATCGGAAAGTTCAACGACCAAGAGGTTGCAGACGGCCTCAAGAGCGGACGCTTCCTCGCGACGGATCTGGCGTGGAGGGAGCCCATGGCGAGCTGGGAGCCGCTCTCCACATTCACCGACCTGCCTCCGCCCGAGGATGTCGTGGCGCAGGCTCCAGAGGCTGCCGCAGCCGCGCCAGCAAAGGCCGGCGACCGTATCGTGCTCGGAGATTGCTTTTCAAAAGGATGGGAAAGTTTCCAAAAAAACATGGGTGTTCTCATGCTCGCGACATTTGCGTTCCTCGTGGTGAATGTGTCGCTTTGGTTCGTCTCGGAACTTGCCCAAACCGTGATGCAGATGTTCCTGAAAAATGGCGGTGGGGAGGAGCCGTTTCTCAAAATCTTCGCCGTGGCCGTGGGCGTGTTTTTTTCCATTCTGAGCTCCACAGTCACCACCATTCTCTCGGCGGGTTTTTTGTGGATGTTCGTTAAAAATTCGCGTGGCAAGGCCGAGTTTGCGGATTTGTTCTCGGGATTTTCCAGCGGCGTGTGGCTGCAAATTCTCATGGCAGGTGTGGCTTGGGGAGCGATCATGGTGAGCGTGGCAATTTTCACGGTGGGGCCTGGATTTTTCTTCACCGAAAAATACGGATCTCCGATTCCAGCCGCTATCGGAGCGCTGGTTTTCCTCGTTCCCATGGTTTATCTCTCGGTCGGTTTGGGTTTTGTTTTCCCATTGATCCTCGACCGCCGCATTGGTTGGCAGGAGGCGATGCGCACGGCTCTTTCGACGGTGCATCGCCAGTGGTTTGCAGTGGCAGGACTGGTTCTCGTTTATACCCTCATGGCTATCGCTGGTGTCTTCGCGTGCTGCGTGGGAATCGTCTTCACGATGCCATTGGGGTATGCAATGTGGGCCGAGGGCTATCGCCGGTTGTTTGGCGATCCGAAGGAATCTTCAGCAGAGTGAACCAATCAGCTTTTCTTCATTTCATTCAGAACATCGGCCAGAGGAACCACTGCAAAACGCGACGAGGTGTCGGAAACGGCATAAGGCAAAATGATGTTCTCTCCGTGCACAAGGGCGCCACAGCTGTAAACAACATTTGGCACATAGCGCTCGTCCGAGCATGGCGTAGTGACCGTTGAGGGTGCGTATCGAGCGCTCATGGAAGTCGCGGGTGAATGTGGCGATGCCACACTTTCTGGGCGGGTAATCGCCGAGGATCGCCGCCTTGGTTGTGAATTGAGAAGAGTTCATCCCTTGCGACATGCTTTTAGCCGACGCAGCGGATTAAAGTATGGGGTGATGCCCGCAGGGCGGCCTCAATCCCTGTGATAAGGGGTGCCGGCGAGGATCGTTTCGGCGCGGTAGATTTGCTCGAGGGCCACGAGCAGAGCGAGTTCGTGCTGGAGTGTCTGCGGGCCGAGGGACCAGAGAAGATCGGCGCGGGAGCGTGTGGCCTCATCCCAGCCATCGGAGGCTCCCACGAGCAGGGCGAGACGGGAAACCGAGCGGTTGCGGAGTTTCTGGATCTCGGTGGAAAATGAGCGACTGGCGAAGGTTTTTCCGCGCTCGTCGAGGAGCATGCGGTGGCAACCTTCGGAAAGCTCGAGCATCCGCTCGTGCAGGCGGGGCCCTGTTTTGACGAAGTGGCACTCGACCTTGGCAAACGCCCTCAGTCGGCCGAGGTATTCCTCAATGCCTGTTTTGGCAAAATCGAGAGCGGGCCTGCCGGCAGCGATGATTTTCCAGGTCAACGCTGAACCGGGTTGAAATCCGCCGCGTGGTAGGAACTGCGGACGAGCGGACCGCTGGCGACGAATTCAAAGCCCTTGTTGCGCGCAATGTCGCCGTAGTGGTCGAACATCTCGGGGGTGATGTAGGCCACAACGGGCAGGTGATTCGGCGTGGGGCGGAGATACTGGCCGAGCGTGAGAACGCGCACACCGGCCTCGCGCAGGTCGTCCATCGCTTGGAAGAGTTCGGGCTCCTTTTCGCCAAGCCCCAGCATGACGCCGCTCTTGGTCATGAGTGCGGGACGGAGTTCGCGGGCGCGAGCCAGGAAGTCGAGAGAGAGATGATACTTCGCCCGGGAACGCACGAGGGGCGTGAGACGCTCGACGGTTTCCAGGTTGTGGTTGAAAACATCGGGCGCGGCTTCAAGAACGCGCTGGAGAGGTTCGTCCTTACCGTTGAAATCCGGCACGAGGACCTCGATGACGATCTTCGGATCGAGCGCGCGGATGGCCTCGATGGTTTTGCCAAAATGGTCGGCCCCGCCGTCCGCGAGATCATCGCGCGCCACGGCTGTAATGACGACATGCTTCAGGCCAAGGCGTTTAACACCCTCCGCAACGCGTTGAGGCTCATCCTCCTCGAGAGCAAAGGGCTTGGCCGTATCGACGGCACAGAAGCCACAGGCGCGCGTGCACCGGTCGCCGGCGATCATAAAAGTGGCTGTTCCCCCGCTCCAGCACTCCCAGCGGTTTGGGCACTGGGCGCTCTCGCAAACCGTGTGGAGGCGAAGATCCGAGATGAGGCCCTTCGTGGAAAAGAAGACGGGATTCGAGGGCAAGCGCACCTTGATCCAGTCGGGCTTCTTGTGCTGATGCAGAGTCGGGTCGATTTTAATGGTGGCCATGGTTTTCCTGAAAATAACTAACGGCAACCTCGCTGCAGGGCCGTAAGATTCACGGCCGATCTTGTATTTCACTGCCGCGCTGTCAACCATGATTGCCCTCAAGCCCGATTTTCCATGAACACATCCCGACAACTTTTCGAAGCTGCAAAAAAACGTATCCCCGGCGGGGTGAACTCGCCTGTGAGGGCCTTCCGGGGCGTGGGAGGCGATCCGTTTTTTGTGAAGTCGGCAATGGGTTGCCGCTTGACCACGGTGGACGACTGCGAGTTGATCGATTTCGTGGGGACTTGGGGCCCGGCGATTCTGGGCCACGCGGCTGAACCAGTCATCCGAGCAGTCCGCGAAACGGCGGGACATGGGTTGAGCTTCGGCACGCCGAATCCCCTGGAAGTTGAAATGGCAGAGACCATCTGCGGCATGGTGCCCTCCGTCCAGAAGGTGCGCATGGTGAATAGCGGCACCGAGGCCACGATGAGCTGTATCCGCCTCGCACGGGGATTCACCGGCAGGTCGAAGATCATTAAATTCGAGGGCTGCTACCACGGCCATGTGGACTCCCTCCTCGTGAAGGCCGGCAGCGGCGCCCTCACGCACGGCAACCCCGACAGCGCGGGCGTGCCGGAGGCGCTCGCAAGACTCACGGTGACGCTTCCCTTCAACGACACAGAGGCCATTCATGCGGCCTTCGCGGCAAACCCAGGCGAAATCGCAGCGGTGATTATAGAACCTGTCCCGGCCAATGCGGGCCTCTATCTGCCGGAGCCTGGATTCCTCGAGAGCCTGCGGGACATCTGCACTCGCGAGGGCGCGGTGTTGATTTTCGACGAAGTCATGACCGGGTTCCGACTGGCTCCGGGCGGCGCGCAGGAAATCTACAAAATCACTCCCGATCTCACAGCCATGGGGAAAGTCATCGGCGGCGGCCTGCCGGTGGGCGCCTTTGGCGGGCGGGCCGAAATCATGGATCACCTGTCGCCGGACGGACCCGTCTACCAAGCGGGAACGCTTTCGGGAAATCCCATCGCCATGGCGGCGGGCCTCGCCCAACTCCGCGAGATGGAACGCATCGGGGGATGGGCCCTGCTGGAAAAAATTGGAGCGACCTTTGAGGCTGCCACACGAGAAGCGATTCAAGGCCTTCCCCTCACCTTCCAGCGCATCGGCTCGATGTTTTGCCTGTATTTCCAAGAAGGCCCGGTGCGGAATCTACAAGAGGCAATGGGTAGCGACCGGGTGCGTTTTGGGAAATTCTTCCACGGCTGCCTCGAGGACGGTGTTTACTTTGCCCCATCGCAGTTTGAGGCCGGCTTTCTGTGCACGGCGCATTCCGAAGGGGATATCGAACGATCGGCGGAGGTGGTGAAAAAAAATCTCACTCGTGTTTTTTGAAGTTACGCGACCATGCGCCGCGTGTTAGAAAAAAAAGATGACAGCACTGTTGGCATTAGAAGACGGGCGGATTTTTCATGGCGAGTCGTTCGGAGCGGAGGGCACAACGACCGGCGAAGTTTGCTTCAACACTTCGATGACTGGCTATCAGGAAATCCTGACAGACCCTTCCTACCGAGGCCAGATCGTCGCAATGACCTACCCTGAGATCGGGAATTACGGCGTGAACGACCTCGATGTGGAGAGTGACGCGCCGCAAGTGCGCGGCTTCGTGATCGAGGAGCTAAGCCCCGTCGTGAGCAGCTGGCGCGCGGATACCGACCTGGGCGGATATTTAAAAAAGCACGGCATCCCCGGCATTCAAGGCATCGACACGCGGGCCCTCACGCGCCATCTGCGCACACGGGGTTCGATGCGGGCCTGCATCACCACCGAGACCACTGATCCCTCCCAAGCCGTGGAGATGGCGCGCAATGCCTCCTACGAAGGTGTGGATTTTGTGACAGAGGTGACCTCCACCGAGAAGAACCTCTGGGACAGTGAAAGCCGCCAGAGCCGCGAATGGATCATTCGCCGAGGCTCCGAGGAGATTGTGGATGCCGACGCGAGGGGCAATGTCTTCACCGACCTGCCGCCAACCACGCACACCCTGGCTGCTTTGGATTTTGGAATGAAGAAAAATATCCTGCGCTCGCTCCGTCGCAACGGATTCGATGTCACTGTGCTTCCGGCCACTGCAACCGCCAAAGAGATTCTTGCTCTCGGAACGGATGGTATTTTTCTTTCCAATGGTCCGGGTGACCCAGAGGCACTCGACTACGCCCGCAAAACCGTGAGCGGTCTCATCGGAAAAAAACCACTCTTCGGCATCTGCCTCGGCCACCAAGTCCTCGCACTTGCGTTGGGAGCGAAGACTTTCAAACTCAAGTTTGGACATCGCGGAGGCAACCAACCAGTGAAGGACCTTCGCACGGGGAAAATCGCTATCACCTCCCAAAACCACGGCTACGCAGTGGATCCAGCCTCCCTGCCGGCCGATGTGGAAGTGACGCATGTAAACCTCAACGATGGCACGGTTGCCGGCCTGCGGCATTTGAAACACCGGGCATCCAGCGTGCAATACCACCCGGAGGCCTGCCCCGGACCGCACGATGCCGAATACTTCTTTGCAGAGTTCGCCAAAGAGGTTGCTGCAGCAAAGGCCAACGCTTAATAATCACCTCCATGGCCAAGCTCCAGATATTCCTGCCAGACGGCACCGAAACGACCCATGACCTACCGGAGGAGAAGACATCCGTAGGTCGCACTTCCGAAAACCAGTTGCACATCGCAGACGACTCGGTGAGCAGCCAACACGCGGAGATCATCTTTGAAAATGCGAATTTCTTCGTTCGTGACCTTGAGTCCACGAACAGCACATTTTTAAACGGCTCGAAAATACAAAGCGCCGTCCTGAAGCATGGAGACGAAGTGCGCTTCGGCTCCGTGGCTTGCGTGTTTCTCTCCGAAAATTCGGATTCGAGAGGCGCCACCGAATCTTCGACCTTGGGGGAACAGGTTGCAGCGACCTGCAGCGTGAGGCCCGAGGGCTTTGTCAGCTCCTCCCCCACACCGCGCAATAAAAACGGTAAAGATTTCGGGCCACTTGCCGTCGCCGCAGCCGCAGTGATCGGCTTCTTAGCAGTGGGAGGAGCACTCTACTTGATTTTTCAACCTCCTGCCTGAACCACTCGGGCAAGGCCGTAGTTTCTATAAAAATGGAAGAGCATCCTCAAAACGAACTTCTTGCCGTCCGGCGGCACAAGTTAGAAGCCCTACGCGCCGCTGGCATTGACCCTTTCGGCCAAGCCTACGAGACGACCGGCACACCGGGAGAAATCCGAGCCACATTTGCCGAGGGACAAAAGCTTCGCACCGCCGGACGCATCACCGCACACCGCAACATGGGCAAGAGCCATTTCATAGACCTCTCCGACAGCACGGGCCGCATGCAGGTTTACTTAAATGCCAAGGAAGTCGGTGCGGAGGAGATGGCTGTCTTCGACCACCTCGACATCGGAGACTTTATCGGCGTCGAGGGCGAAACCTTTGTCACAAAAACCGGCGAGCCGAGCATCAAGGCGGTCAACTTCACTGTCCTTTCCAAATCCCTGCGCCCGCTCCCAGACAAGTGGCACGGCGTGCAGGACACAGAAATCAAATACCGCCAGCGTTACCTCGACCTCATCTCCAATCCGGAGTCGATGGAGGTCTTCCAGAAGCGTATTTCCATCGTCCGCGAGATTCGCCGCTTTCTTGAAGACCGGGGATTTATCGAGGTGGAAACTCCCATGATGCAGGCGGTGCCTGGCGGTGCGGCAGCGGCTCCCTTCAAGACCCACCACAATGCACTCGGCGTGGACCTCTTTCTCCGCATCGCGCCAGAGCTCTATCTCAAGCGCCTACTCGTTGGCGGCTTTCCCAAGATTTTCGAACTCAACCGCAACTTCCGCAACGAGGGCATATCCCGCCGCCATAATCCCGAATTCACCATGCTTGAAGCCTACTGGGCGTGTGCGGACTTCGAGAAGATGGCAGAACTCGTCGAGGAAATGGTCTGCCATGTCGCGCAAACGGTCTGCGGCACACTTCAAATCAAACACAAGGATGCCGAGGGAAATGTGATCCGCACGATCGATCTTGCGCGCCCTTGGCGCCGCACCGACTACGCGGACCTCATCAAGGGAATCGTGCCGGATTGGTATGAAAGAACCCCCGATCAGCGCCGGGCCTGGTGCCTCGAAAATCACATTGATGTCACTCACTGCCAGGAGGACTTCGAAGTCACCCAGCATGTTTTTGAAAAGCTCGTTGAGGAAAAGACCATGAATCCCCTCTTCGTCACACACTGTCCGAAGGAACTCGTCCCCCTCGCAAAACAAAATACGGTGAATTCCTCAGTGGTGGATGTTTACGAACTCATCATCAATGGCCAAGAAATCTCCCCGGGCTACTCGGAACTCAACGACCCCGACATCCAGCGCGAGCGCCTCGAGCACCAGAGCGGGGGAGAAACCCAGAAGCTCGATGATGATTTTCTCACTGCCCTCGAATACGGAATGCCACCAGCCGGCGGCATCGGTATCGGTATCGACCGCTTGGTCATGATGCTTACCGGCGTGGAAAGCATTCGCGACGTCATCCTCTTTCCTCACATGCGCCCGCGCACCGGCGGCTGAAAAACGAGCCTTGCACGGAGTCCGCCCGACACACCAAGCCTCGTGAAACGAATCCTCGGTCTGTTCCTGTTGCTTGTTGCCATTCAGATTCCCGCCTCCGCTTGGGAAGTGGTCATGCACGCGGGGCGGCGCCATGTTTCCCTCGAGGATGTTTCCAAGTTCTATCGACTGCGGCAGCCCTTGATCAATGGCCCTGCATTCTCCCTCAGCGGACCCTCAAAAACCATCCGGGGCCGAGCCGGAACGCGGGAGATCTACATCAACAATGTGAAATACATCCTCTGCTTCCCCGTGGAGCAGAAAGGCGGCCGCATTCTGATTTCAGCGATGGATGTCACGAAAATCATCGAACCCGTCATGCGCCCCGGCCTAATCAAGAATGCCAACGCCGTCCGGACTGTGATCCTCGATGCAGGCCATGGAGGACACGACAGCGGCGCCAAGGGCAACCGTGGGATCGAGAAGGAGGCCGCATTGGATGTCGTCCTCCGTGCCAAGCGACTGCTGGAGCAGAACGGCTACACCGTGCGCCTCACCCGCTCGAGTGATGTCTTCATTCCCCTCGAGGACCGCGCCGCGTTTGCCAATCGATTTCTGAATGCCATCTTCGTGAGCGTTCACTTTAATAAAAGCGTCGGCGGAGGGGCCTCTGGGATCGAGACTTTTGCACTCGCTCCGCGCGGCGTGCCTTCGATGGATGAAGAAAATTTCAGCTACAGCGACTTAAAGCTGCACCCCGGCCATGGACAGGATGCTGAGAACATCGCCCTCTCAACAGCTCTGCATTCCTCCATGCTCCGCCACATGCGCCTTACCGACCGAGGCATCAAGCGCGCGCGGTTCGTGGTGATCCGCGACATCCGGATTCCAGGCGTCCTGCTCGAAGGCGGCTTCATGAATCATCCGGTGGATGGCAAACTCATAGCCTCGCCGGCCTACCGCGACGCCTTTGCCCGGGCCATCCTCGAAGGCGTGGGCCGCTACCGCAGCGCTGTCTCGGGGGAGACGACCTACAAGGCTCCCTCAGCCGTCGCCACGGGCGTCGATAAAACATCCATCCCCGACTTGCGCCGCAACTTTTCACCGCTTGGAACCCATCCCATGCTGAACGAAGCTGTCCAACGCGCCGCAGATTCGCTTAAAACTCCAAACACCACCGCACAGGAAATCAAACCGGATGCTTACTGAAAAATCCATCGACCCAATTGGAGTCTTCGATTCCGGTATCGGCGGCCTGACCGTTGCCGCCGCTCTGCAGGCCCTCCTGCCCTCGGAAAATATTTTCTACCTCGGCGACACCGCCCGCGTCCCCTACGGCGGAAAAAGCCGTCGCACCGTGGAGCGCTACAGTATCGAGATCGGCGGACTCCTCCTCGCCGAGCGTGCAAAGATCATCGTCGTTGCCTGCAATACGGCATCGGCACTTGCTGTTCCTCGGATGAAGGAAATGTTTAAGGTTCCCGTGCAAGGAGTCGTCGCTCCCGGGGCTGCTGCGGCCGTGGCCTCAACAAGAAAGAAAATTGTGGGCGTCATCGGCACGCGCGCCACCATTTCCAGTGGAGCCTACGAACACGCGATTCATTCACTGGATGCCGATATCCATGTCATGAGTGTGGCGTGCCCGCTTCTTGTGCCGCTCATTGAAGAGGGGATGTTCGAAGACAAGGTGACCGACCTCATGCTTGCCCGCTATCTTGCCCCACTCCTCGCCGCCGGGATCGACACCCTCGTCCTCGGCTGCACCCACTACCCCCTTCTGCACGAAGCCATCGCGCGCACCGCAGGGCCGGGAGTCACGCTTGTGGACTCCGCCGAAAACTGCGCGCTGGCCGTCAAAGACCTTCTTGAAAAAAACGCCCTCTCCGCTCCACCGGAACGCCTCGGCAAACTCGATGTCGCCCTCACGGACGCCACAGAGCGCTTTCTCCGCACGGCTGCCAAGGCCTTGGACCTTGAAATCGGCGATGTAAGCCTGCGCTCCGTCCAGAATATCGATCAAGCCTGAGCGTCGCGGGCGCTCTGGATTTTCAGAGAACCGTTTTCCATTGTAGCAGCGTCTCTATGAGCCCCGGAATCCTTACCCATCGGCGGTCACAGACCGCCGCTACAGCCTGAGTCCTTATGAGCCGTAGCTTTTGCTGAACCGTTTGCGGAATTCGGGTTCTGATTCCAGTGAAGACGTGGCTTGGGCGGGCGAACTCGAGATTCACCTCGGGCTGGCCGGTTTGGGGATTCGGCACATGGCCGAGAAACATGGCGGCCTGCTGGGCCTGCATCATAAGATCAGGGAGAGTATGGTTTTGACAGTCTGGTTTCGATCACCCGGCAAAAAACGGAAGTGAATGAGGGGATGTTTGTCTCACGAAGCTGACTCCGAGGACGAGACCGCCGCGTAAACAAACTCCGGGGCCCGTTCTTTGTTGAAGTAGTTGATGATGGCTGGGCACACCCATGCGCTGATCGAGATGTCTGGGTTTTCCATAGGGTGCTCTGATCGGTATTCGCACCCCGCCCGCTCGTAGTGTAAGCCAGTCCATGTGCGGGTGAGCTTACAGTTTGCTCCCGGGAAGGGGTGCTCCGAGAAGAGCAAGTGGGCTTTGCGGCAGTTCTCTCCCACCACGGCTGTGATAAAGTCGGAGGCGGCCCACAGAAATGGCTCGCCTCACAGCCCGTGCCGCTCGTCGTCAAAACCCCATAGCTTCAGGGATTCTGGCAGGCGGTAGGCTTGGATTGAGTGAATGGTGTTCATGTTTTACAAAATCCTTACTCATCGAGATCACAGAAGTTCTATTCCCAGCATCTCCATGTTCGGTTGCTCCTTCTCGCACCTGCCATGGCGCTCGATTGCGCTTAAATAAAATGCTTGTTGGTAAAATGATAAAACATCTTGGTTCGATTCGCGCATACCTTGAAGCATCGATCTCACCTTTTCGTTCCCCGAAAAAAAGGTTTCGACTCCCTCCGCGCCGACCTCTGAAAGGATGTCCATCGCTGAGCGCCCCCGCCTGCGGGAGGCGGTTCAGGCGGATCCTCGCCACCCTCATCCGGCGGCGGTTCCTTACCTCCGCCTGGCTGCAACTTCGCGATCAACCAAACAACGCCGATCACCAACAGCAACGGCCAAGCCGGCACAAACCACGCCAAGGCGAAAAAAAGAACGAAGACAGCGAAGCGATTCATGGTTGGGAAGCGTTCTTCTGCTCATTCCCGCGCTTTCTTTTTCTCCGAAGAATGCCCATCGAATCCTCATGAAGAACCAGTTTGCAGTAGCACCCATCTTCATTCTCGAAATCAATCCGCACTTTCTCAGTAGTATCTCCGCCATGAAGTTCCAATTCAACGCCCTGCAATCGTGTTGTAGGTCTTTCTGGGAATCCTCTCATGGTTATGGTTTAAAGAAGATCAATAATACTGCCTTATGTAGCCATACGCCCTGTCAAAGAGGTCTTGGTCGGTGTGGAGTTTGTATTTCAGCAATGCGCGGCGGAGGGCTTGTTTGACCTCCCGCTCGCCTTGGACGGTGCTCTGCCAGCCGTCGAACCGCACTTGTCGAACGATAGAGTCGATGTCGGCGACGATCCTTTCGACGATCACATGGGTGTGGCGGCTCTTGATTTCATTGAATAGCTCCGTCAGCGCAGTTGTGGCTCTGTCCTGTTCCTCCTCCGGATCGACGCGGCGCTCCTCCTCCACGACTTCCTTGGCTATTTCGAGGATCGCCTTGAGGAATTCGAGGCTGTTGAGCAAGCCCTGCTCATGCTTCTCCTTGATTTTTTCCAACCTCTCGCCGAGGGCCTTGAATTTTGGGTTTCCGGCGTGCTTTCTCAAGCGGGCCACAAGTTGGATTTCAATCTCGACGGCTTTCTTTTTCGGCTCCGCGTTTTTCAACACATCATCGAGGACATCGGCATCCAGCACCAAGGCATCGATGTCGTCGTGCACCGCCTCGACCTGCACATTCTGGTTGATGAGTTCGATGGTCTTCGCGCCAAGACGGTGCCAGACAAGTTTTCCGTTTCCACTGACGGGCTTCACCGACTCATAGATCTGCGTGAGCCATCGAAAGTCCTTTTCATACGGCGTGAGGCACGGATCGGGTGACAAGGCCTCCCAAATTCGGCCGAGGACCGAGTATTCAGCAGCAAATTTGTCGCGTGTGGCATTGTTTGGGAGGCATTGCTGGGCCGCCATGAGCCCCTCGAACCCTCCAACGCTCCGATCCACAATGGGGAAAAACGCGAGACACTTCTGCATCTGCGCCGGGAGGGCCTTGCGCAGGTCGTCGATGTTGCTCACGACCTGTTGCACCGCTTTCTCATCGAAGTCGAGAGCGCGGGCCACATCATCGAAGATGCCGATGTAGTCTACGATGAGCCCATGCGTCTTCATCTGACCGTAGGTGCGGTTCACGCGGCAGATGGCTTGAAGGAGGTTGTGATCCTTCATCGGCTTGTCGAGATACATGGCCTGGAGGATCGGCGCGTCGAAGCCGGTCAGCAGTTTGCTGGTCACGATGACAAACTTCAGCGGGTCTGCCGGATCGCGGAAACGGTCTAGCAGCTTCTCCTCGGCGTCCTTGTCGCGCAGGTGGACGCTCCATGCGGGTGGGTCCTTCTGTGCGCCACTCATCACGATGGCGCTGGCCTCGGGAGCGATGAGTTCATCCATCACCGTCTTGTAGAGCACGCAGCACTCGCGGTCGAAGCACACCACCTGCGCCTTGAAGCCGTTGGGCTCCACCTTGGTCTGGTAGTGCTGCACGATGTGCTCCACCACGGCTCGCACGCGCTCCGGGTTCTTCACCAGCACGGCCATCTTGGCGGCGCGTTTCGCGAGGTCGTCGCGATCCTGCTCGCTCATGTCGTCGGTGATCTGCTTGTAAGCTTCATCGATAGCCGCCTTGTCGATCTTGAGCTTGATCGTCGGAGCCTCAAAGTGCAGCGGCAGCGTGGCCTTGTCGCGGATGGAATCCTGGAAGGAATAGCGGCTCATGTAGCCCGCGCTGTCCTCGTCTGCGCCGAAGGCCCAAAAGGTGTTACGGTCGGCCCGGTTGATCGGTGTGCCGGTGAGGCCAAAGAGGAAGGCATTGGGCAAAGCCTCGCGCATCTTACGGCCCAGATCGCCTTCCTGGGTGCGGTGCGCCTCGTCCACCATCACGATGATGTTCTTGCGGGCGTTCCACTCGCCTGTGGCCTCGCCGAATTTGTGAATGGTCGTGATCAGCACCTTGCGCACGTCCTGATTGATCAGCCGTTGGAGTTCCTGCCGGTCGCCCACGCCCACCATGTTCGGCACGTCTGCCGCGTTGAAGGTGGCGCTGATCTGCGTGTCGAGATCGATGCGGTCCACCACAATCAGCACCGTGGGATTGCCCAGCCTCGGATGCATCCGCAGCTTTTGCGCGGCGAAGACCATGAGCAGCGACTTGCCGCTGCCTTGGAAATGCCAGATCAGGCCCTTCTTCGGATACCCAGCCACCACGCGGGCGATCATCTTGTTCGTCGTCTCGTATTGCTGGTAGCGGCAGATCACCTTGATGCGGCGGTGCTTCTTGTCCGTGGCGAAGAGGGTGAAGTTTTGCAGGATGTCCAGCACTACCTCTGGCCGCAGCAGGCTCTCCACCGTCTTGCGGACAAAGCCCATGTTTCCTTCGTCTTGGTTGTCGTCATTGCGCCACGGACCCCAGAGGTCGATGGGCATGCGGATGCTGCCGTAGCGCAGCACGCGGCCTTCGGTGGCGAAGGAGAACACATTCGGCACAAACATGGCCGGGATCTCCTTCTCGTAGATCTCGTTCACCTGATAAGCCCCGTCGAACCAAGTCACCGCGCTGCGCGTTGGCGTCTTCGCCTCGCCGATCACCACCGGCAGACCGTTCACCAGAAAGACCACATCAAAGCGCTTCACCACGCTGCCCGTCTGGTAGGTCCACTGGTTCGTCACTGTCAGCCGGTTCTTCGCGGGCTGAGTGAAATCCACCAACCGCACCGCCACATGCTCGCCGTTCGGGCCAAAGGGCATCGTCTTCTCCCCGCGCAGCCAGGCCATGAAGTTCTCGTTCGCCCGCACCAGCCCGTCACCCTGCACGGAGAGCAGGATGGCCCGCAGCGCATAGATCACCTCGTCCGCCCGGTCGGGCTGCTCGGCGATCTCGGGATTCAGGGCCATGAGCGCCTCCCGCACCCACGGCTCCACCATCACCTCGCCCGGCTGACGCGGCAGCGTCGTCGCCGCAGTGTAGCTCCAGCGCGAAGGCTTGAACTCCTCGCCCAACGAACCGCCCCAGCCGGAAGGCGGGTCCTCACGCAGCACGGAACTGCCTGCGCCGCTGCCGAGGCTGGTCGCGGCGTCGAGGATCATCTGCTCGACGGTGTTGGATTCGGTGAAGCTCATGTGAATGCGTCGGTGAGGGCTGCGAGAGAGTTCCGTGTGGCTTTTGTGTGCGTCTCAAGAGCGTCTCGGGCCGCTTGCAGTTTCGCCGTGTCCACTCATGAACGCTCGCTGTTCCTTGAGCGGCGGAACTTGAAATGGAAACGCCTTCACCTGTGTCGAGTTGATCGAGGCAAGATTGGAGGTCTTCTTCGCGCACCCGAGGAAATATCGCTTCCCGTATGGGCTCGCCAGTTGCAGCGCGAGAAACTCTGGCAGCACTGTGGACGAGTCTGCCCGAAGGCTGAAGACATGATTTTGGTGGAGGCAGTCGGCGACTTGCTCCCGCCAAATCGCTCCGCGACCAACTTTGTCGAAGTCCCCGCCTTCGCAGATGACGACATCGCCGTTGCGAAGCAGATACCTGTCCTTCTCGGCTTCTGGAATCACGATGGTTTTCATCTCGGAGAGATTGAGGTGCCCGTCTTGAACATTCGCTACGCGGAGATACGGCAGTTCAACAGTCCTGACCGATGCCGGATACTTTTTGCCTTTTGCTATTCCGGTTTGAAGCCGCGCTACGCCGGAAAGCGGAACAACCTTGAACCTTTGATTGCGGACCCCATTTCCAAACATTGCGCCAAGGCTAGTCGTCAGGGCTTCATCGCTTGCTTGCAAAGCATCCTCGAAGCTGACGGCCGTCTCATCCACCGCCCAGAGGATTTCCGCGATGCGGCGCTGCTGGTCGAGCGGCGGGAGGTCGAACTCGAAGCTGGCGAGGCTGCTCCAGTTGGTGCGCGGCGAGAGCGAACCGGCACTCGTTCCGACCGCGTGCTGAAAGAACCGCTCCGACAGGCAGAGGAACGGCAGCAATTCCGGCAGCAGGCGCTGGGAGTCCTTCGGCGCGAGCACATAGATGTCGCCCGACACCACCGCCTCGAACTCCGCCACCGCCACCTTCCGCTGATAGGCCCGCCGTTTCCCGAACAACACCTGCCCCGGCTGGCACCGCCGCGTGAACGTCGTTCCATCCGCCACATTCCCCCAGCTCCGCACATGCAGCGACCCCGGCTCCAAATGCTCCATCGCCACAAACCGCTCCAACCTCGCCGCCGCCGGATCGCAGGTCTCATTGCAGTTCTCCACCACATCCCCGAAGCGCACGCGTTTCCAGCCCGTGCGGTCGAAGATCGGGAGCGAGGCCCAAGCGGGGTTGGGCTGGAGCTTTGAAAGATTTGGAACCACGAATTTCACGAATGGGCACGAATGGATTTGGCCCGGACGGCTTTGCCGAGGGCGGTGAGGCGATATCGCTGGTTCTTGCTGAAGGGCTTGTCGGGAATGGTGCGCTCAACGACTTTCGCTTCCAGTGCCGGGTTCAGATAGACCTGCGAAAAGTTGTTTCGGTCCTTCAAGCCAAGAAGCCCCATCAATTCGTCCCTTGATCGGTCGGCCTCCAGATGGACGAGAAGTGAGTGAACCTGCGGGGTGACCTGCTGGGTATCCTGCTGGGTATCCTGCTGGGAGACTTGGTGCCGACTTGGTGCCGACTTGGTGCCGACTTGGTGTCTGACTTCCGGGGTGACTTCCGGGGCCGGGAAGGTGACGGTGACGCCGAGCTTTGGATCGGACTTCCAAAACGGGTCTGCCAGCCCAGCGTCACGGCATTGCTGAACCATCAGCACGCTTCCCCGTCCGGCTTTTTCCATGAGCCCGCGCAGGTAAAGAGCGTGGGCGATGTCGGGATTGCGCAGAACGGAGATGTGGCCCTTGGGCAGGTTCTCCTCAGTGACGCCGTCCGGCAGCGGGCCGGAGTTCCAAATTTCCAGGCGGCGCGGGAACACATGGATACTCACACCACCGGATGCGGCGCCGTAATCGCGGTGGGCCAGCGCATTGATGAGCGCCTCACGAACGGCATCCTCGGGATAGAGAGGAGAATCCTGCCGCTTGGGGTTGCCCTTGATGAAACGAGAGACGCTGGGCGTGTTGCGGATGATGAAGGTGTAGGCCTCCTCGAAGATGCTGTGTAGCGGTCCTTCGAAGGACTTCATATCGCTGAACTTGTCGCCGGCCTTGTCCGAGTTGTAGCGCATGGCCCGGATGCGGATCTGCGGCAGGCGCACGGCGGGATTGCGGGCAAAAAGCACGTCGCCTCCGTTGGTGAGGCGTCCGTATTTGGCGGCGGCAAAATCCTCCAGCACCATGAGCGGCTGCGCCGCATCGCGGAAGTAGGAGCGGCGGACCTTATGAGCTTCCTCTACCGCGAGTTTGATCTCGCGGAGATCAATGTCGGCGTCCAAATCGGCGAACGAAAAGCGGCGCTCCCATCGCTCGGGTTCGATCTGCCGACGCATGACAATATCGCGAATCGTGGCGGCATCGGCCCGCTGAGTTGAGTCAGCCACCCGCAGATAGATCGTATCGCGGAAGGCATATGGGACGTCCTTCCCAGCCGGGACTTCGATCACAAGGACGGTTTTCCCTTCGAGCACCTGAGCCTGAATCGAAACGAGTGACTTTGGAGAAAGTCCCTCATGCAATTTGCGGGCTATCTCGGCGACAATGTCCTCCGAGAGATCGAGCCCGATGATTTTCCCCGGCTCCTGAATCCCGCAGATTAGATAACCGCCGGTCGTGTTGAGAAATCCGCAAACGATCCTGCCGAGGACATCCACGTTGCTGATGCTGGACTTGAACTCGATGCGCTGCCCCTCGCCGAGAGAGAGCATTTCCTGAATCTGCTCCGAGGTCATGACTCACCTCCTTTCTGCGGCAGCGGCGATTCACCCTCAAAGTTCTCTTTGATGAACTGCTCCACCTCCTGATAGCGGAAAAACTGAGAACCGACGAAGAGTGAACCGTCCTCAGTGGAGCGGAACTTCTGAACCCAGTTGCCGTCACGTTCAGCGAGCGGAATACCATCAATGATGGCTTCTTCGTAGAGATCCAACACTCGCAGATCGTCGAGGATTGGCGTGCTCTTGAATTTGGCTTTGAGTTCTTGTCGGCCCGCTTTGCCTTTGTGTCCAATGTTCTTCAACAACGACCAAGCGAAGACGACGTGATCGTGGGCGAGCAGCCAGCGAGGTTTCTTCAACTTGATTGCGAGCTGGACCTCCTGATGCGTGATGGAGGGCTCTTCGGCATTCTTCTTATCCTGTCCGCTGCCATACTGCGGCGTGATGATGCCAAGGAAAAGGTCGCATTTTTTCACAGCAGCGAGGCAGTTCTCGAATGCGGTGCGATCAGAGCGAACGGGCACGGTGCCTTTGTGGGACATCCAGACCTCGTAGCCGTAGCTCGTGAGCAGTGTGTAAACACGATCCAGCAACTCTTCGATGCCGTAAACGGTCGAGGAGACGAGGACGGTGAGTTTTGGTTTGGCTTTGCTCATTTCGCAGAAATGGTGAGGAGAGTGTGCAACGAATCGCGGACTTTGCGCGAGCTTTCCAGCCAACCCGCTAGCGCATCCGGCAGGGCCGTGGTTGCCGACTCGGTAGCCGCATCCGTTTGCGCCTGCGTTTCGCCACCGACAAACAGCGGGATGCTCAGATTCCCCTCCTTCGCCCGGATTTCCTCGATGGCCACGACGCGGGTGAAGCCGGGTTCGTTTTTGAAATCCTGATAGGCACGGACGACGCGCTGGAGGTGCCCATCGGTGAGGAAGCTCTGGGCGCGTTCGCGGGTGACTTCGTTCACCGCATTAATGAAGAGGATTTTGCCGCGTCGGGCCTTAGGCTTCTGCGTGCGGCAGACGACGACGCAGGCTTCCATGGGCGAGTTGTAGAAGAGGTTCGGGCCGAGGCCGAGGACACACTCGATGAGGTCGGCCTCAATGAGCTTGCGGCGCATTTCCGACTCCTCCTGTCGGAAGAGGACGCCGTGGGGCCACAGGACGGCGCAGCGACCGGTTGCGGTTTTGAGGCTTTGCAGGATGTGCTGCTGGAAGGCGTAGTCGGCGCGGCCCTGCGGCGGAACGCCAAAGACATTGCGCCCCCAGGGGTCGGCGGCGAAGGCTTCGCGGTTCCACTGCTTGATGGAGTAGGGTGGATTGGCCAGCACAACATCGAAGCACTGGAGGCGGTCGCCCTCGACGAGCTTCGGCTCGGCCAGGGTATCGCCGCGTTCGATGCGGAAGTCCTCGATGCCGTGGAGGAAGCAGTTCATCCGGGCGATGGAGGAGGTCATCAGATTTCGCTCCTGGCCGTAGAGTTTCACATTCCGCCATTCCTTTTTCTGATTTCGTAGGTGGGCGATGCAGGAAAGCAACATGCCGCCGGAGCCGCAGGTGGGGTCATAGACGGACTCGCCGGGCTGCACATCGAGCATCTCGGTCATGAGGTGGACGACAGTGCGGTTCGTGTAGAACTCGGCGGCGGTGTGGCCGGAGTCGTCGGCGAACTTTTTGATGAGATACTCGTAGCCCTGGCCCAGCTCGTCCTCGGGGAGGTTGGCGACGGTGAGTTCCAGCGTGGAGAAGTGCTCGATGAGGTCACGCAGCATGGCATCGGATAGGCGGTCCTTGTTCGTCCACTGCGCATCACCAAAGATGCCGAAGAGCTTGTCGGGGTTGGCCGTCTCGATGGCCCGCATGGCCTGTTGCAAGCCCCGGCCCACATCCCGGCTGACCTTCCGAATCTCCAGCCAATGCGCGGCTGCCGGAATCTGGAAACGGTGGTTCTCCGGGAACAGCGCGAAATCTTGATCCCCGCCCGAATCCCGCAGCGCCGTGACGGTCTCCTCATCGAAGACATCGCAGAGCCGCTTGTAAAACAGCAGCGGGAAGATGAACTGCTTGTAGTCGCCCGCATCAATCGTCCCCCGCAGGAGCACGGCGGCTCCCCAGAGGTAGGATTCGAGGTTTTGTTGGGTGATGCGGGTCATGGGTTAGCTGGCTCTGCCACTTCTGTCGCCACCGGTTTTCGGACATTGAGGACTTCATGCAATTTCGAGCGAATGAGGGATTCTCTAGCATCGAAGAAATGCAGGAAATCATGGAAGTCCAAGGACTGCGAGACCGGAAACAAATGCAATTCCTTGTATTGATTAAACTTGCCAGAATCCGAACATGTTTCAGACAGCCACTCTTTGAGCATCTTTGCGCTCTTTTCGTTATTAGGTGTCGCCTGGAGCAGTTGCAAGTTGGCCAATCTGTCCACTCGCTCCAAATACTTGTCCCGGATTGCAGTATCTGTGACTCCCAGCGCCTCTAGCTTCCTCGCTGTGAAATATTTTCTCGGGTGAATGTGGTCTTGATGAAACTCGTAGTCGTGGTTCAAAGGATAGAAGAGGCTAAGAAGCATGAAGGCAAAGGATGAACCATAACCAACGGAGAGAAGGTTTTCGATGTCCTCTTGGTAGAAATCGAGGCTCTTGTTCGTGCCTGAATAGCGATCAATTATCTGTTGTAGAGGAAACTCCTCCCCATGTTCCTGAATGAGCTGCCGGTAGACCGGGTAGAGGTTGTCAGGCGTGCCACCAAAAATCTTTTTCAGGAGCGCACGAATCAGCCACTGTTTGATGTTGGCGCGGTTTGTTGCGTGCCCCTTCGCATGCAGGACACTCTCGTTTATTTGCTTCGTCTTGAGGAAGTAGGCTATCGGAATGATGGCGTTCGTCGAAGTCAGAGTTTTCTCATCGAATCCAAAATGAGCCGCAAGTCGGATCGCCAAAGTAATCGCCTCCGCGATCCCTTCCCATTGGCTCTCGATCACCGCCATGTTATCAGACGAGAAATTGTCCACCTTAAACTTGATGTCCTTGATGTCAGCAAGCACAAGACAACTTTTGAGAACGAAGTCCTTATTGAAATTGAAGCCCTTCCCAATGTCGTTGATCTTGTCCACGAACTCATGAATCACCTTGCGCGCATCGAGTTTCTTCCACTGCGCTGTAGCAATAGACAGGAGCAAATCAGAGTAACTCAGCTTCGTCCCACCTTGGTTGATGCGAATGAATATCTGCAAAACCTTGTCCAACTCCTCACTCTTCTCGAGAAAGAAGTTCAGTGATTCTGTCTCACATATTGCCTTATATAGCCTGTTCAGTGTGTTCGTGGCAAAACGATTAGTCTCCCGGGGGATTGGCGTTCCCAGAGCTTCGTTAATGCCGTAGATTTGATCGTTGATCCATTCGAGCGCATCACTTATGTCTTTAAATTTCAATATGTCACCAACATGAAACCAGAGGTTGGCACCGTCTTTGACCTCAGATTCAGCTTCCGTCAGGAACCGAAAATCGTATTCCATCTCGAGTTCCTCGGAAGGCTTCATCAGGTTGAGGAACATCCGTTTCTCTGGATAAGCGTGATCGCTCGAACGACGGTGATACGAGAGCTTAGCTTCATACGAGCCCAACAAGGCAACATACAGCGAGGTCAATCGCTGCTGCCCATCAAGAATCGCGATCACATCCTTTTCCCCTGACAAAGTGGCTTTTTCGTTGTGGCGTTCGTCACGCTCATGGTATCGACGAAGAAAGCGGTAAAACTGAAATTTTCCCACATGCTCGGCCTTCACCTTCCAAAAAAGGAAGGTGCTGATGGGGTAGTCCCGCATGATCGAATCAAATAGCGTCTCCATCTGATCGGTATCCCATACAAATTCGCGTTGTATTGAAGGGAGGACAAATTCTCCATCTTCGATGGCTGCAATTGCTTCTTTAATCGTGATCGGTTTCTCGTATGCCATGATTCAATTCAGGTAATGGGTGGTTGGAAACATCATTTTGTCAGTAATTCCTCTTTATTGAGTAAACTCACAAGCCTCTCCTCCGCTGCAAATGCTGCCTCCACACTCTCACGTAGGTGATTCATCGCATCCTCTACGGTGAGCACTTCGCTGGTGACCTTCGGCTCGACGTAGCGAGGGATGTTGAGGTTGTGGTCGTTGGCGGCGATCTCGTCGAGGGTGACGACGCGGGCGATGCCTTCGACGTCCTGAAAGTAGCGAACCCAGCCGTGTATCCGCTCGACGTGCTCGGGCAGCAGTTCGTTCTGGGCACGGCCGATTTTGAACTCCTTCGAGGCATCGACGATGAGCACCTTGTTTTTGCGGTCCTTCGGTTTCTGCTGGCGAAAGACAAGTATGCAAGCGGCGAGGCCGGTCCCGTAAAAAAGGTTAGGGCCGAGACCAATCACCGCCTCCAAAAGATCCATGCCGAGGATTTTTTTGCGGATTGCCCCTTCCTTGCCCATGCGGAAAAGCGCGCCGTGGGGCAACACAACCGCCATGCGGCCCGTGCCGGCAGCCATGGATTTCAGCATGTGCTGCACAAAAGCATAGTCGCCGCTCTTGTCCGGCGGCATCCCGGCAAAATTTCGGCCGTAGGGATCGCTGGACCAGACCTCTTCACCCCACTTTTCCAGCGAGAACGGAGGGTTTGCGATTACGCAGTCGAAGGTGGCGAGATTATCGCCCGAGTAGAATGCCGGGGTGCGAAGGGTATCGCCCCGCACGATCTGGAAATCTTCGGCTCCGTGGAGGTAGAGATTCATGCGGGCGATGGCAGCAGTGGTGAGATTTTTCTCCTGCCCGAACAGCCTGCCCCAGAGTTTGCGAACATCACCCTGGGTTTCGCGAACATGGTGAATGGCCTCCAATAGCATGCCGCCAGTGCCGCAAGTGGGGTCGTAGATTGATTCGCCTTCGCGGGGGTCCAGGATGTTCACCATCAGCTTCACAACCGACCTCGGGGTGTAGAACTCGCCAGCCTTTTTATTGGTGGCATCTGCGAACTTCTTGATCAGGTATTCGTAGGATTGCCCAAGGATGTCTGACTGCGCGGCTTTGTTGCCCAGATCGATCCGTGAGAAATGCTCGATGAGATCGCGCAGGAGGGAATCACTGAGGCGGTCCTTGTTCGACCAGTGGGCATCGCCAAAAATTCCATAGAGCGTGTGGGGGTTCGCTTGCTCGATCCCGCGCATGGCTGTCTGGAGAGCTTGACCCACATTCGTTGCAACCTGCCGCACATCGCGCCAGTGGCATCCCTCCGGAATCTGGAAGCGGTAGTTTTCAGAAAAAGAAGCTGCTTCGTCGTCTCCCGAAAACTCAGCGAGGGCAGCCTCGCGCTCTTCGTCGTGAACATCTGAGACCCGCTTAAAAAAGAGCAGTGGGAAAATGAAGGTCTTGAAATCGGCAGCATCGACGGGTCCGCGAAGAATGTTGGCAGATTCCCAAAGGTGCGATTCGAGTTCGGAGAGAGTCATGGCCTTAGTTCTGCCTCATAGTTCCCAAGAACCTCTCCGAGGACAACGGTGTAGTTGAGGTTTCCGTGATCGAGGTCTACATCAGGTAGAAAATCTTCATCCAGCGAACCGAGTAGCGCTGGCACATCGGATTCCTTCCATCCCGCGTCTTTCAGCAAAATCACGGTCCCGGCAACGGTGCCGCTGGCGAGGTAGTGGAGATCGACTGCGGCAACATCCTTGCCCTCGCGCTGTGCGAGAAAGCGTTCTGATGAAGTCGTGCGGAGGGTGCGTTTCCAAGAGAGATTCATGAAGTGAGGAGAAGTTTTGTGGCGGCGATCCCAACTGGAACAGCAGCAAGAAGAATAAGGCAACCAGCGCCAGATTTGCGATAGCCAACTCCCGTCCCGGGGATGCTGAAGCTCGTATATTTTTTCTCACGAGCCGTTGTGCCAACGCGGAATCCGCGACCACCGACAGAAGAGCCCAAGCCAGACTTGCTCAGGCTCACTCGGAACGGGCCAAGATTAACAGATTTGCGGTAGGTGAAGCCCATTAGAATTCGTCGAGGCCGGAGAGGCGGTTTTCGGTATCGTCGGCGATGCGGGCTACCATGCCAATGAGGTCGCAGAGCGACTGGGCGCGAAGGGCGGCGCTCACGGTGACGCTGAAGACGGCGTAGTGCGTCTTCTCAGTGTCAAAGATCACATTCCATGCTCCGAATTCGAGTCTGGCATTTTCACGAAGGAGGAAATTGGCGGTGCGGCCTTCGAACGGGCCTTGGGAGTTGAGAGCGATCGAGGCAATAGTGCGCATCTCGACACCCATGAACTCGCGAGTGGAGGAGTCTACGATAACTTGCTGGGAACGATTTTCTGTGCACTCGACATACACGATGATATCGCCGCTGGGATCAATCTCGCTAATAACTCCCATTTCGTCGAGCGCGGCAGTGAGGCGCTGGTCAGGTGGTCGAGACTCATTGGATTCCGTTTGGTCTTCAGATTCTGGGCAATCGTTCATAAGGATGAAGGTGAGTTAGGAGGTGTAAAACTGGGAGGCTATTTCCATTTTTTCCGAAGATACGGGCGAAAGAAAATCCAAAGAATTTCACTTCCTGCCTGCGCACAATCTTAATCTTATTGCTGCTGACAGTTTCTTGGGTTTTGCAGTTTGGTGGAAATTCCGGTTTCATCACCAAGAGAAAACAATAGTCAGACATTACAGTTTTTGAATCTTAAAGTGGGCTCGTCTTAAGATTTTTTCCAAGGTCAGACATCCTGACCTCTGCACATGGTGTCTGAAGGTGCTGTTCTCTCGGAGACAACACGTGTTATCAAATCGATAACAGCTGTTCTCTCGGAGACAACACGTGTTATCAAATCGATGACTGCTGTTCTCTTGGAGACAACTCGTGTTATCAAATCGATGACTGCTGTTCTCTCGGAGACAACACGTGTTATCAAATCGATGACTGCTGTTCTCTCGGAGACAACACGTGTTATCAAATCGATGACTGCTGTTCTCTTGGAGACAACTCGTGTTATCAAATCGATGACTGCTGTTCTCCCGGAGACAACATGTGTTATCCAATCGATGACTGCTGTTCTCTCGGAGACAACTCGTGTTATCAAATCGACGACTGCTGTTCTCTCGGAGACAAGTCGTGATATCAAATCGATGACTGCTGTTCTCTCGGAGACAACTCGTGTTATCAAACCGATAACAGCTGTTCTCTCGGATACAGCACGTGTTATCAAATCGATGACTGCTGTTGTCCCGGAGAGAACACGTGTAATCAAATCGATGATCTAATATCCGCCTCGGGACAACTCTTGTCATTTTTTGCGCGGCAAGCGATTTTGATTCAGAAAATACTGGGTTTTTGCACGAAGCCATCGCGCGCACCGCAGGGCCGGGAGTCACGCTTGTGCACTCCGCCGAAAACTGCGCGCTGGCCGTCAAAGACCTTCTTGAAAAAAACGCCCTCTCCGCGCCACAGGAACGCTTGGGCAAACTCGATGTCGCCCTTACGGACGCCACAGAGCGCTTTCTCCGCACGGCTGCCAAGGCCTTGGACCTTGAGATCGGCGATGTAAGCCTGCGCTCCGTGCAAAATATCGATCAAGCCTGAGCGTAGCGGGCCCTCTGGATTTTCAGGGAACCGTTTTCATTTCTAGCGACGCCTCTGTGAGCGCCGGAATCCTTAGCCATCGGCGGTCACAGACCACCGCTACAGCCTGAGTCCTTATGAGCCGTAGCTTTTGCTGAACCGCTTGCGCGACTCTGGCTCCGATTCCAAAACCGCGGCGGCCTGCACAGGCGCTGCCTCGACCGCCGGAGCGGTTGGCTGGACGCCAGCGGCGGGCGCCGGATTCTTCGAGGCTTGGAGAAAAGCGAGGCGGAGGTCCGAGAGGACGCTGGTGAGCATCTGGGTCTCTTCATTGCTCAGGTTGCCCCGTGTTTTTTCCTGAAGCATTTCGATCTGGTCGATGAACATGCGGGCGAACTCGAGATTCACCTCGGGTTGACCGGTCTGAGGATTCGGCACATGGCCGAGAAACATGGCGGCCTGCTGGGCCTGCATCATAACGAGTTCGATGAAACGCTGGGTCATTTCCCCAGAGTGGGTGGCGGATTGGACTTCGGGCATGGTTTTTTTAGTTGGTGGATGGTTTTTTTTCGGGCGGGAGCACGGTGGCTTCGACGCGAGAGCCCTCGTGGAAATACTTTGCGGCAACACGGCGGGTGTCATCGAGGGTGATTTTCTCGATTTGTTCCTTGCGAAGCTTGTGGGCATCGACTCCGAGCCCCATGAGTTCATCGACGGCCACGGCGGCGCCAAAGGCACTGTTGCTTTGATTCCGAATAGCCTCGCCGCCGAGGAGCTTCGCGCGGGCGCGGGTGAGTTCCTCTGCGGTCAGCCCGTTGGTGGCAAGATCTTGGATCTCGGAGCGCATTTCCTTCGTGACGGGCTCGATCTTTTGGGGATCGGTGCCGAGGTAGAAAAGGAAGGCGCCGGGTGCAAGACCGCAGAACTGCGCGGCTCCCACAAAGTAGGCGAGACCCATCTGCTCACGGATGCGATTGAAGAATCGCGAGCCGAGGTCGCTGGATGCCACGCCAATCAGCTCAAGCGCAATACGGTCGGGGTCGTTCACCGAAGCACCTTGGAAACCGAGCATGAGGACGGCCTGCTTTTTGTCCAAGTGCGCGATCGCGGGGGCCACACCGGCTGCGGGAACGGGTTTTTCAATATTCTCAAAAGCGAGGACCCCCTTGGGCATCGAGGCGAAAGCTTTTTCGAAGAGATTGACCACTTCATCGGCCTTCACATCGCCGAATACTGAGATAACGCCATTCGCAGCAGAGGTGAATTTTTTATGGAAGTCTCGGAGCTGCGCCGCGCCGATACCCGCAACGGAATCCGGCGAACCGAGATTGCGCAGGGCATAGGGGTGAGAGCCAAAAAGGTTTTCACGCACGAGATTGCGGGCCACCGAGGTGACCTGCTCCTCATCGGCCTTGATGCCGGCGAGCTGCGTGCGCTTTTCCAACTCCACCTCCCGGTCGGGAAAGGTGGGGTTCAGAAGCACGTCGGCCATGATATCCACACCGAGCTTGAGGTCCGGCCGCATGACATCCACCGAAACCGTGAAGGAATTGTTGCCGCTGTCGGTGCCGATGCTGCCCCCCACCCCTTCGATGTCGTCGGCGAGTTGCTCGGCGCTGCGGGTTTTGGTGCCCTTGAGGAGGGTTTGGGAGTAGAGGCGCGTGATGCCATTTGTTTCCTTGGTCTCCGCCAGCAGGCCGCCACGGAAGACGGCGCTCATGGCCACGAGAGGGATGCGGGAGTCCTCGCGCACCAGGAGGCGCAGGCCATTTGAGAGGGCGAATTTCTTGATTTCGCCACCCTTGTTATCGGCAGCCTGCGTTGCCTCGGTCTTGGCGACAGGCGGGTTGATCGACGTCACATTCAACGACTCGTCGCGCAGATAATGGCGGGCGACGCGCTGCACATCGGCGGCGGTCACCTTGGAAATCTGCTCAAGGTATTGGGCGGTGAAATTCAGGTTGCGGGTGAGCATCCAGTTTGAGCCAAGGTCCGAGGCTTTGCCGCGCGCGGTGGTGAGGCCATGCAACTGGGAGGAGAGGAGTGAGCGGCGCGCGCGGTCGAGTTCCGCCTCCGTGACGCCGTTCTTTTTGAGGTTCTCCAAAATGGCGAGGGATTCCTTCTGGGCCGCTTCGCGCTTGTCGGGATCGGTCACCGCCTGCATGAGAAAGACGCCTTCGGACTGAAGCGAAAACATGCCCGCGCCGGCGCTGTGGGCGATCTGTTTGCGCTCGCGGACTTCACGGTTCAGACGCGAACTCGCGCCGGAGCCAAGGATTTCGCCAAGGATTTCCAGTGCGGGTGTGTCGGCATTCGTCACGCCAGGCACGCGCCAGGACATCGAGAGGCGCGACAACTCAGTGGGAAACTCCTCATGCACCTCACGACGCCCCATTTGAGGAGGCTCGGTGGCCACATAGAGAGGCTCGAGAGCCTTGCGGGGAGCAGAATCAAAAAGCTCGCCAAGTTCCTTGCGAACCGCTGCCGCATCGACATCCCCCACCACGACAAAAGTCAGGTTGTTCGGCACATAGCGGGATTTGTAATAGTTCAGCACATCCTCGCGGGTGAGCTTGTTGTAAACATCGAGGTAGCCAATCACCGGATGCCGAAACGGGCTGGTGGTGAAAACCGTGTCGAGCATGAGCTGCGAGCTCTGGCGGCCTGGGTCGTCAAACCCCATCGCAAACTCGCGGCGGATGACCTCCTGCTCCTTGGTGTATTCCTCTTCGGGAAGGGTGGCGTTCTGCATCACATCGGCCAGGATCGCGACGGCATCCGACGCACCCTCCTTCGGAACATCGATCCAGTAAACCGTGCGGTCGAAAGAAGTGTAGGCGTTGATGTATCCGCCACGGTTTTGAACCTGCTTGGCGATCTCACCCGGCGGGCGTTTTTCGGTGCCCTTGAAAAGCATGTGCTCGAGGATGTGAGACAATCCCGCACCCATTTTTTCCCCCTCGTGGATACTCCCCGTGCCGCACCAGGCTTGAACGCTGGCCACCGGTGCGCTGCGATCCTCCTCGACGATGAGCGTGAGGCCGTTCTCGTAGGAGAAGACCTGGGCTTTTGATTCAGGGAGTGTCACGCTTTCGGAGGTTTTGGCTTGGGTGTGATCGGGCATAAGGTAAAGGGTGACCGCTATGGCGGCGGCAAAAAAGCGGAGTTTCATGGATGGATTTCGACCTGCAGAGAGGTGTCTTCGTTCAAAGAAGCTGACAACGGACGAAAGGGAGCGACAAAGGCTTCGCGGAAGTCAAAAACATCACGGAAACTCTCCGTCGTGTCTTCGTCCGTCTTTCCAAAGATGCCAGCTTGAACAAGGTTGAAGACCATCTGGCCAACATCCGCCGTGGACACGACTCCCCAATAATCCAAAACCATGAGGGCCATAGGGCCGAATTCCGCAAGAGCGTAAATGCGAAAGCCATCGAGCAACTCAGTAGCCCCCACATGGGGGCCCGGTTCCTTTTTGGACTTTTTGCGGCGCTTGATTGTGCCCTCCAGCGAATCGCGGAGGAAGGCATAGGCTTCGGGATGGTAGCGACGGTCTTCTTGGCAGACCGTTTCGACGGCTTCTTGGAATCCTGTGTTCTGCATTATTGGGTCGTGGGAGCCACAGCGGCCGGGGCGGCATTGTCTGGGCGAAGCTCTCTCCAGTGCCGAACCCCCAGTCCCAGCACAAAGATGAAAACAAAACCCATAACAAGCGTCTGCTCACGGCGCGTCAGCTCAAACATGGTGTCCACGATAAACCGAAAAGCACACGGCGCAAGATGTGTGATGTGCAAAATTCCATTCTTTGAAAAAAGGCGATGCCGACTGCCGCGTTGACGCCACCGAGAGAGTCGGGTTTGATGCCGCCCCTATGTCCAAAGACGCTTCTGCCACCCGAATGGAAAAAATCGTGAGCCTTTGCAAACGCCGCGGGTTCATTTTCCAGTCCTCCGAAATCTACGGCGGCCTGAATGGCTTTTGGGACTACGGCCCGCTCGGGGTCGAGCTGAAGAAAAATCTCAAGGACTTCTGGTGGCGCCGCAATGTGCGCGAGCGCGACGACATGGAGGGCATGGATGGATCGATCATCATGAACCGCGCGGTCTGGAAGGCCTCGGGACACGAGGAGACATTCAGCGACCCAATGGTCGACTGCAAGGTGTGCAACTCCCGCAACCGCGCCGACCAACTGCCGGAGAAGGACGGCAAAAAATACTGCCCGCAATGCGAAAGCAGCGACCTCACGGAGGCGCGCGACTTCAACCTCATGTTCAAGAGCCACGCCGGTCCGCTTGAGAGCGAGGACAACCTTGTTTATCTCCGCCCGGAGACCGCGCAGGCGATCTTTGTGAATTTTCGCAATGTGCTCGATACCTCGCGCCAGAAGCTCCCATTCGGCATCGCGCAAATCGGTAAGGCCTTCCGCAACGAGATCAACCCCCGCAATTACATCTTCCGTTCCCGCGAATTCGAGCAAATGGAAATCGAATATTTCTGCCGCCCGGAGGACGGCATGCAACTCACCGACTACTGGCTCGAGCAGCGCCTGAAATTCTACGAGGACATCGGCATTCCCCGCTCGAAAATCCACATCAATGACATCCCGGATGGCGAGAGGGCGTTCTACTCGAAAAAAACCTACGACCTCGAATACGAATTCCCCTTCGGCGTGAGCGAGCTGGAAGGCATCGCCTACCGCACCGACTACGACTTGGGCAAACACATCGAACACTCCGGCAAACCGCTCGATTACTTCGACGAAGCCACCAAGGAACGCTTCATCCCGCATGTCGTGGAACCCAGCGCTGGCGTCGACCGCACCACGCTCGCCCTCCTCTGCGAAGCCTTCGACGAGGAAACCGTCACCGACGACAAGGGAAACTCCGAAACGCGCACCGTGCTGCGCTTCCACCCCCGCATGGCCCCGATCAAATGTGGCATCTTCCCCCTTCTCAAAAACAAGCCCGCGCTTGTGGAGAAGGCCAAGGAGGTCGCCACCGCACTCCGCCCGATCATGAATGTCTTCTACGACGAAGCCGGCGCCATAGGCCGCCGCTACCGCCGCCAAGACGAGGCGGGAACACCCTTCTGCGCGACGATCGACTTCGACACCATCGGCGAAAATGGACCTGAAAAAGAAAACACGGTTACCCTCCGCCACCGCGACTCGATGACCCAGGAACGCATCGCCATCGCGGACCTCAGGGCCTACCTGATCGATAAAACCAGCTGATCATTTCCAACCCGCCGGAAACCAGCCGGCCCCATCCTGCAGGGGGATTCTCTTGGCAAATCGTAGTTGAGATGCGATCTCAATTAGGCATGACAATGTTTTTTCCATTTTCTGTGGCACGCCATCTAACGTTGGCAAGTTTGTGTCTTGGTATGCCCCTATTCGCGGAGGCGGCACCAGGCAGGGCGTTGCCCGCTGAAGTCGTGGTCGCGCTGAAGCCCGACAAGGATCCGGACAAAATGCTGGCAGAGCGCGAGTCGCTCGCCAAAGCGCTTGGATCCTCTCTTGGCAGGCCGGTGAAAGTCATCGTTCCCCTCTCGACGGCCGTAATCATCGAAGGCCTCTCCAATGGCTCCATTGACCTGGGCTACCTCAGCGCCACCGACATGGTGAATGCCCGCGATGCAGGTGCAGCAAATCTCCTGCTGGTCGGAGAGATCGACGGCAAGCGCTCTTACGAGAGCGTGTGGCTCTGTTTGAAAGACAGCCCCCACAAACAAATCGCCGACCTGCAAGGAAAGCCGGTCGCCTTCGCCAGCCGCACGAGCACCTCGGGATACCTTGTTCCTCTGCTGGATTTGAAAAAACAAAATCTCATCGAGAAAAATCCCACGGAATTTTTTGGCGAGGGGAATGTCTGGTTTGGCACGGGCTACATGAGCGCCGTCGAACGCGTGCTCGCGGGCGAGGCCGAGGCCGCCGCCGTGAGTGACTATGTTTACGACAAGGACAAGCACCTCACACCGGAGCAGAAAGCCCGACTCCGCATCCTCGCAAAACAGGGCCCCGTGCCAACGCATGTCATCGCCGTCGCCTCGAGCCTGACCCCCGAAGCCAGCGCGCAACTCCGCGAGGCCCTGCTCGATTTCTCGGAAAAAAACCCAGCTCTTCGCGACACCATTTTCACCTCGCGGCTCGTGGAGACGGATGCAAAAACCCATCTGCAACCTGTGGAGGACGCCCTCGCCTTTGCAAAGGGATCCCAATCCTCGCAGTGAGATGATAGCCGACAAGCCGCATCTTCAGATAAACAATCTGATCGTGGAGCGCGAGGGTCGTCCATTGTTCGAGAAGCTCGACCTCAGCATCGGGCGCGGCGCGTTTATTTGCATCGAGGGCCGGTCCGGTGTCGGAAAAAGCAGCCTTCTCTCCTGCCTTGCCGGCATGCTCGAACCAGCCTCGGGCGAGATTACCTACTGCGGGCAGGATGACTCCCAGCAGTCACCGAAAGGATTCTGCAAGAAGCTGGGCCTCGTCTTCCAACACCTCAGGCTCACCCCAAATGCCACCGCAGAGACGAATGTCCTGTGCGGCCTGCTCGGCCAGCGTTCGACTTGGCGCACGCTGTTGGGGTTTCCACGCGCGGACCGGCAGCGGGCCATCGCGCTCCTGGAAAAACTCGGCATCGCGCATCTTGCTCAGAAGCCCGTCGCCCACATCTCTGGTGGGGAACGCCAGCGGGTGGCTGTCGCCCGTGCCCTGATCGGTGAACCCGAGTGTGTGCTCGCGGACGAACCTGTATCCAGCCTCGATCCGCAACTCGCCCGCCAGGTTCTGAGCCTTCTCAAGCAGGAATGCGCGCGCTCGGGTTGCACCGTGCTTTGCACCCTTCATGACAGTGCTCTCTCCGAGGAATTTTCGGATGCCACACTGCGCTTCCACGGCGAAGGCGGCTGGGACTACTCCGCAGGAGGCAGGTCGTGAGACCACGGCTCGACGCCCCGCGCGTGGCGTTTCTGCTTTTCCTCCTCGCGGCGCTTTTCTCGCTACCCGTGCTGAGGCCCTCGGGACGGGAACTCGACTATGCGGCGAACCTTGCCCGCTTCCTCTCACGCTTCTGGCCGCCTGATTTTTCGATACTCCCGCAAATTCTCCCATCGCTCTGGGAGACATTCCAGATCGCCGTCCTCTCGACGATCATCGCATCCCTTGTCGGCATCCCGCTCGCAGCCGCCGCCTCGAAGACAACAGCTCCAAAGGCGCTCGTTACCAGCACCCGCCTTTTACTCAATGTCATCCGAGCGATCCCCGGGCTCGTCTGGGCGCTCATCACAGTGGCCGTCCTGGGAGCCAATGCCGGGGCAGGCGTCGCCGCTCTTGCCATCTACTCCCTCGGCTATCTGGGAAAATTTTTTAGCGACGCCTTTGAGAGTGCGGATCCCGCCGTGAGCGCTGCGCTACGGGCATCCGGAGCCCGCCGCGTGCAGGCCTTCCAATACGGCATCTGGCCACACGCCCGACCGCTCATCTGGAGCCACACGCTCTGGATGCTGGAATACAACATCCGCTCGGCCGCCATCATCGGCTATGTCGGCGCGGGAGGCATCGGCACCTGGCTGCACACCTATCAGGAATTCTACCAGTGGGACAAATTCGCCGCAGTCCTCGCCTGCATCCTTGTGGCCGTGATCCTGCTCGATCTCGCGGGTTCGAAATTGCGATCGGCACTTGCCCCGGAAGCTTAACCGACGGTGTCCAGAGCCAGGCATCCTTTGCTTTGACCCAGAGGAAAAAACGCCTTTAACTCCACGATTTTCCTATATGCCTACCCAACCGACCATCATCTACACGAAGACCGACGAAGCCCCCCTTCTGGCCACTTATTCCCTCCTACCGATCCTGCAGGGCTTCACGAAGCATGCGGGCATCTTGGTGGAGATGCGGGACATTTCCCTGGCGGGACGCATTTTGGCCGTTTTTTCGGACAGGTTGCCGGCAGATCAAAAAACAGAAGATGCCCTTGCCGAACTCGGCGCTCTCACGCTCAAGCCCGAGGCAAACATCATCAAGCTTCCCAATATCAGCGCATCCGTCCCCCAACTCAAAGCCGCCATCGCGGAGCTGCAGAAGCGCGGTTTCGCCCTGCCGAACTATCCCGAGGTGCCCACAAACGACGACGAGAAGGATGCCAAAGCCCGCTACGACAAGGTCAAGGGCAGTGCCGTGAATCCTGTCCTGCGCGAGGGCAATTCCGACCGCCGTGCGCCGAAGGCGGTGAAGGACTACGCCCGCAAGCACCCGCACAAGATGGGTGCCTGGTCCCCGGATTCCAAAACACGCGTCGTCACCATGGGCAGCAACGACTTTTTCTCGAATGAAAAATCCGTGACCCTGCCAGCCGCCACCACGGCGAAAATCGAATTCATTCCGGCAGGGGGTGTGCCCTCGCTGCTCAAGGACGGTCTCAAACTCCAAGCCGGCGAAATCCTCGACGCCACCTTTATGAGCCGCAAAGCGCTTGAAGCCTTCCTCGCAGCTCAAATTGCCGCTGCGCAGGATCTGGGCATTCTTTTCTCCCTCCACCTCAAAGCCACCATGATGAAGGTCTCGGACCCCATTCTTTTCGGCCATGCAGTGAAGGTTTTTCTTGGTGATTTCCTTGAAAAACATTCCTCGCTGCTCACGAGGCTCGGTGTGGATTTCAACAACGGCCTCGGCGATCTGCTGGCCAAAATCGAGAAACTCCCCGCCGAAGAGAAGGCCGCAATCGAAGCCGATCTCAAGTCCACCCTCGCCTCCCGCCCCGCGCTGGCCATGGTGAACTCGGAAAAAGGCATCACCAACCTCCATGTGCCCAGCGATGTGATCGTCGATGCCTCCATGCCGGCCATGATCCGCGAAGGCGGCAAGATGTGGAATGCCGCTGGAAAAACGCAGGACACGCTCGCCGTCATTCCCGACAGTTGCTACGCCTCCGTCTACGAAACCACGATCTCATTCTGCCGCAAAAATGGCGCTCTCGATCCCCAAACCATGGGCTCCGTTCCGAATGTGGGCCTCATGGCGCAGGCAGCCGAGGAATACGGTTCCCACAACAAAACTTTTGAAATTCCAGCCTACGGCGTCGTGCGCGTCACGGACTCGGATGGAAAAACGCTCCTCGAGCACAGCGTGGAGGCGGGTGATATCTGGCGCGCCTGCCAGACGAAGGATGCCGCCGTCCGCGACTGGGTGAAGCTCGCCGTGCGCCGCGCCCGTGCCACTGGCGTCCCGACCCTGTTCTGGCTCGACACCAAGCGCGCCCACGACGCGCAACTCATCTCCAAGGTGGAGAAATATCTTCAGAACCACGACACCGCTGGTTTGGACATCCGCATCCTCCCGCCCGCCGAGGCCTGCCAAATCAGCCTCGAGCGCATCGTCAAAGGCGAGGACACCATTTCCGTGACAGGCAATGTGCTGCGCGACTACCTCACCGACCTCTTCCCGATTCTTGAAGTCGGCACCAGCGCCAAGATGCTCTCGATCGTGCCGCTCATGAACGGCGGCGGCCTCTTCGAAACCGGCGCCGGCGGATCCGCGCCCAAGCATGTGCAGCAATTTCTGGAGGAGAATTACCTTCGCTGGGACTCGCTCGGCGAATTTTTTGCCATCGCCGCGTCATTTGAACACTTAGCCGAAACCCAGTTCCACACCACGGCCAAGGTGTTGGCCGACACACTGGACGCCGCAACCGGCCAACTCCTGGAACACGACAAATCACCCGCCCGTAAGGTCGGTGGACTCGACAACCGGGGCAGCCATTTCTACATCGCGCTCTATTGGGCCCAGGCGCTTGCCGCACAGAACCAGGATGCGGAGCTGAAAAAAGTATTCACTCCCGTTGCCAACGCACTCAGTGCCAACGAGACGAAAATCGTCGCCGAACTCGGCGCCGTGCAGGGTCACTCGGTCGATGTTGGCGGCTACTACATGCCCGATGATGCCAAAGCCTCGGAATCTATGCGCCCCAGCGGCACCTTCAACGGCATCCTCGCATCGATCTAAAAACGGTATCTACTCCGAGTCTTACGAAGCGGACGCAGGGACTCGGAGCCCGGCAAGAGCGCCCGCAAGGGCGGTTTTGTGTGGCTCCTCGAGCAACCGACCGTCGGGCAGCAGGATTCCGAAACCCGGACCAAATGCGGCGCCGTTCACCACACAGGCGTTGGTGCGGCACTCGCGAATCTGAGTCGCGCCTTTAGAAAGAGCCGCCGACCGGTCGCCGTCCAATTCATATTTCCAGCCAACGATCAAGGCCTCGGGGAACCACTCCCGCAGACGGGGCAGAATTTTAGGGGCAGGCTCGAGGTGCAAAGAAACTGCCCCGTCGCGAGTGGGGATTTTTTTCATGGCACTTGCGCCATCGATAGATGCGACCTGAAAATCGCACAGCGCCGCAGCATGAAAAATGGCGTTCGGCTTTTGAGGCAGGTCTTGGAGTAAGGTGGCGAGGGATTCGTTGGTGGAGAAGGAATGGACATCGACGCCCTCTGGCGCGAGTGCCGTGCTCCCCTCGCCTCTCAAACAAAGCACCTCCCAGCCTGCCTGCCGCAAGGCTCGGGAGAGAATCGCGCCGATTTCACCCGTCGCGAAATTCGTGATGCGACGCACAGAGTCGATGGGCGAATAGGCCGGCCCGCAGGTGACAACCGCAAGGGGCTTGAGTGGATTGATCGAGGAGGCAGGCATGGGGTTGTGAGTTATTTAAAACCCTATGTGCAGTCTGTGTCCCCTGTCGTCAACCCAAGCTCAATGCCGGAAATGCCGCGTGCCGGTGAAGACCATGGCGAGGCCTTTGTCATTCGCTGCCTGAATGACCTCGGGGTCGCGCACAGAGCCTCCGGGCTGGATGGCCGCCGTCGCTCCGGCTTGGGCCGCCGCGAGAAGTCCGTCGGGAAACGGGAAGAACGCATCGCTGCAGACCACACTGCCCTTGAGGGAGAGACCCGCCTCTTGAGCCTTCCACACGGCGATCCGCGAGGAATCCACGCGGGACATCTGGCCAGCACCGATGCCGAGAGTGCGGTCCGGTCCCGCATAAACGATGGCGTTGGATTTCACATGCTTGACGATTTTCCAGCCGAATTCCATCGCCTCGATCTCGGTTTTCGTGGGCGGCCGAGCGGTAACGACTTTGTGCTCGAGTTCGGGGATTTCGGCCGTGTCGGAATCCTGCACAAGCAAGCCTCCCAGCACACTGCGGATGTCGCGTCCACTCTGGGTGAGCGGCTTGAGCACGCGCATCAGACGGAGGTTTTTCTTTTTTTGGAGAAGGGAGCGGGCCTCGGAGTCGAACTCGGGGGCGATGATGACCTCGCTGAAGATTTCGCAGATGGACTTCGCCAGCGCTAGGGTAATCGGCTGGTTGCAGATGATGATTCCACCGAACGGCGCCTGTTTGTCGGTGGCGAAGGCTTTTTCCCAGGCCTCGCGCAGGTCGGGATCGCTGCCCACGCCGCAGGGGTTCGTGTGCTTGAGAATGGCAACAGTCGGCTTGCCGAACTCGGAGATGAGACCGGCGGCGGCACTGATGTCCAAAATGTTGTTATAAGAGAGTTCCTTTCCGTGGAGCTTCTCAAAATACGAGCCAAAGTCGCCGTAGAGCTCGGCTTGCTGGTGCGGATTTTCGCCGTAGCGGAGGCGCATCTCGAGTGGAAACTCGATATGGAACCGGCTGCAGGTCTCCTGCTCGCGGTTGAGGAACGAGGAGATCATGCCGTCGTAATGCGAAGTCGTCGCAAAGGCCTTGATAGCCATGCGCTCGCGCAGCACGAGGGTCGTGCCGCCATTCTCCTCGTTCATATCGGCGAGCACGGCTGGATAATCCAAAGGATCGGTGACAACGCAGACGGATTGATAATTTTTCGAAGCGCTGCGGATCATCGAGGGCCCACCGATATCGATCTGCTCGATGGCCTCGGCGAGGGTCACATCCTCACGGGCGATAGTGGCCTCGAAGGGATAGAGATTCACCACCACGAGGTCGATCGGGCGGATTCCATGAGCCTTGGCCTGCTCCTCGTGTTCGTCGTTGCCGCGAATGTAGAGAAGCCCGCCATGGATTTTCGGATGCAGTGTTTTGACACGACCATCGAGGATTTCGGGCGAACCTGTGAAATGGGAGACCTCGGTGGTGGGGATACCGGCGGCTTGCAGGGCCTTGGCGGTTCCGCCGGTGGAGAGAATTTCGATGCCGTAGCCATGCAGCTCACGGGCAAAATCGACAATCCCGGTCTTGTCGGAAACCGAAATCAATGCGCGTTGGATTTTCATTTTTTGAGAGAGAAAAAGTTAGTTGTCGCGCACCGGGACTTCAACATCCAATCGGTGCGCGGGAAGGCTTAGAATGTCTTGCGAGCTCAGGCCAGCGAGGGAACGGGCACTTCCGGATTCACCTCGGCTTGATAATCAACGCCTGCCAAGCCAAAGCCGAAGAGACGCAGGAAACTTTCCTGATAACCCGCAAAATCCGAGAGCTCCGAGAGATTGGAAGTCTCCACGGCATCCCAGCGCTCGCTGATAAGTTTCTGCACGGCATCCGTCATTTCCCAATCATCAAGACGAATCCGCCCCTCGCTGTCGGTGGCGGGTTCGGCACTTGAGAGGCGGTCGCGGAAGAGGCGATCCATCTGCTCGATGCACTCCTCATGCGTGCCACCGGCTTTCATGATTTTATAGAGAAGCGAAATGTAGAGCGGCACGACGGGAATGGCGGAACTCGCCTGCGTGACGAGCGCCTTGTTCACCGAAACCCACGCCTTGCCGCCGAGCGGAGCAAGCTTGCTGTTGATGGAGGCGCAGCAGCGCTCCAGATCCAGCTTCGCGCGGCCGATGGTGCCGTTTTTGTAAATTGGCCAAGTGAGGACAGGTCCGATGTAGGAGTAGGCCAGCGTGCGGGCACCTGGCGCGAGCACTCCGGCGGCCAGGAGATCATCCATCCACATCTCCCAATCCTCGCCGCCCATCACAGCCGTGGTCTGCAAGATTTCTTCGTCGTTTGCAGGCTCGATGGAAATGGAATTTACCTCCCCATTGCCGGTGTTCAGGTTTTTGTTCGTATAGGACTCTCCGATGGGCTTGAGAACGGATTTGAAAACCTCGCTGGTCTTCGGATGCGTGCGACGGGGTGAAGCCAGGCTGTAAATGACACAGTCCACCTGGCCGAGGTCGGCCTTGATGGCGGCGATCACCTCCTGCTTCATGGCATCTGAAAAGGCATCGCCGTTGAAAGACCGGGCATAGAGCCCGGCGGCCGCAGCCTCCCGCTCAAAAGCGGCGGAATTATACCAACCCGCCGTGGCCGTGCGCCCGCCCTCGGCGGCACGCTCAAAGAATACGCCAACCGTGGCAGCATTCGCTCCAAAAGCCGCAGCAATCCGCGAAGACAGCCCGTATCCGGTCGAACTTCCAATCACGAGAACCTTCTTGGGACCGTTCGAGATCGGCCCGCGCTTTTTAACAACAGCAATCTGGTCGGCAACGTGCTTGGCGCATCCCGTCGGATGGGCAGTGGTGCAAATGAATCCACGAATCTTGGGTGAGACAATCATATCGACCCATAGACTGAATGCTGATGCGGCTTCACTCAACGTTTTTGTTGCCAGATCGGAGAGCAAAGTTCCAAGGAATCGAACCGCTGAGTGTCGATCTGCAGCAGCTTTAATGTCTCGACCCTCCACTCCCTCCCTCTTGATCGCCTCTCTAAAAATCCCTCGCTAATCGCCCCACCTAAACCGCCAAGGAACACTGGCAAACTCACGACACTACCCACGCCTCCCCGTAACCCCCTGCTTGGAAAACTAAGCCTTCGGAGCTGAAGGAATGGCGTGCCCTTGGAGGGACGACCTCCGTGTCGTCCGACTTCTGCGGGGCGCAGCCCCGCCCCCATCCGGCTGAGAGGGCCGCGCTGGCGCGCGGGAAAAATGGGCGCCGACGGAGCATCGCCCTCCAAGCGTTTCGACCGCCTCCGGTCTGCCAGCTCTCCGGCTCCGCCTCCAAGCACGGCATCCCTTCAGCTTCTTCATCCTTCAGACTTCTTCTTGAGCTCCGGAAGGCTAGTTTCCCGAACTGCGGGCCAGACGGAAGCCGAAGTCGT
>Ga0247831_1001594_pt1 | contig 41696 bp, 40 predicted proteins | sample LaCruzMarch2015__9_FD_192406 | JGI IMG/M metagenome (GOLD analysis project Ga0247831, IMG submission 192406) | Freshwater microbial communities from meromictic Lake La Cruz, Castile-La Mancha, Spain - LaCruzMarch2015_1m | ecosystem: Environmental > Aquatic > Freshwater > Lake | place: Spain...
TCTGGCGGGTGAAGGCGGTTCTGGCACCGAGGGCACGCGCATGGGCTTGTGGGGCGCTGCACAAGCCATGGCGTTTGCCATGGGGGGATTGGTCGGCACCGGTGCGAGTGATTTGGCGCACTGGGTGTTGGGTGAGTCTGAGTCCGCTTATCAGGCGGTATTTGCATTTCAAGCACTGATGTTTTTGGCTTCAGCATGGGTGGCTTTGCGCGTTCGCACAGCGTACGCCACGGCCCAGCACAAAGCACAAGATCATCAAGTCTTATGGAAAGATGGGGCAACCACATGACAGCAACTGATTTTGATTTCGTCGTCGTTGGGGGCGGCCCGTCTGGCGCCACCGCTGCACATGATTTGTCGAGCGAGGGTTGGCGCGTCTTGTTGCTGGACAGGCAAGGGCGCCCCAAGCCGTGTGGGGGTGCCATCCCCCCTCGCTTGATCAAGGACTTTGATATTCCAGACCATTTGCTGGTGGCCAAAATCAAATGTGCCCGCATGATCTCGCCGGCGGACAAGCAAGTCGACATGCACATTGACAACGGTTATGTGGGCATGGTGGACAGGCAAGATTTTGATGAATTTTTGCGCGTGCGTGCGGCGCAATCGGGCGCGATTCGCCAGCAGGCCATTTTTGACAAAGTTGAACACGATGCCGAAGGCACTTTGTGGGTCGAGTACACACCTGTCTCAGGCAAGGAGCATGCGGCCATTGAGCCATCCAAACCGGTCAAGGTCAGCGCCCGAATGGTCATCGGTGCCGATGGGGCGCGCTCTGAAGTGGCGAGGCAACAAATCCCATTGTCCGATCGCACAAAGTATGTGTTCGCTTACCACGAGATCATCCAAGCACCGTTGGAAAAGCAATCGCACGATGGCGAGCGTTGTGATGTTTACTACCAGGGCGAAGTTTCACCAGACTTTTATGGCTGGGTATTTCCGCATGGCAAAACCATGAGTGTGGGCACGGGCAGTGCCGACAAAGGTTTTTCTTTGCGCGGTGCAACAGGCCACCTGAGAAAAGCAGCCGGGCTCGCCGACATGCCCACACTGCGTCGTGAAGGGGCACCGATTCCTCTGAAGCCCTTGCCGCATTGGGATAACGGCCGCGATGTGTTGGTGATCGGCGATGCGGCGGGGGTGGTGGCACCCTCTTCAGGAGAGGGTATTTATTACGCTATGGACTGCGCGCGCACCATGGCGCATGCAGCGCACATGGCTTTGAAAACAGGTGACCCCAAGTGCCTTAAAAAAGGCCGTCAGCGCTTCATGAAACAACACGGCAAAGTGTTTTGGATTCTGGGCATGATGCAGTATTTTTGGTACCAAAATGACAAACGGCGTGAGAAGTTCGTCAAAATTTGCGAAGACAAAGACGTGCAGCGGCTCACCTTTGAGTCCTATATGAACAAAGAGCTGACCCGCAGGGATCCCATGGCGCATTTGAGGATTTTCCTGAAGGACACGGCCCATTTGCTGGGACTGGCCAAAACCTGATGGGGGCGATGACTGAGGGCGCAAGAAAAACTCGGGCAACCCTCAGGTCAAGGTGCTGCTGGGCGGGCCTATGTTCATGCGGGTGAATACCGTGCCGCCCATGTTTGGGGCCGATGCCATCTCCAACAACCCCCTCAAGGTCTTGTCTTTCCTCAAGGGTTTTGTGCCCAAGCCCGACCGCAGTCTTTGAAAATCAGAGCGGCTGTTCCCTGAGGGTCTTCCTCATGTGCCAAGTGGCCCAAGTGGTGCTGCAGATGCAGTTTGGCGTGTGGCATCAAACTGCAGGCTTCTTGCGCCAGTTGGGGCGGCACCGTTTTATCGGCCGAGCCGACCAAAATCGACACCGGGTTGGCGATGCGGTGAAGGGCGGTGGACAAAGCTTGCAGTTTCCAAGCGGCCATCATGGCCAGCACACTGTGCACGTGGCCTGGGTGACCGAAGACACGTCGGTAAAGGGCCATGCCTTCCTCGTCCAGTTGTGAGCCCGTTTGTGCCATTGATTTGGCCAACAGGGCGGGGCGGTTGGCCAATTTGGCTGTGGCCCAAGCAGACAGGGGATTGAGGGCGGCCAATTTGGCGGTGGGGCCGAAAATCCAAGAAGGCAATCCGGGAATGGGCAGCCAAGCCGGATTCATGCCAATCAAATGCGTCTGCGACAGCGCGCCTTGGTGCAAGACCATGTGGGCGGCAATGGCCGCACCTGCGGAGTGGCCTGCGATCACGGTGGGCGTGATGTCCATTTGCAGCAGCAAAGCCCTCAGCCCTTCGGCCATGCCGTGCAGTGACAGACTGTCGCCACTGCCTCTGCTGGTGAAGGCGTGACCGGGCAAATCTGGCGCAATGACTTGAAAGTGTTGGCTCAGCAAGGGCATCAGTCCACGCCAGCTGAAACTGCCCGAACCTGTGCCGTGCAACAGCAACAGGGCGGGGCCTTGTCCCATGCGCTGAACATGCCATCGAACTCCACCCGCGTTGACAAAATGGCTCTGCGCCGAATGAGGCCAAGCGTGGCGATGTTCGGCCCAGTCCATGGTGGGGTAAAACCGCTTGTACATCATGCGCTCAGAGTCGTCTTAAGTTGTCCATCGCCGAGGCCATCCGTTGCGCTTGAACCTGCGGCATGGGCAGGTAATTGCCCCCCATGGTGCTGGCCATGTTTTGCACTTGCGCATCCGGTTTAACCGAGGTGTCTATCCACATGGACCGGTGCCCAGTGAGCCGCCACTGCGTCGCCCACTGAACCGCATCGGCTTGGGCTTGCGCGCGCCCACCCACCCCGGCCAATGAGATATTGGCGCGGCCGTCACTCAAGACCACCAACAGGGGGGTGACCCCTTGCCTGTGCAACTGCTGGGCTTGCTCGCAGGCCATTTTCAGTGCCAAAGCCAAAGGCGTTCCACCGCCGCCGGGCAGTCCCGTCATGGCCCGCTTGGCGCGCACCAATGAGCGCGTCATGGGCAACAGCAATTGGGCTTGCGCGCCTCTGAACGCCACGATGCACACGCTGTCGCGTCGGGCGTAGGATTGTTGCAACAGCAGTTCCACCGCCCCTTTGGCTTCTGCCAGGCGTTGCAGTGCGGCCGAGCCGGAAGCGTCCAGGGCCAAGATCAGGCAGGTGGCGCTGTTTTGTTGGTAACGGTGGACATGAAAGTCTTCTGAACGAATGGCCACGCGGGCTGTTTGGGTGCCGTTTCTCAATCGCTGCTTGGGTGCAGCAGCGCGCAAGGTGGCCAAGACGTGCAAGCGCGCCAGCCCGCCCGGTCGGCCTGGCCGAGGGGGCAGGGGTCTGCCGCGCTGCATGCCTGATCGCACGGTGCCGCTGCGCCCCGAGCTTTGGCCGGTGTTGCTGCCTGTCTTGGTCATCAGGCGTTCCAAAATATGAGAAGGCAAACTCGCCAGCGCGGCCGCGATCAGCAACTCCTTCAGATCTTGGGGACTCGGTTGATTCACCGCTGCGCTGTCCTGTTCGCTTTCATCGGAGGAGGGCGGTGGTGGGTCTTCCTGTGAAAGGGGCTGATCGGGCTTGGTTTCTGAATCTGACGCAGGCTCTGAAGCCGTTTGGGGCTCAGGTTCTTGGGGTGTGGTCTCAGTGGGGTCGGACGCGTCTTCAGGGGGGATGGGCCATAGGGTCGCCCGAGGTGCCAACACAGCGCGGGTGGCAAATGCCAAATCAGCTTGCACCACTTCGCTTCTCAAATGCAAGGCGGCGTGGACGCAAGCCACCCTCAGGGCCAAGCTGGGCACACGCAAGGAGTCGATGCCCAGGCCCATGGCGGTGGCGCAGATGGCCGTGGCCTGCTCATCGTTGAACTGCATGCGCTGCAGCAATGGGCGCATCTCGGCCAAGGACTGCGCCGGCAATACGGCATGGACAGCAGCTTCGTCGCTGTCCTTGTTTTGTAACGCGAACGCCAGATCGGAGACCGCGGAGGGGGGCAGTTCTTGCAGGTTCAGCCATAGCCCCAGGCGTTCTTGCAGCGCCGGGCTGATGGGCGGATCGTCGCCCATGGACTCGTCCAAGGCAACGACACCAAAGGTGGTCTGAACGGGCGGACTGGCGCTGTCGCTCATGCGCAGCGGTGGCAAGCATTGGGTGTCCATGGCTTGCGTCAATGGGGCCATCAAGGACGCAGGAAACCGCTCCGCCATGCTGATGCAAACCAAGCCCTGGTGAGCCTGCGCCAACAAACCCGATTGCAGGTGCAACTGACCGGTTTGCAGCGTGTGCGACAAATCGATGCCCCCCAACAAACGTTCCAAGTCGATACTGCCTGGCAGCTTGATGGTGTTCATCTTTGTGCCGGCGAGCTGTCGCAGCCATTGATCGCGCACAGGGCCAAAGGGGGCTCGAAGCCACACACCGCCAAAGCCGTGGGGGTCAATTTGCAGCAATTGCAACGCGGTCAGGGCATCGTTCCAGGTTTCCAGATCTTGCAGCGCGTTGGTCATGGTGGGCCCTCAGGTCGCCAAAATGTCTTGCAGGCACCTTTGCACGCGTTCGCCTGAATCGGTGTCATCCAAAGGGTTGCGGCGCAGGCGATGGCGCAAGGCCAGAGGGGCAATGGTTTTCAGGTGTTTCGGTTGGACCGCTTTGTCACCCTGCATGGCCGCCAGCGCTCGCGTGGCGCGCAGCAGCGTCAATTCGGCACGCAGTCCATCGGTGCCAAGTTGCTGGCACAGCCGAGCGCACAAAGTGAGCATCTCATCGTCCACCACCACCGTCGCCAGTGCTTTTCTGGCTTTCACGATGCGCTTTTGCAGCTTGTTGTTTTCCGATTGCCATTGGGCTTTGTAAGCCAAGGGGTCTTTGTCAAAAGCATCTCGGCGTTTGATGACTTCGACCCGCAAGGCCACGCCTTGAGGGGTCTTGACATGGACCGAGAGACCAAAACGGTCCAGCAGCTGCGGGCGAAGTTCGCCTTCTTCGGGGTTGCCGCTGCCCACCAGCACAAAGCGGGCAGGGTGGCGAATGGAAAGGCCTTCGCGCTCCACCAGGTTTTCACCCGAAGCGGCTACGTCGATCAACAAATCCACCAAGTGGTCGTCCAGCAAATTCACCTCATCGATGTACAAAAACCCCCGATGGGCCTGCGCCAGCAAACCGGGCGAAAACTCTTTGATGCCCTGCGACAAGGCTTTCTCTAAATCCAGTGCACCCACGATGCGGTCTTCGGTGGCGCCCAAGGGCAGGTCTACCACGCTCACGGGGCGTGTCTCAGAAATTCGTTTGGTGGCCTTGCCCGGTGGAACGCTGGCAGGGGGTGCGCAAACAGGGCAAGCCTCGGCCGTTTTCGTCGGATCGCATTTGTAAGGGCAACCCTTGACCACTTGAATCGGCGGCAACAAGTCGGCCAAAGCCCGCACTGCGGTGGATTTGCCCGTACCCCTGTCACCCAAAACCAAAACACCGCCCACCGTGGGGTCGATGGCCACCACTTGGATGGCCAAGGTCATTTCGTCTTGTCCGACGATGGCTGCAAAGGGAAACGTAGAGGCCATGAAAGTGTTCAGAGGGATTGCGGAGTGATCATCATCCAAAAATCAAGAAGAAATGTCAAGTTTAATTGACACACTGTCATTTTGCTCAGTTAACGATGCGGGGAATTTGCATCGGCTTGTTTGGGATTTTTTGAAGCGGTTCTCCAATAGAAATGGCTTTATGGGTGTCTTTATGACCCCAGAGATTTTTTAAATAAATTGGAATAAAGTGTCAATTTTGCTTGACGTTTTTGGAAATGGCGGTAAATTGCAGGTCTGTCTATCACCTTTTCAGGCCCACTATGGATGCTTTGCTGGAATGGATTCAGTCGCCATCGCAATTGAAAAAGCTTTCGCGTGAAAACCTGCCGTCTTTGGCCCAAGAGTTGCGCGAGCGCTTGGTGGAGACCGTGTCTCAAACCGGCGGGCATTTCAGTTCCAATTTGGGGACGGTGGAATTGACCATTGCCCTGCACTATGTGTTCAACACCCCCGAAGACCGTTTGGTCTGGGATGTGGGCCACCAAACTTATCCCCACAAAATACTGACTGGCCGCAACGCGCTGATGGGCTCTTTGCGTCAAAAAGGGGGTTTGAGCGGTTTTCCCCGAAGAGAAGAAAGCGTCTACGACGCCTTTGGCACCGCGCATTCTTCAACCAGTATTTCTGCCGCACTGGGCATGGCGGTGGCGCACAAGCAAACCGGCAGCCAACGCAAAGCGGTGGCCATCATTGGCGATGGGGCCCTGACCGCAGGCATGGCCTACGAGGCGATGAACAACGCGGGCAACAGCCCCTATGACTTGTTGGTCATTTTGAACGACAACGACATGTCGATCAGCCCGCCTGTGGGCGCCTTGAACCATTACTTGGCTGAGTTGATGGGCGGGCGCTTTTATGCCCAAGCCAAAAAATTGGGTGAGCAGGTGTTGCGCAATGCACCTCCTTTGTTTGCATTGGCCAAGCACCTGGAGGAACAGACCCAAAACCTGATTCAGCCGCATACGATTTTTGAAAAACTGGGATTCACCTACACCGGGCCTGTCGATGGCCATGATGTCCAGGGCCTGGTCGATACCTTGCAAAAATTGCACAAGACCCCCGGCCCGCAGTTTTTGCATGTGGTCACGCGCAAAGGCAAGGGTTATGCCCAGGCCGAGTTGGACCCTGTGGCCTACCACGGCCCTGGCAAATTTGATCCGGTGGTGGGCTTGCGCAGTGCGGGCCAGTCCCCAGTCACGTTCACCCAGGTGTTTGGCCAATGGCTGTGCGACATGGCAGACAAAGACCCACGCCTAGTGGCCATCACGCCCGCCATGCGAGAAGGCTCGGGCATGGTGGCCTTCAGTCAACGCTTTCCCAACCGCTACCATGATGTCGGCATTGCAGAGCAACACGCCGTGACGTTTGCCGCGGGCTTGGCCTGTGAAGGCCTCAAACCGGTGGTGGCCATTTACTCGACGTTTTTACAACGCGCTTATGACCAGTTGATCCACGATGTGGCCTTGCAGAAACTGCCCGTCGTCTTTGCCTTGGACCGCGCCGGTTTGGTGGGCGCCGACGGCCCCACCCATGCGGGCATGTACGACATCGCCTTCACCCGCTGCATTCCCAACATGAGCGTGGCTTGCCCGGCCGATGAAAAAGAATGCCGACAATTGCTCAGCACGGCTTACACACTGGACCACCCGGTCACGGTGCGCTACCCCCGAGGTGCCGGTGTGGGCAAGCCCGTTGACGCCGACTTGTCCCCTTTGCCATGGGGAAAGGCAGAAGTGAAGCGGCAGGGAGAAGGCGTGGCTATTTTGGCGTTTGGCCCCTTGCTTTACGAAGCTTTGAAGGCTGCCCAAACCTTGAACGCTACGGTGGTCAACATGCGCTGGGCCAAACCCTTGGATTTGCGAGTGTTGAAAGACATGGCCCTCACGCACGACCGCTTGGTCACGGTGGAAGACGGTACCCGCAAAGGCGGTGCAGGCGCTGCTGTGCTGGAGGCCTTGCAAGACATGGGCCTCGTCAAGCCGGTGTTGGTCATCGGGTTTGAAGACGAGTTCACGGAACACGGTGACCCCAAGGTGTTGATGAAGGATTACGGCCTCACGGCTGAAGGCATTGCGCAGCGGATTTCGAAGCAATGGCCGGATGTACAAAGTACACCGATGCTCAGAAGGGTTGTCTGAATGGCTGTTTGGACACTGGGCCTGAACCACCGGACTGCCCCCATTGATTTGCGGGAACGTTTTGCGTTCGCGTCTGAAAAACTCGAGCAATCCTTGCAGGGGCTGCGTCAAAGCTTCTCGACGCACAAAGAAGTGGCCATTTTGTCCACTTGCAACCGGACAGAAATTTACTGCGCAGGGGATGCGGTGCATTGGCCAGAAACACTGGCGTGGTTGGCGCAAACCGGACAAACGCAGGTGGACGTGCTGCAGTCGCACACCTACCGAATGGAGGGGGATGCTTCGGCACGCCACGCGTTCAGGGTGGCCAGTGGGCTCGATTCCATGGTGCTGGGCGAGTCCCAAATATTGGGCCAACTGAAAGACGCCGTCAGATTGGCCGCCAACACGGGGGCCTTGGGCACCACGCTGAACCAACTGTTTCAACGCTCATTTGCGGTGGCCAAAGAAGTCAGAAGCTCCACCGACATTGGCGCGCATTCCATCAGCATGGCGGCCGCATCGGTTCGATTGGCCAGCCGCATTTTTGAAAGAATCCAAGACATCCATGTCTTGTTTGTGGGCGCTGGCGACATGATTGAGCTGTGTGTGGCGCACTTTGCCGCCAAGTCGCCGCGCAGCATCACCATCGCCAACCGTTCTGCCGAGCGGGCCCAGGCATTGGCCGCTCTGCATGGCGGGCGCTGCATGGCTTTGGCCGATTTGCCGACCCGTTTGCACGAATTTGATGTGGTGATCAGTTGTACCGCCAGCACCTTGCCCTTGATTGGGCTGGGGGCGGTGAATCGGGCTTTGCGGGCCCGGAAAAACCGGCCCATTTTTATGGTCGATTTGGCTGTGCCCCGCGACATTGAGCCCGAAGTCAAGGGCTTGTCGGATGTGTATTTGTACACCGTGGACGACCTGACCGAAGTGATCAACAGCGGGCAATCGCACAGGAGGGAAGCGGTGGTGGATGCCGAGGCCATCATCGACGAGGGGGTTCAAAAATTCATGTCTTGGTTGGACCACCGCACCCATGTGCCTGTGATCCAAGAACTCCGTGTGCAAGCCGATGCTTGGCGACAAACAGAATTGGCCCGCGCCCGCAAGCAAATTGAAAAAGGCCAAGACATTGAGAGTGTTCTCGAGTCGCTGTCAGTGGGGGTGATGAAAAAAATGCTCAATGGCCCTTTGCGTGAATTGCACCATGCCGAAGGCGCGCACAGGCAGCACACCCTTGAAACCGTGCGGCACATGTTTTTGAATACCTGATGGCGCGCAGCTGTGTAGGTGTTTTTTTTTGACACATGGTCCTTCCATGCGGGCATGATCTGCGAAGATTCAGTCACATGCTCACCGTATCCCACCTTTCACTCAGTCGGGGCCACCGCCGACTTTTTTCCGATGTCTCCTTCAGCTTGATGCCGGGGCAATGGCTGCATTTGGAGGGAGACAATGGCGTTGGCAAAACCAGTTTGCTGCGCCTGCTGTGTGGCCTGGGCGTTTGTGAGCAAGGCGAAGTGACGTGGAAAAACCAGTCCATCGTTCAAGAGCCCGAAAACTTCAGGGCCGATTTGCTTTATTTGGGCCACCAATTGGCCCTCAAAGAAGATTTAAGCCCACTTGAAAACCTGCGCACGGATGCTCTCGTGGCGGGTCGTGATGGTTCTGTGGACCGTGTGATGGCCGCTTTGGGCCAAATGGGTTTGCGGGGGCGTGAGCACCTGCCTGTTCGGGTGCTGTCTCAGGGGCAAAAAAGGCGCACGGCTTTGGCCCGTTTGCTCATCAGTCGCGCACCCCTGTGGATTTTGGACGAGCCTTTTGTGGCCCTGGATTCGCCCGCACAAAATGCTTTGTCAGGTGTGATCAACGCGCACTTGAACGACGCCGGCATGTTGCTGGTGACCAGCCACCAGCCCCTGTCGTTGCAAGGCCAGGCGCTTTCTTACCGGTTGACCGCATGAGCGCTTTTTGGGCCGTTGTTCAGCGCGATTTGGTTCTGGCCATGCGGCGCAAAACCGAGGTCATCACCGCCGTTTTCTTTTTTGTCGTGGTGGCCGCCTTGTTCCCTTTGGGCATTGGTCCGGAAATCAACACTTTGCGCTTGGTCGCACCCGGCATCTTGTGGGTGGGGGCTTTGCTGGCCAGCATGCTTTCTCTGGGGCGCTTGTTTGCGGCAGACTTTGCCGATGGCACGCTGGAGCAAATGGCCTTATCTCCGAACAGTTTATCGGTTCTGGTGGCCGCCAAAATTTTGGCGCATTGGTTACTCTCTGGCCTGCCATTGGTCTTGCTGGCCCCTGTTTTGGGCTTGCAATTTGACCTGACCGAAGAGGCTTTGTGGACCCTGACGATCGGTCTTTTGCTGGGTACGCCCATTTTGTCTCTGATCGGGGCCGTGGGCGCGGCACTCACCTTAGGGGTTCGAGGGGGGGATGTTTTGCTGTCTTTGTTGATCTTGCCTTTGTACGTGCCTGCTTTGATTTTTGGTGCTGGCGCGGTTCAGGCACAAATGAGTGGCTTAGGCGCTGCGGCACATTTGTCCATTTTGGCCGCCATGGCTTTGGTCGCTGCCGTGTTCAGCCCGTGGGTGAGCGCAGCCTCGCTTCGCATTGCGCTGGAATCATGAGCCTTGCTTGATTGAACGATGAATAAAATTTTTTTTCACTACGCTGCGCCGCAAAACTTTTACGGCTTGGCTGGTCGTCTGTGGCCTTGGGTGGCAGCCTTGGCTTCGGCGCTGGCGGTTTGGGGTTTGTGGTTGGGCTTTTTCGTGGCACCCACCGATTTCCAGCAAGGTCAGGGGTACCGCATTATTTTTGTGCATGTCCCTGTGTCTTGGATGTCCATGATCATTTACCTGGCCATGGCTTTCTGGGCTTTTTTAGGCCTCACCTTCAACACACGCTTGTCCGGCATGATGTGCCGCGCTTTGGCACCCACTGGGGCCATTTGTGCTTTCTTGTCGCTGTGGACGGGCGCGCTCTGGGGCAAACCCATGTGGGGCACTTGGTGGGTCTGGGATGCTCGCCTGACTTCTGAGCTGATTTTGTTTTTCTTGTACTTGGGCTACATCGCTTTGACCAATGCCATCGACGACACCCGTCGCGCTGACAAAGCTGGTGGCATCTTGGCCTTGGTGGGGGCGCTCAATGTGCCGGTGATTTACTTCTCCGTGAAGTGGTGGAACACCTTGCACCAGGGCGCGTCGGTGTCCTTGACGCAAGGTTCGAAAATGGCGGAAATCATGTTGCAAGCCATGCTCATCATGGCGGTTGCATTTTGGCTTTATGCCATTGCCATCGCTTTGTACAGAGTCAGGAGCATGATTTTGATGCGTGAAAGGCACGCGCAATGGGTGGCTGACTTACCAGAAATCAAAGCCCAAGTCAAAAGGACTTCGCCATGATTTGGAACAGTGCGGCCGATTTTTGGGCCATGGGTGGGTATGGGTTTTATGTCTGGGGCAGTTTTGGTGTCACTGCCCTCCTCATGGCCCTCGAAGTGGGCTGGGTCAGGCAGCAGCGCCAACGTGCCTTGGTACAAGTGGCTGCAGAATCGGCCTCTGAACAAGGCTTGAGCAAGGATTGGCAATCATGAAGCCCCGTCATCAACGCATGCTGTGGATCAGCGCCGGCTTGCTGGCATTGGCCGCAGCGGGCACGCTGGTTTTGAATGCATTTCAAAGCAACTTGGTTTTCTTTTTCACCCCCACCCAAGTCGCGCAAGGGGAGGCCCCTCAAGGCCGTGCCTTTCGCGTGGGCGGCATGGTCAAAGAGGGCAGTGTGAAGAAAGACGGTGAGAACGTGCAATTTGTGGTGACTGACTTTGCACACGAAGTCGCCGTGTCGTACACCGGTTTCTTGCCCGATTTGTTCAAAGAAGGCAAAGGCGTGGTGACTCAAGGGAAAATGCAAGAGGGCCGAGCATTCAAGGCCTCCGAAGTTTTGGCCAAACACGACGAAAACTACATGCCACCTGAGGCGCAACATGCCTTAGACCAGGCTGCAGCCGACAAAGCGGCAAAGTCGCTCAAGCTGCCTAACTGAGAGAAAAGAGCTTTCAATGATTGTTGAAATTGGTCACTTTGCGCTGATCCTCGCCACTTGCGTCGCTTTTTTGCAAGCGGTGTTGCCCCTGGCGGGCACGATGTTGGACCGACCCCGTTGGCAGGCGCTGGCCAAACCCACGGCTTGGCTTCAGTTTTCACTCATCGTATTGGCCTATGCGGTGTTGACGCATGGGGCAGTCACCGACGACTTTTCCATCAAATACATTGCCGGACACTCTAACTCGCTCTTGCCCATGGAATTCAAGGTGTCCGCAGTGTGGGGTGGCCATGAAGGCTCTTTGCTGTTGTGGGTGCTGATGTTGTCGGGTTGGACGGTGGCCGTGGCCTGGTTTTCGAAAACCTTGCCCTTGGCCATGGTGGCTCGGGTGATTGGGGTTTTGGGCTGGGTGTCTGTCGGGTTTTTGTCTTTCACTGTGATCACCTCCAGTCCGTTTGAGCGCCTGATCCCAGCACCCGCCGACGGGCGCGATTTGAATCCATTGCTGCAAGACCCGGGCTTGATCATTCACCCGCCGATGTTGTACATGGGCTATGTGGGGTTTTCAGTAGCCTTTGCCTTTGCCATAGCCGCCTTGTTGTCGGGCCGCATGGACGCAGCTTGGGCTCGCTGGTCACGGCCGTGGACGATCGTGGCCTGGATGTTCATGACCGCCGGCATCGCGCTGGGCTCTTGGTGGGCTTATTACGAGTTGGGCTGGGGCGGCTGGTGGTTTTGGGACCCGGTGGAAAACGCCTCGCTCTTGCCATGGTTGTTTGGCACGGCTTTGATTCATGCTTTGATGGTGACTGACAAGCGCGGTGGCTTCAAGGCTTGGTCGATCTTGTTGGCGATTGGGGCGTTTTCATTGTCTTTGCTGGGCACGTTCTTGGTGCGCTCGGGCGTGCTGACCTCGGTTCACTCGTTTGCCTCAGACCCCAAACGGGGGGTGTTCATCTTGATCTTTTTGGCCCTGGTGGTGGGCATTTCGCTCACGCTGTTTGCCTGGCGTGCACCGAAAGCCACCTTGGGCGGCAAGATGGGTTTGGTGTCCCGCGAGTCGATGCTGTTGGCCAACAGCGTGCTTTTGGTGGTGGCCACCGCTGCCGTGTTGCTGGGCACGGTTTACCCCCTGATCGTGGACGCCTTGAACTTGGGCAAACTCTCGGTGGGGGCACCTTATTTCAATGCGGTGTTTGTGCCTTTGATGGTGCCTGTGGTGTTTCTGATGGTGCCAGGGGGCGTTGCGCATTGGCGCGAAGCCCGATGGGCAGAGTTGGCGCATGCCATGCGTTGGCCGGCTTTGGCCGCTGTGCTGGTGGGCTTGGGTGTCTTGTTTTTCAGCACCCGCGGTACTTGGCTGACCGCCATGGGCATGGCCTTGGCCACATGGGTGGTGGCGGGTTTGCTGCACCAGATTGTCAACCGCATGCAAAAACCTGGCCGCATACCGCCGTCTTTTTGGGGCATGCACTTGGCGCATCTGGGCATTGCGGTGGTGGTGGTGGGCATCACTTTGGTCAAGGGCTACGAAGTCGAGCGCGATGTGCGCATGGGCGTGGGCGACACCGTTCAAATTGAAAATTACAGTTTTGAGTTGATGGGTGTCTCGGAAGTCAATGGCCCCAATTTCAAAGCGCTGCGAGGCGAGGTGCGGGTCAATAAGGATGAAAAACTGCTGGAGGTGTTGTATCCAGAAAAGCGCCGCTATTTCTCCAGCAACATGCCCATGACCGAGGCGGCCATTGATTCGGGCTTTTTCCGCGACTTGTATGTGTCATTGGGCGAGCCCATTGAAGGCGAGCGTCCACAGTGGAGCGTGCGTGTTTATTACAAGCCGTTTGTGGCCTGGCTTTGGTACGGGTCCATCTTGATGGTCTTGGGTGGTTTGTTGGCGGTGAGCGACCGTCGCTACCGCAAGTCCCCGGCTGCTATTGCCGCCTGAGGGAAGAGGCTTGGCATGAAAAAGTTTTTGATTCCCCTGGGGCTGTTTTTGGTTTTGGTGGGTTTTCTGGCGGTCGGTTTGACCCGCAACCCGCAAGAAATCCCTTCGCCCTTGGTGGGCAAGCCAGCGCCTGCATTTGCCTTGCCGACTTTGGACCGCAGCGCGCCCCCATTTGGGCCGCAAGACATGCGAGGCCAAGTTTGGATGCTCAACGTGTGGGCCACCTGGTGTGTAGCCTGCAGGGAAGAACACCCCTTGTTGGTGGCCTTCTCAAAAGTCAATCAACTGCCCATTGTGGGCTTGAGTTACAAAGAAATTCAAAGCCAAGACATGCCCTCGGGCAGCAAGCTGTCACCCGACGACAAATTGCAACGGGCGCGTGAGCGCAGCGCGCAGTGGTTGCAACGTTATGGCAACCCGTATGCCGCGACTGTGTTTGATTTGGATGGTCGTGTGGGCATTGACTACGGCGTATACGGCGTGCCCGAAACCTACGTCATTGATCAAAAAGGCGTGATCCGCTACAAACGCGTGGGGGTCATCACGCAGGAACTGTTGGACGCCCAAATCTTGCCTTTGGTGAAGAAGTTAAACGCCTTGTGAGGCAGGTTGAAAGAGTCCATGAGCACGAATTTTCTCGGAATCAAGCGGCTAATGCAGGGAGTTTTGTTTCTGCTCGCCGCAGCGGCAGCAGCGACTGCCCAAAGCAAAGAGGCTGAACTTTCGGCCAAGGAGCCGCTGATCGAGCAGCGTTTGATTCATATTTCTGAAGAGCTGCGCTGTTTGGTTTGTCAAAATGAATCGCTGGCTTCTTCGCGGGCTGAATTGGCCAACGACTTGCGCGAAGAAGTTCGCCTGCTGATTCGCCAAGACAAAAGTGATGCCGCCATCAAAGCCTACTTGGTCGAGCGCTATGGCGACTTTGTGCTTTACCGACCCGAAGTCAAACCCCTGACTTGGCTGTTGTGGTTTGGGCCTTTTGCCTTACTGCTGTGCGGCGTGGTGGGCATGGTCCTTTATGTGCGTCAGCGCCAGGCGGTTCAGAAGTTGGCCCAACCTTTGAGTGAAAAAGAACGCGACCAAGTTCGTGTCTTGTTGAAAAACGGAGAGTCGCCATGACTGAACTGCTGATGTTTCTGGCCGTTACGCTGGGCATGGCGCTGTGTGTGGCAGGTGTGGTGGTGTGGGTCTTGCTGCGCCAGGGCCCAGTGGTCACCTCGGCCAGCCAGTCGCAAGCCAACGTCAAGGTCTACCGAGAGCAAATTTTGGACTTGGACCGAGAGCACGCCAACGGCCACCTCAGTGATTCTGAGTGGCAACAGTCACGCGATGAGTTGAGTGTGCGCTTGCTGCAAGACACAGCGGTTGAAGACGAACCCCATGTCATCACCCAAGCGCAGTCATGGCGCACAGCGGTGGTGATCGCTTTGGTCTTTCCCATGTCGGCTTTGGCCTTGTACATCTGGCTGGGCGCTCCTGAGGCTATCAGTCCGATGCCGCCAGCGGCAGTGTCTGCCGAAGCAGCGACAGAGCAGGCAGCGCCCCCAAACCTCGACCAAATCGTAGAGAATTTGGCGAGCAAACTGCAGGCCGATCCGAACAACCTGGAAGGCTGGGTCTTGCTGGGGCGGACTCACCGCAGCATGGGCAACTTGGATGCGGCTTTGTCCGCCTTTGACCGTGCGTTGAAACTCAATGCAGACGACGAGCTGATTTTGGCGCGGGCCGAGGTGTTGGCGGCCAAGAACCAAGGCCGATTTGATGGAGAGCCTTGGCGCGTGATTCGCGAAGTCTTGCAGCGTGACCCCCAAAACTATGCCGCTTTGTTGTTGGCGGGCAGCGCTTCTTATGCAAACAACCGCTATGCCGATGCCCTTGAATTTTGGCAGCGTGCTCGGCTTCTTCTCGCAGCAGATCACCCCGATGTCCCGAACTTGATCGAAGCCATGTCGACCGTTCAAGCCAAAATGAAAAACCAAGCAAGCCCGCCGGCCACCCCGGCTGCGCAGGGAGCGCCGTCGGCACCTGCGTCAGGCGGCGCTGCTGCAGGAACGGCGCCAGCAGCTGCCGTCGCCTCTGCTGCAGGGGGCGCTGCATCGGCGCTGAATGTCTCAGGGCAAGTGCGACTGTCAGCGGCATTAAAAAGCCAAACCAGCCCCACGGATGTGGTGTTTGTCTATGCCGTACCCGCCAATGGCGAGCGGATGCCACTGGCGTTGTTGAAGACCACCGTGGCCCAATTGCCTTTGAAATTCACCCTGGACGACAGCAGTGCCATGCTGCCCGATCGCAAGCTTTCTGGTGCCAGCCAGGTGCTTGTGAAAGCCCGCGTTTCGAAATCGGGCAATGCGATCCCGCAGTCGGGTGATTGGGAGGGCAGCTTGGGTCCTGTCAAAGTGGGCGCAACCGGCTTGGATCTGGAAATCAAAACCCAACGGCCCTGAGACACCCAGAGCTCAGTGAAGCGGCGCGGCGCAAATCGATCAGGGGCACACGGCCGTTCAGCGCCTTGCGAATTGAAGTTACCGCTTCTAACACCTAGCGCAGCTTGTTCATGTCGGGCACGGCCAGCGCATTGACGGCCGCTTCGTTCCGGACATTTTTTTCGAATTTTGGGCCTTCGCCCAAAGCGAAGCTCAGGCCCAGGCCCATGGCGTCGGGCACGGTGAGGATGTCGCTGAACAGGATGGACGCGTCCAGTGCATAACGTTCCAGCGGCTGCAGGGTGACTTCGGTGGCGCAGTCGACATTGGTGGCCAGGCCCATGAAGCTGCCGGCTTTGGCGCGGGTGTCGCGGTACTCGGGCAGGTAACGCCCGGCTTGGCGCATGAGCCAGACGGGGGTGTGGTCAGTGGCTTGGCGCAGGCAGGCGCGCAAGAAGCTGTCGTTTTGGAGGGAGGCAAAAGATGCATCACTCATGTCCAGATTGTCGCAGGCTCCAAGCCATGGATCGATGACCCGCTGCCCCTGGGTTGCGTGGTTCGCGCCCAGAGTTTCCGTCTCGTGTCGCTGATACTGGCGCATCAGGAGGTTGTTCGCGCCAGCATGGGGGGCTCTATCGCAGGGGAACTGCGAGAATGTCGTTCATGCCTTCGGTCTGGGTGTTGCAACCGGTTGACCCTTGCGATCCAGATATTGACTTTGTGCGCAGTGCGTGTGCACTTCATGTTCAAAAATGCCTTCCATGCAGCCCATTTCAGAAAACAAAGACAGCAGCCATCCCCCCCTGAGAACGTGGCGACTCAGTGTCGCGCCGATGATGGACTGGACCGATCGCCATTGCCGGTTTTTCCACCGTTTGCTGACCCGCCACACCTTGCTGTACACCGAAATGGTGACGACTGGCGCTTTGCGTCACGGCAGCGTGCAGCGGCATTTGCGATTCAATGCCGAAGAGCACCCTGTGGCCCTGCAACTGGGCGGCAGCGACGCCGCCGACTTGGCCCACGCTGCCAAGCTGGGGCAGGATTGGGGCTATGACGAAATCAACTTGAACTGCGGCTGCCCCAGTGACCGGGTGCTGCGGGGCGCGTTTGGCGCTTGCCTAATGAACGAGCCGCGCACCGTGGCCGATGGCGTGAAAGCCATGTTGGATGTCGTCGATGTGCCCGTGACCGTGAAACACCGCATTGGCTTGGACCGGATCGAGAGCTACGATTTTGTGCGCGACTTTGTGGGCACCGTGAGCGAGGCCGGCTGTCGCGTTTTCATTGTGCATGCGCGCAACGCCTGGCTCGATGGCCTGTCTCCGAAAGAAAACCGCGAGATCCCGCCGCTGCGCTATGAACTGGCCTACCAGCTCAAACAAGACTTTCCGGGACTGGTAATTGCCGTGAACGGCGGCATCAAGACCAACGAAGACATCGCAAACCATTTGCAGCAGGCCGATGGCGTGATGGTGGGGCGTGAGGCCTATTACAACCCCTGGCTTTTGGGGACTTGGGACGCCGCATTTTTTGGTGACACGCATGAAGTGCCCAGCCGCGAAGCGGTAGAGGAGGGCATGGTGGCCTACATGGAGCGGGCCTTTGCCGAAGACGGCTGCCCTTGGTACGCGATCGCGCGGCACATGCTGGGCCTGTACCACGGGCAGCGCGGCGGGCGTTTGTGGCGACAGGTCTGGAGTGACCACAAGCTCAAGCCTTTGCCACCGCGGGAAGTCTGGCTTCTGGCCCGCGCTGCGTTGGCACGGGGCGCGGTGGTGACCGACTGATTTACTGGGCGGCCTGCAGGCCGTTCATGAAGTGCGCGGTCATGCGTTCGGCGGCAACTTCCGGCTGGCGCTGGGTCAGGGCCTGCACGATGGCACGGTGCTCGGCCAAGGATTGTTCAATCCGTCCTTCCTTGAACAAGGAGCTGTGGCGGTTGAGCTTCATCACCTTGCGCAGGTCGGCCACCATCTGGTCGCGCCAGCGGTTGTCGGCCAACTCCAGCAGCAACATGTGAAAAGCTTCGTTGATCTCGAAGAATCGGTCACGGTCGCCCACGGCCTCTTCCAGGTCCAGGTGCAAGGCCTGGATTTTCGCCATTTGTTCGGCGCTGGCGCTTTGCGCCACCACGCGGGCCGCGTCCGATTCCATCAAGGCCAGCAGGTGGTACACATCGCGCAGGTCTTTGTCACTGACCTCGGTCACATAAGCACCCCTGCGCACCTTCATGGTCACCAGGCCTTCGGCGGCCAGTACCTTGAGGGCTTCGCGCAAGGGGGTGCGGCTGATGCCCAATGCTTCTGCGATGCGCAACTCGTCGATCCAGCTGCCGGGCTCCATTTCGCGCGCAAAGATACGCTGCCGCATCAGTTCGGCAACTTCTTCGTACAGGGCGCGGGGGGCAAGAGACAGGGCGGACATGGGGCGTGGCGTGCCGGGGAAACCGGTTTTTGAGGCGTTGACAGAAACTTTTTCAGATGCTGAATTGTAAGCCGGTTAAAATATTCTGCATCAATAATTATGAATCACGGTACTTGTCAGCTGGTAGGCAGCCCCAGGATGCCAAAATCCGGCTCAGCCATTTTTGTCCCGAAAGCACAGCGCCATGACGTCCAAACCCTTTGAATTCAACGCTTCCAGCCTGGAAGCCTGGCAAAAAGCAGCGGTCAAATCCGCCCCCGGTGGCGATGTGAACGCGCTGAACTGGAAGACGCCCGACGGCATCGTTGTCAAGCCTTTGTACACAGCGGCCGACACGGCCAACTTGCCTTACACCAACACGCTGCCGGGCTTTGAGCCTTTCTTGCGCGGCCCCCAAGCCACCATGTACGCGGTGCGCCCCTGGACCATCCGCCAGTACGCCGGTTTTTCCACCGCCGAAGAATCCAACGCCTTCTACCGCAAGGCCTTGGCTGCGGGCGGGCAGGGCGTGTCGGTGGCGTTTGACCTGGCCACGCACCGGGGTTACGACTCCGACCATCCCCGCGTGACGGGCGACGTGGGCAAAGCCGGTGTGGCGATTGATTCGGTCGAAGACATGAAGATCCTCTTTGACCAAATCCCGCTCGACAAGGTCAGTGTGTCGATGACCATGAACGGCGCGGTGCTGCCGGTGCTGGCCGGTTATGTGGTTGCAGCCGAAGAGCAGGGCGTGTCGCAAGACCAATTGAGCGGCACCATTCAGAACGACATTCTGAAAGAGTTCATGGTGCGCAACACCTACATCTACCCGCCCGAGCCATCGATGAAGATCATTGGCGACATCATCGAGTACACGGCCAAGAACATGCCCAAGTTCAACTCGATCAGCATCAGCGGTTACCACATGCAAGAAGCCGGTGCCAACCAGGCGCTCGAGATGGCCTTCACCTTGGCCGACGGCAAGGAATACGTGAAGACCGCGATTGCCAAGGGCATGGACGTGGACGCGTTTGCGGGTCGCCTGTCCTTCTTCTGGGCCGTGGGCATGAACTTTTACTTGGAAATCGCCAAGATGCGCGCCGCCCGTTTGCTGTGGTGCCGCATCATGAAGGGCTTTGACGCCCAAAACCCCAAGAGCCTGATGCTGCGCACGCACAGCCAGACCTCGGGCTGGTCGCTCACCGAGCAAGACCCCTACAACAACGTGGTGCGCACCACCATCGAGGCCATGGCGGCCGTGTTTGGGGGCACCCAATCGCTGCACACCAACTCGTTTGACGAGGCGATTGCATTGCCGACCGAATTCAGCTCGCGCATCGCCCGCAACACACAGCTCATCATTCAAGAAGAAACCCACATCACCAATGTGATCGACCCGTGGGCCGGTTCTTACATGATGGAGAGCCTGACCCAAGAGATGGCCGACAAGGCCTGGGCCATCATCGAAGAGGTTGAAGCCTTGGGTGGCATGACCCAGGCCGTGGGCAGCGGCTGGGCCAAGCTCAAGATCGAAGCGGCAGCGGCCGAAAAGCAAGCGCGCATCGACTCGGGTAAAGACGTCATCGTGGGCGTGAACAAATACAAGCTGGCCAAGGAAGACCCGATTGAGACCTTGTCGATCGACAACGTGCGTGTGCGCGACGGGCAGATTGAGCGTTTGGCCAAGATCCGCGGCAGCCGCGACAGCGCCAAGGTGCAAGCCGCTTTGGACGCTTTGTCCGCGTCGGCTGAATCCGGTCAGGGCAACCTGCTCGACTTGTCGATCCAGGCGGTGCGCTTGCGCGCCACGGTGGGTGAGATTTCTGATGCGCTGGAAAAAGCCTTCGGCCGCCACCGCGCCGACACGCAAAAGGTGACGGGCGTGTACGCCGCCGCCTACGACGACGGTGACAACGTGGGAGACACCATGGAATACTGGAACCAGCTCAAAGCCGACATCGCCGCCTTTGCCGACGCCCAGGGCCGTCGCCCCCGCGTGATGATTTCCAAGCTGGGCCAGGACGGCCACGACCGCGGGGCCAAAGTGGTGGCCACCGCCTTTGCCGACCTGGGTTTTGATGTGGACATGGGCCCGCTGTTCCAGACCCCCGAAGAGTGCGCTCGCCAAGCGATTGAAAACGACGTGCACGCCGTGGGCGTGAGCACGCTGGCCGCTGGCCACAAAACCCTGGTGCCCGCCATCATCGCCGAGCTGAAAAAGCAGGGCGCCGACGACATCATCGTGTTCGTGGGCGGTGTGATTCCGCGCCAGGACTACGACATGCTGTATGAAGCGGGCGTCAAAGGCATCTACGGCCCCGGCACCCCGATCCCGGTCAGCGCCAAGGATGTGCTGGAGCAGATCAAGAAGGCTTTGGCCTGAATGTTTGTGATACAGTAATACCGTATTGCAAACATCTTCAAGGAGTCTGCCATGGCTGTATCCGTTCGACTGGAGCCGTTGCTTGAAAAAGAGCTGGAGCTGACCGCCAAACGCATGGGCGTGACCAAGTCACAGTTCATCGTTTCGGCGCTGGAGAGGGCATTGGGGCGCAAGAATCCCTATGACCTGCTGCTCAAGGTGCAAGCGGAGGTGCGAGAGTCTTTGCCTGAGGGCAATGAATTCCTTTCGCCAACCAAGGCGGCCATTCGGTCCAAACTCAAAACCAAACGGGATGCCCATCAAGCCGATTGGCTGGCTTTTCAAGAGGCCAAAAAGCAGGGCAAAGAGTGGTCTGGCTCAGACCTGGAAACGGACGCGAAGTGAAGGTGGCTTTGATCGACACCGGCCCCATGGTGGCGCTGTTTGATGCCAGTGATGTGGCGCATCGGCACTACACCAGTTTGTTGGCTGAAAACTGGCGTTTGACGACCACTTGGCCGTGTGTGGTGGAGGTGTGCCATTTTCTGGGTGCCAATGCCGTTCAGCGATTTTTGAGATGGGTGTCCGAAGGTGGCGTCATCGTGTTCCCGTTTGATGTGTCGAACCTCCCCGACATGGCGGAGCTGATGGCGCGTTATACCGCTGAGCCTCGCACAGAAATGGACTTGGCCGATGCCTCTTTGGTTTGGTTGGCGCAAGACACGAACACCCTCAACGTGATGACCATGGATGTGCGCGACTTCTCGCGTTATCGCCTGCCCGATGGGCGCAGATTCGAGATCTTATGAGCATGCCAAGCACTGACCAGCTTTTGCAGGCCATGCGCCGTGGCACTGCCTCCCTGCAGCGCCGCGCCATGGCCAAAGCCATCACGCTGCTCGAATCCACCCGCACCGACCACCGCGCCCAGGCCGACGAGTTGCTCACCGCCATGCTGCCGCACACGGGCAACTCGTTCCGACTGGGCATCAGCGGTGTGCCGGGCGTGGGCAAGTCCACCTTCATCGAGGCGCTGGGTTTGTACTTGATTGGCCAGGGCCACCGCGTGGCGGTGTTGACCATCGATCCGTCTTCCACCGTGTCGGGCGGCTCGATTTTGGGCGACAAGACGCGCATGGAATTGCTGAGCGTGCACGAGCGCGCCTACATCCGCCCCAGCCCCAGCAGCGGCACCTTGGGTGGTGTGGCCGAAAAAACCCGCGAGTCCATGTTGGTCTGTGAGGCCGCAGGCTATAACGTGGTGATCGTCGAGACGGTGGGCGTGGGCCAAAGCGAAACGGCCGTGGCCAACATGACCGACATGTTTGTGCTGATGCAGCTGCCCAACGCAGGCGACGATTTGCAGGCCATCAAAAAAGGCGTGATGGAAATCGCCGATTTGGTCGTCATCAACAAGGCCGACATCGATGCGATTGCGGCCACCCGCGCCGAGTTGCAAATCACCAGCGCCTTGCAACTGCTGGGCATGCACGGCGGCTCGGGTCACGCGCACGCCGATGCCACCCAGTGGCACCCCAAGGTGGTGCAGCTGAGCGCTTTGCTCGGCCAGGGCGTGGACAGTTTTTGGCTGGCGGTCAGCGAGTTCCGAAGCCTGCAAACAGCCAATGGCCGACTGACCCTGCGCCGCCAGCACCAAGCGCTGTCGTGGATGTGGGAGCGCATCGACGCGGGGCTTAAACAAAATTTCCGGGCGCAGCCGCGTGTGCAAACGCTGTTGCCCCAACTCAGCCAACAAGTCGCTTCTGGCCAGTTGGCCGCATCGACGGCTGCGCGCCAGTTGCTGGCCGCGCACGCGCATTCCCAACCCGTTCGCGCGGATGCGCGCCCCACCTGATTTTTGAGAGAGTAAGCATGCAAGACATCATTGAACAATTGGAGAATAAACGCGCTGCGGCCCGCTTGGGCGGCGGGCAAAAGCGCATTGATGCGCAGCACGCCAAAGGCAAACTCACCGCCCGTGAGCGCATCGAAGTCTTGCTGGACGAAGGCACCTTCGAAGAGTGGGACATGTTCGTGGAGCACCGCTGCACCGACTTCGGCATGCAAGACAACAAGATCCCCGGTGACGGCGTGGTTACCGGCTACGGCATGATCAACGGCCGCTTGGTGTTCGTCTACAGCCAGGACTTCACGGTGTATGGCGGCGCTTTGTCCGAGACGCACGCCGAGAAGATTTGCAAGGTCATGGACCAGGCCATGAAAGTGGGCGCCCCCGTGATCGGCCTCAACGATTCGGGTGGTGCCCGCATTCAAGAAGGCGTGGCCTCTTTGGGCGGTTATGCCGACGTGTTCCAGCGCAACGTGATGGCCAGTGGCGTGGTTCCGCAAATCAGCATGATCATGGGCCCATCAGCAGGCGGCGCGGTGTATTCGCCAGCCCTGACCGACTTCATCTTCATGGTCAAGGACACGTCGTACATGTTTGTGACGGGCCCTGAAGTGGTGAAAACCGTGACCCACGAAGAAGTCACGGCCGAAGAATTGGGCGGTGCATTGACCCACACCACCAAGAGCGGCGTGGCCGACATGGCATTTGAAAACGATGTGGAAGCGCTGCTCATGGTGCGCCGGCTGTACAACTACTTGCCGTTAAATAACCGCGAAAAAGCACCTATCCGCAAGAGCGGTGACACCATCGACCGCATCGAGATGAGTCTGGACACTTTGGTGCCCGAGAATCCCAACAAAGCCTATGACATGAAGGAGCTCATCCTCAAAACCGTGGATGACGGCGACTTCTTTGAATTGCAGCCCGATTACGCCAAGAATATCCTGATCGGCTTTGCCCGCATCGACGGCCAAACCGTGGGCATTGTGGCCAACCAACCCCTGGTGCTGGCCGGTTGCCTGGACATCAAAAGCGCCATCAAAGCGGCGCGCTTTGTGCGTTTTTGCGACGCGTTCAACATCCCTGTCATCACCTTTGTGGACGTCCCCGGCTTCATGCCCGGTACCAGCCAAGAATACGGCGGCATCATCAAGCATGGCGCCAAGTTGCTTTATGCGTATGCCGAGTGCACCGTGCCCAAAATCACCGTCATCACCCGCAAGGCCTACGGCGGCGCATACGACGTGATGGCCTCCAAGCACCTGCGCGGCGACGTGAACTTTGCCTGGCCCAATGCCGAGATTGCGGTGATGGGGGCCAAGGGCGCGGTGGAAATCATTTTCCGAGAAGACAAAGGCGACCCCGAAAAACTGGCCGCCAAGGAAGCTGAATACAAAGCCCGCTTTGCCAATCCGTTTGTGGCGGCGAACCGGGGTTATATCGACGACGTCATCATGCCCCACAACACCCGCAAACGCATTGCCCGTTCGCTGGTCATGCTCAAAGACAAGAAGATTGAAAACCCATGGCGTAAGCACGGGAACATACCGCTGTGAGGTTCAGCGTTTGGCGTTCAGTGTTCAGGGTATTGAACCGACGCCTCGCCTGATTTTTTGCTCAACACTCAACGCTTAACGCTCATCGAATATGTTTACCAAAATCCTGATTGCCAACCGTGGTGAGATTGCTTGCCGCGTCATCGCCACCGCCCAGAAAATGGGCATCCAAACCGTGGCGGTTTACTCTGAAGCCGACAAAGAGGCGCGCCATGTTCAACTGGCCGACGAGGCCGTGCTGATTGGCCCTGCGGCCTCGCGCGAGTCGTATCTGGTGGCCGACAAAATCATTGCGGCGGCCAAAACCACGGGCGCGCAAGCGATTCACCCCGGCTACGGTTTCTTGAGCGAGAACGCGGAGTTCTCCAAGCGCTGCGAAGAAGAAGGTATCGCTTTCATTGGTCCGCGCCATTTTTCGATCGCCGCCATGGGCGACAAGATCGAGTCCAAAAAACTGGCGGGCGCTGCGGGCGTGAATTGCATTCCCGGCGTGAACCACGCGATTGAGACGGCTGAAAAAGCGGTCGAGATTGCCAAGGGCATTGGCTACCCGGTGATGATCAAAGCCTCGGCGGGCGGCGGTGGCAAAGGTCTGCGCGTGGCCTTCAACGACAAAGAAGCCTTTGAAGGTTTCACCTCGTGTCGTAACGAAGCGCGCAACAGTTTTGGCGATGACCGCGTGTTCATCGAGAAGTTCGTCGAAGAGCCCCGCCACATCGAGATCCAGGTGCTGGGCGACAGCCACGGCAATGTGGTTTACCTGAACGAGCGCGAGTGCTCGATCCAGCGCCGCCACCAAAAAGTCATTGAGGAAGCCCCGTCGCCATTCATCTCCGAGGCCACCCGCAAAGCCATGGGCGAGCAGGCGGTGCTACTGGCCAAGGCGGTCAAATACCAGTCGGCTGGCACGGTGGAGTTTGTGGTCGGCAAAGACCAAAGCTTCTATTTCCTGGAGATGAACACCCGCTTGCAAGTGGAGCACCCTGTGACCGAAGCGATCACGGGCCTGGATTTGGTGGAGCAGATGATCCGCGTGGCTGCGGGCGAAAAACTGTCCTTTGCCCAAGCCGACGTGCAGCGCAATGGCTGGGCCATCGAGTGCCGCATCAACGCCGAAGACCCCTTCCGTAATTTCTTGCCTTCCACGGGCCGTTTGGTGCGCTTTCAGACGCCCCATCAAACCATGTTCCAGGGCAATGTCCAAGACCTCTATGGGGTGCGAGTGGACACGGGCGTGCAAGACGGTGGCGAGATCCCGATGTTCTACGACTCGATGATTGCCAAGTTGATCGTTCATGGCAAAGACCGCCACGAGGCGATTGCCAAGATGCGCGAAGCCTTGAACGGTTTTGTCATCCGCGGCATCAGCTCCAACATCCCGTTTCAAGCCGCGTTGTTGGCGCACCCCCGTTTCGTCTCAGGTGACTTCAACACCGGTTTCATCGCCGAGCAATACAGCCAAGGCTTTCGCGCGGAAGATGTACCGCACGACGACCACGATTTCTTGGCGGCATTGGCAGCCTTTGTGCGCCGCAAGTCGCGTGAGCGTGCTGCAGGCTTGAGCGGCCAATTGCCGGGCTATGACGTTCAGCTGGGTCAAGACTATGCCGTGGTGGAATTGGGCAAAGAAGGCAACAACCGCTATGTGCCAGTGCATGTCGATGAATTGGTGGGCAAGCATGGCGAAGCACGCATCACGGTGAACGGGAAAACCTACGCGATTGCCAGCAACTCGCGCCTGAACGACATCCGCATTGTGGGCACCTGCAATGGCCAGCCGTTCACTGCACAAATCGAACGCGGCACCTTGAAAAACCCGCTGGCTTTGCAAGTGCAGCACAACGGCACGCGCATCCAAGCCCTGGTCATGTCGCCCCGAATGGCCGAGCTGCATCAACTCATGCCGTACAAGGCACCCCCCGACTTGAGCCGCTTTGTGCTCTCACCCATGCCAGGCCTCTTGGTCGATGTGGCCGTGTCGGTGGGCCAAAAAGTGCAAGCGGGTGAACGTGTGGCCGTGATCGAAGCCATGAAGATGGAAAACGTGCTCTTTGCTGCGCGAGACGGCGTGGTCAAGAAAGTGATGGCCGCCAAAGGTGAATCGCTCACGGTGGAACAGATGATCGTGGAGTTTGAATAATGAGCAACCTGCGCCCCTTCAAAGTGCTGGGCATCCAGCAAATTGCCATTGGCGGGCCTGACAAAGGGCGCTTGCAAATGCTCTGGGTCGATATGTTTGGCCTCGAGGTGACCGGCACCTACACAAGCGAACGCGAGAATGTGGATGAAGACATCTGCGCCATCGGCACCGGTCCCTTCAAGGTTGAGGTCGATTTGATGCAACCACTCGACCCCGAAAAAAAGCCTGCGGTGCACACCACGCCGCTCAACCACATCGGCTTGTGGATTGATGACTTGCCGGTGGCGGTGGATTGGCTCACGGCGCAAGGCGTGCGCTTTGCGCCGGGCGGTATCCGCAAGGGTGCGGCCGGTTTTGACATCACGTTTTTGCACCCCAAGGCGAACGAGGAGTTCCCGATTGGCGGCGAGGGCGTGTTGATCGAGTTGGTGCAGGCGCCACCGGAGGTGGTCAGTGCTTTCGAGAAATTGGCTGCAGCCGTCTAAAACAGGTTCGGTGTGGGAGCGGTCTTAGACCAAGATCAAGACCGATGTCGGGCGGTCAGCCTTGATTTTGTTTTGCACGGGCTTTGGCCAGCGCCGCTTCGATGATGGCGCGTTTGCGGTCCACTTCGGGGGCGTTGTCGGTGCCCTGGGTGTGCGTGGCCAAGTCGGCCAGTTTGTGCTCGGCCTTGGCCACTTGTTGCTGTTGGTGGGCGGCTTCTTCGCGCACCAGACGCTGCTGGCGAGAGGTGTAGCGCTCGCGTGCGGTATGGGCTTGATCGGCAGACCAAGCGGCCCAGCCAGCATCTGCGCCGGTCACATTCTCCAGCGCAATGCAGTCCACCGGGCACACCGGAATGCACAGCTCGCAGCCCGTGCACCAAGGCTCGATCACGGTGTGCATCAGCTTGTTGGCCCCCAAAATCGCATCGGTCGGACAGGCTTTGATGCACAGCGTGCAACCGATGCACCAGGCCTCGTCAATGATGGCCACATGCCGTGGGCCTTCAGTGCCATGCTCGGGGTTCAGCAAGACCATGGGCTGGCCAGTCAGTGCAGCCAAACGCTCAATACCGGCTTGTCCACCCGGCGGGCATTGGTTGATGGCCGCTTGCCCCTCGGCCATGGCGCGGGCATAGCTGGCGCAATCGGGAAAGCCGCAACGGGTGCACTGCGTTTGCGGCAGGACATCGTTGAGGGCAATAAAAAGCGCCTGGGTCTCAGGCGCTGTGAGCTGCAGGGGCATGGGCCTCAGGCTTTTGGGGCCACCCAAGTGGTTTTGACGGTGCCTTTTGGCTGGGCTGCCGCTTTGCTGTTTTTTGCAGAGGCTTCGGCTGCGGCCTTGGCCTGTGTTTTGGTCGCAGCTTTGACAGGCGCTGCGGCTTTGGCAACAGGTTTGGCTGCTGGTGCTGCCACGGCTTTGACGGCAGCTTTGGCCACAGGCTTGGCTGCGCTTGTGGCTGCTGGCTTGATCGCTGGCTTGACTTGAGCCTTGACCGCAGCTTTCGCAGCTTTGGTCGCCACAGGCGCTGCAGCGGCGATCATGGTGGGCGCTGCAGCAACGGCCTTGGGCGCTGGCGCCTTGTCCTTGGGTGCATGGCCCTGGATGAATTTGACCACCTGCGGGTACACGATGTCGCGCCAACGGCGGCCGCTGAAGATGCCGTAGTGGCCTGCGCCAGGCACTTCCAGGTGCTGGCGTTCGCTGGCGGGTACGCCAGTGCACAGGTCTTGTGCAGCGCGGGTCTGGCCCGAGCCCGAGATGTCGTCCAGTTCGCCTTCCACAGTCATCAGCGCGGTGTTCATGATGTCCTGAGGGCGAACGCGCTCCACTTTGCCGTCCAAACTCTTGACATCCCAAGTGCCCTTGACCAGTTTGAAGTCTTGGAACACGGTGGCGATGGTCTCAAGGTAGTAATCAGCGTCCATGTCCAGCACGGCGTTGTACTCGTCGTAGAACTTGCGGTGCGCCTCGGTGTTGGCGTCGTCACCCTTGATCAGGTCCTTGAAGTAGTCGTAATAACTGGTGGCGTGGCGGTCCGGGTTCATGGCCACAAAGCCGGTGTACTGCAAAAACCCAGGGTAGACACGGCGCCCGGCGCCCGCGAAGTTGGCCGGTACGCGGTAAATCACATTGTTTTCAAACCAATCAAAACTCTTGTTGGTCGCCAAGTTGTTCACCGCTGTGGGTGATTTGCGTGCATCGATGGGTCCGCCCATCATGGTCATGGTCAGCGGGGTCTTTTCGCCACGGCTGGACATGAGCGACACCGCAGCCAGCACCGGCACGGTCGGCTGGCACACGCTCACCACATGGCAGTGGCCATAAATGGCTTGCAGGTGGCGGATGAATTCCTGCACGTAGTTGATGTAGTCGTCCAGGTGGAACTCGCCATCCGACAAAGGCACCAGGCGCGCGTTCTTCCAGTCGGTGATGTAGACCTTGTGATCTTGCAGCATGGTCTTGACGGTGTCGCGCAGCAAGGTGGCGTAGTGGCCCGATAAGGGGGCCACGATCAGGACCACGGGCTGGGCCTTGAGCTGGGTCAGGGTGGCGGGGTCGTCTGAGAAACGCTTGAAGCGGCGCAGCTCGCAAAAAGCCTTGTCGATTTCGATGCGCTCGTGGATCGCGACATCGACTTTGTTGACCTTCACGGTGCGGATACCGAACTCGGGCTTTTCGTAATCTTTGCCCAGCCGGTGCATCAGCGCATAACCGGCAGATGCATGCTGAGCCAACGGCGTTTGTGCCATGGGGTTCAGGGGGTTGCTGTACAACTTGGCAGCTGCTTGGGCCAGATCGGAAAAAGGCGCCATGATCGAGCGTTGGGTTTCAAAAATCTGATAAAGCATGTGACAATTTCCCTTGCAACAGAATGGTGCACTGCAGCAATACTACAGGAGACCCGTTGGTATTTTTTGAGTTTGCCCCCTAATTGACAGTCACCTTCCGGACCGTCCAAAAAGAAACCGCCCCGTCAGGGGCGGTTTCAAACCGGATTTCAGCCTTGAAAGGGTGCGGTCAGACGACTTTGGCGATCGATTCGCAGACATAGTCGATGTTTTTGCTGTTCAGCGCGGCGACGCACATCCTGCCGGTGTCGGTGCCGTACACGCCAAACTCGCTGCGCAGACGCACCATTTGGTCTTTGGTCAGGCCCGAATAGCTGAACATGCCGATCTGGGTGGTGATGAAGCTCATGTCCTGCTGCACGCCAGCGGCTTTCAGGCTGTCCACCAGTTTTTGGCGCATGGCCTTGATGCGCAGACGCATCTCGGCCAATTCGCTTTCCCACTGGGCGCGCAGCTCGGGGTTGTTCAACACCGCCGCCACGACCGCACCACCGTGGATGGGTGGGTTGGAGTAATTGGTGCGGATCGCGATTTTCAGTTGCGACAGCACGCGCGAAGCTTCTTCTTTGTCAGAAGCGACCACCGACAAGGCACCCACACGCTCGCCGTACAGGCTGAAGCTCTTGGAGAACGAGGTGGACACAAAAATATTCAGGCCGGCGGCCACAAACTTGCCGATCACCGCGCCGTCTTCGGCAATGCCGTGGCCAAAGCCTTGGTAAGCCATGTCCAAAAAGGCGGTCAGGTTTTTCTCCTTGACGACGGCAATGACCTGGTCCCACTGGGCTGCTGTGATGTCGTAGCCGGTCGGGTTGTGACAGCAGGCGTGCAGCACCACGATGGTGCCTGCATCTGCAGCATTCAGGCTAGCCAGCATGCCGTCGAAGTTGACGCCACGCTTGACCGCGTCGTAATAGGCGTAGTTGTCCACCTCAAATCCAGCGTTCACGAAGATGGCGCGGTGGTTTTCCCAGCTGGGGTCGGAAATCAGCACTTTGGCGTTGGGGCTGACTTTTTTCAGAAAGTCGGCACCGATTTTCAGGCCGCCGGTGCCTCCAATGGCTTGCACGGTGGACACGCGGCCGGATTGGACCACGTCAGATTCAGCGCCAAAGACCAGGGCCTTGACAGCGTTGTCATAGGCCACGATGCCGTCAATGGGCAAGTAACCGCGTGCGGTGGGCGTGGCCATCATGGTTTTTTCGGCCGCTTGCACACACTGCAGCAGGGGCAGTTTGCCGTTGTCATCGAAATAAACGCCCACGCCCAGGTTCACTTTGTTGGGGTTGGTGTCGGCGTTGAATTGCTCATTCAGACCCAGGATCGGGTCGCGGGGGGCCATTTCGACGGCGGAAAACAGAGACATGGAAAGTCCTTGGATTGTGTTCAGTGGTGGCAGGAAACCCGTTCCTCGGTTAGGCTTTGGGGTTGTCCCTGATTTTAACGACCCCCGCCGTCTGGTTTGGCCAGGCGGTCTTAACAAAAAGATGTCCACCGTGTCTGAAACCCCTGTTGTTGAAGCCGTGTCTGATACCTACAAGTATGCGGAGGGGGAATTCATCAGCTATCCGGGCTCGCCCTTTGAGCTTTATCAGCCTTACCCACCCGCAGGCGACCAGCCCGTGGCCATTGCGCAGCTGGTCGAGGGTGTCCAAGACGGCGAGGTGTTTCAAACCCTTTTGGGCGTGACTGGCTCGGGCAAGACCTTCACCATGGCCAATGTGATTGCACAAATAGGCAAGCCAGCCATTGTGTTTGCGCCCAATAAAACGCTGGCGGCGCAACTGTACAGTGAATTCCGTGAGTTTTTCCCCAAGAACGCGGTCGAGTATTTCGTCAGTTATTACGACTATTACCAGCCCGAGGCCTATGTGCCCCAGCGCGACCTGTTCATTGAAAAAGACAGCGCGATCAACGAGCACATCGAGCAGATGAGGCTGTCTTGCACCAAAAGCATCATGGAGCGGCGCGATGTGGTGATCGTGGCCACGGTCTCGGCCATCTACGGCATTGGCGAGCCCGAAAGCTACCACCGCATGATCATGACGCTGCGCACCGGCGACAAGCTGGGCCAGCGCGATGTGATCGCGCAGCTGATCCGCATGCAGTACCAACGCAACGACATGGAGTTTTCCCGCGGCAAGTTCCGGGTGCGGGGCGACACGATCGACGTGTTCCCGGCAGAGCACTCCGAGCTGGCGATTCGCATCGAGCTGTTTGACGACGAGATTGAGAGCTTGCAACTGTTTGACCCGCTCACCGGGCGAATCCGGCAAAAGATCCCGCGCTTCACGGTTTACCCCTCCAGCCACTATGTGACGCCACGCGACAAGGTGTTGGCGGCGGTCGAGACCATCAAGATCGAGCTGGCTCAGCGCCTCAAAGAACTGGTGGGTATGGGCAAGCTGGTCGAGGCGCAGCGGCTGGAGCAGCGCACTCGGTTTGACTTGGAAATGTTGTCCGAAGTGGGCCACTGCAAGGGCATTGAAAATTACACGCGACATTTGTCGGGCGCGGCCCCGGGCGACGCGCCCAGCACCTTGACCGATTACATGCCGCCCGATGCCATCATGTTTCTGGACGAAAGCCACCAGATGATTGGCCAACTCAATGCCATGTACAACGGCGACAAGGCGCGCAAAACCACGCTGGTGGAATACGGCTTTCGCTTGCCCAGCGCTTTGGACAACCGCCCGCTCAAGTTCGAAGAATTTGAAAAACGCATGCGCCAGTGCATTTTTGTCTCGGCCACGCCGGCTGACTATGAAAAGACGCACGCGGGCAAAGTGGTCGAGCAGGTGGTGCGCCCCACGGGCTTGGTCGATCCAGAGGTGGAGGTGCGTCCCGCCACCCAGCAGGTGGACGATGTGCTGCAAGAAATCCGCATTCGTGTGGACAAGCACGAGCGCGTGCTGATCACGACGCTGACCAAGCGCATGGCCGAGCAGTTGACCGATTACCTGAGCGACAACGGGGTGAAGGTGCGTTTCTTGCACAGCGACGTGGACACGGTGGAGCGGGTGGAGATTTTGCGTGACCTGCGCCTGGGCGCTTTCGATGTGCTGGTGGGCATCAACTTGCTGCGCGAGGGCTTGGACATTCCCGAAGTCTCGCTGGTGGCGATTTTGGATGCTGACAAAGAAGGCTTCTTGCGATCCGAGCGCAGCTTGATTCAGACCATTGGCCGTGCGGCCCGAAACCTGAATGGTCGGGCGATTTTGTATGCCGACCGCATCACCGATTCTATGAAAAAAGCCATGGGCGAGACCGAGCGCCGCCGCATCAAGCAAGTGGCGCACAACGAGGTCATGGGCATCACGCCCAAGAGCATTGTCAAAAAGGTCAAAGACCTGATCGACGGCGTGTACAGCGAAAAATCGGGCAAAGAAGCCGAGCGCTTGGAGCAAGCCGCGGTGCAACGGGCCAAAGTGGAGGACATGAGCGAGAAAGACATCGCCCGTGCCATCAAGCAGCTGGAGAAGCAAATGATGGAGCACGCCCGCAACCTGGAGTTCGAAAAGGCCGCTCAGGTGCGCGACCAGCTGACCATCCTGAAGGAGCAGGCCTTTGGCGCGGCAGGGGGCGACCCCATCGTGCCGCTGATACGGGCTTGAATAACCCTATAACCCGAGTGATTTGATCGGGTATGTCGTATACTTGACTCGTTTAGTCGGGATCCCGCTCAAGCGGTTTTCAGACAGCGCTTTCACACACTTCAGGAGTCTGCCATGCGTTTAACCACCAAAGGCCGTTTCGCCGTCACCGCCATGATCGATTTGGCCCTGCGCCAAGACGCGGGCCCCGTGACATTGGCCGCCATCAGCCAGCGCCAACAGATTTCACTCTCTTATTTAGAGCAGTTGTTCGGCAAGCTGCGCCGTCACAACTTGGTTGAGTCCACCCGTGGCCCTGGCGGCGGTTACACCTTGGGCCGCAAATCCACCGACATCACCGTGGCCGACATCATTTTGTCCGTGGATGAGCCCATTGACGCCACCCACTGCGGTGGCAAAGAAAATTGCAATGGCGGCGATGGCCGGTGCATGACACACGACCTTTGGGCCTCGCTCAACTCCAAAATGGTGGAGTTTCTGGACTCGGTGTCCCTGCAAAAGTTGGTGGACGACCAATTGGCCAAAGGCTTGGTCGTTGAAAACAAGCCCAGCCTCAAGCGCGCGATTGCCCCCATGCCGATCAGCCAGCCCATCCGCGTGAATGTGCCCAATTCAGTTTTTGACTTGGGCAACATGTTCGCCAAATCCTGATTCCCGAAGAAGAGCAGACCATGAACACACCCCATTTCCCCATTTACCTTGATTACGGTGCCACCAACCCCTGCGACCCCCGTGTGGTGGACGCCATCGTCCCTTGGTTGAGAGAGCACTTTGGCAACCCCGCATCCCGCACCCACGCTTGGGGCTGGGAGGCCGAAGCCGCCGTCGAAAAAGCCCGCGAGCAAGTGGCTGATCTGATCGGTGCCGATCCACGTGAAATCGTTTGGACCAGCGGCGCAACCGAGTCCAACAACCTGGCCATCAAGGGCGCTGCGCAGTTTTACAAGTCGCGTGGTAAGCACCTGATCACCGTCAAGACCGAACACAAAGCTGTACTCGACACCATGCGCGAGCTGGAGCGCCAGGGTTTTGAAGTGACCTACATGGACGTGCAGGCCGATGGCTTGCTGAGCTTGGACGCCTTGAAAGCGGCCATTCGCCCCGACACCATTTTGATCAGCGTGATGTTCGTGAACAACGAAATCGGCGTGATCCAGGACGTGACCGCCATCGGCAAGCTGTGCCGCGAAAAAGGCATCATCTTCCACGTCGATGCCGCGCAAGCTACTGGCAAGGTGAAGATCGACATGACCCAGTTGCCCATCGACCTGATGAGCTTGGCTTCGCACAAAACCTATGGCCCCAAGGGCATTGGCGCTTTGTATGTGCGCCGCAAACCCCGCATTCGCCTCGAAGCGCAAATGCACGGTGGCGGCCACGAGCGCGGCATGCGCTCGGGCACCTTGCCCACCCACCAGTGTGTGGGCATGGGCGAGGCCTTTCGCATTGCCAAGCTCGAGATGGCCCAAGACAACGCCAAGGCGCGTGCTTTGCACGACCGCCTGATCAACGGCCTGAGCGACATGGAGCAGGTGTTCCTGAACGGCCACGCCACCCAACGCGTGCCGCACAACATCAACATGAGTTTCAACTTTGTCGAAGGCGAATCGCTGATCATGGGCATCAAGGGTCTGGCGGTGTCGTCGGGTTCGGCCTGCACTTCGGCGAGCCTTGAGCCCAGCTATGTGTTGCGCGCCCTTGGCCGCAGCGACGAGCTGGCCCACAGCAGCCTGCGCATGACGATTGGCCGCTGGTCCACCGAAGAGGACATCGACTACGCGATCAAAACCATCCGCGAGAACGTGGCCAAGTTGCGCGATCTCAGCCCCCTGTGGGAAATGCACCAAGATGGCATTGACCTGAGCACGATCCAGTGGGCTGCCCACTGAACGTTTTGCTTTAAGAGTTAAGAGTTGAGCGTTTAGTTTTTTGAAGGCGCTGAACGTCCAACACTCAACCCCAAACGCAAAAGTACAAGCAAACAAAACCAGGAGTTCAACATGGCATATTCTGAAAAAGTGGTTGACCACTACGAAAACCCCCGCAATGTCGGCTCGTTTGACAAAGGCGACGACAGCGTAGGCACCGGCATGGTCGGCGCACCGGCTTGCGGCGACGTGATGAAGCTGCAGATCAAGGTCAACCCGACAACCGGCGTGATCGAAGATGCGCGATTCAAGACCTATGGCTGCGGCTCGGCCATTGCCTCCAGCTCGCTCGTGACCGAATGGGTCAAGGGCAAAACGCTCGATCAAGCTGCTGCCCTCAAGAACAGCGAAATCGCCGAAGAGCTGGCGCTGCCACCGGTCAAAATCCACTGCTCCATCTTGGCCGAAGACGCCATCAAAGCGGCCGTGGAAGACTACAAAAAGAAACACCTGAACTGACATGGCCATCTCACTGTCTGCCGCTGCAGCGCGGCATGTGACCCGCTACTTGGCCAAACGTGGCTCGGGTGTGGGTGTGCGCTTGGGCGTTAAGACCACGGGCTGCTCGGGCCTGGCCTACAAGCTGGAGTACGTGGACGACATTGCCCCAGAAGACGTGGTCTTTGAAGGCCACGGCGTCAAGGTGTTGGTCGACCCGAAAAGCCTGGCCTACATCGACGGCACAGAGTTGGACTTTGTGCGCGAAGGCCTGAACGAGGGTTTTCGTTTCAACAACCCCAACGAGCGTGACCGCTGCGGTTGCGGTGAATCCTTCCGCGTGTGAGTGTGTCTTCATCGAGAGGAGCGCAGCGACGTGGCGAGCCATGCTTGGATGGCCGCGTTTCCCTCGCCATGGCAGTGACCGCATGATTAACCTTCAAGCCAACGACTTCGTCCTGTTCGATGTGCCTGTGCAGTTTGCACAGGACCGCGCTCAGCTCGATGCCCGCTGGAAAGCCCTGCAACGCGAAGCCCACCCGGACCGCTTTGCTGCCGATGGCGCCGCCGCCCAGCGCGTGGCAATGCAGTGGTCGGTGCGCATCAACGAGGCGTATCAACGCCTGAAAGACCCGCTGAAACGCGCCGCTTATTTGTGTGAGCTGCAAGGTGCGCCCGTGCAGGCCGAAAACAGCACGGCCATGCCCCCAGCATTTTTGATGCAGCAAATGGAATGGCGTGAAAACCTGGAAGACACGGGCAGTGCCCAAGGCCTCGAAGCCCTGGCAGGCCTTGTGGCCAACGAGCAGCGCCGAGTTCAGCAAACCCTGGCCCAGTTGCTCGATGTGTCCAAAGACCCCGCCCAAGCCGTGGGGCAGGTGAGGGCGCTGATGTTCATCGAGCGCTTCACGCAAGAAGTGAAAGCTAAACTCGACCGATTGACCTGAATTTTCCCCACTGAACATGGCCTTACTGCAGATTTCCGAACCGGGCCAGTCGCCCGACCCGCACCAGCGCCGCATCGCCGTGGGCATCGACCTGGGCACCACGCACTCGCTGGTGGCGTCGGTGCGCAACGGCGTGGCCGAATGCTTGCCCGACGACGATGGCCGGGTGATCTTGCCGTCTGTGGTGCGCTTCATGCCGGGGCAGGGCCGTCAAATTGGTTTTGATGCTGTGCAGTCTGCCGCCAGCGACCCGGTCAACACGATTGCCTCGGTCAAGCGCTTCATGGGCCGTGGCCTGCAAGACATCGTCGACCGCAGCAAACTGCCCTACGAGTTCACGGCCAGCGAACAGGGCATGCTGTCCATTCAAACCGTGCAGGGCCCCAAGTCGCCCGTCGAGGTGAGTGCCGAGATCTTGGCCACGCTGCGCTACCGCGCCGAAGACACCTTCAACGACGACCTGTACGGCGCGGTCATCACCGTGCCTGCGTACTTTGACGACGCTCAGCGCCAAGCCACCAAAGACGCCGCGCAACTGGCAGGCTTGAACGTGCTGCGCCTGATCAACGAACCCACCGCTGCGGCCATTGCCTATGGCCTGGACAACGCCAGCGAGGGTGTTTACGCCGTGTTTGATCTGGGTGGCGGCACCTTCGACATTTCCATCCTGCGCCTGACGCAAGGCGTGTTTGAGGTCTTGTCTACCGGCGGTGATTCCGCCTTGGGTGGTGATGATTACGACCAAGCCCTGGCCGATGCCGCCATGGCCCGCCAGCCCGCCTTGCACGAGGCCACGGCCGAAGACAAAACCGTGCTCAAGGCCGCTGCCCGTGCGGCCAAAGAAGCACTCACCGCCGCCGATGCGGTCACGCTGAATGCCGCCCTGTCTACTGGCAGCTTGTCTGAGCAAATCAGCCGTGCAGATTTCGAGCAAGCCACCCAAGCCCTGACGGCCCGCTGCATCACCGCCGTGCGCAAAGCGCTGCGCGATGCGCAACTGGCCAAGGACGATGTGCAAGGCGTGGTCATGGTGGGCGGCTCGACGCGCATGCCGCAAATCCAGCAGGCCGTGGCCGAATTTTTTGGCCAAGCGCCGCTGAACAACCTCAACCCCGACGAAGTCGTCGCTTTGGGCGCATCCATCCAGGCCAACCAACTGGCGGGCAACAATGCCGATGGCGAATTGCTGCTGCTTGATGTTATCCCTCTGTCACTGGGTATCGAAACCATGGGCGGTCTGGTCGAGCGCATCATCCCGCGCAACCAGACCATCCCCACCGCCATGGCGCAAGACTTCACCACCTACCAGGACGGGCAGACCGCCTTGGCGCTGCATGTGCTGCAGGGCGAACGCGACCTGGTGCAAGACTGCCGCAGCCTGGCCCGCTTTGAGCTGCGCGGCATCCCGCCCATGGCGGCTGGCGCTGCCCGCATCCGCGTCACCTTCACGGTGGACGCCGATGGCCTGCTGAGCGTGGGGGCCAAAGAACAAATCAGTGGTGTCGAAGCCCGCATCGACGTCAAACCCTCGTATGGCCTGAGCGACGATCAGATCGCCACCATGCTGCAAGAGAGCTTCACGACCGCGCAAGCCGACATGAAGGCGCGCGCCTTGGTCGAGGCGCGAGTGGACGCCGATCGCATGCTGCTGGCCACGCGCAGCGCCTTGGCCGCCGACGGTCAATTGTTGAGCGCTGTAGAGCGCGCCCACATCGACGCCCTGATGGCTACCTTGCAAGCGGCCATCCCAACCGAACAAGATGCCCAAGCCCTGGAAGACTGCACCCAAGCCCTGGCCAAGGGCACCGAAGCCTTTGCGGCCGAGCGCATGAACCACAGCATCCAGAAAGCCCTGGCTGGCCAAAATATCCAGTCGATGTAATCCACAATACCGCCATGCCCGTCATCAAAATCCTGCCCCATGCCGAATACTGCCCCAACGGGGCTGAAATCACCGCGCCTGCGGGCACCAGCATCTGCGAAGCGCTGCTCGACAACCACATCAACATCGAACACGCCTGCGACATGAGCGCAGCCTGCACCACCTGCCATGTGGTGGTGCGCGAAGGCTTCAAAAGCCTGGGTGAAATGGAAGAAACCGAAGAAGACCTGCTCGACCGCGCCTGGGGCTTAGAGCCCAACTCGCGCCTGAGCTGTCAAGCCTTTGTGGCAAAAAGCGATCTGGTCATCGAGATCCCGCGCTACACCATCAACCACGCCAAAGAGCTGCACTGAGCGAAGGCGATCCATGCGTCAAATCGTTTTGGACACCGAAACCACGGGCCTGTCGGCCGAAGGTGGCGACCGCATCATCGAGCTCGGTTGTGTGGAACTCTATGCCCGCAAGCTCACGGGCAACAACCTGCATTTCTATTTCAACCCCGAGCGTGACAGTCACGAAGACGCGCTCAAAGTGCACGGTATCAGCAACGAGTTTTTGCGAGACAAACCCAAGTTTGCCCAGCTGACGGAAGACATCCTGAATTACCTGGCCGATGCCGAGCTCATCATCCACAATGCAGCGTTTGACATCGGCTTTCTGAACAAGGAACTTGAACGCGTCGGTAAAAAGCCCCTCAAGGCCTACGTCAGTGGTGTGATTGACACTTTGGCCATGGCCAAGGAAATGTTCCCCGGCAAACGTAACAGCCTCGACTCGCTGTGCGATCGCCTTGAGGTCGACAACTCTGGGCGTACCCTGCACGGCGCTTTGCTCGACGCCGAATTGCTGGCCGATGTCTACATCAACATGACACGCGGCCAAGAGGCGCTGCTGATCGATGCGGGCGACGCACCCACAGACACCCAGTCGGTCAAGGTGCAGGTGAACCTGAGCACTTATGCTTTGCCGGTACTTCCCGCCAATGCCCAAGAGCTGGCCGCGCACGATGATGTGCTGACCCAACTCGACAAATCGAGTGGCGGCAAAACCGTTTGGCGACTGGCTCAGTCGGCGTGAGCCCCATTGCCCAAAAGGCCATGTGTTTGGCGACGACTTTTCAGTTGCTAAGCGTCAAATGGTCCAGGTTTTCATGTCATAATTGCGCTCTTCGTCAAACGGCGCAGGGCGATTAGCTCAGGGGTAGAGCACTGCATTCACACTGCAGGGGTCGCAAGTTCGAAACTTGCATCGCCCACCAAAAATTCCGAATGAAATCAAGCACTTAGAGGAAACTCTAGGTGCTTTTTTCTTGTCGGTGTCCTAAAAGTGTCCTAAACGCCTGTTTTGGGAGCCCCAAAAGGTTTCACTTTTACTGCGGTGAACACGGCAGATTTGAAGGTACATGCATCAATGTGCTTTGGGGGCTCTTCAGAGATTTTTGGGATGTAGTGCTGTGGCCTCCTCATGTGCTGAGTTTCTACTTGGTATGCAAGGGTTAGCTATCGCGAGTGCTGGACTTGAGTGTTCAACCGGTGCCTTCCAAATTTCCTGCCCAGTCAGACCCCACCGTACCCCCACCCCCAAGTCCTGAGCAGGGACTCCCATCTGCCCTATGCACTGTGATTTGCTCGACCGATTACCCTTCGGGCCGAAAGCAACTACCCCCCCTTGCCTTTTAGACCGATGCCCCCCGGGGGTATGTAAAAAATTCCAAAATGATCAGAACGTTCGCAGGCTTGAGATGCGCGATCTCCCAAAACGTTACAAGATTGGTTACGATGGCACCCATGCTTAAACTCATCCGCCTCGTCTTGCTCTGCCTAATGGCTGGCAGTGCTGGAGCACAAAAAAATCTCCCTAACTGTCTTGGTAGCCAAACCTCGCAATGGACCAATTGTTTTGGTTCTAAATCCGTCGCAAGCGGCAATTACGAAGGTGAATGGAAAGATGGAAGGCGAAGTGGACATGGGACCTTCAAAAATATTGACGGTAGAAAGTACATAGGGGATTGGAAAAACGACAATCGCGATGGAAGGGGAATTCAATACAGTGCCGATGGAACTGTTGTTGCATCTGGTGAGTGGTACGAAGGAAAACTTGTCGGATCATTTGTGCTAGATGTAAGTCGGTATCCCTTTGTTTCCACTACAAAAGTCAGTTCATCGTCTGATGTAATCCGTACATCCGAAAATGAAATTGCAACAAATGGAAATAAGTACGTCGGAGAATGGAAAGGTAACAAACGAGATGGAAGAGGGATTGAATACAGAGCAGACGGGTCTGTTGCGCTTTCTGGCGACTGGTATGAGGGAAAACTTGTCGGCTCATATGAAATAGACAAAAACCTATTCCCATTCAATTCATCAACCCATTTGGGTCCGGCTTATGCGTTAAATAAAATTCCAACATATGACCCCAATGCAGGGCTTGAAGCCGAGCGCAAAAATCGTATATCGCCCGACGATCAAACCTCATTTAGTAAAGAGCGAGAGAGAATTACAGCAGAGTTAGATGCCGAACGCAGAAAAAGGCAAGAGCTTCAAGTCGAACTCGACCGCGCAAAAGAATTAGCCGAATCCCGACTGACTGAGCGGCCTCGTCCTCAGACTGTGCAAAGATCAGAACGCCGAGTGGCACTGGTGATTGGAAATGCTCAGTACAAATCCAGTCCCTTAGAAAATGCGGTCAACGATGCCACTGACATTGATCAAGCCTTGAAACGATTTGGATTCCAGACTACGTTCTTGCGTAATGCTTCGCTTGGTCAGATTCGGGAAGCTACCCGACGCTTTGCTGATCAACTCACCAACGCCGATGTTGCCCTAATTTACTTTGCTGGGCACGGCATTGAGTCCAAGAACAAAAACTACATGATTCCGGTCAACGCCGACCTCAAGTTTGAATACGAGTTAGCGGATCAAGCGTATGACGCTGCTGCGTGGCTTGAAATGTTGGAGATGATCAAGTCGAACAACGCAGAACGTGTCAACATCGTGATCCTTGATGCCTGCCGCAACAACAATCTGATTGGCTCCAGAAGTCTTAACCGAGGGCTGGCTCGCATGGACGCACCAACTGGCACCTTTCTCTCTTACTCAACAGCTCCCGGTAAGGTCGCTGCTGATGGTGGTAGAGGGGAGCGCAACAGCCCTTTTACGAAGAACCTTCTACGAGCCATTCAACAACCCGGACTGCCCATTGAGGAGGTCTTCAAAGAGGTTAGAAGAAACGTGACTCGAGAGACCAATGGCGCACAGGTCCCATGGGAAAGTACAAGTCTGACCGGCTTTTTTTCATTCAGGCAGACCAGATGAGCATATGTTCTAAATTCTTGCAGATAGTGGCGTGGGCAGTCTGTCGGATGACCAGCAGCGCCCTTTCGCGAAGTTCTTTACCGTCCAAATTCCGTCAGCACTCAGTGAAAAATTTGCTCCGTTTTTTTGTTTTCATGATGCCGCTATGGGCTGTGGCGAATTCACAGTTGCCGCCGTGTCCTGCAGATTTACCTGCTCGCAGGTGGAATAACTGCGTAGGTACTCTAACTTTCCATAATGCAATGTATTGTTGAATCACAACCAAATCTGAGCCAATTTCCGAGCTTTACACGTTGAAAATTGAGCCACGTTGAGAGCTACCCTGCTTATTTTTTATGCAGGGTGGCAGGAGTGATCAACGTGAGTACATTGAGT
>Ga0247831_1001598_pt1 | contig 41600 bp, 37 predicted proteins | sample LaCruzMarch2015__9_FD_192406 | JGI IMG/M metagenome (GOLD analysis project Ga0247831, IMG submission 192406) | Freshwater microbial communities from meromictic Lake La Cruz, Castile-La Mancha, Spain - LaCruzMarch2015_1m | ecosystem: Environmental > Aquatic > Freshwater > Lake | place: Spain...
CGACGTTGCCTTCGTGGTTGAAGATGCCGACAAGCTGGCCGCCGCGTTTGGTCTGGCCAGTCTGCCGAAGTCGGCTTCCATCGTGATCTGGACCACCACGCCTTGGACCATTCCGGCCAACCAGGCGCTGAACGTTCACCCTGAATTTACCTACGCGCTGGTCGATACCGGCGAGCGTCTGCTGCTGCTGGCCGAAGAGCTGGTGGAAGGCTGCCTGGCCCGTTATGGCCTGCAGGGCGAGGTGGTCGCCACCGCGCCAGGCGTGGCGCTGGAGCTGATCCGCTTCCGTCATCCGTTCTATGAGCGCCTTGCCCCGGTCTATCTGGCTGACTACGTTGAGCTGGGTGCTGGTACTGGCGTGGTGCACTCGGCGCCGGCCTATGGTGAGGACGACTTCCGTTCCTGCAAAGGCTACGGCATGAGCAATGACGACATCCTCAGCCCGGTGCAGAGCAACGGCGTATATGTCAGTGACCTGCCATTCTTTGGCGGCCAGTTTATCTGGAAGGCCAACCCGGCCATCGTCGCCAAACTGGAAGAGGTCGGCGCGCTGCTCAAGCACGAAGCCATCCAGCACAGCTATATGCACTGCTGGCGCCACAAGACCCCGTTGATATACCGCGCCACCGCGCAGTGGTTCGTCGGCATGGACAAGCAGCCTAACGAAGGCGGCACCCTGCGTGAGCGCGCGCTGGCAGCCATCGAACAAACCCAGTTTGTCCCCGCCTGGGGCCAGGCGCGTCTGCACAGCATGATTGCCGGGCGTCCAGACTGGTGCATCTCGCGTCAGCGTAACTGGGGCGTGCCAATCCCGTTCTTCCTGCACAAGGCTACGGGTGAGCTGCACCCGCGCACTGCCGAGTTGATGGAGGACGTGGCTAAGCGTGTCGAGCAAGAGGGCATAGAGGCTTGGTTCAAGCTCGACGCCGCCGAGCTGCTGGGCGATGAAGCCGCCGACTACGACAAGATCAGTGACACCCTGGACGTCTGGTTTGATTCCGGCACCACCCACTGGCACGTACTGCGCGGTTCGCACAACCTGGGCCATGGCAGCGGCCCGCGTGCCGACCTGTACCTGGAAGGCTCCGACCAGCACCGCGGCTGGTTCCATTCATCCTTGCTGACGGGCGCGGCCATCGACGGCCACGCGCCGTACAAAGAGCTGCTGACCCACGGTTTTGTGGTCGACGAGAACGGTCGCAAGATGTCCAAGTCGCTGGGCAATGTGGTCGCTCCGCAGGAAGTGAATGACAGTCTGGGTGCCGATATCCTGCGTCTGTGGGTGTCGTCCACCGACTACTCCGGCGAGATGGCGGTGTCCAAGGTCATCCTGCAGCGCAGCGCCGATTCCTACCGGCGTATTCGCAATACCGCGCGCTTCCTGCTCTCCAACCTCAGCGGCTTCGACCCGGCGCAGCACCTGCTGCCGGCGGAAGACATGCTGGCGCTGGATCGTTGGGCCGTAGATCGCGCCTTGCTGCTGCAGCGCGAAATCGAAGAAGCCTACGATAGTTACCGCTTCTGGAACGTGTACCAGAAGGTGCACAACTTCTGCGTGCAGGAGCTGGGCGGTTTCTACCTCGATATCATCAAGGACCGTCAGTACACCACCGCCGCTGAAAGCGTGGCGCGTCGCTCCTGCCAGACCGCGCTGTTCCACATCGCCGAAGCCCTGGTGCGCTGGATCGCCCCAGTGCTGTCGTTCACCGCTGATGAACTGTGGGAATACCTGCCAGGCGAACGCAACGAGTCGGTGATGCTCAATGGCTGGTATCAGGGCCTGAGTGAATTGCCGGAAGGTTTCGAGCTGGATCGCGCCTTCTGGGAACGCGTGATGGCGGTCAAGGTCGCGGTAAACAAGGAGATGGAAAACCTGCGCGCCGCCAAGGCCATCGGCGGCAACCTGCAGGCGGAAGTCACCCTGTATGCCGAAGACAGTCTGATCGCCGATCTGAACAAACTGGGCAACGAACTGCGCTTTGTGCTGATCACCTCCACCGCCAGCCTGGCGCCGCTCGCTACCGCGCCAAGCGATGCTGTGGAAACCGAAGTCACGGGGCTCAAGCTCAAAGTGCTGAAGTCCGGCCACGCTAAGTGCGCCCGTTGCTGGCATCACCGCGAGGACGTTGGGGTGAACCCGGCGCATCCGGAAATCTGCGGTCGCTGCGTGGACAACATCGAAGGCGCGGGTGAGGTTCGTCATTATGCTTAACAACGGCACGCCTAACGCCAGTCGTTTCGGGCGCCTGGCCTGGCTGTGGCTGAGCCTGCTGGTGTTTGTGGTCGACCAGGCGAGCAAGTTCTGGTTCGACAACAACCTGAGCATGTACCAGCAGATCGTGATTATTCCCGATTACTTCAGTTGGACCCTGGCTTACAACACCGGTGCGGCATTCAGCTTCCTGGCCGATGCCGCTGGCTGGCAGCGCTGGTTCTTCGCTGCAATTGCCGTGGTGGTCAGCGCAGTGCTAGTGGTCTGGCTCAAGCGCCTCAAGCCAGATGAAACCTGGCTGGCGGTGGCTTTGGCGTTAGTGCTGGGTGGTGCGCTGGGTAACCTGGTGGATCGCGTGGTGTTTGGCCATGTGGTCGACTTTATTCTGCTGCACTGGCATCAGCAGTGGTACTTCCCGGCCTTCAACGTGGCCGATATGGCCATCACCGGCGGAGCCATCCTGCTGGCGCTGGATATGTTCAAAAGTGAAAAGTCCGGAGAAACAGGCAAATGACTGACGTGCGTATCGGTCCGGACAGGGAAGTGACCCTGCATTTCGCCCTCAAGCTGGACAACGGCGATGTAGTCGACAGCACCTTCGATAAAAATCCTGCCACCTTCAAGGTCGGCGACGGTAATCTGCTGCCAGGCTTTGAGCAGGCCATCTATGGCTTGAAAGCCGGCGACAAGCGCAGTCTGTCGATCAGCCCGGAGCAGGGCTTTGGTCAAGGTAACCCGCAGAATATTCAGGTCATGCCGCGCAGCCAGTTTCAGGATATGGAACTGTCGGAAGGCTTACTGGTGATCTTCAACGACGCTGCCAATGCCGAGTTACCGGGTGTGGTCAAAGCCTTTGACGATAATCAGGTAACTATCGACTTCAACCACCCGTTGGCCGGCAAAGCGCTGAGCTTCGATGTGGAAATTATTGAGGTCAAAGCGCTCTAAGGTTTAGCTCGCTCCTGTGGGAGCGGCTTTCGTCTTGCGTGTTCCCGCGTGATCCTCGCGATCACAGCGGCTTACACAGATTGCTTTCCCAGTGCGTGCGGCTGCGCCGTACACTAGCCCGCAAGGTCTACCGTCGAGATACCGCCATGCATATCAAACTCGCCAATCCCCGTGGCTTCTGTGCCGGCGTCGACCGCGCCATTGAAATCGTCAACCGCGCCCTGGAGGTCTTCGGTCCACCGATCTACGTGCGTCATGAAGTGGTGCACAACAAGTTTGTGGTCGAAGACCTGCGTTCGCGCGGTGCAATCTTCGTCGAAGAGCTGGATCAGATTCCTGACGACGTTATCGTTATCTTCAGCGCTCACGGCGTCTCCCAGGCTGTGCGCACAGAGGCAGAGCGCCGTGGGCTGAAGATCTTCGATGCCACCTGCCCGCTGGTCACCAAGGTGCATATGGAAGTGGTGCGCTACAGCCGCGAAGGGCGCGAGTGCATCCTGATCGGCCACGAAGGCCACCCGGAAGTCGAAGGCACCATGGGCCAGTACGACGCCAGCAGCGGTGGCGCTATCTATCTAGTGGAAGACGAAACGGATGTCGCCGAGCTGCAGGTGCGTAATCCGGAAGCCCTGGCCTTTGTCACCCAGACTACGTTGTCGATGGACGACACCAGTAGAGTGATCGACGCCCTGCGCGCCAAGTTCCCCGCGATCGGTGGCCCGCGTAAAGACGATATCTGCTACGCCACGCAGAACCGTCAGGACGCGGTCAAACAACTCGCTGCTGAATGCGATGTGTTGTTAGTGGTTGGCAGCCCTAACAGCTCCAACTCTAACCGTTTACGCGAGCTCGCTGAGCGTATGGGAACGCCTGCCTACCTGATTGATGGGGCGGAAGATCTCAAGAAAGAGTGGTTTGCCGGTGTGGCAGGTATTGGCATCACTGCGGGCGCGTCTGCACCAGAAGTGCTGGTGCAGGGCGTTATTCAGCAGTTGAGCGAGTGGGGGGCAGCGGGGGCCCAGGAGTTGCTGGGGCGGCCGGAGAATGTGACGTTTTCTATGCCGAAGGAGCTTCGGATTAAAGCCCTGGATTAGAGCACTTGGCGTTATGAGCGACTGTTTCTCGCCTAACGCGACCTACGCGATTTATAACCAGGTTGTGGCTGCGCGCTAAACCCTTCTCGCAAACGCTGAATGTCCCTGCCTGGAATCCCCCGCTGGGTAGGATGGCTTGGCCATTTGGTAAAAAATGCACCTTATCGTGCAGTGTCTGTGTGATTTTAATTTGAGATGCGCGTGGGCTTTGCTCGGCAATTATGTGCTGCCGAGGCTCTGAGTTTTTGGTCATATCTACGAACACTCGCCAACCATTTGACCAGTCACCATCTATGGCCTGAATGATGGTTGGAACCCCAGTGGTCACTGCATGTAAGCGTGTTCGCTGCAGTGCCCCGTGCAGTAAATTTGCGTCTGCTATCGCACGTTCTCTGGCAAGCAGCGCTATGCCATTAGGCACGGCGATGGTAACGGCTAGAACCAGAATTGAAAGGGTTGCCAGTGCTTCTATGAGCGTATTCCCTTGGTCATATTTCATGTGGAACCTTCCTTGGTTAAATACCGATGGTCGTTAGGATGAGTCCGGTCATCCCTGGCTTGTTGCTTTGCGCATCAAGCAAAATAAAGTGTAGGTCAGTAATTCAGGATGGAATTTCAGATGCGCATGCAGAAGGGCTTTACGTTGGTTGAGCTGCTGGTGACCGTCGCTGTTTTGGCGATATTGCTGGCTGTGGCTGTACCAGGATTTGCAGAGTTTATTCGAGCGGTACGTGCCTCCAGTGATGTCAGCTCCTTGACTGCTGCCCTGTCTTTGGCTCGTTCTGAGGCTGTTAAACGTAACCAACCAGCCTGTATCTATTCAGCTTCCTGGGGGAATGGTTGGGAAGTTCGGCTGGATGTCAACAATAACAATAGCTGCGCTGATTCAGGTGACACTGCTGTGCGGACATTCGGCGCGGTGTCTGCTGCTGCCGCGCTGGCAGTGCAGGAGGGTGGGGTGGATAGCAGCCAGGTTGTTTTCAATGGCGGCGGCCGTCGTCAGGGCGGGGAATATACGATTGCATACCGCTCCGTGGCCAATGAGTGTAATCCGCAGCGTGATCGTAACCTTGTCGTTGGTCCTACCGGTAGAACCCAAATTGAGGCCTGCACACCATGAAGATGTCTTCGTCCAATCAGCAAAAAGGCTTGTCGCTGATTGAAGTGCTTATTTCTGTCTTTATATTGGCGGTAGGTCTGCTTGGCTTGGCGGCCATGCAGCTACAGTCTTTGAAATATACCCAGGGTTCCCAGTGGCGTTCACAGGCAAACTTCTTGGCCTATGACATTGTTGAGCGTATTCGGGCGAATAGGGCCAGTGTTACTGACTATGTTATTGCAATGAACGCCGCTAAACCTGCGGGTTCTCTTGACACGATGGCGAAAAATGACCTGTTTCTCTGGTTGGATCAGCTGGAAACAACTATTCCTGGAGGTGATGGGTCAGTGGCTTGGGATAATGGCACGCGGACTCTAACTATCGTGATCCGTTCGCAGGATCAAGCTCGCGTCAGGCAATTAGACGATGCGGATGCTGCGGATACAACTTTTACATACATTACTCAGCTGGATCAACTGCCATGAAAATTTTTCCGCATAAGTATCAGGGCGGTATAGGTCTGGTTGAGTTGATGATTGCCATGACCTTGAGTCTGGTTATTGGCGCTGCGGTTATTCAGGTGTTTCTAAGTCAGCGACAAACATACCGCACCCAAGATGATATGGCGCGCGTTCAGGAAAATGCCCGTTTTGCCTTCGAGCAAATAGCACAAGATATCCGCCAAGTTGGTTATTGGGGGTGTTCTCGCAAGGCAACTATTATCAATGATACAGGTGATACAGCCTTTAACGACATTAATGATAAAACGATTATGGAGACTGGAGGGAATCTGGACCTTTTGTTCTTGAATCCTCAGCCTGTTGGTAGTGTCGGTGGTCCCAGCTTAACGGGTAACGCACCACCGGTTCGGGTGGTCGCGGATTGTTCGAATGCCACTATTTTTAAGTCGAATAACGTACCTGCAGGCTATCCTAGCGGCTCCTTAATATATGAGCTGTCTAGTGTTCGATACGCGATTTCCAATGGTGGCTTAACGCGGGGGGGAGATAATCTTATCCCGTCAGGCGTACAGGGGCTTGCTCTGCGTTACGGCATTGCTTCGGCAACAGGTTGGGCTGGTCAGTACCAGAGCGCTGCAGCGGTAGCGCTAGGGTCGAATTGGCCGTCTGTTGTGAGTGTCGAAGTCTCCCTCACATTGCGTGGTGAGGTTGTTGGTGATCAGGTATTCAAGTCAGTTGTCGCTGTTCGTAATCGCCTGCCTTAAGGAGAGTTAAATGTTTAATGTTAAGCAGGGTGGTTCGGCATTAATTATCTGTATGATTTTTCTATTGCTGCTTACTATTTTAGGCGTTTCCTCAATGCAATCGGCCACAATGCAAGAGAAAATGGTCGGTAATGCGGTGGAGGAAAATCGCGCGTTTCAGGCTGCCGAAGGCGCGCTGCGCGCGGGCGAAGCCAACGTTCAAGCCAATAGTGCCGTTATAACTAACGGCAACGTTGCGACGCTGCCGTTAGTAGGTCAGGCACCTAGCGGTTGGCAAACGATAACCATTGATGGTCGCAATGCCTACTATCATCAACAAAAGATTGATTATGCCAACTCTGTTTTTCGGATCACTGCCATCGGTTATGGCATTGATGATAGTGCGCGTGTCGTGCTCCAGTCGACCTATCGTCCTTATTGAAGGAATAGATTAAATGAAAATTAATTATTATGTTCGCGCGCTTCTCTATTTTGGTTTGAGTGTTTCAACTGCGTTTTCAAGTATGCAAGTGTCTGCCGCAGATATTGCAAGCGAACCATTGTATACCTCGCGTACCGTTACCCCGCTTAATATGTTGGTGATGGGGCGTGATCATAAGTTGTATTATGAGGCTTATAATGATGCGTCTGATCTCGATGGTGATGGTGTTGTAGATATTCGCTTTAAGCCTTCTATTACCTATTTCGGTTACTTTGGTTCGGATATATGTTACGACTATACGGATAATATTTTTGTTCCGATTTCGCGTACCACCGCGGCGAATAGTTTTCGTTGTTCAGTATCTGGTGCAGGGGAGTGGAGTGGGAATTTTCTGAATTACGTGTCAACCTCGCGTATTGATGCGTTGCGCAAGGTTTTATATGGTGGCTACCGTTCGGTAGACCTCGCTGATACAGCAGCTGTACAGACAGTGCTAGAGCGTAGTTATACACCGCAAGATGGTCACAGTTGGGGTAAGGAATATAAAAGCATAGCGGTGGATGGCTATGATATTTCGCAGTATACGCCGCTTTCTCTACCTTCTGCTGCAGGTCGTCACCTGATTGCTAATGTCAACTTGAATACGGACACATCAACACCGTTGATTCGTGTGCTAACCAACTCTAACCGGCGGATATGGGAGTGGGTATCCAAAGAAGCGCCTGTTGCTGGCGATAAGTGTATTAACCCTGTAGGTGACTGTGTGCAAGCCGCAGGTACAGATACAAGCCACCCGGCGAATGCTTCAGAGTTTGCCGCGCTGGTTGAAAAGTTTTCCTCGACTGTTCTAACCCCGCCGGTAGCGCGTACGCAGATTAATAAGCAAGTCAATGGTGCGGAAACATTACCGGGTGCAGGTGCTTCCTCTGCCGGGCAGCAAGAAAACTACATCAGCGTTATTGCTGGTAAGCTGGTGGTGACGCAGGCTGGTGCTTATCAATTCGCTATAAATGGTGATGATGCCGTAGATTTTACTATTCAGGGTGTTGGTACTTTTGGTTGGTATCGTGGACATGGTGCTGCTAACTTCACTGACTCAAATGCAAATATCAATAATTGGGCCAATAAGTCACCCGTCTATAATTTAGTCGCAGGTGAGTACGATATTTTGTTCCGTCATGAAGAGGCGGGTGGTGGCGACTCTTATCAGCTAGCCTGGAAGCGCCCAGCGTTGGACTGGGAAATTATTAAAGCCAGTGCCGGAGGTACTGCGGGCTTGAAAGGGCTGCAGTTGACCGTGCTGGGGCGTACTCAGCCAGCGGCAGTTATGACCGATTACCGGGCCAGGGTTCAAGTCTGTAAGCCAGGGCTCTTGGAGGACAACTGTACCCGCTATGTTTATTCGGCAGGTGGCTCCGAACGTGAATCGTTCAAGCCAGAGGGTATTCTGCAGCAATACGGTGGTGGAGCCACTCCTCAAATGCTGTTTGGTTTGTTGACGGGTAGTCATGTCAATAATACCCGTGGCGGTGTTATTCGGCGTGAAATATCCAATATATCGGATGAGATAAATCAAAGTACTGGGCAGTTTACCGCTGTTAATGGCGTAGTGGCTTCAATTAATAAGCTAAAAATAGTTGGTTACAATGGCAGTAACTATGCAGGGTGCGGCTTGCTGGCGAGGTCGATTAATAATAATGAGTGTCATATGTGGGGCAATCCAATTGCGGAAATGATGTATGAGGGTGTTCGTTATTTCTCTGGTAGAACGGCGCCTACAGCGGATTTTACCTATACAACCTCCACGTATGATGACCAGCTAGGGCTGCCGCGACCAAGCGCTACTTGGGTTGATCCGTATTCAAGGTCAGGTGTGCAGTCGTGCTCTGTTCCAGTGCAAACGGTTATCTCAGATATCAATCCATCATATGATACAGATAACTTGCCGGGTAGTTATTGGAACACCTCATTTACCGAAACGGGAGCAGCGACAGGTTTGAATGCTGGGGCCCTTGCGGACACTATTTGGCAATATGAAATCGGTGGAAGTAAAAGCGTATTTATCGGTGAGACGGATGGTGATGTAACTTCCGGCCCTACTGCGAAAATTGCAAAAACATTTAAGAATACGCGTGGGTTAGCACCTGAGGAGCCAACCAAGCGTGGAGGTTACTATGCTGCAAGCGTTGCTTATCATGGTTTGAATACTGATTTGAATGCTCGGTCTGGGCAGCAAAAAATGAGCACATATGCAATTGCTCTCGCCTCACCTTTGCCCGAATTTAAAATACCTGTTGGCGGTAATATTGTAACATTGGTGCCGTTTGCAAAGTCCGTGAAATATGGCAATGGTGCTGAATGGAATATATATGCGCCTACCAATACCATCGTAGACTTCTATGTTGAGTCTATTGCGGATGACGCAAAATCTGGCGTATTCAGGGTCAACTTTGAAGACGTTGAGCAGGGTAATGATCATGATATGGATGCAATTGCTCGCTACAGCTACAGAGTGAACCCGGATGACACACTGACTATCGATATGAGCTCCGACTACGCTGCGGGTGGTGTGGTGCAGCACATGGGGTACGTCATATCTGGCACTACAACGGACGGTGTTTTTCTTGAAGTTCGTGATGTCGACACTTCTGAAGCGGATGATTATGAGCATCCACTTGACACGTTAGCGGGAAGGGTTCCCGGCCAGCCTCGTGGCACTGGTAAGCTTCCTTTACAAGCTTCGCGAAACTTTACTGCCAGCTCTACGCCAGCAGCTACTTTGTTAAAAGACCCTCTTTGGTATGCTGCTAAATGGGGTGGCTTTAACGACAAAAATGGCAATGGTCGCCCAGATTTAAAAGAAGAGTGGACTAGCTCGACTTCGGCGAATCCAAATCCAGATAACTATTTTCTTGTTACCAATGCGCTAAAATTACGTGATCAACTTGACAAGGCGTTTAGCGATATTCTTCGTTCGCTTTCTTCCTCATCAGCAGCTGCGGCTAGTACCGGGCAGTTTGTGCAGGGGAAAAGTCAGATTATTCAAGCACGATTCCGTACATCCAATTGGTCAGGCGAACTAGTGGGGTTTGAGGTTTTAAGTAATAGCGAAATCGGAAACATTATTTGGAACTCTTCCGAGAACGTTCCCGCACCCAATGATCGAAACATCAGAACGTTGAATGCTACCGGTAACGGTGGTGTTGCATTCGAGTGGAGTAGCTTGACTCCAGCTCAGCAAGCTATGTTGTCGACGGGTGGGGTGAGTGCTTCCGTAGCTCAAAGTCGGCTTGCATATTTGAGAGGCAGCAGTGCGCAAGAACAGCGCAACGGTGGATCATTCCGTGATCGCGTGAATGGCGTTATTGGTGACATTACGAACTCTGATCCAGTGTATGTGGATAACCTGGAGTCTCGCTTGGTCAACGTTCCAGCTGCAGATACGACTAGCTATGCTGCTTTTAGAAGCACTTTAGCTACACGTCCTGAAATGGTTTACGCCGGTACCAACGCGGGCTATTTGCATGGTGTGTGTGCTCTAAACTGCGGATCCTCTGTGGTGAGTGGGACTGAGTTGTTGGCCTATGTGCCGAGTGGCGCCCTGCAAAATATGTATGAGCTAACGTCGCCTAACTACACTCATCGTTATTATGTAGATGGTCCTAGTAGCGTGAGCGATGCGAAAATTTCTGGGAATTGGAAAACTTTACTGTTGGGTGCCCTAGGTGCTGGTGGTCAAGGGGTGTTTGCACTCGATGTAACGAACCCAGCTGCATTTACCAACTCCAGTGTCCTGTGGGAGTTCAGTCCACAAAAAGAAGCCGCTAATCTTTCCGTTGATATCAGTGACACTGATATGGGGTACACGATTGGCAAACCGCAAATTGCTCGTGTCAAGGCAGGTGATAAGACTGTTGCGATATTTGCCAATGGCTATAACGGCAGAAGCGGTCGTGCTTCATTGATGATCGTGGATGTGGAAACCGGCAACCTGATTAAGCGGATACGTGTTAATGGGTCAGGTGCCTCCCTGGCGACACCAACGCTTCTAGATAAAGATAATGATGGTTATGTTGACTTTGTTTATGCGGGGGATGATGCGGGTAAATTATGGCGTTTCAATCTCTCTGCGGTAGACAGTGCCGGTTGGGTGCTTGACCTCGGGGGTATGCCATTGTTGTCTGCAGCTTCAGGTCAGCCGATAACCTCGGCGCCTACGGTGTATACAACTACAGATAATGAAACGATGGTCTATGTAGGGACGGGTCGTTATCTTGGCAATACTGATAAGTCCGATGCTTCTGTGCAAGCCATGTATGCAGTGCGGGATAAATGGCTTGAGGGGCAAACATTCAGTTCTACTGTGACAACATCTCAGCTGGTTTCTCAAACGATTGTTTATGAACGAGATGGCGCCACTCTTGCTGGTGGTACAAGTACTGGTTTTTCCATACGCGTAACATCTGCTAACGATGTTGATTATTCGACTGCTGACGGTTGGTATGTAAACCTTCTGCCACCATCCCCTGGAACGCCTCAAGGTGAGCGTATTAATGCCTCGCCAGTGGTGAGACTTGGTCGGCTGATTTTCACTACTCTTATTCCTCCAGTAGACAGCTGTGAATTTGGTGGTTCCGGCTGGTTGATGGAGATGGATGCGGTCAGCGGTAAACGCTTTGAAACTTCGGTGCTCGACTTGAATAATGACGGGAGGATTGACGATCGTGATATGTATCTCCTTGGGTCTGACAAGTACAGTATTGGCGGTCGTAAATTCGATGAGCTAATCCGGACGCCTGCTTTTGTAGGGTTTGGTGAGACCGAGGGTAAATATATCTCTGGTTCGAGTGGTGGCCTGACGAAAGTCTTGGAGAAAGGCGGTGCTACTCTGGTGCGCGGCCGTCTTTCTTGGCAACAGCTTGAATAATGCAACTTATTGAGGTCGTCTGTGTGATGAATAAAAAGTTGAAGGGTTTTACCTTGATTGAGTTGATGATTGTCGTCGTTGTGATTGGAATTTTGGCCGGAATTGCTTTTCCTGCTTATCAGGACAGTGTCGCCAAGTCCCGGCGATCAGAGGCTGCGGCTGTGCTGACCGAAGCAGCGCAGCGACTGGAAGTGTTTTTCTCGCAAAATGGTCGTTACTGCGCCGCTGCAGACTGTGCAGCAATAGCTCCGGTTTTTCAGACAACAATTCCTGCAAGTGGAGCCGCCTATTACAACGTTGGGCCAACTACCGGAAGTTTGCAGACAAGGGCTTATACGTTGCAGGCTGTTCCAGTAGGTGCTATGGCTGGGGATGCGTGCGGAACGCTGACCATTACTCATACAGGTGCTACTGCCGTCACAGGTGCGCTAGGGAGTGCTGCTTGTTGGCGCCGCTAGCAAGGTGCGGTGCGTTGAGGGCGTGCAGTTGAGTTCTATCTGTGTGGGCTGCGGTGTTGTTGGTTTGCTGTCCTCCATGTTGCTGGCGCAAGCAGGTCGTGATGTCGTTATTTTTGACTCAGGTTCATTAGGGCGTGAATCCTCTTGGGCAGGAGGAGGAATCGTTTCGCCGCTTTATCCCTGGCGTTACAGTCAAGCTGTAACGGCTTTGGCGCATTGGTCGCAGGATTTTTATCCGCGGTTGGGCGAGCAGTTGCTGGCGCAGACGCAGATTGATCCAGAGGTATATGTCACGGGCCTGTACTGGCTTGATCTTGATGACGAGGCTGAGGCGCTCGCTTGGGCGCAGCGTGAGGGGCGGCCGCTGCAGCGTGTGGACGTCGCGGCGGTAGAGCGGGCAGTGCCGGCGTTGGCTGAAGGCTTCGGGCGGGCGGTGCAGATGGCGGATGTGGCCAATGTGCGCAACCCGCGGCTAGTCAAGGCGCTGCGTGCGGCGCTAGAGCAAATGCCTAATGTCACGCTGCATGAGCATTGTGCGGTCAATGGCTTTATCCGTGAAGATGGGCGTATCACAGGTGTGCACACTGCACAGGGTGATATGTATGCCGATCAGGTGGTGCTGACTGCCGGTGCCTGGAGTGGCGAGCTGATGGCGACCCTTGGCATCGAGTTACCGGTGGTGCCGGTCAAAGGTCAGATGATTCTGTACAAGTGCCGCGAAGACTTTCTACCTGCCATCGTGCTGGCGAAGGGACGTTATGCCATTCCTCGGCGTGACGGACACGTTTTGATTGGCAGCACGCTTGAGCATGCGGGTTTCGACAAAACGCCGACAGACGATGCACTGGCCAGTTTGAAAGCGTCCGCTATCGAGTTGTTGCCGGCGCTGGCGGATGCCGAGGTGGTGGGGCATTGGGCTGGGCTGCGGCCTGGTTCGCCTGAGGGCATTCCGTTTATTGGGCCGGTGCCGGAGCATGATGGTTTGTGGTTGAACTGCGGGCATTACCGCAATGGGCTGGTGCTGGCGCCGGCGTCGTGCCAGTTGCTGGCTGATCTGATGTTGGGGCGTGAACCGATAGTGAATCCCGCACCCTATGCGCCGGCTGGGCGATTGGCTTCGGCGGGTTGAGCGTTTCTCTGGGGGGGCTCGGTTAAAGCCCCTTGCACAATGGATGCTCGCTTTAGTCGATACCGAGCTTCTTCAGTCGATAACGCATCGAGCGAAAGCTCAGGCCCAGGCGTTGTGCGGCGGCGGTGCGGTTCCAGCGGGTTTCTTCCAGTGCCTGCATGATCAGCTTGCGTTCGATGGCTTCCAGGTAGTCTTCCAGATTGTCGATCTGAGCTAGATTGGCTTCGCCGTTTTCGCTTATGGGCATGCTGTCGGCCAGGCGCAGGTCGCTGGTGGTGATGCGGTCGTCTTCGCACAGGGTGTAGGCGCGTTCAAGCATGTTCTCCAGTTCGCGCACGTTGCCCGGGAAGCGGTAGCTCTTGAGCTTCTCCAGTGCGTCGTCATCAAGCTTTGCCGGGCTGAGGCCGGTGCCGTCGGCTAGGCGCTTGAGCATGATATCGGCCAGCAGGGCGATGTCTTCGCGGCGTTCGCGCAGGGCGGGCACGCGCAGTTCGATCACGTTGAGGCGGTAGTACAAGTCCTGGCGGAAGCGCCCGGCCGCGACTTCGCCGGCCAGGTCCTTGTGGGTGGCGCAGAGGATGCGCACATCGACAATCAGCTCCTGTTGGCCGCCGACGGCGCGGACGGCTTTTTCCTGAATCGCGCGTAGCAATTTAACTTGCATCGGCAGCGGCAGGTCGGCGACCTCATCGAGGAACAGCGTGCCGCCGTTGGCTGCTTGAAACAGGCCTTGTTTGTCTTCAATGGCGCCCGTAAAGCTGCCTTTTTTATGGCCGAAAAACTCGCTCTCCATCAGTTCGGTGGGGATGGCGCCGCAGTTGACCGGGATAAAGGGTTGCTCGCCGCGCGAACCTTGCTCGTGGATCAGGCGGGCGACCAGTTCCTTGCCGCTGCCAGATTCGCCGCTGATGTACACCGGTGCCTGACTGCGCGCGAGTTTGAGTATCTGCTTGCGCATGGCCTTCATCGGCGGTGAGTCGCCGAGCAGGCGGCTGTCCACCGGCAGCTCTTCGCCATCATCGGCGCTGCGTAGGCGCAAGGCGGCAGCGACCAGTTCGCGCAGGCGACCGAGATCCACCGGCTTGGTCAGAAAGTCGAATGCGCCAGCTTTCAGGGCGTTGATCGCGGTATCCAGGCTGCCGTAGGCGGTGATCATTGCTACCGGAACTTGTGGGTGGCGCAGCAGAATATGTTGCACCAGTTCCAGGCCGGTACCATCCGGCAGGCGCATGTCAGTGAGGCACAGGTCGAAGGGTTCCTTTGCCAGCCATTCGCGGGCTTCCTTGACGTTGCGTGCGCTGCGGGTGTCGAGCTTCATGCGCCCCAGGGTGATTTCCAGGAGTTCGCGAATATCGGGTTCGTCATCGACGATCAAGGCTCTCTGGCGGGTCATGGGTCAGCTCAGTTTGCGCGGGTGGGCGAAGGTGATGCGTAGGCAGCTGCCGCCGCCTTCACGAAGTTTATAGTCGAGGCGGGCCTGGTTGCTTTCGCACAGTTCGCGGGAAATATACAGGCCCAGGCCGGTGCCTTTGTTTTCCGTGGTGTAGAAGGGTTCGAACAGATGGTGCAGCTGCTCTTCGGATACGCCGGGGCCGTCGTCCAGCACTTCGAGTACCGGCAGCTCGCTCTCCGGGTCGCGGAACAGCTTCAGCCAGACCTGGCCGTGCCTGTTTTTCTGCGCGCTATAGCGCAGGCCGTTTTCCACTAGGTTGCTCAGCACTTGGGTGAGCTGATGTGGGTCCATGCGAGTTTGAATGCTGCCGCTACTGGTCTCTAGGTGCAGAGTTTGGCCGGGGGCCGCGCTGCTGCGAAATTCGCTGGCGAAACGGTGTAGCCAGTACTTCAGGTCGAGCAGCTGCGGTTCGGCCTGGCGCCGGCGCGACAACTGCAGAACGTTCTCGATCACTAAGTTCATCCGTCTTGAGTGATCCTGAATGATCTGCGCCAGGCGTAGGTCCGGACCTTCCAGTTCTTCAGACTCCTGCAGCAGCTGAGCTGCGTGGCTGATTGCGCCTAACGGGTTGCGAATCTCGTGGGCGATACCGGCAGTCAGGCGGCCTAGGGAGGCGAGCTTGAGCTGTTGCGCCTGCTGGGCGATCTGCGAGATGTCATCAAGGAAGATCAGCGTGTGTTTATGCTCGCCGCGTTGCAGGGCGATAAAGCTCGGCTGCAGCACTCGGCCGTCGGGTGCTGCTTGTAGGCTGGCGGGGCGCAGGCTGGGGTTGTGCGACCATTGCTGCATGCGTTTGATCAGCTCGGGGCAGTGCGGGTCGAGAATCTTGCCGGTCAGGTCGGCATGTCCAAGCAGATGGTTGGCGCCCTGGTTGGCCAGTAGTACGCGGTGTAATTCATCCAGCACCAGAATGCCGGTGCGCATCCGCTGCAGGATCAGCGCGTTGAGTGCTTCCAGATTGGCCACGTCGGCGGCGCGTTGCTCGGCCAGGCTTTCGCTGACTTGCAGGCGGCGTGTCAGCCCCTGCACAAACAGTGCGGCGGCAAAGCACAGCGCGCCAAGTGCGCCGGCCTGCACGTATTGTGCGGCAGCAGCCGGTCGGCTGAGGCTGAGGTAGAAGGTCAGGTAGATCATGCCTGTTGCGGCGACTGCGGCAATCAGTAGGCCGATACGTCCGCGCAACAGGATATTGGCAATCGCCACGGCGACAATCAGCAGGTTGCCGATGCCGCTAGGTGTGCCGCCGGCGGCATAGAACAGGCCGCAGAGCAGAATCACGTCGACCAGAGCCAAGCTGAATACCTGCGCCAGGCGCTTGGGGCGGCGCACGGTGGCGATGATCAGGACGTTGAGCGCCAGATACAGCCAGCTGCCATTGCGAAACAGCGTCGGGTGCATCATGTCCAGCAGTTGGGCGTCGAGGTCGCTGGAAATCAGCAGCGCCAGGGTAATGCCGATAACCAGGCGGTAGAGGTGATAGAGCCGCAGGATTCGCCAGCTTTGCTCCCCGCTCAGGGAGAAATCAGCGTTCACCGGGTTGTGGGCCTTGTTCTAGGTGCGCCTGGCTGCAGAACCACTGTTCGCCCTTTGCCAGTGCATGGTCGCGCGGTACATGGGTGCCGCAATGTTCGCAGCGCACCATGGGTGTCGGAGCGGCGCTGGTGTTGCGGTCTTCGGTGCGTGGGGCTGCTGGCCGAGTGACGCGTCGCCATAGCCAAAATGCCGCCGCAATAATGGCAATCCAGAACAGTAAGCGGAACAGGCCCATGGCGCTCTCTTTCTATCGGTAAGTGAGCAGTTTAGCTAACCCGTTTGCGTGCGCCCAGCGTTGAAACTGTGCGCGGAGTGTTGTTTTTCTAAGCATTGGGCGAAAGCGGCGCTTGGTGTTTGGCTGTAAGCATGTGTGCGGTTGTAGGTCCGCTCATCTGGCCAATAAAAAAGGGAGGCTTTGAGCCTCCCTTGATTAACAGCGTTGGTCGACTTAGTCGAACAGGCCGAAAGTCATGTAGCTGAACCAGGAGCGGCTTGGCTTCTCTTCGCTGGTGCCAGTTTTGAGTTCGTCCGGAATCTGCTCTTCGGCATCTTCATACTGGCGAATCACGTCTTGACTGGCGCGAGTTTCGCCCGGCGGCAGCGGGGTGTCGGTTTCGATCAGGCCTAGGGTGGCCTTGGCCAGCCAGGAGCGGGTGTCGGCTTCTTCTTCGCGCGGCACGAACTGGCCGTCGACCAGGCTCGGGTGATCCGGGTAGTTGAGCTTGAGGGTTTCCAGGCTGGTGGCAGCCAGGTCATCCAGCGTCAGGCGCTGGTAGGCTTCGGTCATTACTGCCAGGCCATCGCCAACTGCTGGAGTTTCCTGGAAGTTTTCCACCACGTAACGACCACGGTTGGCGGCTGCCACGTAGGCGTTGCGGGTCAGGTAGTAGTGCGCCACATGGATCTCGTAAGCGGCCAGCAGGTTGCGCAGGTAGATCATGCGCTGCTTGGCGTCTGGTGCGTAGCGGCTGGTAGGGAAGCGGCTGGTGAGCTGGGCGAATTCGTTGTACGAGTCGCGAGCGGCACCAGGATCGCGCTTGGTCATGTCCAGCGGGACGAAGCGCGCGATCAGGCCGCGGTCCTGGTCGAACGAGGCGAGGCCCTTGAGGTAGTAAGCGTAATCGACGTTGGCGTGCTGCGGGTGCAGGCGGATAAAGCGATCAGCCGCAGACTTGGCAGCTTCAGGCTCAACGTTCTTGTAGTAGGCGTAGATCAGCTCCAGCTGCGCTTGCTCGGCATAGCGGCCGAACGGGTAGCGCGACTCCAGTGCCTTAAGCTTGGCGACGGCGCTGGTGTAGCTACTATTATCCAGGTCGGCCTGTGCCTGCTGGTAGAGTTCGGTCTCGCTCAGATTTTCGTCGACCACGGGCTTCGATGAGCAGGCGGCAGTGAGGGCGAGGATTGCGATCAGCAGCAGGTGTTTCACTTGCATGGCGGCTTGCGTCCCTGTGACGGCGGCTGTCTTGAGCAAAGCCGTCCTGTTATGATGAGCGCCCCCGGTACCCCTGGGGCAAAGACGCCGTATTTAACCACAAGCGTGTAGCCGAAACCAAAAGCTATGCCCCCTCTGTTGCCGAGCATGTCCTCTATTAATAAGCAGATCATTGAACTGAACGCCGAGGTGCCCTATGAAATGGGCGGTCAACGCCTCGATCAAGTCGCCGCACTCCTGTTCGCTGAGCACTCGCGTTCGCGTCTGTCTGCCTGGATCAAAGAGGGTCTGCTGACCGTCGATGGTGAGGTGTTGCGCCCGCGCGACATCGTCCACGGCGGTGCGTTGCTGGCGTTGAACGCCGAGCAGGAAGCCCAGGGCGAATGGATCGCCCAGGACATCGCGCTAAACATCGTCTATGAGGATGAGCAGATTCTGGTGATCGACAAACCGGCCGGTCTGGTTGTGCATCCGGCTGCCGGTCATGCCGATGGCACTCTGCTCAACGCCTTGCTGCACCACGTGCCGGACATTATCAATGTGCCGCGTGCCGGCATCGTGCACCGCCTTGATAAAGACACCACTGGCCTGATGGTGGTGGCCAAGACCATCGAAGCGCAGACCCGCCTGGTCGATCAGCTGCAGAAACGCTCGGTCAGCCGTATCTACGAGTGCATCGTGATTGGCGTGATCACCTCCGGCGGCAAGATCAACGCGCCGATCGGCCGCAGCTCCTCGCAGCGTCAGCGCATGGCGGTGAGTGATGGTGGCAAGCCGGCGGTCAGCCATTACCGGGTGCTGGAGCGCTATCGCTCGCATACCCATGCGCGGGTCAAGCTGGAAACCGGCCGGACCCACCAGATTCGCGTGCACATGAGTCATATCGGTTATCCGTTGGTGGGCGATCCGGTCTACGGCGGGCGTTTCCGTATTCCGCCGGCCGCCAACCCGAGCATGGTGCAGACCCTCAAGGAATTCCCGCGTCAGGCCTTACATGCGCGTTTCCTGGAGCTGGACCACCCGATTACCGGTGAACGGATGAAATGGCAGTCGCCATTGCCGGATGACTTCGTCTGGTTGCTGACGCTGCTGCGTCAGGATCGTGAAGCCTTTATCGGCTGACAAGGATCTGGCTAACACGAGTGCGTAACAGGGAGCAGGGTGACAGGATGCATGATTGGCTAACGCCGCAATGGCCCGCACCGGCAAGGGTAAAGACCAGCGTCACCACCCGCAGTGGTGGTGTCAGCGTTGCGCCGTTCGACAGCTGCAACCTGGGCGAGCATGTTGGCGATGATCCAAAGGCCGTGCTGAAAAACCGCCAGCGATTGGTCAGCCTGCTCGGCTGCAAGCCCGCCTGGTTGCAGCAAGTGCATGGTGTTGCGGTGGTTGAGGCCAACCCTGCTCTGGTACTTGAAGCCGACGCCAGTTGGACGAAAAAGCCAGGTATCGCTTGCACGGTAATGACCGCCGACTGCCTGCCCGTGCTGTTCTGTGATCGAGCCGGCACCCGTGTTGCGGCAGCCCATGCTGGCTGGCGCGGCCTGGCTGCCGGGGTGCTTGAAGCCACCCTGGACCAATTGGCTGTGCCGGCAGATCAGGTACTGGTCTGGCTGGGGCCTGCAATTGGGCCGCAGGCCTTTGAGGTGGGCGCAGAAGTACGCGAAGCCTTTGTCGGTCAGCATCAGCAGGCGGCCGCGGCATTTGTGCCCAGCGTCAATGCCGGCAAGTTCATGGCGGATATCTACCAGTTGGCGCGTATTCGTCTGGCCGCTCGTGGCGTTGAGGCAGTCTACGGCGGTGATTTTTGCACCTTCAACGACCCGCGCTTCTTTTCCTACCGCCGTTCGGCGCAAACCGGGCGCTTTGCTAGCCTCATCTGGCTGGGCAACTGACCCTCGCGTGCCGCCTCTGCGGCGCTGTTGCAGTAAATGACCCAGGTCAACGCCGCTCGGCTTGAAACCCGCACAATCGGCCTCATCTACTCTTCATCTCGCAGGCTTTCTGTTTGGGCGCGATTCAGTGCGCCGGCCTGCCATCACCACGAGGGTTGATTGTTTATGCGTATTGATCGTTTAACCAGCAAGTTGCAACTCGCGCTTTCCGATGCGCAGTCTCTGGCCGTTGGCCTGGATCATGCGGCCATTGAACCGCTGCACCTGATGCAGGCATTGCTTGAGCAGCAGGGCGGCTCGATCAAGCCGTTGCTGATGCAGGTCGGCTTTGATGTCAACAGCCTGCGCCTGGCCTTGGGCAAGGAGCTCGACCAGCTGGGCAAAATCCAGAATCCATCCGGCGACGTCAATCTGTCGCAGGACCTGGCGCGTTTGCTCAATCAGGCTGATCGCCTGTCGCAGCAGAAGGGCGACCAATTCATCTCGAGTGAGCTGGTGCTGCTGGCCGCGATGGATGAGAACACTAAGCTGGGCAAACTGTTGCTTGGTCAGGGCGTTAGTCGCAAGGCGCTGGAGAATGCCGTGACCAACCTGCGCGGCGGCGATGCGGTAAATGACCCGAATGTCGAGGAAAATCGCCAGGCTCTGGATAAATACACCGTCGACCTGACCAAGCGTGCCGAAGAAGGCAAGCTCGACCCGGTAATCGGTCGTGACGACGAGATTCGCCGCACCATTCAGGTATTGCAGCGCCGCACCAAGAACAACCCGGTACTGATCGGCGAACCGGGCGTCGGTAAAACTGCGATTGCCGAAGGTCTGGCCCAGCGCATCGTTAACGGTGAAGTGCCGGATGGCCTCAAGGATAAGCGCCTGCTGTCGCTGGATATGGGCGCGCTGATCGCGGGTGCCAAGTTTCGCGGCGAGTTCGAGGAGCGCCTGAAGGCGGTGCTCAATGAGCTGAGCAAGCAGGAAGGGCGGATCATCCTGTTTATCGATGAGCTGCACACCATGGTTGGCGCTGGCAAGGGCGAAGGCTCAATGGATGCTGGAAATATGCTCAAGCCATCGCTGGCGCGCGGTGAGTTGCATTGCGTTGGCGCGACCACGCTTAACGAGTATCGCCAGTACATCGAGAAAGACGCGGCGCTGGAGCGGCGCTTTCAGAAGGTGCTGGTGGATGAGCCGAGCGAAGAGGACACCATCGCCATTCTGCGTGGCCTGAAAGAACGCTACGAGGTGCACCACAAGGTGGCGATCACCGACGGTGCGATCATCGCCGCAGCCAAGCTGTCGCATCGTTATATCACCGACCGTCAGCTGCCGGACAAGGCCATCGACCTGATCGACGAAGCGGCCAGCCGCATTCGAATGGAAATCGATTCCAAGCCTGAGGTGCTCGACCGCCTTGAGCGGCGTCTGATCCAGCTCAAGGTTGAAGCCCAGGCGCTGAAGAAGGAAGACGACGAAGCGGCGATCAAGCGTCTGGCCAAGCTCAATGAAGACATTGCGCGGTTGGAGCGTGAGTACGCCGACCTGGAAGATATCTGGAAGTCTGAGAAGGCCGAAGTGCAAGGCTCGGCGCAGATCCAGCAGAAGATCGAGCAGGCCCGACAGGAGCTTGAGGCGGCGCGGCGCAAGGGTGACCTCAATCGTATGGCCGAGCTGCAGTACGGGATTATTCCCGATCTGGAGCGCAGCCTGCAGATGGTCGATCAGCACGGCAAGAGCGAGAATCAGCTGCTGCGTAGCAAGGTCACTGAGGAAGAAATCGCCGAAGTGGTGTCGAAGTGGACCGGTATTCCGGTAAGCAAGATGCTCGAGGGCGAGCGCGACAAGCTGCTGAAAATGGAAGGTCTGCTGCATCAGCGGGTCATCGGTCAGGACGAAGCCGTGGTTGCCGTGGCTAACGCGGTACGGCGCTCCCGTGCGGGGTTGTCGGATCCGAATCGGCCGAGCGGTTCGTTCCTTTTCCTTGGTCCGACCGGGGTCGGTAAAACCGAGCTGTGCAAGGCGCTGGCCGAATTCCTCTTCGACACTGAAGAGGCTCTGGTGCGTATCGACATGTCCGAGTTTATGGAGAAACACTCCGTGGCGCGGCTGATCGGCGCGCCGCCGGGCTATGTTGGCTATGAAGAGGGCGGTTATCTGACCGAGGCAGTACGCCGTAAACCCTATTCAGTGATCCTGCTGGATGAGGTGGAGAAGGCTCACCCGGATGTGTTCAACGTGCTGTTGCAGGTGTTGGAAGACGGGCGCCTGACTGACAGCCATGGCCGTACCGTGGACTTCAAGAACACCGTGATCGTGATGACCTCCAACCTTGGTTCCGCGCAGATTCAGGAGCTGGTCGGTGATCGCGAGGCGCAGAGGGCGGCGGTGATGGATGCGGTGGGTACGCACTTCCGCCCGGAATTTATCAACCGGATCGATGAAGTGGTGATCTTCGAACCGCTGGCTCGCGATCAGATTGCTGGTATTGCGCAAATCCAGCTGAGTCGTTTGCGTCAGCGTCTGGCTGAGCGCGAGCTGAGCCTGGAGTTGTCTGCCGAGGCCTTGGATAAGCTGATCGCCGTCGGATATGACCCAGTCTATGGTGCGCGTCCGCTTAAACGTGCGGTACAGCGCTGGATCGAGAACCCCCTGGCGCAGCTGATTCTGGCGGGCAAGTTCGCCCCAGGCAGCAGTGTGACAGGCAAGGTTGAGGGCGATGAAATCGTCTTTGGTTAAACGCTGTCGTCACAATAGAGCTGCGCAATAAAAAACACCCCGGTTCAGTTCGCGCTGACCGGGGTGTTTTTTATTCGGCGGGTTACAGGTGCTTGAGCAGGACTTCCAGCGCTGCAGCCTGGTCTTCTGCCAGGTCAATGATGTGAAAACCTGCCCAGCAGTGCTGGCCGTCCGCACCGGGGCGGCTCCACAGGCAGTCGGCCCCCAGGGTTATTTCGCATACGCCTTCAATCACCTGTTCGCTCACCAGGCGGCACTCCACCAGTTCGTCTGCGGTCAGCGGCGTGTCACTGAACAGCATGAAGCCATCGGCGGACAGGTCAACCACACGGCCCAGGCGCTGTCCGGTGTGTAAGTCGAAGACTTCCAGTTGCACGTCGGCGTTATGTCGGCTGTGCAGGCGACGTTCGTCATCCATAGGAGTTCCTTATTCTTGAGGCTCAGCTGTGCGCCCGGTAAAACGCTGGAGCACGCGGTAAATGGCGGTAAGGGCACGGTCCACCAGTGGTGCACCTCGTTCGGGGGTGACGATGCGCGCCAGCCCTTGTTCCATTTCGGTGGCCAGCTGGGTGAGTGGCTTGATTGCCACGCGCTGACCGCTCTGGTCGACAAACATGTAATTGCGGGTTGTTGGGCTGAACCAGGACAGCTTGAGTGTGCGCACCTGCTCGCCAGTGACGAACTCGAACCAGGTGCCGAATTCGATATGCCCCAGTTCTTTGGCCAGCGCCTGCGCGCGGGTCGAGAGTGTTGATTCGCGTGGTGCCAGGGTGGCCAGTGCGGCGTCTTCACCGAGCATGGCGCCCAGTGGGCTCTCGGGCAGGGTTGGTTTGAGCTGGGCAGCCACCAGTGGCTGTTTGGCCTGTACGGCATGTTGGCAGGCCACCAGATCCTGCAGCAGGCGGCGGATGCCGTCTTCGTGGTAGCCGCCGAGCAATTCCAGGCCTTTACGCAGGTCCTCGAGCAGCGGCACGCGCAGTTTTTGCAGGCGCTCGCGGCCTGTTTCATCGAGCAGCGTGCCGCTCCAGGCCAGCTGCTCAGCAGCTTCGCAGGCGCGCTGCCATTCCGGGCTCTGTTCGCCATTGCGCAACAACACGAATACCAGCACATCGGCCCAGGTCAGCTCGAGGAAGTTGCGGATGATATTCGGCGGCTGGCGATTGTTCAGGCTGTTGGCGATCACTTCGACTGCGTGCTGGCGTGCGCCGAGCAGTTTGTCGCGGCCTTTGGCTGCTTCCACTGCGCGACGTTCGCGCAGTTCGACCTTGTGTCTGAGGGTGGCAACGAATTCGTTGAACTCTTCCAGCAGGCCTTCAAAGAGTTGCAGGTCGCCGAAAAAATCATGGATAACCCGCTCGACTACCCACTGCATCTTGGCCAGCAGGCCGCGTTCGTCGCCTTCACCACCATACAGCACGCCGGCTTGGGCCATGGCGTTGAGCAGGCGGCGGGCAGGGTGATGGTGTTGGGTGAACAGTGCTTTGTCCTGCAGTGCCACTTTCAGGTACGGCGTGTGCAGGTGAGACAGAGTGGTCTTGCAGTTGTCCGGTAGGTTGTCGTCGTCGAGGATAAAGTCGAACAGCATGCCAACCAGGTCGATCACGTCGGCTTCCTGGTCGGAAACCTTCTGTTGGCCAGGCAGCTCGCTGTGGGCTTCCAGCTGTTGTTGCAGGTCCGCTTTGAGACCTTCTACCTGCTGCGGGCGACTCAAACGCTGCGACAGGTCGTTGGCCGATTGCTGCTGCATGCGGTTAAGTGCATCCAGCAGGGCTGAGGCGCTATAGGTGCTGGTCGCCTCGCGTGGGGTGAAGCTGGCAATGCTGCGGGTGCCGCCAAGCAGCGGGGCGTCAATATCGCGTTGACGGTGTTCACCCAGCAAGGTCGCCAGGCTACCCAGTAACTCCTGAGGGTCGCTTGGCGGTGGGCCGCTCAAGTCTGTGTTGCCCGCGCTGTAGGGTTGCCCAGGCGGTTGCGTAGCAGTGGCAGTGCCCTGCTTCTGGCTGCTGGCGCTGCTTTCGGTCGTGTGTTCGGCGGATGCAGCGGGTGTTGCCTTGGGGCGTGCTGGCGGGCTGTTGCGCTGTGCGGTGTACTTCAGGTTTGGCAGTACGCCGGCATCAATCAGGCGCTGATTCAGTGCAGCATAGATGCCGTCCAGGCTCTGCATGACGTGCGTATCAAACAACGTATAAAGGATGACCTTTATACGTAGCGGAAACGGGCAGGGCGTCAGGGCGTCGCGAAACGCCTGGGCAATCATCTGCGGGCCGAAGGGGTTGATGTCCTCGACGAGTTTCTGGCCGTTATTCAGCAGTGCCAGGCGCTGCTCCAGAGCAAACAGCGGCTGCGCGCAGCGCGCCTTGACCCGGCTGACCATGTTGGTGACTTGCAGGCTTTCTTCGTAGTCCTCGTTCTGCACCAGGGCCATGTGCTCTGCGTCCAGTTCGCTGGCGCTGGGCGGTGGCTTGAGCTTGCCTTCGAGGAAGTCGGAGAAGTTCTGCGCGATCTGCTGGTGGTAACTACGTTCTATCTGCGGGCGCTGTCGGCGGATCTCGCGCATGTTGTCGAAGAACAGGGTTTGTACCTGGTTGTTCTCGGCTTTTTCGGCGCACTCAAACAGCGTGTCGTCGACCTGGGCGAAGACGCCGGTCAGGTGTTCGGCCAGGCGATTCATCACCAATTTTCGACAGCTTTGCACCAGGTCACCGAAGCGCGGCTGGATGCCCCGGCTGGCTAGGGTCTGTGCTGCGCCGGGTGGATTTGGTGGTGTGCCCTGGTTACTCATGGACTTTCCTGGCTGGAGCCTTGCGGCTGGTGCGTCCTGCAATGAATACAGACATAGGGAAGATATAGCAGCCGCTCACGCAGCTGCAAATCATTGTACTAAAAGCAATTTAAGGGGTTGACAGGCGCGCGCGGAAACGTAAAATGGCGCGCCTCAGACACGGGAAACGATTTAACAACCGGCTCCGGTTTCTGAGGAAGGAAGCAAGTAGTTCCGCGATAGCTCAGTCGGTAGAGCAAATGACTGTTAATCATTGGGTCCCTGGTTCGAGTCCAGGTCGCGGAGCCAATCTTTCATCGGGGTATAGCGCAGTCCGGTAGCGCGCCTGCTTTGGGAGCAGGATGTCGGGAGTTCGAATCCCCCTACCCCGACCATTTTTGGGTCGTTAGCTCAGTTGGTAGAGCAGTTGGCTTTTAACCAATTGGTCGTAGGTTCGAATCCCACACGACCCACCATTTCAAGCATGCTTGAATGATAAAAAACCCGCCTAGTGCGGGTTTTTTATTGTCTGCGTTTTTTCTTCGTCACTGATTGGGGTTGCTGCGGGCAAGGCCAGGCCTTGCCCGCAGACAACTCAGTGCAACTTGAGACGTGGTTCGGTGCTGCGGCCGATGCGGTCGCCGAGCATCATCAGCAGCGTGCGGGTTACGCCATACAGGGCGATCTGGTGCATGCGGTAAAGCGATACGTAGAACATCCGGGCCAGCCAGCCTTCGAGCATCACGCTGCCGGTCAGGTTGCCCATCAGGTTACCGACTGCTGAGAAGGTCGACAGTGAGATCAGTGAGCCATAATCGCGGTAGCGATACTCCGGCAGAGCTTTGCCTTCAATACGCAGCTTCAGCGATTTGGCCAGTAGCGAGGCTTGCTGGTGCGCCGCTTGTGCGCGTGGCGGCACGTTGCGGCCTTCGCTGCCGGGTTGTGGGCAGGCGGCGCAGTCACCGAAGGCAAAGATGTTGTCGTCCAGGGTGGTTTGTAGTGTCAGGCGCACCTGCAGCTGGTTGATTCGATTGCTTTCCAGGCCATCCAGCTCTTTAAGGAAGTCAGGTGCGCGAATTCCGGCGGCCCAGACTTTCAAGGTGGCTGGAATAGCCTGGCCTTGTGCGGTGTGCAGCGCCTCGCGAGTCACCTGGCTTACGGCTGCGCCGGTAAGTACGGTTACGCCAAGCTTCTCCAGAGTTTTGTGCACCGGCTGGCTAATGCGCTCCGGCAGAGCTGGCAATACCCGCGGGCCGGCTTCGATCAGGGTGATGCGCATGTTTTCCGGGCTGATTCGATCCAGGCCATAGGCCGCCAGTTCACGCGCTGCGTGGTGCAGCTCGGCCGCTAGCTCAACGCCCGTGGCGCCTGCACCGACGATGGCAATGTTGATTAGCTCTGTTGTCGCACTTTGGCTGGCATGGGCACGCAGGTAATGGCTGAGCAATTGATGATGGAAGCGTTCGGCCTGCTCGCGCGTATCGAGGAATAGGCAGTGTTCGGCTGCGCCAGCGGTGCCGAAATCATTGGTGGTGCTGCCCACCGCGATTACCAGGCTGTCGTAGCTCAGTTCGCGTGCAGGCATCAGCACCTGGCCCTGGTCATCCAAGGTGGCGGCGAGGCTGATGCGCTTTTCTGCACGATTAAGGTCGCACATCCGCCCCAGCTGGAATTCGAAGTGATTCCACTTGGCTTGCGCTACGTAGTTGAGTTCATCGCCGGAAGAGTTCAGCGAGCCCGCAGCCACTTCGTGCAGCAGCGGTTTCCAGATATGCGTCAGGTTGGCGTCGACCAGGGTGATCCTGGCCTGGCCGCGCTTACCCAAGGTTCTACCCAGGCGGGTAGCAAGCTCCAGTCCGCCGGCGCCACCGCCGACAATTACGATTTGATGAGTCATCAGACACGCTCACAAGGCTTTTAAGAAAAAGTGGCGAGTCGGTGTGGGCGAGCGCTAAGCAGCTCATAGCAACAGTCGACTCAGAAGACGGCTCAGCACGCCCAGGCCAATCACGATGATCACGATGACCAGCAGCAGTCGCCAGACCTTGAACGGCTGGCGCTCGACCTGATGCTGCGGAGCGCTGAGGTATTGCTCGACGCGTTTTTGATCATCAGGGTTCAGGCGACTGGACATACGTGCCTCGAATTAAGGGGCCGGTTGGCAATTGATGGGATCGATTGCAGGCTGAAGTGCTGGGCATTCTAGCCGCGTGGCTTATAAAGGCTCAACGCGCAGGGCGTCATTCAGGCGAATAATCCCCCCTTGTAGCACGCGTGCGGTAATTCCGCCGTGGCCGCGCATGGCTTGAAATGTACCGAGGCCCAAGCGCTCTTCCAGCTTTGCGCAGGGTTGGCACCAACCTGTGGTTTCCAGAATCGCCTGGCCTAGGCGAAAGCGCCGACCCTTGAGGCTGAACAGGTTGATGCCGCTGATGGCGATATTGCGCCGCAGTTCAGGTGCGGTGATTGGCTGTTCGGCAGGGCGGCCCACCAATGCGCTGATCACCGCCAGGTGTTCCCACTGAATCAGGGTGACTTGCCGGGCATTGCGAGGGCCGGGACGGCTATGGTCGCCGGTGAGGCCAGCTTCGCGGCGCGCTTCGACGGCCTCCAGCTCGATCATTGCTGCTCGCGAGGTAGGGCGTACACCAATCCAGCGCACGCAGCCCTGTTGCGGCACGGCCGCGAGCAGTTCGTGCAGTGGACTCACAGGCTGATACCCACATCGAAGAGTACGGAGCGGCCGAGGTTGTTGCGCAGAAAATCCGGAGCGTCTGGGTGTGCGAACAGCACGCGGGCAAAGGTCGGGCCGACCAGTGACAGCGAGCGCCAACCCTGGCGGAGAAACTCGGTAGGTGGCGGGAAGTGGCTATTGAAGTCCGGCACGGCGCGCTTCAGGTTGACGTAAGCGAGCAGGTCCAGCTCGCCCAGGTCGAGACCGCGCTCTTTATAGTTGTGGGCTTTCTTGCGTAGGGTTGGCGTGAGCCGCTGTTGCAACTCGGCAGCGGCGATACGCCGTGGTTTGGCTTCACGGCGCACCAGTTGGCTGAGGGAAAACGCGCTGCGCCGCCGCTCCAGTTCGGCGCGCCATTCATCATTCAGACGGCGGCCTTCGTCGAGGACGAAGAACACTTCAAAGCTGGCCTCACGGAACAACACGTCAGGCGGCTCATGGCCGGCGGCGCTGAATTCATCCAGGCGGTGGCTTACGTTCAAGGCCTGCAGCAGGCGCTGACAAACCCAGCGCTCGCGCTCCCACTTGCGCGCGTTGGAGAGAAAGGCGTTGGCTTGTTCGGCCTGATGCGTCAGCAGGCGCAGGTAATCTGAGTCATCCATGGACTCAGCTTAGCCTGCGCGGTTGGGTTGTTGGTACCCCTCTGCGACTGTGGTGCAGGCTTTTCATGTGTTGCTGGAGGCCGCAGTTGTAGACTGCGCAAGTCGGCCACGATGGCTTGGGGGTTGTTCCGCATGATTGCCGCGCACTTATTGTCTTCCACCAGTCAGATACTGGGTTGGCTGATTTATCTGCCGCTGCTGTGCTGGGCGATCTGGCGTGCGCCTTGGGTCGAGCTGTGCAGTGATCTGCGCCGTCAGCACCTGCTCGGCGGCACGGCGCTGGCGCTGTTTGCACTGTGGCTGGTGCGTCGGGATTTCGACTCGGGCCTGTCCTATCACTTTATCGGCATGACGGCGGTCACCTTATTGCTGGATTGGCCGCTGGCCATGCTGGTGGGGTTGATTGCCCAGCTGGGTTTGCTGGCATTGGGTAAGCAGGATCTTGCCGCGCTTGGGGTTAACGGGGTGCTGCTGGTGGTGATACCCGTGTGGGTGACCGAGGCTTGCGCGCTGTGGGTTGAGAAAAAGCAGCCGCGCAATCTGTTCGTCTACATCTTCTGCAGTGGCTTCTTCGCCGCTGCGCTGGCGGCATTATTGTGTATCACCGCCGCTTTCACTCTGCTCTGGATAGATGGGCTGTTCCCGATGCCGCCCTGGCTGGAGGACTTTATCGGCTACCTCTGGCTGGTGATTTTCCCCGAGGCCTTTATCAACGGCATGCTGGTGACCGCGCTGGTGGTGTTCTATCCAGACTGGCTGGAGACCTTCAACCGTACGCGTTATCTGGCCGCGCCCTGGAAGGATGATGATCTGTCGCGCTGATGGCGCGCCCTTCAGCGTTTCGATTGCGTTGCTTGGTTTGATTCAGATCAAGCTGCGCAAACGGCTATGCGCGATCTTTCATCTACCAATAGGGAGGGCGTGACATGGGTGTGCATCAATGGGCAAGGCAGGCAATCGAGCAGAGTTTGCAGGGTGTCGAGGCGCAGGGCTTTGATCAGGCTATGGCGCTGCGGGCATTGCTCAGTGCAGTGGTCGAGCGCAGTCGGGTTGGGCGCAGCGCGGTGGATTTGGCCGCAGAGCTGCAGTTTCTCGCGGAAAATCTGGATGATGATCGCGATTACAGCTTTATGCGGCCTTGAGTCTCAGTGCTCGCGCGGCGGTAGCTCGCCAGAGAACAGATCATCTTCCAGTGGGTTGCCGGCAATCGCATGCTCTTCCGAGGCCCAGGCGCCGAGGTCAATCAGCTTGCAGCGTTCGGAGCAGAATGGCCGGCTCGGGCTTTGCGGGCCCCACTCGACGGGCGCGTTGCAGGTAGGGCAGGCGACTAGGGTTGGCGTACTCATGCTTGGCCTCCGCGTAGGTTCAGATAAAAGGTGTGGAGTCGTTCCACTTCGGCTCGCAGCCAGGGCAAGTCTTGATCATTAAGCAGCACGTCATGGGCATGGCGTAGGCGTTCTTCACGGCTGGCCTGTGCATTGAGAATAGCCTGGACCTGTTCGCTGGAGCTCTGGTCGCGAGCCATGGTGCGCTGCACTTGCAGCTGCTCGGGGGCGTCCACCACCAGTATGCGCTGGGTCAACTTGTGCTGGCCTGACTCAACAAGTAGTGGCGAAACCAGAATGGCATAGGGTGATTCTGCGCGTGCTAGGTACTGGATGATTTCCTGGCCGATAAGCGGATGCAGTAGCGCTTCGAGCCAGCGCCGCTCATTGGCATCGGCAAAAATCCGGTTGCGCAGTGCTGTGCGATCAAGCTGGCCGTCGGCCTGTAACACATCACTGCCAAAGTGCTCGGAGATCTTGTCCAGCGCCGGCTTACCAGGCTCAACCACCCAGCGTGCCGCATGGTCTGCGTCGACCAGATGCACTCCAAGATCGATAAAGTGCTGGGCCGCAGCACTCTTACCACTGCCAATGCCGCCGGTTAGGCCAAGAATCCAGGGTTTTGTGGTCAAGATTCGCACTCGTGCCAGTTATTCAAAGGCGCGATTGTAGTGCAGCAGCTTGGTAGGTGGCGAACGATAGGGTATGCCCGCGAAGTGCGAGGTCTTTCGATGTGTCGCTGACGGGGGCCGCAGTCCGGGCTACGGCGCTTTATTAGAAACCGGCGATCTGCAAATAGCTGGACGTGATTTGCTCACCCCAAAGCAATGCAATCCAGCCTGCGATCGCCAGGTAAGGACCGAAAGGGATGGGCGTGCTGGTTTCCGCATTACGCAAGCGCAGCATGATCAAACCCAGCGCCGCACCAACCAACGACGACAGCAATATCGTCAGCGGCAACACCTGCCAGCCACCCCAGGCGCCGAGCATGGCCAGCAGCTTGAAGTCGCCATAACCCATGCCTTCCTTGCCCGTTACCAGCTTGAACAGCCAGTACACCGACCACAGGCTCAGATAGCCAGCAATCGCGCCCCAGAGGGCGTCCTCCAGGCTGGTAAACAAGCCAAAACTATTGGCAATCAAGCCAAGCCACAGCAGTGGCAATACCAGTGAGTCCGGCAGCAGTTGATGATCAACATCGATCAGGCTCATAGCCAGCAGGCCCCAGGTCAGCAGCAACATCGCTCCCGCCTGCCAAGTAAAGCCGAAGTGCCAAGCGGTAAAAGCTGACAACAAGCCACAAGCTAGTTCAACCAGTGGATAACGCATGCTAATCGGCGTTTTACAGCTTGAACATTTGCCCCGCAGAAACAGGTAGCTGATAACCGGAATATTTTCCCACGGCTTTATTTCATGGGCGCAGTGTGGGCAGCTTGAGTTGGGCAATACCAGATTAAATGTTGCTGTCTGGGGCTCAGCGGACAGCTCCAATATTTCGCGAGCCTGTTCACGCCACTCGCGCTGCATCATCTTAGGCAAGCGATAAATCAGTACGTTTAGAAAGCTGCCGACCAGTAAGCCAATAAGCAGCGCACATAAAACAAAGGCCAGCATATGGCTGGCCAAAAAATTGATTACGGACATAGGTTAAACAACAGCGCCCAGTTGGAAGATGGGGAGGTACATGGCAATAATCAGGCCGCCGACCAACACGCCGAGTACTGACATAATCAGCGGCTCCATCAAGCTAGTAAGGCCGTCGACGGCGTTGTCGACTTCTGCTTCGTAATAACTGGCGACTTTATCCAGCATCATGTCCAGAGCGCCCGATTCTTCACCGATGGCGGTCATCTGGATGGCCATTGAGGGGAATGCACCCGTGCTGCGCATGGAAAAGTTCAACTGCATGCCTGCGCTGACATCCTGCTTAATTTTATTGACTGCGTTCTTGAACACGATATTACCGGTGGCGCCAGCTACAGAGTCCAGCGCCTCCACCAGTGGTACGCCAGCTGCAAATGTGGTTGCCAGGGTGCGGGCGTAACGCGCAACGGAGGATTTGTAGATGATGTCACCTACTATCGGTGCTTTCAGTGCTGTTCGGTCGAGCCAGTTACGGAATTTCTCCGAACGCTTCTTGGTTTCAACAAAAGCAAAGGCTGTGGCAAGCATGCCAATCAAGATGATGAACCACCACTTTTGCAGGGTCTGAGATATGCCGATTACAAACTGCGTAAATGCTGGGAGTTCAGCGCCAAAGTTGGCAAATACAGATTCAAATTGCGGCACTACTTTGATCAACAAAATAGCCGAAACAATGACCGCCACCAGCACCACCGCAATGGGGTAGTTCATTGCTTTTTTGATTTTTGCTTTAAGCGCTTCGGTCTTTTCTTTGTAGGTCGCAACTCGGTCCAGCAGGTTTTCCAGGGCACCTGCTTGCTCCCCTGCATCCACCAGGTTGCAGAACAGGTCATCAAAGTATTCTGGACGAGTTCTGAGGGCAGCCGCAAAGCTATTACCAGCCGCAACGTGCTGTTTGATGTCATCAACCAGCTTGCGCATATTAGGGTTGTCTACGCCTTCGGCAATAATGTCAAAGGACTGTAACAGTGGTACGCCAGCCTTCATCATGGTGGCCATTTGCCGTGCAAACAGCGCGATGTCCATTGGTTTGATTTTTTTTCCGGCACTGAACAGTGAGGCAGATTTTTTGCGCACCTTGGTCGGGTTAATGCCCTGTTTGCGCAGTTGCGCCTTTACCAGTGCGGGGTTCTGGCCGCTAGCCTCGCCTTTTATTTTGGCACCTTGTTTATTGGTGCCCTCCCAGGCGAAGGTACTGGTTTTTAGTGCTTTAACGGCCATCGGTTAGTCCTTAGTCACGCGGTTCACTTCAGCGAGGCTAGTAACGCCTTGCATGGCCTTCAGCAGCGCTGAGGTACGCAGGTCATTAAAGCCGTCTTTGCGCATCTGGATGGAGATATCAATAGAGTTGCCTTCCTCCATGATAATCCGTTGCAGGGCTGGCGTGTTTTTAACCACTTCATAAATCCCAACACGGCCTTTGTAACCGCCATTGCAGTTTTCGCAGCCTGTAGGTTCATAAATCTTGAAGGTGCCGATTTTGTTTTCCGGGAAACCTTCCTCAAGTAGGGTCTCGCGGGGAACCTGTATTTCCTTTTTGCAGTTATTACAGAGTTTGCGCGCCAGACGCTGAGCAATAATCAGGTTGACCGACGTAGCAATATTGAACGACGGCACGCCCATATTGCGCAGACGGGTCAGGGTTTCTGCCGCACTGTTGGTGTGGAGAGTTGACATGACCATATGGCCGGTCTGTGCAGCCTTGATTGCGATGGACGCAGTATCCAAGTCTCGAATCTCGCCAACCATTATGATGTCTGGGTCCTGACGCAGGAACGATTTGAGTGCGGCAGTAAAATCCATGCCTTGCTTCGGATTAACGTTGACCTGGTTGATGCCTTCCAGGTTGATTTCCACGGGGTCTTCTGCTGTCGAGATGTTTACGTCAACGGTGTTGAGGATGTTCAGGCCGGTATACAGCGAGACTGTTTTGCCAGAACCGGTTGGGCCGGTCACAAGGATCATGCCTTGAGGTTGCTTAAGTGCGGACATGTAGAGATCTTTTTGCGACTCTTCATAGCCTAGGGCGTCGATGCCCATTTGGGCGCTTGCAGAATCAAGAATACGCATCACGATCTTCTCACCCCAGAGGGTTGGGCAGGTACTGACGCGAAAATCGATTGATTTGGTTTTGGAGATGCGCATTTTGATGCGCCCATCCTGCGGCTTGCGGCGTTCCGAAATATCCAGGCCAGCCATGACCTTCAGTCGGGCAGAAATGCGCGGTGAGAGCTGAATGGGTGGTCGGGCTATTTCGTGCAGTATCCCGTCGGTGCGAAAGCGTACGCGGTAAGTCTTTTCGTAAGGTTCGAAGTGCAGATCTGATGAGCCGCCTTTAATAGCATCCAACAGCATCTTATTGACGAATCGTACGACTGGGGCATCATCGGCAGCGTTACCCTCCCCCCCATCAGGGCCATCATCGTTAACGGCCTCGACGTCCAGTCCGTCGAGGTCAATGTCTCCAAGGTCATCCATACCGCTTGCGGCGGAGTCGAAAAATTTATCAATCGCTTCGCCAAGCTTGTCATCCTCCACCAGGATAGCTTCTGTGTTCATCCCCGTGCTGAACTGAATGTCCGTCACTGCCTGGTGATTGGTTGGGTCGGATACAGCAATAAAAAGCTTGTTGCCGCGCCGCCACAACGGGAGTATGCGATGTTGGCGGACCAGCTTTTCGGTCACCAGATCCTTGGGCTGGCTCTCTTTATCTATCGAGTGCAGGTCAACGAAGGACACACCGAACTGATCGGACGCGAGCTCCGCCAGGACTCGGCTTTTCACTAGTTTGTTCTGTACCAGATAAGTGACCAGCGACAGCTTGTTGCGCTGTGCTTGGCTCTGCGCCTGTTGGGCGGTTTTTTCATCAAGTAGCTCCGCTAGGACCATCTGGCGGGCAAGGCCGGTAAGGGACACGCTGTCGTTCATTGCAGGCTCCATAACAATCTTTGCCTTATAGCCTAGTTGATTAGGGCATGCCAAACGTAAAGCTAGCTAGTGACAAAAAATGGCAGTTAGTGCCCGTGGGCTTTGGTGCTTTTATGCGTAGAGAGGGCTGGCGTGGCCTGGGGCCGGTGTTGCAAAGTTGGCATGAAGGATGCTTTGTTATGTTCAGGTCGTTGACCTGAACATAACTAGGAGATGCTTATGAAAGCTCAAATGCAAAAAGGCTTTACCCTGATTGAATTGATGATCGTGGTTGCGATCATCGGTATTCTGGCTGCAATTGCCCTGCCAGCATACCAGGACTACACCAAGCGCTCTCATGTTGCAGAGGGCTTAAGTCTGGCTGCTGGAGCTAAAGCGGCTGTTACTGAGTACTACTCCTCGCAGGGCGAATGGCCATCCTCCAACGCTTCCGCTGGACTGGCTCTCTCCTCTTCCATCACAGGCAATGCTGTTAGCTCGGTTGAAGTGGACGAGTCTCTTATTGTCATTACCTACAATACCAAAGTTGATTCTGGAGCGACGCTGGCTCTGAAGGGTAGCGCTGCGGACGGATCTGTAACTTGGGCATGTGGTTCGACTACGGATTCGGATCTTGACTCAAAATATCGTCCATCCAACTGCCGCTAGTGATTCAGTAGTTAACAAAAAGGCTCCTTCGGGGGCCTTTTTATCTTCGATGGAGAGTACGTTGCATTCCTTAATAGCTAGGCTTCTCGGTTGGTTGCTTTTGCTTCTTGCTGTCGCTGGGGTGTATTGGGCTGGGCTCAGTGGTGGTTTCGTATTTGATGATCCCGGCAATATTCTTGATAACAAGCGCTTGTTCGTCACCTCCCTAGACTTTGCTCAGTTGAGTGCGGCCACCTTTTCCGGCGATGCTGGCCCATTGGGGCGGCCCATCAGTATGCTTACCTTTGCCTTGAACCTTTATGCAACAGGGGTTGATGCGTACTACTTCAAATTGACCAATCTAGTCATTCATCTACTCAATACCCTGCTGGTAGGGTGGGTTGCCCATTCGTTACTAACGTATCTGTGGCGCGACGAGCCTGTCCGATTGGCCAAGGTGTCCTTAGGTGCGCTGCTGGTCGCAGCACTGTGGGCGCTGCATCCGATCAATTTGACCAGTGTGCTGTACGTGGTTCAGCGCATGACCAGCCTATCTGCGCTGTTCGGATTTATAGCCGTCGGGCTCTATGCATGGCTACGGATCAGTGATGGGCGCTCGGCGAGTTTACGAGTCGTTGTACCTTCGATGGTGAGCGTTGTATTGGCTCTGCTTGCCTCTGTATTTAGTAAGGAGTCGGGGCTGCTTTTTGTGTTGTTGATCTTCTGGTTGGAGTTGGTTTTTTTCCGGTTTTCTATTAATGGGCGAGCCATCCTTCTCGGTCGTTGGAAGCTTCGTGATGTGTTTTTGCTGGTAGGTGTTACGGCGGCCTTTTACGTTGTTATTTGGGTATTACCGGGGATGATCGGGCCGGAAGCATTCAGATCAAGAGGCTTTACCCTGGCAGAGCGCTTGATGACCGAAGCGAGGGTGATGTTTCTCTATCTTGAGCTGATCTTCTATCCCAGCTTGACGAGGCTCAGTCTCTATCATGACGATTTTTTGGTTTCCCATTCGTTGCTTGACCCGATTTCCACATTGTGGGCCATTGGCGGCTTGCTGCTGATTACATTTTTGGCGCTAGTATGGTTTAAAAAAATCCCCATGTTGCTATTCGCCTGGGGATGGTTTGTCATCGCTCACCTTCTAGAGTCCACAGTGTTCTCCTTGGAGTTGATCCATGAGCACCGGAACTACTTCGCCACAATAGGTTTTGCCCTGCTGGCCCCCGTCATGTTGTTCTCGATGCCAGTGCGTTATCGCTGGGGGGGCGGTGCGCTTGTGGTGGTATTTCTCTCTCTTCTGGTTTTCGTGACTACGAACCGTGCGCTGATCTGGTCGAACCTGGTCGACCAAGCAGCGTTTGAGGCAGAGATAAAGCCGCACTCTGACCGAGCTAACTATGAATTGGGTCGTGTTTATCTTCGGTTGCTGGAGCAAACGGGCGAGCAGAAATACGCCGAGTTGGCTAGGGCATCCTTCGATAAGGCCATGATGGGATACCGGGCGGGTAATGGTGCCTACTTCGCTTTGATACACACTGCTTTCTACTTAAAGGAGGCCCCTGATCCGGTGCTGGCGACGCGTTTACGGGATCGTTTGGGGGTATTGCCCTTCTATAATAGTAACGTTGGTTTCCTGAATGCCTTATTGGAGTGTCAATTGAAGGGCCACTGCCGCCTTGATGACAAGGTATTTGTTGGGTTACTGGCAGCGGCTGTGGAAAATCCAACGGCTTCTGCGGCAAGCCGGGCCCAAACCTACATCATGCTAGGTCGCTATTTCGTCGAACGGCTTGGCGACATGCCGAAGGGAGAGGAGTTCTTTCGTGATGCGATGGCTGCGGGGGATCAACTAGGAGGGCGGATCATGCTGGCGCAGGTCTATCGCCTGCAGGGCCGACTCAACGAGGCAGAAACTCTGCTTGCGCAGCTGATAAAAATGGATCGTTTTGCGGCGTACGCGGGTTGGGTCGAATCGGAACTAAGCGAAATCAAGCACCAGCGTAATGGCGATTAACGTGCTTGTTATTCGATGCATACATCCTGAGTGAAGCGTATGACCTTGAGTATTGTAATGCCGGCCAAGAACGAGGCAGGCGCTGTGGGGCAGACTGTAGTGGGTATATTGCGATTATTTCCGGATGCTGAGGTAATAGTCGTAGACGACGGCTCCACTGATAACACTGCCAGTATTGCTGCGGCAGCGGGTGCCAAGGTTGTCAGTCATCCCTACAGCAAGGGTAACGGTGCTGCCATAAAGACCGGCGCGCGCGCCGCCATCGGCGAAATAATCGTGTTTATGGATGCAGACGGTCAGCATGACCCGGCTGATATTACCCGTCTGCTTACGGTGATCGAGCAGGGCCATGACTTGGTGGTGGGAGCTCGTCAGAAGGGTTCACAAGCAAGCATGGGGCGGGGGGTTGCTAATGGCTTGTACAACCGGCTTGCAAGTTGGATGACGGGGCATCGAGTCGAAGACCTGACTTCCGGTTTCCGTGCTGTACGGGCGGATAAATTCCACGAGTTTCTTTATCTGTTACCCAACGGATTTTCCTACCCCACCACCAGTACTATGGCCTTTTTCCGTGCGGGCTATTCGGTGGCCTATGTTCCGATTCACGCGGCCAAGCGTATCGGTAACAGCCATATCCGCCTGCTGCGCGACGGTTCGCGCTTTTTGCTCATCATCTTCAAGATCGGCACCTTATATTCACCGTTGAAAATATTTGCGCCGGTGGCTTTGCTCATGTTCATGCTGGCCTCGGGTTGGTATGGCTATACGCTTTACAGCTTTGGTCGCTTCACCAATATGAGTGCCTTGCTTTACAGCGGGTCGGTGATGGTGTTCTTGATGGGGCTGATTTCCGAGCAGATCACGGCGTTGATGTACAAGGGGGAGTGAATGGGCAGCAAAAAAATCATGGGAGAGGCTGATCTGGCAATTCACGGTGCGCCGCCTGCATTTTTGCAACCGCTACATGTTGGTCAGCCAAATATCATGAACCGCGATAAGTTTCTGGCGGGCGTCATTCGTGCGCTGGACAATCGCTGGCTGACCAATAATGGCCCATTGGTGCAGGAGTTTGAGCAAAGTGTTGCCGATAAATTGGGTGTCAAGCACTGCGTTGCTATGTGTAATGGAACCATTGCACTGGAAATCGCCATCCGCGCTTTGGGTCTGACGGGGGAGGTTATTGTGCCTTCTTGGACCTTTGTTGCTACCGCGCATGCGCTGTATTGGCAAGGCATCACTCCCATCTTTGCCGATATTGACCCCGCGACGCACAACCTTGATCCTGTCGCTGTACGCCGCATGATTACGCCGCGTACAAGTGGCATCATTGGCGTGCATGTCTGGGGGCGCGCCGCGCCGGTGGGCGAGCTGCAGGCCATTGCTGATGAGCACGGACTAAAGCTGATCTTCGATGCGGCACACGCCTTTGGCAGCAGTTATCAGGGGCAGAGCATCGGCCAGTTTGGTGCCTGCGAGGTATTCAGCTTTCACGCCACCAAATCGTTCAATACGATGGAGGGCGGCGCCGTTACCACCAATGACGACGAACTGGCCGAAGCGATGCGCTTGATGCGCAACTTTGGCTTCAAGGGCTACGACAACGTCATCCATCCCGGGACTAACGGTAAGATGATCGAAGTGTGTGCGGCGATGGGGCTGGCGAACTTGGATGGGTTTGATGAGCTGGTGGAGACCAACCGACGCAACCATGCTGCCTACAAGCAAGCGTTGGCTGACATTCCCGGCATCAAAGTACTGAGTTATGACTCTGGTGAGCGCAATAGCTATCACTATATGGTTGTGGAAGTGGGCGTCGAATGCCCGGTGTGCCGCGATGATCTCATCGCGACGCTGCAAGCCGAAAACATTTTGGCGCGCAGATATTTCTGGCCCGGTTGCCATTTGATGCAGCCGTATCGAGATTTGTTCCCGCACGCAGGACTTGTTCTTTCGCAGACGATGGCGGTGGCAGAGCAGGTAATGGTATTGCCAGCAGGCGCAAGCATTACTTTCCAACAAATTCAAACCGTGTGCGATGTTATTCGCAGCAAAGTTTCCCTATGAAATGCCTAGTGACCGCCATTGGCTTGATGTCAGCGGAGGTTGTCATCACCCGCTTGGCGCTTTGCCTTGCGTGGACTGAATTGAGCTATCTTGTGACATTTTTCAGGAACTACGCTTTAGTCGGTTGATATTCATGAAATATTTATAATTCGGTGGCTTCAGGCGTATGAAAAACAATCCTTTCGATCCCGGTTATTACACCAGCGACCAACTCGTAAACATCGGTTTCAAAACTGTTGGAGTAAACGTTAGAGTCGCCAAAAACTGTACGATCATTGGGTTGGAAAACATTGAGTTTGGCGACAATGTTCGTATAGATGGGCATTGCACCATCATTGCCGCCGGAAGTGGTTTCGCAAAAATCGGTTCATTTGTTCACATTGCAGGATATTGTGGTATTTATGCCGGAAGTGGTGTCGTGCTCGAAGATTTTTCAGGCTTATCTGCTGGTGTGAAAATATATACTGGAACTGATGATTACTCAGGCCGAACTCTAACAAATCCCACTGTGCCAGCGAAATATACAGGTGTGACATCTGGCCAAGTAACGCTCCGTAGGCATGTGATTGTAGGTGCTGGTACCGTTATCTTGCCTCGCGTAACCGCCAACGAAGGAGCATCAGTTGGGGCTCTTTCCTTAGTAACAAAAGATTTGGAATCCTGGTCAATATATTCAGGTACGCCCGCGCAAAAGTTGCGTGATCGCTCCAGGGATTTACTGGAGCTAGAGCGGGAACTCCTTGCAGAAGTGAGCCTTGGCAACACTAAATGACTGGGTTAGCTTCAGGCATCTTTCAATTCAGATGCTCCCTGCAATTTTTGATCATATTCTATTTTATTATGCGCAATTTCCAACGATTCCTGTTTTTTCCGACAGCAAAGCGTGTACTTGGATACGCACGTGCGCTCATGCAGCTTTCTCCTGGCTATTGCAACGTCTGTGATAGGCGCGTGCCGGGCTTCTTGCCGTATCGGATCGGCATGGCTTCGTTGTCCCCGATCCTAAGAGATCTCGACTTGGTGGGCTCCGATCTGGAGCGCTTCGGGTGCCCGCATTGCGGCGCCACTGACCGCGAACGCCACCTGCTGGCCTACATGCAACGTACTGGCTTGTTAGAGCTGGCGGGCAAGCGCGTGCTCCATTTCGCTCCGGAAAAGAATTTGCGCCTGCGTATCAAGGCCGCCGGGCCAGTTGAATACGTCCAGGGCGATCTGTTTCCTGGGGATGCCCAGATCACACGCGTTGACATCACCATGATGCAGTTTCCTGATGAGCACTTTGATTTGCTCATCGCAAATCACGTGCTGGAGCATGTGCCGGACGACATCACCGCATTGCGTGAAATCGTGCGTGTCCTCAAGCCTGGCGGACACGCCATTCTGCAAACACCATATGCAGCGAAGCTTGAGCGCAGCCTCGCTCTCCCTCATATCAGTTCGGATGCCGCCCGCTTGGCTCTGTATGGACAGGAGGATCATGTACGACTCTATGGTGCCGATATCTTTGAGCGTATCACGCATGCCGGCCTGTTGCCCCGTGTACAAGTTCATGGAGGCCTGTTGGCAGACATGGATCCGCATCGCCACGGAATGAACCCGCGCGAGCCGTTCATGCACTGGGTCAAGCCCTGATTCGCATGCGAGGCCGCCTAGCCCGCAACACGTTGCTGGCCTCTTTCTGGCAGGCTGTCAGGGTGGCCTGTCAAGCCGCATGGATTATTGTCATCGCACACGCGCTTGGTGCCAGCGGGTTGGGTGCGCTGTCTGGCATGCTGGGTTTCGCTGTCACGCTAGGAGGTCTGTCCGGTTTGGGCGGAGCCATGCTCCTGCTGAAGAATGTTGCGCGCAAGCCAGAAAGCTTTAGTCGCTATTGGCGGCAATCTCTTGTATTGAGTGCGTGCAGCGGCAGCTTGCTCGTAGTGATCTTTCTGATTCTTTCTCCGGTTCAGTATGGTTGGGTTTTGCTGCTGGCGATTGCCTGTGCTGATCTCATCTGCGTACCGTTCATTGTGCTCTGCAGTCATGCTTTTCAAGCCCATGAAAGGATGGGATGGTACAGCGCACTTCCGGCGATCAACGCGTTTGCGCGGCTGATGGCCGCAATGGCGTTCTGGCTTTTCTCAGTAGAGCATGGGATTGGTGGCTATGCCTTGCTGCATGCGCTAGCCAGTTTGCTGGGTGCAGGCCTGGCATATCTATCGGTCGTTCTACTGCTCAAGCCGCTGCTTCACCCATTCGCTTGGTCGATTGGTGAAGCACGTGAAGGCGCGGCGTTCTCCGCCTTGTGGGTCACAGGCAATGCCACGACTGAGTTGGATAAAGCCGCAGCTTTGTATGTGGGT